>ENA-ORRE01002243-ORRE01002243.1-human-gut-metagenome-genome-assembly--contig:-NODE-2243-length-11598-cov-3.728667_pt1 | contig 11598 bp, 9 predicted proteins | sample MGYA00242171_ERZ509126 | MGnify/ENA primary metagenome ERZ509126 (study PRJEB26280, sample SAMEA2338648) | human gut metagenome | biome: human gut; feature: human-associated habitat; material: faeces... | reverse complement strand
TCAGTAACAGTACCACTTGCAGTAATTGGTGTTTTTTTCTGCTGCTCTTCTTTATTACTCTTCGCAGAAAGTACAATATGATTATCTACTATTGAAAAACTGACATTAACTCCTCTGAATAACTGATTCATTACATTATTCAAAGATTCTTTCGTTACCTTGATAGATATGACACGATTTATATCGACATCATTTGTGTTATAGACTACTGACATTGAAGTTTGTTTCTCTATCTCTTTCAATGCAGTATTTAGAGGTACCTTCGATAGATAAGGGTAATCATTCGTTCCTGCCCATAAGCTGAGGCAAAACTCGAAAACAATAAAAGGAAAAATAACAAGTATGGAAACTTGTGTTTTATAATTTCTTTCATCTTATTCTTTTTAATTAGAAATAGTTTTTAGGTAGTTAACAAACATGTGCGGGTAATAAATATAACCGCCACTCATACAAAGGATCTATGTATCTCTGTTTCTCATATTTATAAATTTAATGGTTAATAACTCTGTGAGTTTCACTTATCACGCTATAAACTTAAGGAAAAAAAAAGATAAAACAAACTATTTCGGTGTCTTTTTTACAAAAATAAAGAAGCCTGTCAAAAGGAGATTTGTATTTTCCCTTTCAACAGGCTTCTTTCTATTATTAACTATCTTATTATGAAAGAATTATATCTATCAGATAACTTCAACAGATGACGCAGGTACCCATCCTACTTTACCATCCTCTAAGCGGATTTCTTTCCATTCACGCATGGAGTTATCTTTAATTTCAACCTTCCGTCCCTCATGCAATATGAACAAACTGGTGCCACTTTCACTCGGAGTACTACGTACTGTTACACTTGGAGTTAATACGATAGCATTGTTACGATTCAATAGCTCATTTTTTTGTTGAAAAGCAAAGACATTCGCTAATAAAACTAACACCAGAAATACTATCCCCGCAATAAATCCTATTTTCTTCCACACGATTTGCTTGGAAAAGAAGAAGAAATAAAGAGATGCAAGCAACAAAAAGAAACAAACGACGCCTACCTTCGCCCAAGCATCCACACTCAAACAATTAATCAATGATTTCGTCCAAGATACAAAGAAAACCTCGGGTACAGGGATCACTTTATCAATCGTTTTTGCACGAGCAATCTCTAAATTAGCCCGAATATCAGCATTGCCTGGCTGTATTAAAAGTGCACGCTCATAATTTAAAATGGCTTTTGCTATATCACCAGCCTTATAGTAGCTATTTCCTAAGTTATAGTATACCTCGGCCGCTTCTCCTTCTTTCAGCAAAGCTTCATATATCTGAATAGCAGAGGCATAATCATTCTTCACGTATGCGCTATCTCCTTCTGCTTTTGTCACACTATTCTCTTGCGCAGCAGCTGAAAATTCAGTGTGTGAACCTATTGTTACCGAATCATTCGCTTGTTGTAATGTATCCGATGCAGTCTGTCCAGAAGAGGTCAATGCCATTAATAGGCCAACAAAAGTAAAAAACAGTATTTTTTTCATCATATAACCTCCTAATTAATGTTTAATAGAATTCTCCATTTTACTTATTACTGCTAATGAAGCCGAATAGACTTTATCCATAGCCTGATTATCATCGCCAGGAGCAAAACGGGCAAACTCACAATCATTCAATGCAGCCAGGAATTCTTTAATCAAAGCATCCTCCACTCCATATTTACGAAGTTCCTCTTCAATATTATCTTTTGAAAGTCGAGAAACCGGAATATTCAATTTATCGCTTATATATCCCCAAAGAGCCTTCAAGACTTCGTCATAGAAAACATCTTTTTTATTATCAGCCAACAACTTACCAGCTAACTTCATACGTTTAACAGCAACCTTATTTGCCTTTTTCGTACGCATTTTCGCAACATTAGCATTAGCAGCTATCTGCTTACGGTAAATGATAAAGAAAATGATAAACGCAACGCCAGGTACTAAATAGAGCAACCAATATAACATAGAGTCAAAGAAAAAGTCTCCCTTTTGAGAAAGCGTCACATCATTTTGCTTGATGAAGCGAATATCCTCATTCAAGACTTTCAAATCCTCTTTATTTGTAAAGTTAGCAATAGTTTGCGCTGCATTTCCTTCACCTTTCTCTACATGCAATTCATACTCTTCGGTAGTCAATATCTTATAAGTACGGGATTTGATATCAAAATAGCTGAATTTCACCGCTGGTATTTTAAATGTTCCGGCATTGCGTGGAATAGCCAGATATTCAATAACCTTACTACCCGAAAGCCCTGCACTTGTCAGCCTGAATTTATTATCAACTTTAGGGTCATATACCTCGAAGTCATCCGGGAATTTCACCTCAGGATCACCTATTAACTTCAAATTGCCTGTACCGGAAATGACAAGTTTAATAGTTACAGCATCGTTTGTTTTTACATTAGTGCTATTAATGGAAGAAGAAATGCTAAACTCTCCCACTCCACCGGAAAAATCAGCAGGTTTATCGCCTGGTAAAGGTTTTACATCTACAGTTAGTTTCGGTGTCATCAATGTCTTTTTGACTTCAATGTAGTTGCTGCCACCATTAAAGAAAGCTTCAAATGGATCAGATACTTGAGTAGCTTTAGCAATAGAAGCATCAAAACGTGCCGGATCAATAGTCAAATTACCAGACTGCTGCGGAAACAGCACAAATTGCCGGTAAACGGTAGTTTGATAATTCCGTCCCTTATAATGTTCCAAGCTCCATTTTCTATCACCCGGAAGTTCTACTTCTTGTGAATGAAATCCCTTAAAATCAGGAAGTTTCACATTGTCAAAACCACGAAGGTCAACCAGAGTGTAAATTTTATAAGTCAGCAAGAATGCTTCTTGTTCATACACATTGGCCTTACTAATAGTAGGCAAAATAAAGAGATCCTGATTGGAAACAGAAATTCCTGAAGAAGCACGACTGGTATTGCCCTGCTGGCTACTATTACCTCCGCCTGAAGAAGCTGCTCCGGCCTGATCCGCTGGCAGAACCTTGATTTGCACAGAATTAGAAACCATCTGATTACCATCGGCTGTAATTGTAGCTCCCGGAATTGTGAAACTACCCTCAGCAGTAGCCATCAGTATATAAGTGAAAGTAATACTGCTGGTTGAGGTCGATACCCCATTAACTATTTGCATACTACTTTGCTGAGAGCGACTGGGGCCCATCAGTACGTCAAACCCCTTAATAGAAGGAGCACGGAAATCTCTCACCTTCTGTGTAGTCACTGTATATGCCAGTCTGAACTGGTCACCCACCGCTACAGCATCAGGAGCTGACGCGGTAAATGACACCTTGTCATTAGCCAAAGCTTGCAGACTGACTGCTACCAGTGCTATCCATAAGAAAATTAATTTTCTCATATATTATCGTATCTTTTATTATTTACCAATCCTTTTCCAAACGACCACCCTGGATAACTTGCTGTTTCTTCACCTTATCCTGTACATCTTTCTCATCCTGCATCACCGACTTCAAAAGTTGTTCAGCATTTTCCTTTGACATCTGATTTTCTTGTGGCTGAGGAGGTTGCTGCTGTTGATCCTGGTTCTGCTGATCTTGTTGATTTTGGTCTTGTTTGTCTTTATCTTGTTCTTTTTCCTGCTCCTTTTTGTCCTGATTCTGATCTTGGTTCTGGTCTTGATTCTGCTGATTCTGTTCCTGATCTTTCAGCATTTTCTGAGCCAAAGCCAAGTTATAACGCGTCTCGTTATCTTTCGGATTATTACGTAGTGACTCTTTGTATGCTTCCACAGCTTTGGCATAATCCTTACCGGAGTGGAATATTACCCCCATATTATGATAGATTTGAGCAAGATTACCCTTATCTTTCTCCATTTTAGTGGCAGCAACAAACTGCTCCATAGCCTCCTGCAACTTATTCTGTTGCATAAGCGTATTACCCAGATTATACATGGATATCGCCGACTTCGGATTCACATCAATAGCTTTCCGATAATTCACTTCAGCATTTACATACGTACTATCTTTATAAGCACGGTTTCCCTTACGAATATAGTCGCGTTCCGCTTTCTGTGCAGAAACTGAAATAGCCGTCAGTAGCAGCAAGATAATTCCGATAGTTCTATTTCTCATCATCATACCTTTCTTCCTTTTTAAACAGATGGATATTACGGAATAACGGGTTTTTACGTTCCAAAATCAGCATTTCAGCCAACAACAGTAACAATATAATCCATGCAACAGCCTGGAATTGTTCGTTGAACTCTGTATAAACCTGTGTTTCCACATCCGCTTTCGCCATTTTATTAATCTCCTGAGCAATCACCTTTTGTGCAGCATTTGAATTGTCTACACGCACATAAATCCCATCTCCTGCCTGAGCTATTTCCTGACACATCTGCTCATTCAAGCGGGTTACAACCACGTTTCCATCACGGTCACGGCGGAAGTCATTGGTTCCTTCTACAGGGATAGGTGCACCATCAGGCATACCCACACCCAGAACACTGACTTGAATACCTTTTTCTGCAGCAGCCTTGGCAGCTTCCACAGCTCCGCCTTCATGGTTTTCACCGTCAGTAATAACGATGACGGCACGCCCTACTCCTTCCTGGGGGGTAAAACTGCGGGTAGCCAGATTAATAGCTGCACCGATAGCCGTACCCTGCTTGGATATCAACGATGGATTAATAGATTCCAAAAACATCTTGGCAGAAATATAATCGCTTGTAATAGGCAACTGGGTAAAGGCATCACCGGCAAACACAATCATACCTACCTTATCATTCTCCATTTTGTCAACCAATTGTGCTACCAGTCTCTTGGCTTTCTCCAGACGACTGGGTTGTACATCTTGTGCCAACATAGAGTTAGAAATATCCAACGCAATCATTACCTCTACTCCCTGACGTTTCACAGTCTCCAACTTAGAGCCAAACTGCGGACGTGCCAGCAATACAGCAAACAGTCCGATTGCAGCAAACACCAGCCAAAACTTTACATCCGGACGATATTTAGATACATCCGGCATCAACTGTGCCATTAGCACCGGATCGCCAAACTTGCGGATCGCTTTCCGTCTCCGATAATTGGAGTACAGGTAGAAAGCCGCCAAGAAAGGCAACAGGAGCAACAGGTATAAATATGTAGGTTCTTCAAATCGAAACATCTTTCTATGTACAATTTAGTAATTTACAATTAATGCATTGTTTTAAGGTATCTTCTTCAAGATAGAATTACGAAGCAATACTTCAAGTAACACGCACAAGAATGCCGCCAAAGCAAACCAACGGTATTCTTCCTGGCGCTTGCTGTATTCCTTCACATTCAACTTGGTTTTCTCCAACTTATCGATCTCCTCATATACCTCTTTCAGCTTAGAATTACTGGTGGCACGGAAATAATTACCTTCTGTGGTAGCCGCAATTTGCGTCAGTGTCTTTTCATCAATCTCCACCGGCATATTGACATACTGCACAGTGTTACCCACCGGATAAGGATACGGAGCCATTCCGTTTGTACCTACACCAATTGTATAAACCCGGATACCAAAACTCTTAGCTATTTCTGCCGCAGTCAGCGGAGATATATCTCCTTTATTATTTGTACCATCCGTCAACAGAATGATTACTTTAGACTTCGCTTTACTGTCTTTCAAGCGGGTAACAGCATTAGCAATACCCATACCGACTGCTGTTCCATCTTCAATAATACCACACTTAATGCCTTGAAACAAATTCAGAAGCACTGCATGATCCACCGTCAACGGACATTGCGTAAAACTTTCACCGGCAAATAAAGTTATACCGATATTATCATTGGGCCGACCATTGATAAACTCCCCAGCCACATCTTTAGCAGCTTCCAGACGATTCGGTTTCAAATCCTCTGCCAGCATACTGGTAGATACGTCGATGGCCATCATAATATCTATACCTTCAATTTCACTGTTTTGCCAGCTATTAGTAGTTTGAGGACGCGCCAACACTACGATAATCAATGCCAAGGCAATAATCCGTAGCATAAAAGGCACATGCAACAAATAGTTCTTATAACTCTTCGGCGTATGAGCATATACACGAGCATCCGAAATCTGAAGTGTAGCTTCATTATTCCTCCGCTTCATAATATACCATACTATATAAGGTATAAGCAACAGCAGCAAAAACAAATATTCAATATTGGCAAAAACCATTGTATTTACTATTTAACAATTTACTATTTAAGATTGGAGTTACCCTTAAATTCTGCTACTATGCAAAATAATTGTATAACTGCATTCCAATATAAACGAACGAACCAATCAAGGCAACTGACAATACTACTATGCCTATGCCCAGCAATATTTTAGTACGCAATGAGCGTTTCTCAATGATAGTAATTTCAGTGGGTTGCGGTTTTGCATTCTCCACTTCTTTCTCCTTGGTTTCATTGATAAATTCGATGGCATTGATCAGATTCGCATCATTTTCGTTCATCAACGGATTATGTTTAGCGAACTTCACCAAATCGGCAGTCTCAAAAAGAGAACGTAAATCTGCAATAGCTTCTTTATCTTGCATTTCAAGCAGCTTTTCTATAATCTCCGAAGAGGTCATTTCCAAAGCATTGAAACCAAAACGCTCTTTAATATACGTACGCAAAGTATCTGTCAATTCCGTGTAATACTCCTTCGGCTGTCCCTTTTGCCATACTTTTTCCCCTTTGATACGCTCTATTTCTTTCATCGCCATCTGATGCGGAGGTAACTTCGGTTCAACCTTTACCTTACGGATGATAGGTTTATTGTCACAGATACGCATGATCAGATAGATAAGTAATAATGCAATCGGAATAAGCAATATGCCACAGGTGATAATCCCATACCAATCTTCCCACACAAAAGGAGGTTGCATTACTGTCTTCGGACCAAAAAACTGTTCCGGATTCTCTGGATCCAATGGCACATTCATCGAATATACCTTCAGTGCCAATGCCTTCGAACGATATACCTTATTATCCACCAATACTTCCATCGGTGGCAGATAATACAATGCCGAGTCAAATGATGTAACAGTATACTCCTGCGTAATCAGCATTCGTTTATCATCATTTATATACTGCGTATCCGGCTTTGCAACATCTATAATCTCCACACCGCTTACCAGTGTATCCGTATAAACAGGGAAAATAGCCCGTTTATCGGCATCCAAGGCTACCTGAAGTTTAATCTTCGCCTGGTCACCGATATAAATTTGCAGAGAGTCAATGGTAGCATCCACTGTTACCGACTGAGCCACTGCCTTGCCAGTCAACATCCCCAATAGGGTTATCAGAAATAGATATCTTTTCATTTTTCCGATTAATTTCGTTTCGCAAACAAATTCATCAATGCTTTGACATAGTCCTGATCGGTGCGTACTGACACATTATCGACATTGCTCTTAGTGAATGTTTCGTTCAGTTCCACCTGTTTATTCACCCACCAGTCGTGATGAGCACGACGAACGGCACGCGACGAAGTATCAATCCACTGCTCATGTCCGGTCTCAGCATCCTTTATTTTCATCAAACCGATAGCCGGCAGTTCCTCTACCCTGCGGTCATACACCTGGATAGCCACCATATCATGTTTCCGGTTGGCGATAGTCATTGCATTCTTAAAGTTCCCCTGATCAATGAAATCGGATAACAGGAAGGCTGTACAACGACGCTTCATTACGTTTGTCAGATATTCCAGTCCGAGCCGGATGTCAGTCCTCCGACTCTCCGCTTTAAAGTCAATCAGTTCGCGAATAATATATAAGATATGCTTACGCCCTTTCTTAGGCGGAATGAATTTCTCTATCCGGTCAGAGAAAAAGATAACCCCGATTTTATCGTTGTTTTGTATAGCCGAAAAAGCCAACGTTGCAGCTATTTCCGTCACCATATCCTTTTTCATCTGCTTCACCGTACCGAATTCCAAACTACCGGAAACATCCACCAGCAACATAACGGTCAACTCGCGCTCTTCTTCGAACACCTTCACATAAGGCTTATTGAAGCGAGCGGTCACGTTCCAGTCAATGTCGCGTATGTCATCGCCAAACTGATATTCGCGCACCTCGGAAAATGCCATACCCCTACCCTTGAAAGCCGAATGATACTGGCCGGCAAAGATATTGTTGGATAATCCGCGCGTCTTGATTTCAATCTGACGGACTTTTTTTAACAGTTCACTTGTTTCCATCTATATCGTTAAATAATTCCGTTAATAAATACCGGCAACGTTCTTTAAAAACGTTGGCAAGATTCTTTAAAAACGTTCACACCATTTATTAACAGGTCTCGGAAGACCTTTTTAAAAATACTTACTTAATTAAGGTACTTCAACCTTATTCAGTATTTTGCTGATGATCTCGTCAGAAGTCAAGTTACTGGCCTCTGCTTCATAAGTCAATCCGATACGATGACGCAATACGTCATGAGCCACGGCACGAACATCTTCAGGAATCACATAACCACGACGTTTGATGAAAGCATAAGTACGGGCAGCCAGTGCCAGATTGATAGAAGCACGGGGAGAACCACCGAAACCAATCATATCTTTCAGTTCCTTCAGATCATATTTCTCCGGATAACGGGTAGCAAATACAATATCAACAATGTAGCGTTCAATCTTCTCATCCAGATATACCTGACGAACAACTTTACGTGCTTCAATAATCTCCTGAGCTTTCAGAATAGGCTTCACATTGAATTTATCACCATTGATATTCTGGCGGATAATCATTTTTTCTTCTTCCATCTTCGGATAGTCGATAACCACTTTCAGCATGAAACGGTCCACCTGGGCTTCAGGCAGCGGATAAGTACCTTCCTGCTCAATAGGATTCTGTGTAGCAAGTACAAGGAAAGGTTCGGGCAACGGGAATGTTTCCGTACCAATAGTTACCTGACGTTCCTGCATCGCTTCCAGCAAAGCACTCTGTACCTTGGCCGGAGCACGGTTAATTTCATCTGCCAAAACGAAGTTGGCAAAAACAGGTCCTTTCTTTACTTGGAATGTTTCGTCTTTCTGACTGTAAACCATTGTACCGATAACGTCAGCAGGCAGCAAATCGGGAGTAAACTGTACACGACTGTATTGTGCATCGATCAATGAGGCAAGCGTCTTAATCGCCAATGTCTTCGCCAAACCGGGCACACCTTCTAATAATACGTGTCCATCAGACAGCAAACCGATTAACAATGACTCTACCAGATGTTTTTGTCCTACGATGATCTGGTCCATACCAGCAGTAAGGTTGGTAACAAAAGAACTTTGTCTTTCAATCCGCTCGTTCAGTTCGCGGATATCAATTGTTTCAGCCATAAATACTATTATTTTTATTGTTTAAATTCCATTGATTTCTCCAGTATGCTACTGGTAATTATTTTTTTCGCTCCCAAAAGTACGGGAATAAATTAACCATACCAACTAATTTTTATTAAAAAACAATTAGATTAAACTACTTTCATAGAGTTTAGTAGTTAACAATAGTTTCTGAAAAGAATTTCAAATTCGCAGACAGGAATAAATAGCAAATCACCCCTGCAAGTGAAGTATTATCAACTTGCAGGGGTGCAATATTTTCTTTTATTTCTTTTCGAGCTCCGGTATCTTGATTACAGTACCATACGGCACATGATCGGGATTCTTTATAACACCCGAATTATACTTCACAATATAGGGCCACAGGGCCTTAGTCCCGTAAAAGCGAAGTGCAACCTTTGTCAGAGTTTCTCCTTCCTGGATAGTATGAGTAGCTTTTGTACCTACAATCTTATAATTTACAGAGTCTGGCTCAAAAGGAGTTGCAGCAGCTTTCTTTGTCTCTTTTTTAGGAGCAGCAGCAGGAGTCTCCTGTTTTGCAACCGGCTTCGGCTCTTCAACAACTTTAGGAGTAACAACTTCTGCCACAGTATCTTTCTTCGCAACCACAGTTGTGGTATCTTTTCGAACAATACTATCCGTCAGAGCGACCGGAACGGCTGGTTTCTCTATCTTTTCATCAGCAACTTTCTCTGTTGGCGGTGGAGATATTCTGTCAAATAAATCCGGATAATACATAAAAGTAACAGCACCTACACATAATAATACAACAAGTATTACGATTCCAATGAAAAACTTCATCGTAGAACTATCTGCTCTATTCACAGGAGGTGATGGAGATTCAGGAACTTCATAAGTAGGCACCAAATCTTCTTGATTCTTTTGTTCTGTCAGAGATTCTTCTACGCACTCATTCACCGGAGTAGTTGCCTCTGTTACAGACTGTTTTACTTCTCCAGATAGAACGACAGGTACCTCTACAAGCTGTTCTGACTCTTCAATCTGAATGACAGGTTCCGCCTGATCAACCTGAATTTCTTTATCCTGAACAAGTTGTTCTGTAGCTTCTATTACTTCTTCAACTACCTGAATATGTTCCTCAGCTACTACTACAGATTCTTCTTTAACAATTTCAGCAGTTTCCTCAATGATCTCAGTTGGTACTTCTACCACCTCCACAGACTCCTCTACAGTTTCAGCTGATACTTCTATTGATTCTTCTACAGTCTCTATAGTTTCCTCTGAAACAACATCTGCCACTTCTGTATTAACGACAGACTTTTCTGATTCCACAAGCACCTCTTCTTTTTCCTCCTCTTCGGAATTATCCTCCACCAGTGTATCTTCTAACACGGTTTCATCATTCAATACCACAGTCTCAAAGTGAGAAAAAGGCTTGTTTATCAAGTCCTTCAAGGCAGGTTCCGGAGCAAATGAAACTTTTGTATGCCCCTGTATTTCAAATCGTTCCCCTGTATTTATATTTACGCTCTCACGACTCTCTACATCAATCAGTTTAAATGTGCCCAAGCCTCTAATCTTTACATACTTATCATTCTCCAGCGACTCTTCAATCAACTGAAAAAACTCTTTCACGAAGCTCCCGGCATCCGCCTTATCCATGCCATGTTTTTCTGCGAGCAATTCTATTAAATTCTGTATATTCAGCTTCTCATTCATATTTATGGAAGATTACTTGAGTAAAAGAGGATTACTTAAACTTATCTTTCAGAGCCGTGCTGGGTCTGTATGTTAATACTAATTTAGGTGGAACCAACATGCGTAATTTGGTTGTAGGATTGATAGTGATACGCTCCGCTTTCTTCTTTACCTCGAACGTACCGAAACTTTGTACAGAAATGGCATTTCCTTCTTGCAACTGTTGCGTCATATCCGACAGCAAAGATGCAATCAGTTCGGATGTGTCCTTTATGGTATATCCCAATCTTCGTGACAATTCTGAAGTAAATTCTTTATTATTCAAAATCCAGCTATTTTTATAAAGTTCGGTGCTATATTAGCAAAACTTCCGCACATACACAAATTCTTCAGGAAAATTATTTAAATAACTCGTCCAAAAAGATCGAAATCATCGGAATTTATAATCTCTACCTGGTAAAAGTTACCAATAAGCAATTTCTGTTTACCCTGTTCTATCAGAACTTCCGGATCTACTTCTGGGGAATCAAATTCCGTACGGCCAATATAATAATCTCCTTCCAAACGATCGATAATTACTTTAAGGCATTGACCGACCTTTGCTGCACTCTGTTCTGCCGAAATCCCTT
>ENA-ORRE01002241-ORRE01002241.1-human-gut-metagenome-genome-assembly--contig:-NODE-2241-length-11602-cov-3.080973_pt1 | contig 11602 bp, 14 predicted proteins | sample MGYA00242171_ERZ509126 | MGnify/ENA primary metagenome ERZ509126 (study PRJEB26280, sample SAMEA2338648) | human gut metagenome | biome: human gut; feature: human-associated habitat; material: faeces... | reverse complement strand
CTTCCATCTGCGACTCCATGGCAAAATTCAGCTGCGGGATTCCATACCCGCGCATCGCCGCCGCAGAGGGCAGGTTGGTATAGACCGTGGAGGACTCTCCAATCTGCACGGCTGAGGCCTTGTAGGTCTGAAAATTGCTGGTGACTGCATAGGCCGCCACCGCATGCGTGTGCGCCGCGTAGGAGCCGCCGTTGGAATTGATGCGGATGCCGCGATGGGTCAAATCTCCTGCCTCGTCGGCCGCTGCGGCGATGGTCATGTCAAAGCCGTCGGGATAGCCCGCCTCGGCGAGCATCGCCTTGGCCTTTTCTGTGTCATGCGGATAGAGGTCGGCAAGCTCGGGCAGGAAATACTTGCGGAAGTTGGGATACATGCTGCTGCCGACCGCCGTGCCGTGACCGTCGGCCACAACGTCAAAGACCTGCTCGCGGTCGAGCGCGTAGCACAGCGCCTTGCGCACCGTTTCGTTCGCAAGCGGCTCGTAGGCGTGGTTGAGATACACAGCCTGCACGAGGTTCATGGTGCCCTCGAGAATGTTGAAGCTCTCGGCGAGCTGGTTTGCCTGCGTGGCGGTCAGGTGGGCGCAGATGTCCACCGCGCCGCTCTTGAGTGCCATGACGAGCGCCTCGGCATTCTCATAAATCTGATAGGTGACCTTGTCCACCTTCGCGCCCTCGCCCCAGTAATCGGCGAAGCGCTCCAGCACAAGATTCTGCTGCGCGGCGCGGGAGACGTACTTAAACGGGCCGGTACCGACCGGGTCCGCGCCGTCGGCGTGGTTCTCCGGTGTAATGGCCAGCGTCATGTAGGAGAGAAAATCGCTGTCGGCAGCCTTGAGTACAACGGAGACGAAGGTATCGCCGATATTCACGGCGTCGATATTGTCCAGCGCCTTCCAGTTACCGGACTGTATAGCCTTGTCGATCGACCATGCGACATCCATTGCCGTGATCTCGCTGCCGTCGTGGAACTTCACGCTGGGGCGGAGATGGAACGTATAAGTGAGCTGATCGTCGGAGATCTCCCAGCGTTCGGCGACGGCAGGGATCAGGTTGCCGTCCGCGTCGGGCTTGACGAGGCCCTCAAACACGTTGAACAGCACCTCGCGGTTCGCGGCGGTGACGGAGGTGTAGGGGTCAAGGCTGTTTTCCAGGTCCTGCGCGATGCCGACGACGATCTCGTTCGCGTCGCGCCGCGCGTCGGTCGTGTCGGCGTTCCCGCTGCAGGCGGCGAGGGAGAGGAGCAGAGTCAGGGAAAGAAACAGGGTGAGGATGCGCTTATTCATGGGATTCTCCTTTTGGTGTTGTGGTCGTGCCCGTCAAAACCCGACGGGGCGCAAATATCGCGTCGTCCGTCACGCCCTTTTTGCGCAGGGACGATTCACACAGGAAGCTCACGGCGGAATGGATGCAGGCGAACACCGGCACGCCGATGAACATACCCAGCACGCCGCCGAAGCCGCCGCCGACAAGGATGGCGACGACGATCCAGAAGCTCGAAATGCCGACGGTCTCGCCCAAAATTTTGGGACCGAGGATGTTGCCGTCGAACTGCTGGAGGGCAATGATGAAAATGATAAAGTAGAGGCACTGGCGGGGGCTCACGAGCAGGATCAAAAACGCGCTGGGGATCGCGCCGAGGAAGGGACCGAAGATGGGGATGATGTTTGTCACGCCCACAAAGACCGCGATGATGGGCGTGTAGGGGAACTTCAAAATCGAGCAGACGATGAAGCACAGAATGCCGATGATGAGCGAGTCGAGCAGCTTGCCGCGCACAAAGCCGGAGAAGATGCGGTCGGCCTCGCGGGTGGCGCGCAGCGCGCGCTCATAGTGCGGCGCGGAGACGAGCGAGTAGAGCAGCTTGCGCGTGTGGAGGCCGAAGGTCTCCTTGCGGGCGAGGATGTAAACGGAAACGACGATGCCCACGAGCAGGTCCTTGGCAAAGACCAGCACGCTCAGCACGCCGCCGGTCACGGCGACGATGGCGACCTGTGCGCCGGGAATGACGGTGTTCTTCACCCAGTCGACCAGCTCATTGTAGTAATCACGGACCAGCGTGAGCACACGCTCGGAGATGTAGGGATTGTCCTCCACAAGCTGCGTGACCCAGGTGTAGATGGTGCGGTAATAGCTCTCGAGATTGGAAAAGAGCAGCGATACGCTCGCGACCAGCTCGGGGATCAGGATGCTGAAGAGCAGATACACGAGTCCCAGCGCAAGGAGCCAGGTCACAAGGATGCTCAGGCAGCGCATCAGTCCGGTGCGCTTGACGCCGAGCCTGTCACGGAGGAGACGGTCGAAAAAGTCCACGATGGGCGTGAGCAGGTAGGCCATCGCAAGACCGTAAAGCACGGGCTTGAGGATGCCGAAGAGCTTTTCTATAAAAATAAACAGCACGCCGTCCTGAAAGAAGGTGTCGTAAAACACGAGAATGGCGCAGGCCGCGGCGGTAATGGTCACGCCCCAGTGAAGATAGGTTTTCTGCTTCATGTTTCCTCCCTTGCCCTCGGCCGGCACAGTGCCTGCCCGCATTCAGAATAGATCAAGCTTAGCATACTATGATTATTGTGGAATTGCAATAGCACAATTTCTGTGCTATACTAAAATTAACCGAATCTTCAAACTTTTTTCGTTCGCAGAAAGGATGAATGCTGTGGAAAAGAAGCTGCTGTTCATCGTCAATCCCCGCGCGGGCAAGACGAAATCGCGCGCACCGCTGTTCGACGCCGTTTCGATCTTCTCCAAGGCGGGCTATCTGGTCCGCGTGGCGGAGACGCGGCGGCACGGCGACGCGACCGAGCTGGCCGAGCGCTTCGGCGGAGATTTCGATCTCGTCGTCTGCCACGGCGGAGATGGCACGCTCAACGAGACGGTCAACGGCATCATGCGCCTGCCGCGGGAGAAGCGTCCGCCGCTGAGCTATCTGCCCGGCGGCAGCACGAACGACTTCGCGGCAAGCCTGTCCATTTCCTCCGATCCCGCGCTCGCGGCGCAGAGCGCCATGCGCCTTCAGCCGCGCGACCTGGACGTGGGCGTGTTCAATGAAAAGAACTTCGTTTACGTCGCGTCCTTCGGCGCGTTCACGCGCACGGCCTACACCGTGCCGCAGGACATCAAGAATATGTTCGGTCACTTTGCCTATCTTCTCGAGGGCGTGAAGGACCTTGAAACGCTCTGCCCCTATCCCATGAAGATTACCGCCGACGGCGAGGTGTTCGAGGGCGAGTACCTCTTCGGCGCGGTATGCAACTCGACCTCCATCGCGGGACTGATGAAGCTCTCACCCGACGCGGTGGACCTGTGCGACGGGCAGTTTGAGCTGATGCTCGTGCCCGTGCCGAAAACACCGCTGCAGCTCCAGCGCACCATCCGCGCCATCGTTTACGAGGAATACGAAACGAGCAACGCGCTCATCTTCCGCCATGTCCGCCATGTCACGGCGGAGAGCGACGGCAGCATTCCATGGACGCTCGACGGCGAATACGCCCCCGGTGTGCCGAAAATCGAGATCGGCATTGAGGACAACGGGATACAGATGATGATCTGAGCCTATGCAGAGGCTAAGAAACGCGCGGCGACGCCGCGCGTTTCTCTTTTACTCGCTCGTGAGCTGGTAAACGCCCTCTGTATTGCCGAGCAGATACTGCGCAAATTCCACAGCCTGCGTGTCGGCCCCACCGTAGCGCACACCGTCTCCATCGTAGAGCCGCAGCACCGTCTGTGCCGTCTCGTCCGCACTGAGTTTTTCCAGCGCGGCAAGCAGCGCCGCGAGGTAGCGAGTTGTCTTTTTCATAATCTTTCACCTTTCATTTGTACTTGCTCCCGGTGCCGTTTCTTCATGCTCGAAGTTGCTGCAAAAACGGCATCACGCTACTTCTTCCCCAAGATAGCGCGATACCGTTTTTGCATTCGAGGATTGGGCGTGTATGAACTGTGCCTTTATCCTATCAAAGCATTTTTTGATTGTGAAGCTCCCCCGGGGGATGTTTTTTGTACGCACATCGCGTGTTTTCATATCCCCACATGGGGTTTTGCGCGGAAAAACGCACTGTTTTTCAAAAAACTGAACCTCCCCACGGGGTTCCGTATCGTGTCATATTTCTCTAAAATGCACAATATAAAGGCTGCAAGTTTTACAGTTTCTACAATCATTTTGACTTGAACCTCCCCGGGAGCTTTTTCTTTCCGATGCGTCGCGCTACACTGGATGGTATCCTGAAACGGCGAAAATCGCCAAAGAAAAAGGAGGAACAAACAATGGCATGTTTCCTGGTTCCGACTGCGGAAGCTATCGTCACGGGTGTGGTTTCCAAGGTAGAAAAGAAGAATGAGGTCGTGGCGGAGGGCAAGATCCCATTCTCCCGCAAGCTCAAGTGGCTCAAAAATATGCTCTGGGGCGGCGCAGCGCTGCTGGCGTATGAGCATGTCTGGCACGGCGAAGTTGTACCCTGGTTCCCGTTTTTGACGGCTGCGGCAAATCCGGAGGATGCGGCAGTTATGCTGCACGAGATGGCGACCGTCGGCGTGACGATGGCGCTTCTGGTCACGGCTGCGTGGGGCTGCATTGCGCTCGCTGCGGATAAGATCGTCAAGCGCGAGTCCGGCGTGACACCTGCCGTTCGATAAGGAGGAGATGCAATGACACTTCTGACCTGTGTGTTTGCGGCGATCATCTGCTCGATTTTATGGTACAAGCACGCGCCGGACAACACCATGCAGCTCGGTACACTGAGTCTCATGTACTGGGGCGCGTCGCTTATGTGGCTCGGTGATGCGATTTTTGAATATGCCGAGCTGCATGAGGCGTTCTTCACGCCGGAACCGATCGATATGCTCAACGACTTCTATCTCGGCTTGTCCGTGGTTGCACTGGGTCTCATCATCTGGCTTGTAATCCTGCTCGTCAAAGACCCGAAAGGCGCGGTAAAGGCGTCGCTGCTGAAAAAGAAATAGGTACAAATGCCCGATGCGGTTGCATCGGGCATTTTGTATCCCCCACATGGGATATTTGACGGGTGCGCCGCTATTTTGAATAAAATACTGTCAGAAATTCAGCTATATTTAACAAGTATTTCCGTGCTTGAAGGGCAAATAATCCCCGTAAAGCGTTCTATTTACGCGGCTGACCCCCAGAGGGGGTTCCGATTTCTGTGCCGCACACAAAATTTCATCCCCCGGGGAGGCTTACGAGCCAGCGCGAAATTTTGTAAAATACAAAAATGAAAGGTGGTGGTGTGCGTGGACGAACTGGAACAGGAGCATTTTCATGAACATGAACACACGCATGACCATGACCATGCGCATCCGCACGAGCATGACCATGCGGACGGACACAAGCATCCGCACCATCATGAAAACACGAAATATGTTCAGAACCGGCTGGCAAGAGCCTCCGGGCATTTGCAGCACGTCCGCGCGATGGTAGACAGCGGAGAAGATTGCTCAGACGTTCTGATGCAGCTTTCTGCCGTGATCGGCGCGCTGCAATCCATCGCCAAGGTAATTTTGAAAGACCATCTCGACCACTGCGTTGTGGACGCAGTGCAGTCCGGCGATACACAGACGCTCGATGATTTTAAGAAGGCCATTGACCGCTATATTCGCTGAGGAGGAACGCTATGATCGACAAGAATTTTGACCCGTGGAAACGAGTTCGTGACTTCAGCCCCGAAGCGCTGCTTCAGGAAAGCAGCGATCTGGTGCAGTGGCCGATCAAGCTCTACAAAGCGCCGAAGCTCTCGCCTTACTATCATCACGGACATCTGCTCATTGCAGCGGACTGCTCGGCATTTTCCTATCCGGGCTTCCATGACGCACTGTCCAAGGGACGGGTGCCGCTGATCTGCTGCCCGGAAAACGACTTTGATATTACCGTGAAGCTGGCGGATATTTTCAGCCTCAACGACGTTGCAAGCGTCACCATCGTCACGATGGACAAGCCCTGCTGCGCTGAGCTCAAGGACATGGTGCTTCGCGCCGTCAAGCAGAGCCGCCTGCCGATCCCCGTGCAGATCACACACCTGTTTGTGGCCGCGGAGGAAGTGGACTGACCGAAACAAGCATGAAATACGAAAAACATACCAAAGAGAAAATCCTCCTGCATGTGCCGCAAACGGACATGACGATCCCTGCCACGTTGATCTGCGGCAGGGAAACCGGCAAAACGATTACGGTTTCCGCGGGTGTTCACAGCCGGGAGTACATTGGCATAGAAGCATTGATCCGCTTGGCGCAGGAGCTGACACCCGAAAATGTACAGGGAACGATTTTACTGCTGCATTGCTGCAATTATGATGGCTTTCTCTCGCGCAGCGCAGACGTTGTACCCCATGACGGCAAAAATCTGAACCGGGAATTTCCGGGGACAGTCGACGGCACACAGACACAGAGGCTTGCTGCGTTTCTGGAAACGGAGATCATCCGAAATACGGATTGTCTGGTGGATTTACATTCCGGCGGTTTTTGTGAGAACCTGATCCCGCACGCATATTCCCACGGTGCAGCCAAGCCGGAGGTTTGCGCGGCGTCCTGTCGCATGGCAAGATGGATCGAAGCGAAATATCTGGTCCGTTCCGAAGCAAGAAACGGTTTTTACAGCCACGCAGGTCAGTGCGGCGTTCCCGCGATCATTCTGGAACGCGGCGGCTGCGGGCTGCTTTTGGAGGATGAGGTTCTGGCGGACATTGCGGATGTGAAAAATATCCTGCGCGGACTTGGATTTCTGAAGGATGCGCCCGCCATATCGTATTCCCACACGATGGTACAGAACGGCCGGTATCTGGATGCACCGGCAAGCGGCTGCTGGTATCCGAGGAAAAAGCCCGGCGATCAAATCCAAAAGGGAGAACTTCTGGGCGAGATCCGGAACATTTTCAGCGAGCCGCTTTGCAGGATTCACGCAGAAACTGACGGCGTGGTGCTGTATCAGACAGTGTCTCTTGGAATCAAGGCCGGAACGCCCATGATCGCATATGGAGAATTGGAAAAGGAAGTATGACAATGATTTCTGCAATGGAGCAGCGTGTCCGGCACTATTGGACGCTTCGCTCGCACGACTTCGGGGCAGTGCGTAAAAATGAGCTTGAAAATGAAATGGGGCAAAAATGGCTCCGTGAGATAGAAAGGCTTCTGCCGGAGAAAGATCATTTGCGGATTTTGGACGTCGGCACAGGAACCGGCTTTTTTGCGGTGCTGCTGGCACAGACCGGGCATCAGGTAGAGGGCATTGATCTGACGCCTGCCATGCTGGAGGAAGCCAGATCGCTTGCCGCACAGCGAAATCTCGATATTGTATTCCGGGAGATGGACGCGCAGGCACTTTCCTATGCGGAGGAAAGCTTTGATGTGGTTCTCAGCCGCAATCTCACATGGACGCTTCCGGAACCGGAGAAGGCCTACCGGGAATGGTTCCGGGTTTTGAAGCCTGGCGGCTGGCTCCTGAACTTTGACGCGGACTACGCCGCGAATGTGCGCAGCCACAGTATGCAAAACTGCAAGGTCGCGCCGGACAGCCCGTATGGACATATCGGCATGACCGACGCCTTGCAGCAGGAAAACGACGAGATCACCTTGACCATGGACATTGGGCAGCTGCGCCCCGCGTGGGATATGCGTGTTTTGCGCAGGATCGGTTTTTCCGACTGCCGGTCAGATGCAACAGTCGGGCAGCGAATCCTTGGAGCGTTGGATTTGACGCACGCGCCGATGTTCGGCATTTGGGCAAGGAAAGCATAACGCCGCACGAGAGAGGATGATACCATGAAACAGTTTGCAACCTATGAGGAAGAAAATATTCACTACTGGACGAACCGCGCTTCCGGTTATTCTACAGTCAATCAGGAAGAGCTTGCCTCTGACCAGAAAACAGTCTGGCGCGGCGTGATCTCCGGCAGAATTGCTGCACGATTCCCGGATAGATGCCCGGAGGAAATCCGGGTGCTGGATGTTGGCACCGGGCCGGGCTTTTTCGCGATCATTCTGGCAGAGCTCGGCTATCAGGTCACAGCGGTAGACTATACGGCGTCGATGCTGGAAGAAGCGCGGCACAATGCCGGTGCACTGGCAAAGCATATTCACTTTCAGCAGATGAACGCGGAAAAGCTTGCCTTTCAGACGGCGTCCTTCGATGTACTGGTCACGAGAAATGTTACATGGAACCTGCATGATCCGGAAAAAGCCTACGCCCAATGGATGCGGGTCTTGAAACCGGGCGGCGTGCTTCTGAACTTTGACGCGAACTGGTATCGCTATCTGTGGGATGAGGGCGCACAGCTTGCCCACGCGCAGGACAGAGAAAATCTGCATAGCTCTGATGTTCGGGATGAAACGGCGGGAACAGATGTTTCTGCGATGGAAGCGATCGCGCGGCAGGCACCGCTTTCCGCGCACCAGCGTCCTGCATGGGATCTGCGGGTGCTGCGCGGACTCGGGATGCAGGCTGCCGCGGATACGGAGATCTGGAAGCAGGTCTGGACAAAGGAAGAGCGCATCAACAACGCCTCAACACCAATGTTTCTGGTGGAAGGGCGGAAATGTCCGCTGCTCCAGTAAGGAGACACTTTGAAAAAATACATTCTCAAACGATTTTTACAGCTCATTCCGGTCCTCATCGGTATCACGTTTTTGTCCTTCGCCATGATGCGAATCGCGGGCAGCGACGCGATCACCGAGCTTTACGGTGACAAGGGCGCGGTAGCGCAGGAGATCATCGATGCCAAGCGCGCCGAGCTTGGACTCGATCAGCCGTTTTTGACGCAGTATCTGGCATGGGTTGGCGGGATACTGACCGGAGACATGGGCATCAGCTATATTTCCGGGCGCGACGTGTTTCAGACCTTTGTGTCCAAGCTCCCGGCGACGCTTCTGCTGACGGTTCTGGCAATTTGTGCAACAGTTATCATCTCTATTCCGCTGGGCGTTTTGGCGGCCGTGCGGCACGATAAATTCACAGACTATTTTCTGCGCGTTTTCAGCTTTATCGGGAACTCCCTGCCCAACTTTTTTGTGGCGCTGCTTCTGATGCAGGTGTTCTCTATCCACTGGAGCATCTTCCCTGTGATCTCAAACGGGACGACTGTGCAGAGCGCCGTACTGCCGACGCTGACGCTTGCCGTTGCCATGTCCGCCAAGTATATGCGGCAGGTGCGCGCCACTGTGCTGGAGGAGCTGAACAAGGACTATGTGGAGGGCGCAAAAGCGCGCGGTGTGCGCGGACGGGTGATTCTCTGGAAAAGTGTTCTGAAATCCTCCATGCTGACAATTATTACGCTGCTGGCGCTGTCCATTGGAAGTCTTCTCGGCGGCACGGCGATCATTGAAAGCATCTTTATGTGGGACGGCGTCGGCAAGCTGGCAGTGGACGCGATCACGATGCGTGATTATCCGCTCATTCAGGCGTATGTGGTCTGGATGGCAATCATCTATGTGATGGTAAACTTAATCACCGATCTTCTTTACCACGCTCTCGATCCGAGAATCAGGCTGGGGGTGAGCGAGGTATGAGTCAGCCGACGATCCGCAAACAGAGAATCCGGCGCAGCAGCGTCAAAGTCCGACTGATTGTGTTTGGAACGCTTGCCGTGCTGCTGATTCTGTTTTCTGTATTTTCAGAACAGCTTACCCCATACGATCCCTATTTGCAGGATTTGAGCAATGCCAAAGCCCCGCCCTCGGCAGAACATCTGCTGGGCACCGACCGCTATGGGCGCGATATGCTCTCGCGCGTTATTGTGGGAAGCCGAACGAGCATTTTCTCCACGCTTCTGCTGGTAGCGGTCATTACCGTGCTGGGAACTGCCGTCGGCATCTTCTGCGGCTGGAACGGGCGCTGGATGGACACGGTGCTGATGCGCATCTCGGATATGTTTCTCGCCTTTCCGGGACTGGTGTTCGCATTGGCAGTGGCCGGTTCTCTGGGCGGAGGACTTCAAAACGCAATCATTGCGCTGGCAGCGATCTCGTGGCCGAAATACGCCCGTATTGCCCGCAGTCAGACGCTTGCGCAGAAGGAAACCGTCTGGATGAGGGCAGCGAAGCTGTCGGGAAGCAGCTCCGGCAAGCTGATTTTCAAACACATTCTGCCGAATATCATCGGTCCGATTCTGGTGACGGCCATGCTGGATATCGGCACGATGATGATGGAGCTGGCGGCGCTGAGCTTTCTTGGCCTTGGCGCGAAGCCTCCTACAGCCGAATGGGGCAGTATGATGAGCGATACGCGCAGCCTGATGACCACTTCGCCGTGGATCACGTTTTCTCCCGGCATTGCAATTTTTATATCTGTCATGGTCTTTAATCTGCTGGGCGATACGATTCGGGACTACGCGGATCCCAAAAGCCGTGGGAGGTGAGCCAATGGAAGAATTACTGCGATATGACCATGTGGACATTTCCTACAACGGAATTCCGGCAGTACAGGATGTGAGCTTTACGCTGCGCCCCGGCGAGATTCTCGGAATTGTCGGAGAAAGCGGCTGCGGGAAATCCACGCTGCTGAAAGCTGCCATGGGGCTGCTCGGAAGCAGCGGCATGGTGACACGGGGCGACATCTGGTATAAAGGGAGGAACCTTCCGGATCTGCCTGCAAGAGCGCTGCGGAAGCTGAACGGGCCGGAGCTTGGCATGATCTTTCAGAGCGCAGGCAGCTCCTTCTGCCCGATCCGCACGGTGGGCGCACAGCTTTACGAAATCATGACGCAGCACGGCTCTGCGACAAAAAAGGAATTTGAGAACTGCGCATTGGAGCTTCTCGAAAAGCTCGGCTTTGAAGACGGCAGACGTATTTTGCGCAGCTATCCTTTTGAACTGTCCGGCGGAATGCAGCAGCGTGTCGGCATTGCGGCGGCGATGCTTCTGCGTCCCGGCGTTCTGTTTGCCGATGAACCGACAGCCGCGCTGGATGTTTCCGTGCAGAAACAGGTTTTAGAAGAGCTGCTCCTGCTGCGCAAGACCTACGGAACCGCAATTGTACTGGTTGCGCATAACATCGGCGTCATCGGTGCGATGGCAGACCGGGTGCTGGTCATGCAGGATGGAAGAACCGTAGAGTACGGAGAAACGCAGACGGTCCTGCATGATCCGCAGGCAAGCTATACGCGCATGCTGCTGTCTGCCGTGCCGCGGTTAAGGAGGGCGTGAGATGGAGCCGATTCTGCGCGTTCAAAATCTGACAAAAACCTTTACCCGCAGCGGACAGAGCAATTTGACCGCTGTAAATGGCATCAGCTTTGACCTGCTGCCCGGCGAATGTCTCGGCATCATCGGCGAAAGCGGCAGCGGCAAGACAACGGCGGTGAATCTGATCACGCGGCTTCTAGATGCGACAGAAGGAAAGATTTTTCTGGATGGCGAGGACATTACGCTGAAAACGGGAAAATCACTCCGCATGATCTATCGGAAAATGCAGATGGTTTTTCAGACGCCGACCGAAAGTTTTGATCCGAGATGCCGCCTTGGAGATGCTGTGGCAGAGAGCCTGAGAAATGCCGGTATGCCAAAGAAAGAAGCTATGGAAATTGTAAAAGAGCTTTTTAAGCAGTGCGGACTGCCGGAAAATTTTATGAAACGTTATCCACATGAAGTCAGCGGCGGGCAGTGTCAGA
>ENA-ORRE01002239-ORRE01002239.1-human-gut-metagenome-genome-assembly--contig:-NODE-2239-length-11606-cov-2.817505_pt1 | contig 11606 bp, 12 predicted proteins | sample MGYA00242171_ERZ509126 | MGnify/ENA primary metagenome ERZ509126 (study PRJEB26280, sample SAMEA2338648) | human gut metagenome | biome: human gut; feature: human-associated habitat; material: faeces... | reverse complement strand
CATAAAAATAATTTGTTATCGTGTTTTCCCTTATTTTCTTTGCGATTTTCAATTTTGGTATCAAAAATCGATTTTCAAAAAAATCGTAGTTTTCCCCTATATTTCTTGGCAAAAATCCACTTTTGGAGCAAAAAAATAATATCGTACCCTATATCGTGTTAGTATATATGTGTAGCAGCTATGCTGTATTCTAATATTACAATCTGTGGTTTTAGTTTTTACTACCCTCTCCTTTTCTTAGCTCGTATTAATGTACTCTTGCTAATTCCTGTCATATCCTCTACCTGTTTATAAGAATTGCTTTTCAATAATTCCAAAGCATGTTCTATCTGTTTTCTACTATATTTTTTCGGTCTACCTTCCCTGAAATCAGGATTTTGTTTTGCAATAGCTTTTCCTTCCATTGTTCTTTCAATTATCATATCTCGCTCAAATTCAGCAAAAGCAAAAAATATATTCCTAATTAATTTTGATGATGGAGTGTTATCCATAACACCAATATTTAAAATATAAACTCTAATTCCCTTTTCAATCAAATCTGATACAAGTTCACTCCCCTGTGTCATACTTCTTGCAAATCTATCTAACTTGGTAACAATCAGCGTATCACCTTTTTGTATTTTATCCATCAGTTTATCAAATTCAGGTCTATCCGTTTTCGTACCTGTAAAAGCATCCACATAAATTTCACAAGCACCTGAATCTTTCAATGCCCTTTCTTGTGCTTCTAAACTGTTTCCATCTTTAGCCTGTGCTTTTGTACTAACTCTTGCATATCCATAAATCATAATAAAATCCCCTTTCATTTTTGGCACTAAGTTATGACACCTCTGTATGCCTTGATTTTACTACATTTATTTTTTGGTGTCAATACTTTTGAGTTATGACACCACATTGCAAAATCCCCCTCAATATTATATAATAAACAGAGAATAATATAATGTAATAAAACATTGTAAACAACGAGGAGGTATTTTATGAAAAAGAAAATTATTGCAAGTATTGTAGTTCTAACATTATTATTTGGTATGTTACCAATCTATTCACAAGCCACTGATGAGTTAAGGAATCCAAGAATGTTTGATAAATACGGGAATGAAATTTCTATATATCCTGGATGTATCACATGGGATTGTGTTTATTTTGGAAGCTATTGGCAAAAAGATTCAGATGGTAATATTGATAAAACAAAAGAGAAACAACCTATTAAATGGCGTGTGCTATCTGTAGATGTGGATGATTTGTTCTTGTTGGCTGATAATATCTTAAGTGAAAATATGCGATATACAAAAAATAATGATGGAACTTGGGAGAACTCAATTGTTAGAAATTGGATTCAAACGGATTTTATTCCTAATGCATTTACACAGGATGAACAGAATGATATTATTGATACAAATACAACTATTGGAGATAAATTAACAATAGATAAAGTTTTTTGTATATCTAAGGACGAAATCAAAACAAAAAAATATGGTTTTAAAGAAAAAAATGGTTGGAATATGGATGCTTGGTGGTTAAGATATAATGAAGAATCTAGTTATGATACTAGTCACTGTGCTTATGAGACATATTATTATGCTTCAATTGCTACGAAGAGTTCACACGGTGTCCGTCCAGCACTTCACTTAAAGAAGTCATCTACGCATTATAAAAAAGCAGGTACTGTTAATATATATAATGAGATAGATGTTGAAAGAACACCTAAACCATTACCAACGATGATTCCAACGCAAACACCTACGCCGACCAGTACCCCAACACCACAATCTCAAACATCAAAGAAAGTGGTAAAAAAAGTAACTGCACCATCAAAGCCGACTAAAGTAAAAGTAAAAAATAACAAAAAGAAAACAGCAACTGTTACATGGTCGAAAGTATCAGGAGCTAAAGGATATCGAGTACAATATGCTTACAGTGCTCCGTTTTCAAAGAAAACAAAAACGGTCAGTACCAATAAGTTTGTTGCTAAGAAACTAAAGAAGAAAAAGACATACAGTTTTAGAGTTCGTGCTTATAAAATGAATGGTAAGAAGAAATTGTATGGCAAATGGAGTAAAGTTGTTAGAATTAAGATTAAGAAATAAGGAGGAATACTTGAACTACTGAAACAATATTTACTTTTCATTAGTTCGGTAATGAATTCGATAAATAATCTTAATTTATATTCAGGTTAATGTTTAAGCCTTAAATGATGTTATCAAAACAAGAGCAGGAAAAACTTTTATGTTCGACTGTTCTTGTTTTTTTCATAAAAGCAAGGCATAAATCACACAAATTTTCAATATACCCTATTTTATCCAAACATATTATATGAGTTCGATAATATTCTTATTTTTTAGTATTTTATCAGTTTATGGAACTGAGATATTATAATACCAAGTGGTCAAAGCATTATATTTTGTAAGCTTATTTAATTTGTATAAAAGAAAGGTTAGTTCGGTAATTTATATACAAGTCAAACGATTTAAAGTTTTATTCGATTATTTCAAAAATTTCCAGAATTCATAAATACATCAGATACCCACTTAGCCATCTCTCACGCTGCTTCACAATATGTAAATTACCCCCTTATATATATATTACTTTCTACATATATAAATTTTAACTATATCATGGCTCGTCATTTGTCGTAATTCTGTCGTAAAATACAATAATGGGCTTATAAAATTACACAGTATTAACCGATAATCCGCAGTTTGTCATCTTATGTGACTTCTTTGTTAGGAATAGCATTTTACATCAATCACAATAACTTACTTAATGCTTCCAACTTTACTTTAATACTAAATCCTTTTTTCGCAGTTAAGTCTAAAATCCATTCTTTGTCTTCATTTCTATATGGATCTTTGAGAAATCTTTTGATAAACTTACTCACTTGACTCTTAAAAGACCAATTCAAACTTGATGAGTTATTAATCATGTTAAAGTCATTCACTGTTTGATTTTCATCAGCATCGCCAACCAAATAGCGTAATATCAAAACATCAGCAAAAGTAAATGTCATTACATTATCTTCAAATTGTAATAATGACATATACGGTCCACCCTGCTTTGTATCATCAGTTACCAATGAGTATGCACCGAGGGTTTGCGCTAATGATATCGCATATACTTCACCCAAATCACCAGTACCATACAGGTTTCTATTTTACGAAAAATTATATTCAAAAATCTTATATATATGTAAATCCTTCAACTTCTGATCTGTATATAATTCAATCTTTCCGGACGCAATATCAGAATCAACCTTATTTAGCACTTCCTGACCATGATTTTCTAATTCAATATTGCGAATCTGCTCGTAGATAATTACCCCTTCATCGAAAAAATCAAACAAAATATTCTCAAGACCAGCCTTATAGAAATGGATAATAACATTTGTATCTAAAGAGGCTCTCAATCGTCTAATCCCCCTATCAAATCATCCAAATCGTCCTCGTCATCAGAGGACTCAACAATTTTGTCACTTACATCATCTATGACAAGCTTATAATAAGCGAGCACACGCTCCAATGTTTCTTTTGGAACTGCATTATGATTATAATTATAGATAACATAATCAATATATTCATGCGGTATATCAATTACTTCGCTAGGCTCATTCAGCTTGCTATTACCACCAACTGCATGAAGTAAATTTCCAACTTTCATCTCTGTCTTAATATTATCAAGCCGCATCTTTTGGTCTGTATTAATCACACCCAGACTTTCCAATCGATTTAATGCCATATCAAAACTAACATTAAACTCAGACATAATCCTGGCAATATCCATTGCCGATAATCCACATTCCTGAAAATTTTGAATCTCCAAATCAATAAATCTATGAACATCATCGGATGGCATTAACAAACAAGCGGCAAAATAGTTTGCCTCCTGTTCTTTTTCATCTGTGCTTCTCCCATTTATTGTTATTCTATCATCAATAAATGTGTTTTCATCATTTAAATGCAAAATTACATGTCCAACTTCATGGGCAAGTGTAAATATTTCTCTAGAAAGTCTGCTACAGCTATTTGTAAAAATAACGATATCGTTATCTTTTTTCATCATAAATCCAAGATCTGCATTCTCTCCCAGCGGATACCTAACTAATTTATATCTCATTCTTTCACATTCTTTGAACAGATTAATGATACCATATCTGCTAATTTTACAATTTGCCCTAAAATAATCAGCTTTTATACGAATTTCGCGCTTTCGTGAATCCTGCATTAAACTTACCCCCTAAAACTTATCTTGTGCTGAATCTTTTCACACATATGCTTATTCGCATAAAATAAATCCAGCATATCAAATATTTTTTTAGAAGATTCGTTTTCCTCTCCGGCTCTATACTGTACAACTGGAGTTTCATCTAAAACTTTTGTAATATCTCCAACCGTCACACCTAAAACCTCTGCCACTTTAGAAAGGATATCCAATGTAATACTATTAGCCCCACTCTCGATTCTTGCGTATTTCTGTCTACTGATTCCAATCTGATCAGCAACCTCCTCTTGCGTGAGATTATTTGCACTTCTTAATGCCTTAATACGGCTTCCTAACAATTTATTCATAATTATCCCTCCATTTCTATACACTTACATTTTATCACCTATTTGAGAAAAGTCAATTATGATGTTATGTTTTTGTAACATTCTGCGCAAATCCCCGTTCGTGTTACTCTACATTCACAACCTTAAGCATATTTGTCGTTCCGGATATTCCGATTGGAACACCCGATGTAATCACAGCCAAATCACCTGATTTCAAAAGTCCGGAGCATTTTCCTTTGTCTACCGCATGGTCAAACAAAGCAAATACATCTGTTTTCTCATCCAGTAATATCGGACATACACCCCACGACATTGCCATCTGACGCCAGACTCTCTTCGACGTCGTTCCACCGAGAACCGGACATGCCGGGCGGTACCTGGAAATCATACGTGCGGTTCTTCCGGATTTTGTCACCGCAACGATGGCTGAAGCATTCAAATCGTATGCCGTTGTACAGGTTGCATGACAAACAGCCTCTGTAACATCCGGTTTTTCATGGCGGCCACGATGATAAAAAAGGTTTTCATAATCAATATCCGCTTCCGTGCGATTCGCAATCCGCACCATAGTCTGAACCGATTCTACCGGATATTTTCCGGCAGCAGTTTCACCTGAAAGCATAATGGCACTTGTGCCATCGTAAATTGCATTTGCCACATCGGCAACTTCTGCTCTTGTCGGTCTTGGGTTTTTCATCATCGAATCGAGCATCTGCGTTGCCGTAATTACCTGCTTGCCTGCTTCATATACTTTACCGATAATCATTTTCTGCAAAATAGGAACTTCTTCTTCCGGCAGTTCCACACCCATATCACCACGTGCAACCATAATGCCATCCGACGCTGCAATAATTCCATCAATATTTTCAACGCCCTCGCGGTTTTCGATTTTGGCAATGATATGAATTCCATCGCCCCCATTTTCATGCAGAAAAGCGCGGATATCTTCAATATCTTTCACAGTTCGCACAAAAGAAGCCGCAATAAAATCTACGTGGTTATTGATTCCAAAGATAATATCACTTTTATCTTTTTCACTCATGTACGGCATATTCAAATGAAGTCCCGGCACATTAACACCTTTGTGGTTTTTCAATTCACAGTCACCAACAACCACGCAGTCAATCTGTGTTTCGTCAACCGCCTCAACAATCATTTCCACCAGCCCGTCATCCATCAAAATGCGAGTTCCCGGCTCAACATCTTCCGGAAGTTGTTTGTATGTGACATATGCCTTCGTCTCATCTCCTAACACTTCATTTGTTACAAGAGAAAACTTCTGTCCCTGCTTCAAATTTACTTTGCCATCATTAAAATCACCAAGTCTGATTTCCGGACCTTTGGTATCTAACAAAGCAGCAATTGGCTTTTGATATTTCTTTCTTAATTCATACAGCTTATCAATTCTTTTTTGCTGTTCTTCATGGCTGCCATGCGAAAAATTCAAGCGTGCCACATTCATACCACTTTCGATACATTGTTCCAAAATACCATCCCGGTCAGTTGCCGGACCAAGTGTGCAAATAATTTTTGTCTTTCTCATGATGCCTCCATAATATTATTTTGCTATCTATTTTTTGTGATAATAGTATCCTCTTTCATTGATATTTCGATTTTTCTTTTCTCTCTTGTATCGATTCCGGCGTGTGCGCTGTTCTTTATGGGTTCTCATCCACCACAGAATCAAAATGGTAATTGCAAGAGCGGCAACTACAAGAATACCGATTGTTAAAACCTTTTTCCATGGGAAAGGTGCCTCATTCGCTTTTTCTACCGCATCCACAAACCATTCGGACATGTCAATACTGTCATTTAAAGTCGGATTTTTCGCATTTTCATAGTAAATCTCAGCACCACCCGCTTCTTTTCCATTATAAGTATATGTAATTTTTCCAATTACTTTCTTTGTCGCACTAACCTGCTGTGGTGTGTCATAATAAATTACTTTTTTCTGTGCCTTGTCCAAAGTAACACCCTTTGGCAGCATAACCCCTGCTCCCTGTTCCACAGATAAAGGACCCGACTGCTGGTTATAATAGGAACTGTATTTGGTAAACAAATCACTTGTATTTACCGTATTATCTGTCGTTGTTCCAATTTCATAGCGTTTGTAATTTTCAAAACAATAATTCAAAATTCTTGTCGTATCGGTATACTCATTAGCATCCGGCGCCGTCCAAGGGGAATTTGGTGCACGCATAATAACGGAAACCAGCGTTGTTCCATTTTTCTTTGCATAGGTTACAAGCGTATAACGGCACTTTGATGTATATCCTGTTTTGCCGCCCACGCAGTATTCGTACAAATATTGGGTAAATGTACTTGGATAAAGCATACCATGATGATTATGAAGATCACGTTTTGCATGTTTTTTCGTTTTATTAATGATATAGCGTTTCGTTCCGGTAATTTTTGCAAATGTAGGATTTTTATAGGCTTCCTGTGAAATCAATGCCATATCGTGTGCCGTCGTATAATGATTTGACATCCACAATCCGTTTGCATTTGCAAAATGAGTTCCCGTACATCCGAGTTCTTTTGCCTTCTGGTTCATCATCGCAACAAAATTATCAATGCTTCCTGCGACATGCTCCGCCACACCATTACAAGCTTCGTTCGCTGACATAAGAAGAATGGCATATAAACTGTCTTCCATTGACAATTTTTCGCCCGGCTGAATTTCAATATTAGAAGCACCCGACTCCAAATTTGTCACGGCATTTCTTGAATAAGTAACCGTCTCCGACAACGACGAATTTTCAATAGCAACAAGAGCCGTCATTACTTTCGTAATACTCGCCGGATACTCACGCTTGTCTATATTCTTTTCATATAAAATCGCACCCGACTGAACATCCATTACAATTGCGGATTCCGCGGTAACCGATGGTTTCTTTTTTGCTTCTGAAGTAACGCTTCCTAATAAAAGTCCAATTGCACAAAAAATAAGTGCCGCATATCTTTTTTTCATCTCATGCCTCCAAAAATCATACTATTACTTCTATCATACACGATTTTACCAATTTTTCCAACATCTTATTTGACATAATTTCGATTTATGGTACTATGATGCTATAATTTAAATGTTTACTATATGGAGGATTACTATGCGTTTACGAAATATCAAAGGTTCAAAAGAAGTGATTGCGGCAAGTCCCTATGTCGTTCAGAATCCGGAAGATTATAAAGGAAAATGGTCAGAATTGTTTCACAATAATCATCCTTTGCACATTGAAATCGGCATGGGAAAAGGTCAATTTATTCATACATTAGCTTCCGAAAATCCGGATATCAATTATATCGGCATTGAAATGTATTCGAGTGTTTTGTACCGTGCTTTAGAAAAACAAACCGCAGAGGAAAAACCAAATTTGTATTTTCTGCGATTTGATGCAAAATATCTGGCTGATATTTTTGCCGAACACGAAGTAGACCGGATTTATTTGAATTTTTCCGACCCATGGCCAAAAGATCGCCACTCAAAACGCCGTCTGACAAGCGAGGGATTTTTAAATCTTTATCATACAATTTTAAATCCAGATGGTTATATCCAGTTTAAGACCGATAATAGGGATTTGTTTGATTTTTCAGTTGAAACAGCCGAAAATTCGCCAATTTGGAATATTAAAGAACTTACTTATGATTTACACCACAGTGAATTTTTGGAAGGCAATATTATGACTGAGTACGAGAGCAAATTTGTCGCAGAAGGAAAACCAATCTGTCGGTTTGTTCTTTCCCGCTAATTAGTTGGTAACATAATAGAACCTTTTTCATAGAATAAAGAAAAAGGTTCTATTTTTATGTCTTGTTTTAAACGTATATTATATCAAAAATTAAATCATGGAAAATGCTCAAAAAAGATACACTGCATCCTCTGCTCCATTGAAGAAATCAAACGATTACTTGGAATCAAAGGTTGAAATATTTTTCTTTTTCAGCTTTTTATCCAAAAACAGTTGCAAAAGATACATAATAACAGCTACTACCGGTACACCAAGGAACATTCCCATCACGCCAAAATAGGCACCGCCAACTGTAATTCCAAAGATAACCCAAAGAGGCTTAATTCCCGTCTGGTCACCCAAAATTTTTGGCCCAAGATACAGACCGTCAAACTGCTGCAAAATCAAAATCATAAGAGCAAAGATAAAGGCATAACGAATATCAATAAACAGATAAATCATAACACCAGGAATTGCACCAATTATCGGTCCGAAATAAGGTATCATATTAGTAATACATACAATCAGACTGAGAAGCAGCGCATACGGCAGTTTCAAAATGGACATTGCAATCAGACAGAGAATTCCGATAATCAGGGAATCAATCATTTTTCCAATCAAAAATCCATTAAAAATGTGGCTGCACTGTTTCATTGTCTGCCAAACTTCCTGCTCTTTCTTTTTCGGAGACAGGGCATATACAACTTTTCTTGCACTTCTTTTTAACTTTTTCATATCCAAAATAATGTAAATGGAAATCACAAGCCCCATCAATACATTATACGACGTCGTCAATAAAGAAGATGAAACATGATAAACATAAGGAAGAATCTCAGAGCCATTGCTCATAATTTTCTTATATGCAAATTCCTTGATGTATTCAATTCCTCCACCGAGCCCGATAAAAGGAATTTTTTCATTTAATTCCTTCTGGTGTGTAATCATATACTGATATCCATCTTGAATTGTATTCCCGAGTTCACCAATACTTGCCTTTATCTGAGGAATAATATAAATGAGTAAAACGGTGATTACGCCAATTACTACGACATAACTGATGATTACACTAAATGCTTTCTTAATTTTCGCCCCTTTACCGGGTTTCATTCGATTTAGCAGCGAATGGACTCTTTTTACAAGCGGATTAATAAAGCAGGCAAAAAAGAATCCCAATATAAACGGCATCAAAATAGTCAGAAATTTTCCAATAACTGCTAATACAACTCCCCAGTTAGCAATCATTAAAAAGATAATGGCAATAATAGCAACCAAAGCTACAATATACCACATATTCGATACTAATGTTTTCAGAATTTCCAGGCATTTATTTTTTTTCTCCATATATTCCTCCAAGTTTATACAATTTTTTTAAATTATTGCTTGCATTTTGAAATAGAATATTATATAATATTCCTTGCGTGATTGATGAAGCGCCATTAGCTCAGTTGGTAGAGCACCTGACTCTTAATCAGGGTGTCTGGGGTTCGAGCCCCCAATGGCGTACTCCCGAGTCCTTGTTTGGCAGACCTGCAACTGCTGGGTGAGGGCTTTTTTTTGCCCTCATTTTTCTTTATTCAGCAGTCATTGCCTGTTCCAAAGACTGACGTTCTTCTTCCGACAATGTTACAAACACTTCTCCGGATTTTACTTCCTTAATATAAATGTAACATCCCTCTTTGTTACTGTGCATCGAATTCATAATGAATCCATCGTTTTCTTTTGTCAAAAGAGTAAGTACAAAACTCAAAGTTCCGCCAACTTCTTTAAACGCATCATATTTTACCACGCCTACCTTCTGATAAGTCTTCAAAAGGTTTTCGTCAATTATATCCAAATGCTCATCAACTTCTTTGATTTTGCCATTGATATAATCCATATTGGCAAATTTCTTCTGAAATGCTTCTTCCAGACTTTTTCCATCGGAATCACGCATAAACTCATCATATCGTTTTCTCAGTGAGCTGTTCTTTCCTATTAAAATAAGGCAAAGAATCAATAAAATCAGGATTGCTGCAATCGCACCCAGTAAAACAACATCAACACTTAATCCATAATCACTAAACTGAAACATTTTTTTCCTCCTTGTGAACATATGTTCTTTTATTTGAAGTATCCCAAAATCTTTTCTAAGTCGTCCTGTGAATAATACTCAATTTCAATTTTACCTTTATTCTCGGACTTTCGATTGATTCTTACTTTTGTTCCTGTCTTCAACTTCACTTTTTCTTCCATATCATGGTACAAAAAGTCATTAGAAAGTTCTTTTTTCTTTGTGTTCTTCGCCGGCTGATTGATATTTTTCACTAATTTCTCAACTTCTCTTACACTGAGGTGATCTTTTGCAATCTTTTCGGCAATTTCAAGCTGTTTTTCACTATCTTCCAGACCAAGCAGTGCTCTTGCATGTCCGCTTGAAATTTCTTCTTCCATTAAAAGTGTCAACACATCATCACTTAATTTTAACAGACGAAGTGAATTGGTAATAGCAGAACGACTCTTAGAAACTCTCTCTGCCACTTCTTCCTGCTTCAAATTATATTCCTTAATCAAATTTTGATATGCTTTTGCTTCTTCCACTGGATTCAAGTCCTCACGCTGAATATTTTCAATAAGCGATATCTCGGCACATTCCCGGCTGTCACGCTCTAAAATTATTGCGGGAATTTTTTTGATACCCGCAAGCTTTGAAGCGCGCAGTCTGCGCTCACCCGCAACAAGGCTGTATCCATCGTCGCTTTTCACTGCAAGCACAGGCTGCAAAACCCCATGCTCCTTAATCGACGCGGAAAGCTCGGACAGCGCCGCATCCGAAAAAACTTTGCGCGGCTGATATTTTGACGGCAATATCAAATCAATATCCAGCTCCGTCACCTGTTTATTTTCTGTCTTTGAAAATAAAAACGGCATTATTCTATCCTCGCTTCCGACAGGACATATGCTTGTCCTTCGCTTTGATAAAATAATACCATTTATTTACATTTTTGTCAATATATTTCGCTCGCTAAATAATCGGGTTTTTCGACATTGTTTTTGAGGAACGCGGATACATGGGATGTGTAGGCTTGATTTTCCTGATAACGACAAGCGTTCGCGTACCCATATTTTCCGGAAGTTCATACTGCAAAACATCCTCAAGTTCACCTGATAATTTGGAAATTGCAGGCATGGCGGCATCGATTTCATCTTTATCCGGCAGACCCTTATACGCCAAAAATACGCCGCCCGGCTTAACAAACGGCATACAGTACTCACAAAGCAAATTCAATGAGGCAACCGCGCGGGAAACCGCAACGTCAAAGCTGTCGCGAAGCTGCGTCATCCGTCCCGCCTCCTCGGCACG
>ENA-ORRE01002230-ORRE01002230.1-human-gut-metagenome-genome-assembly--contig:-NODE-2230-length-11637-cov-4.656795_pt1 | contig 11637 bp, 10 predicted proteins | sample MGYA00242171_ERZ509126 | MGnify/ENA primary metagenome ERZ509126 (study PRJEB26280, sample SAMEA2338648) | human gut metagenome | biome: human gut; feature: human-associated habitat; material: faeces... | reverse complement strand
CCGCCTTATCCGCGTAGTCCGCGTACCCATTCCCTCGCCGCTAAATTATCATTTATCCGCCTGTCATTATGTGAACTAATTATGAACATCTACTTACAATATTGTTCGATATATCGAATAAAACCAGCGTAAACCGTTATTCTTCGTGATGTCCGTCATCTCCTCCCGTCGCACTCAACACGATATTGCGTGCGACATGCGCCTCGTTTCCGGCAGCATCCGTACAGTAAACCATCAGGTGGTAATCTCCCGGAGTGGCATTAGCCGGTATCACGATATCATGATGATGGATATGAGCCGTTCTTTGTTCCGAAACATCGTAAGACTTATTAAAGGTGAAATCAACAGTCGTCTCAGCAGTGCGGGTATCATGCGAATGATGGTCGAAGTTATTGTGAATCTCTATCTTGTACGATTTCAACATGACATCATCCGATAAGTCCATCTCAAAATGTACTCCGTGTTCACTGCCTATTGCCAGCACTCCACCTTCGGCAGGCGATTTAAGATCAATCACCGGTTTTGTAGTATCACTAAGCGGATTGTCACTGTCTCCGCAAGCAGTAAGTAATGAAACACTTATCACTAAAAGGGAAATAATCATCGGGAAATAAAATCTTGTTTTCATTTGAATAATTTTTTAAATGGTACTTTAATTAATAATTGAAAGTTTCGCCCCGGTTCGGGAATCTCCACTTTCCGATAAAAACTGAGATGATTGTAATACCGCGTATTGAATAAATTACGGACAGTCAGAGTTATCTCCACTTCCGTTCCGGCAACGGGTAAATCAAGAGAGCCAGCTATATGAAAGAGGTTTGCACCTGGCGTGCGGTCTTCGTTACGATCCACACGATTTTGCTTGGCTATGCTCTGCCATTCGGCATAAAGCATATACCGCTTCCTTTGCCAGGTAAGCGTGTTGCGCAGCGTGGCAGGCGGAGAAAAACTCAAAGGAATACGTTCATCACAATTGTAGGTATAGACATACTCACCGGATATACGGTAGTTGAGAGTGGGCAAAACAGTTAGTTCCACACTCGCCTCCGCTCCGGCAAACAAGGCTTCCGTCTGCGTATAACGGTAAATCTGTCCCGTATGGGGTAAGACAGACCATTCCCCCGTAGGCCGCAGAAAGATATAATTACTAAACCAATTGACGAAAGGAGAAACATATACGGACCATCTCCCGTACTTCAACTGATAAGAAGCATCCATCTGCCAACCCTGTTCGGACGAAAGTGTGGCATCTCCCTGTTCATGACGGAATGTGCCGTGATGCACACCATTCGAAGCCAGTTCATTAGCTCCCGGAAGACGAAAACTCCGTCCGACATTTACCTTCAGCTGATGCCGCATCGAGGGCGTCCATACCACACCCAATGATAAAGAATAGTCGCCAAAGCTCCTGTTTACCCGGCGGCTGTTCCACCGGTAGAACTCCACCTGCTCTTCATCATATCCTTGTTCCTGCAAATAAGTAGCCAGGTAAGGATCATCATGAGCAAAGACACGCATGCGACCATAGTCATACCGTAGACCTCCACTGACGGATAACGTATTATCCGGACGATACGTCGTAAGCCAGGATATACCGGTAGTAAAACGATCATATTCCGGCAACAAGAAAGAATAACCGGAAATCGTATTTCGCTGGAATTGAGAGTCCCACCCCATCCGGTGTTCCCAGGAAGAAGAACCGCCCCACCGTCCTTTTGCCGAAAAACTGAAAGTATTCAGATTAAAGGCCAGTTCTTTGTCAGGATCAGTTTCCGGCAGAGGTTGTGTTCCGTAATGGGTATGAAACGCACTCCATTCCTCGCGGTGATTGTTCTGATAACCGATATCACCCGACAGAATAAACTTCTCCCAAGCATACTGCTGATGAGTGGTCACTTTCAGGTGATTTACCTTACTATAAGGAAGATCGATGTTCCGGCTGTCACCGTCGTCTTCCAGACGTGACAAGTCGGGAACTCCATGTGCTCCGGGGAAGAACCCCGTCTTCTGAAAAACATTGGACACAGCAAGATTCGACTTATATCCTTTCTTCTGATATTGGGTAAAGAAATTGACATTACGTTCCCATCCCGCCGTATTTTTCAGCCGACGACCGTAGACTGGCATCTTCTGGGTCAGATAAACAATCGTGTCTGCCGGGATACGGTAATCTCCAAAGCGCTGTTCCGAGTAACGCAACCGCGTATACCATGCATTTCTTTTGATACCCAGCATCAGTGAAGCGCCTATGGTTTCGTTCACAGACTTACCCAACAGCGTCACGTCACCAAACAACATATTCTCTGCCGGCACCTGCACCGGAGCAATGTCAATCACTCCGCCCATGGCGTCACTGCCATAAAGCAGCGAAGCAGGACCTTTCATTACATTCACGGCATCCACATTGAAAGCATCCAGTTCCAGACCGTGGTCTGCACCCCACTGCTGCCCTTCCTGTTTGATGCCATTCTCCAATACAGCCACCCGATTAAAGCCCATGCCACGAATCATCGGCTTGGAGAATCCCGAACCGATATCCATAGCCTGCACGCCGGGGATATTTTCCATAGCCTGCATGAAGTTACCCGTGAAATGTTTCCGCAAGAAATCCCTGTCAGCCACTTCGAGCGTAAGTGCAGTCTTTTTGTTCTGAAGCTGTTGATAGGTTTCCGCTATCACGACTTCAGGCAAAGCTACATTACGGACTGAATCGGGTTTCTGCGCATGGACGGAAAGGGTTGTACACAACATCCCCAGCACGCCCGGAATAATTCCTATACGCATTGATTACAATCTTGATTAGAATAAAACAATGAGAGGCAAGCTATAAAAGCCCGTCTCCACATGAATGTAAATTATGTAATCAAGCTATGGGAGGTGCACGTAGATAATGTGAATAAGAGAGTGTATAGACAATCTTATCCTGATGAACAACCTGCTCAAATGTGATGGGCGTTAAGATGCAACGGAAGTCAACAGACTGCGCTTCCGTGAAAAGAGAAAGAGAAAAGTGGCAGATAGCACAATCATCGGACGAATGGCGCGGATGATCTGCATGGGAACAGGAAGCAGCATGCTCGTCTTCGTGATGGTGAAAAGCCTTCACCACGAAGAACGGCAGAAGTGCCATCATCAGCACCCACGCTATAACTACTCTCTTCTTTCTGCTGTTATTCACTTTCTTAATCGACAAGTATTTGAATAGGCTGCGAAGATATGTATCTCATATTAAAAACGCAAACTCTGGTACTTAATATGTGTTACCGCTCCGGCTTTTACCAATATATAGGTATATGCCAATCTCAATTTATACTTCTCTTGGTCACGTTTTGTGCATTTCTGTAGGGTTATGAATTAATTCACCACAGATTACACAGATTGACACAGATTCTATTTTACTGATTATTAGATTAATAAATCTGTGTGAATCTGTGTAATCTGTGGTGAGTCTTATTCATTCCTATACCGTTACAAATGCACAAAAGATGACCAAGAGAAGTATAGTAGTAAGCGAAAAAAACAACTAAGTAACACTTAAAAAATAACTTGGTAATGTTTCTGGAGAAAATCTCCCTAACAGAAGAAGCCTCCCACCACATAAAGAGGCACGTTCACCATCCCGCTTTAAGTGGCAAAAGGAGGAGAAGTTTCGCTTATTTAACGTCCGCACCACGAAGCATCCCCTTATCCATCACAGACACATTCCTTACCTTTCCCCCGCAAAAAGCTTGCATATCTACTGAAGCATGGCTACCTTTGCCGTTCAAGATGCCATCTTGTGCAGTATAAGATACCATCTTAAACAATACAAGATGCCATCTTGCGCAGCAAAGCAAAGGGAGCTACAGTTCATAGGGAAATGAGTTTCAGGCATTAAAGTACTATGCTACTGACATTGAAAAGCATAGACATCAACAACAACATCAATCAACAGGAACAAGGATATGGGAATGATTTATTTAGTAAGAAAGAAACTCTTCCGCTCCAAGGAAGGAATGAAGCAACTGTACTACGCTGTGCAACGTACCCTGCAACCGCGCGGCGGAGTAACTACCGAAAAGTTGGCGCAACGCATGGCCCGTCGCAAAGGCATGGGTGAGGGCGACGTGCAAAGCGTACTGGTGGACCTACCCAAATACATCGAAGAAGCACTCAGCGAGGGAGAGTCCGTCACTATCAGAGGACTTGGCTCCTTCAACCTCGCCATAACAAGCGAGGGATTCGAACATCCCGACGACGTGATGCCGGGCAAGGTGCGAGTTTCACGCATCTACTTCAAACCAGATCGCATGTTAACAGGAAGGCTACGCCAGAACATGGATTTCTTCCGTTACCCGCTAAGCAAATACTTCCCCCACGAAATGCTACGTCCCGAAACGCTGGAGCGCGAACGGGCACAGACCCCAAATAAGCCGGAAGACGAAACAAAGGATATTAATACGGTAACAGGCTGAAAGCACTGAAAGCCGTCCCCGACCGGAGATTTCAGTCTAAACGCCTTACACACAACGGCCTAAAGCCGCTGAAAGAGATGAAAGTGCAGAACGCATGATTATTCGCACAAACCACATCCCAAATGCGGACAGGCACTTAAAACAAATCTTAATCTTCTGCAAGCGAGACAAAAAAGATATTTCATTTCAAGATAATTACGTATATTTGCAAGCTGAACAAGAGAACGAAAAGTGCCGGAACAGGTCGAAATGAAATAAAACGGCTTTGAGTTATTAACAAAAAAGGCGACTTATCAACAGATTTTGCAATCTTTCTCTTTTTTAGTAGGCGCAATACGGAATTATCACTTATTTCGCTGCCAATAAACACTAAGATTATGGGAAAAATTATTGCTTTGGCAAATCAAAAAGGTGGTGTAGGAAAAACAACGACTACGATTAACCTCGCAGCCTCACTCGCCACCCTGGAAAAGAAAGTGCTCGTTGTGGACGCAGACCCGCAGGCAAACGCCTCTTCCGGTTTGGGTGTCGACATCAAGCAGTCGGAATGCACTATTTACGAATGCATTATCGACCGGGCTGATGTCCGCGAAGCGATTCATGACACCGAGATTGATACACTGAAAGTGATATCCTCACACATAAACTTGGTGGGCGCCGAGATAGAGATGCTCAATCTGAAAAACAGGGAAAAGATATTGAAAGAAGTACTTGCCCCGCTGAAGGAAGAGTTTGATTATATCTTGATAGACTGCTCGCCCTCACTGGGACTGATTACCATCAACGCACTGACCGCAGCCGACTCTGTGATTATCCCCGTACAAGCGGAATACTTTGCATTGGAAGGCATCAGTAAATTGCTGAATACAATCAAAATTATCAAGTCGAAACTGAACCCGGCACTCGAAATCGAAGGTTTCCTGCTGACCATGTACGACTCACGCCTGCGCCAGGCCAACCAGATTTACGATGAAGTGAAACGCCACTTCCAGGAACTGGTGTTCGAAACCGTGGTGCAACGCAACGTCAAACTGAGCGAGGCCCCAAGTTATGGTCTGCCTACCATCTTGTATGACGCAGACTCCACAGGAGCCAAAAACCACATGGCACTTGCCAAAGAACTGATTAGTCGCAACAATTAACTTAAAAACGAAGAACCATGGCACAAAAAAGAAATGCATTAGGACGCGGGCTCGACGCTCTGCTTTCAATGGACGAAGTGCAGACCGAAGGCTCTTCTTCCATCAACGAAATAGAGTTGTCGAAGATTGTCGTCAACCCGAATCAGCCACGTCATGAATTTGACGAAACGGCGCTTCAGGAACTTGCCGACTCAATCTCTGAAATAGGTATCATTCAGCCCATCACCTTGCGTAAACTCTCGGACGATGAATATCAGATCATTGCCGGAGAACGTCGCTTCCGCGCCTCGCAACTTGCCGGACTGACAAGCATCCCCGCCTATATCCGCACCGCCGACGACGAAAACGTCATGGAAATGGCGCTTATCGAGAACATACAGCGCGAAGACCTGAATTCTGTGGAAATCGCTCTTGCCTACCAGCACCTGTTGGAACAATACGGCCTGACACAGGAACGTCTCAGCGAACGTGTAGGTAAAAAGCGCACTACCATCGCGAACTACCTGCGCCTGTTGAAGCTGCCTGCACCTATTCAGATGGCCATACAAAACAAGCAGATTGACATGGGGCATGCCCGTGCACTCGTCACTCTGGCTGATCCGAAGCTGCAAGTGAAGATATTCGAAGAAATCATCGAGCACGGATACTCCGTACGCAAGGTGGAAGAATTAGTAAAATCTCTGAGCGAAGGCGAAACCGTGAAAAGCGGCGGACGCAAAATAGCTCCCAAACGAGCCAAGTTGCCCGAAGAATTTAATATGCTGAAACAACAGCTATCCGGTTTCTTCAGTACCAAAGTGCAGCTGACCTGTTCGGAGAAAGGAAAAGGTAAAATCAGTATCCCGTTCAATAACGAAGAGGATTTAGAACGTATTATCGGCATACTCGATACTCTAAAAAAATAAATGACGAAAGGAACTAAAACATATCAATGGTGTATCGCCCTGCTGCTTTGCCTCGTGCAGACGGCAGGGATTGCTATGTATGGGCAGGACCGTCCGCGTGCCGCTGCCAAACGACAGCAAAAAGAGCTTGCGGACACATTGCGGAAGATACCGCAAATTGTACCGGATAGCCTGGATGCACTAAGCGATCCTATTCTGCAACGGGTTTCAACCGCTGATAGCCTCGCAGTAGCCGACAGTATTGCTGCCGAAAACAAAAAGCGTTTGTTGGAGATGACCTCCGCCCCCACCCCGCAAGTGCCCGATACGCCTGCGGACAGTCTGAATAAGGAACTCAATAAAAAAGTTTTTATTCCCAATCCGACCAAAGCGACATGGCTCGCCCTGGTAATTCCGGGTGGTGGACAAATATACAACCGGAAATACTGGAAACTACCTATTATATATGGTGGCTTTGCCGGATGTGCATATGCACTGACTTGGAACGGGAAAATGTACAAAGACTACATGCAAGCGTACAAGGACGCCTCCAAAGGCAACTGGGATGCCAGCAGTATCACTGATCTGCTCCCCCCGGGATACATCGACAGGGTTTCCCAGACACAAATAGTAGAAACGCTCCGAAAACGAAAGGATACATACCGCCGATATCGCGACCTGAGTATCTTCGCTTTTATCGGTGTTTATCTGATATCAGTCATCGATGCGTATGTAGATGCGGAATTATCTAATTTCGACATAACGCCCGACCTTAGTATGAGAATAGAACCGGCTGTTATCAACAACCCATATAGCAGCGGTACCTCCAATAAATCCGTCGGACTGCAATGCAGTTTCCGTTTTTAAATGAGAATAAAGCCATACCAAAGAATAATCACACATGAAGAATAAATCTGTAAATATGAAGAAGCTTATCGTCACTCCGTTCCTGTTTTGTCTGTCACTCTTCACCTTCCAGGTGCAAGCGCAAGAAAGCGTGGATGTACTTATCCGCGACAACGGAACGGAAAGAAAGGAAAGCATCGAACTTCCTCCAAGTATGACCTATCCGCTGGACAGCCTGCTCAACGACTGGAAAGCAAAGAATTATATTGATTTAGGCAAAGATTGCAGTACTTCCACTGAGAATCCGTTTTTCAGTGATTCCGTCTACATCGACCGTCTCAGCCGTATTCCTGCCGTGATGGAAATGCCATACAATGAAATTGTACGTAAATTCATAGATATGTACACAGGACGCTTACGCAATAACGTATCGTTCATGCTGAGCGCCTGCAATTTCTACATGCCTATCTTTGAGGAAGCGCTCGACACCTACGGACTGCCGCTCGAACTCAGATACTTGCCCATTATCGAATCCGCTCTCAACCCTTCCGCCCGTTCACGCGCAGGCGCTTGCGGACTGTGGCAGTTCATGCTGGCTACCGGAAAAATGTATGGTCTGGAAAGCAACAGTCTCGTTGACGAACGCTGCGATCCAATCAAGGCCACCTGGGCTGCCGCCCGCTATCTGAAGGATCTGTATGCCATTTACCAAGACTGGAATCTGGTGATTGCCGCTTACAATTGCGGCCCGGGCACCATCAACAAGGCCATCCGCCGTGCCGGAGGGAAAACGGATTACTGGGAAATCTATAACTTCCTGCCGAAAGAAACCCGTGGATATGTACCCGCGTTTATCGCCGCCAACTATGTGATGACCTACTACTGCAAGCACAACATCTGCCCCATGGAAACCAACATTCCCGATGCAACAGATACAGTACAGGTAACAAAAAACTTACATTTCGAACAGCTTGCCGATATCTGTAGCGTGAGTATGGAAGAGATCAAAAGTCTTAATCCCCAATATAAAAAGAATATAATTCCCGGTGAAAGCAAGGCGCAAACCCTCCGCCTGCCAATGAATTACATCAGTACATTTATCGACAGCCAGGACACCATCTACGCCCACCGTTCTAATGAATTATTCAAAAACCGCCGTACTGTAGCCATCCCCGAAACCCGCTCTACAGCAAGACGCGCTACAACCGGCAACGGGAAGCTGACTTACCACAAGATACGGAGTGGCGAAACACTGGGTGGTATTGCAGGTCGTTATGGCGTCACCGTCAAGCAACTTCAGAGTTGGAATGGATTGCGCAATACCAACATTTCTGCCGGAAAGCAATTGAAGATATATAAATAAAGGCACAAATACTTGTGTGATGTTGAAAATTGCTTATTTTTGCAGCAACTGAAGAAAGGAGAACAGGATATGGAAGAGAATGTGGGCCAGAAAGATAAAGAAAAAGTCGAAGAAGAAATGATTGAACAGGCTTTCCAGCAACTGTTAAACGACTACTTGGCAACCAAACACCGCAAGCGTATTGAGATCATAACAAAGGCATTCAACTTTGCCAATCAGGCGCATAAGGGCATCAAACGCCGTTCGGGCGAACCTTACATTATGCACCCCCTCGCTGTGGCACAAATTGTATGCAACGAAATAGGTCTTGGTTCTACATCCATTTGTGCCGCCTTGCTGCACGATGTGGTAGAAGATACGGATTATACCGTAGAAGACATAGAAAACATATTCGGCCCGAAGATCGCCCAGATTGTAGACGGGCTGACCAAAATATCCGGTGGTATTTTCGGTGACCGCGCTTCGGCACAGGCAGAGAACTTCAAGAAGTTGCTGTTGACGATGTCCGATGATATACGCGTAATTCTAATCAAGATAGCCGACCGGCTGCACAATATGCGCACGTTAGGTTCGATGCTTCCCAACAAGCAATTCAAAATTGCAGGCGAGACATTGTATATCTATGCTCCCCTCGCCAATCGCCTGGGACTGTACAAGATAAAGACAGAACTGGAGAATCTGAGTTTCAAGTACGAACATCCCGAAGAGTATCAGGAAATCGAAGAAAAGCTGGCAGCCACAGCAACCGAACGTGATAAAGTATTCAATGATTTCACTACTCCGATACGTGCCCAGCTGGACAAAATGGGGCTGAAATTCCGTATTCTCGCGCGTGTTAAATCCATCTATTCCATCTGGAACAAGATGCAGACCAAACATGTACCGTTCGAAGAAATCTATGACTTACTTGCCGTACGTATTATCTTTGAACCACGAAATGCGGACGAAGAACTGAACGATTGTTTTGATATCTATGTCTCCATCTCTAAAATATACAAACCCCACCCCGACCGTCTGCGCGACTGGGTGAGTCATCCCAAAGCCAATGGTTACCAAGCCTTGCACGTCACCCTTATGGGAAACAACGGGCAATGGATTGAAGTACAAATCCGCAGTGAACGGATGAATGACGTAGCCGAACAAGGTTTCGCCGCCCACTGGAAATATAAAGATGGCGGAGGCAGCGAAGATGAAGGTGAATTGGATAAATGGCTGCGCACCATCAAAGAAATACTTGATGATCCCCAACCGGATGCCATTGACTTCCTCGATACCATCAAGCTGAACTTATTTGCATCGGAAATATTTGTGTTTACCCCCAAAGGCGAAATTAAGACTATGCCGCAGAACTCTACGGCACTGGATTTTGCATTCTCCCTGCACACTGACATCGGTAGCCACTGTATCGGCGCAAAAGTAAACCATAAGCTTGTCCCTCTGAGCCACAAGCTTCAAAGTGGTGACCAGGTGGAAGTTCTGACTTCCAAATCACAACGCGTACAGCCGGAATGGGAAGTATTTGCCACTACTGCCCGTGCCCGTGCCAAGATAGCAGCCATCCTCCGCAAAGAGCGTAAAGCAAACCAGAAGATAGGTGAAGAAATCCTTAACGAGTTTTTGAAAAAAGAGGAAATCCGCCCTGAAGAAACCGTTATTGAGAAGCTGCGCAAACTGCATAATGCCAAGAATGAGGAAGAACTGCTGGCTGCCATTGGCAGTAAAGCAATCGTTTTGGGAGAAGCGGACAAGAATGAACTGAAAGAAAAGCAAACCAGTAACTGGAAGAAATATCTGACTTTCTCTTTCGGCAACAATAAAGAGAAGCAGGAAGAAAAAGAGCCGCAAGAAAAAGAAAAGATCAATCCGAAGCAAGTGCTCAAGCTGACAGAAGAAAGTTTGCAGAAGAAATATATCATGGCCGAATGTTGTCATCCCATCCCCGGTGACGACGTACTGGGATACATGGACGAGAATGACCGCATCATCATCCACAAACGCCAATGTCCTGTTGCCGCCAAACTGAAGAGCAGTTATGGCAACCGTATATTAGCAACAGAATGGGATACACACAAAGAACTATCTTTCCTGGTATATATATATATAAAAGGTATAGACAGCATGGGACTTTTGAATGAAGTCACCCAGGTTATCTCCAGACAGCTCAATGTAAATATCCGTAAGCTGACCATCGAAACCGAAGATGGTATCTTTGAAGGAAAAATTCAGTTATGGGTACATGACGTGGATGATGTGAAAACCATCTGTAACAATCTGAAGAAAATACAGAATATCAAACAGGTGAGCCGCGTAGAAGAATAGCTTTCAAACGGTAAATAAGAAAACGATGAACGGTGAATAAGTTGCAGTATCATGCAAATTGTTCACCGTTCATTTTGTTATGAGGTTTCTTGGCTATCGAATCCATTATCGATTAGCATTTATTCCCGTCCATCCAATTCGCGTTTAATAGCCAAAAGCTCTTCTTTTATCGCTTTCAGCTTATTTACAATCTCATAATTACGAACCGTAGCTTCTTTATTATCCTTCAAACGTTGTCGGGCACCGGGAAGTGTCATGCCTTTTTCTTTTACCAAATGGTAGATAAGTCCGATCGTTTCTACATCTTCTTTGCGGTACTGACGTATTCCTCTTCCCGCTGTCTTAGGAGAGATTTGCGGAAATTCCTTTTCCCAAAAACGGAGCAATGACGGATTGACTCCGAACATATCGGCAACTTCTCCTATGGAATAATATAGTTTCAGTTCTTTATCCGTATTAAGCATAATACCCCTGTCTTTTTTTAGAATTAATCGAATACCTTACCGTGGTTGGCAGCCAACTGAATCATCTTTTCGTAATCCTCAGCACTTAAATCCATGAAATAATAATTCACCGGATTCACCACCTGTCCCTTCACGTGCACTTCATAATGGAGATGCGGCCCGGTA
>ENA-ORRE01002228-ORRE01002228.1-human-gut-metagenome-genome-assembly--contig:-NODE-2228-length-11642-cov-5.514801_pt1 | contig 11642 bp, 9 predicted proteins | sample MGYA00242171_ERZ509126 | MGnify/ENA primary metagenome ERZ509126 (study PRJEB26280, sample SAMEA2338648) | human gut metagenome | biome: human gut; feature: human-associated habitat; material: faeces... | reverse complement strand
TGGGATATCACCCTGTTCCGGGAGCTGCTGCCCGAGTTCCGGATGCCGCCCGACCTGCTGGCCCGCACCGAGCAGCGCAGTCTCATCTTTTTTGCACCGGCAGGCATTCCCTTTGCCCTCTGCCTGCTGCTGACGCTGGTCTCGGCCACAGTGCTGCCTCAGCTGACCTTGACCCTGCTCATCCCCACGCTCTTCTTTGGGGCACTGCTGGCCGGAGCCGCGGCCGGCTACCGGCGGGAGGGCCTCTGGCTGCGGGAGGGCCGCATGACCCTGCGGCGGCAGCAGGGGCTCTACCTGCACTGCATCTGTGTGTTTCACCCGGATGTCTGCCTGACCGCAGCACAAAGCCCCTGGGCTGCCAGTGTGGACCGCACCAACCTGACCCTGACCTTTCCCGGCTGGGTAAAACTCAAGGTGAGGAGCGTGCCGCTGCGGGATGCGGAGAAATTTTTCAGATTTATGGAAACGAATTAAACCTCTCAGCCGCCGATCGGCGATAGCTCCCCCAATAGGGGAGTCCTTGGCATAAAGATAACGTTATTGTTTTTAGGGGAAGTAAAATTGTTATGATTCATACGGTATTATTTGATTTGGACGGCACTTTGCTGAACACCATCGACGACCTGGCCGATGCAGGCAACTGGGTGTGCGCACAGCACGGATGGCCGGAGTTTACGGTGGAACAGTTCAAGCACATGGTAGGCAACGGCATCCCGAAGCTCGTGGAGCGTTTTTCGCCCGCCGATGCCCGCACACCGGAGCAGCTGGCCGCTACGCTGGCGGAGTTTACCGCCCGGTACGATGCCCACAAGGAGGACAAGACCGCGCCTTACCCGGGCATTGCTGCCCTCATTGACGCGCTGAATGCCGCAGGCGTGCAGTGCGCGGTGTTCTCCAACAAGGCTGACCCGCTGTGCGGCAAGATCATCGAGCATTATTTCGGGGCAGGTCGGTTTGTTCTGGTGCGGGGCAGCCGCCCGGGCGTGCCCACCAAGCCCGACCCCACCGGTGTTTACAGCCTGATGCAGGACCTGCACGCAGACCCCGCCAGCACCCTGTTTGTGGGCGACAGCGATGTAGATATCCTGACCGGGCACAATGCCGGTCTGCCTGCCATGGGGGCGCTGTGGGGCTTCCGGGGCCGCGCAGAGCTGACTGCTGCCGGAGCCGATGCACTGGCCAGCGTGCCTGAGGATATTTTAGAATACGTTAGAACACATTAAAGGAACGACCCTCTCCGGTGCTGTGAAGCACGGACGGAGAGGGTCGATTTTTATTTGCAGACTGTTCACAGGATGTTTCTTGCATAAACTCCCCTGTTTTCCTATAATATAGTTCCTATTTGAAACAATTGAGAAACGGAGGACTTGCCCATGGCAGCTGAAAAGAAAACTTCCCCCAACGTAGAGAGCCGCCTGCGCCACAACATCCTGAAAATGCCCCAGGAGGTGTATGCCGCCAGCGGCATCGTCATCAACGGGCGGCGGCTGAAAAGCTTTGTATTCACCACCGACCTTGCCATCATCCGCAACTGCGACGCGGACGCGGTGTTCGCTGTCTATCCTTTCACGCCCCAGCAGGCCATCAGCGATGCCATCATCAAGGCATCCTACATCCCGGTGTTCTGCGGTGTGGGCGGCGGCACCACCCACGGCGTGCGCACCCTGAACCTTGCCCGCGACGTGGAGAGCCAGGGTGCCATGGGCGTGGTGCTCAATTCCCCCATCTCTGACCTGAACCTGCTGGCGGTCTCGCGGGTGGTGGATATCCCGGTCATCATCACGGTGACAAAAGAGGACACCAACATCCAGAGCCGCATTGATTCCGGGGCATCCATCCTGAATGTGGCCTGCAGCACCGACACGCCCCGGGTGGTGGCAAAGATCCGGGAGCAGTTCCCGGATGTGCCCATCATCGCCAGCGGCGGCAAGACCGGCGAGAGCATTTCCGCCACCATTGCGGCGGGTGCCAACGCCATCACCTACACGCCGCCCTCCCCGGCTGTGCTGTTCAAGGAAATGATGGAGAAATATCGGGAATGATTTACGCAAGACGCTGTAACTTTTTTCTGTTACAGCGTCTTTTTTACGCCATGAAAGGAGATATTTCAGAAATTTTTGAATTTTTGCGAAATAATTGTTGACAAATCGCGGTCGATTGGCTATAATAATAAAGCACTGTTCAAGTGCACAAAATAAATATGGCGGTATAGCTCAGTTGGCTAGAGCATTCGGTTCATACCCGAAGTGTCACCGGTTCAAATCCAGTTACCGCTACCACGTTACAGAGTTTCGCTAAGATAAGGGGGACGGTCGTCCGCAGTAGTGGACGATGAAAGTCGGAGGTTTTAGCGAAGCTCTGTATTTGTAAGGCCCGTTGGTCAAGCGGTTAAGACACGGCCCTTTCACGGCTGTAACATGGGTTCGATTCCCGTACGGGTCACCAAAAAGCTTCTGATTGAAAAATCAGGGGCTTTTTTCTTTTTGTTTTTTCTACACAACAAAACCCCGCCGTCTGTATCACGCGGACGGCGGGGTTTTCAACATTTTATGAGTGCTTTGTGGAAAAGCTCAGGCTCAGCCCTTTTTGTGGGTGGGAACCATAACTTCCAGGCCGCCCATGTAGGGCTGCAGCACCTTGGGGATGGTCACGGAGCCATCGGCCTGCAGATGATTCTCCAGGAAGGCGATCAGCATACGCGGAGGAGCCACGCAGGTGTTGTTCAGGGTGTGGGCCAGATAGGTCTTGCCGTCCTTGCCCTTGACGCGGATGTGCAGGCGGCGTGCCTGTGCATCGCCCAGGTTGGAGCAGGAGCAGACCTCAAAGTACTTCTGCTGGCGGGGGCTCCAGGCCTCGATATCGCAGCTCTTGACCTTCAGGTCAGCCAGATCGCCGGAGCAGCAGTTCAGCTGGCGCACGGGGATCTCCATGCTGCGGAACAGCTCCACGGACATCTGCCACAGCTTCTCGTACCAGTCGGCGCTCTCCTCGGGGCGGCAGACCACGATCATCTCCTGCTTCTCGAACTGGTGGATGCGGTAGATGCCGCGCTCCTCGATGCCGTGTGCGCCCTTCTCCTTGCGGAAGCAGGGGCTGTAGGAGGTCAGGGTCAGGGGCAGAGTGGCCTCGTCCAGGGTCTGGTCGATGAAGCGGCCGATCATGGTGTGCTCACTGGTACCGATCAGGTACAGATCCTCGCCCTCGATCTTGTACATCATGGCATCCATTTCGGGGAAGGACATCACGCCCTGCACCACGTTGCCGTGCATCATAAAGGGAGGAATGACATAGGTGAAGCCCTTGTCGATCATAAAGTCGCGGGCATAAGCCAGCACAGCCTCGTGCAGGCGGGCAATGTTGCCCAGCAGGTAGTAGAAGCCATTGCCGGCAACGCGGCCAGCAGCGTCCATATCGATGCCGTCAAAGCTCTCCATGATCTCGGTGTGGTACGGGATGGGGAAATCGGGCACCACAGGCTCGCCAAAGCGCTGGGCCTCCACGTTGTAGGTGTCATCGGGGCCGATGGGCACACTGGGGTCGATCATCTGGGGGATGGTGTACATGATCTCCTGGATGCGGTCAGCCAGCTTGGCTTCCTCGGCTTCCAGCTCTGCCATCTTGTCCGCATCGGCCTTGACGGCGGCGTTGTTGGCATCGATCTGTGCCTGCAGCTGGGCCTTCTGGGCCTCATCGGTGCACTTCTTCAGCTGACCGAACAGGGGGCCGTTGGCCTTGCTCAGCTTGTTGCGGGCAGCCTTCAGGCTCTCAACTTCCTTCAGGCACTCGCGGTACTTTGCGTCCTTCTCGATGACTTCATCCACCAGAGGGAGCTTGGCATCCTGGAACTTCTTCTTGATGTTTTCCTTGACAGCATCCGGGTTGTCACGGACAAATTTGATATCAAGCATGATTTACTCTCCTTACTCTATTTCGGTTCGCATGGGGCGGGTAAGCCCTTTCCCATGCCGTTCAAAGGCGGCGTGCCGCCTTAGATCGCTATGTTTTTCTTCTCGGGCAGGCTTGCCTTCGTACAACCTCTCAGTCGAGCTTGCGCCCGCCAGCTCCCCTAGTAGGGGAGCCTCTGGCGTATACGAAAAGCTTCCATCGGCTGCCAAGGCCTCTCCTACTGGGCAGCAACAATGACGGAGAGGTTTAATCCTCAACCTGATATTGCCCTAATAAGTTTGCAAAAGCCTTCAGCTGCTCATCCGAGTAGAAATGGACGGTCAGCTTGCCCTTGCCATCGTGGTAGGCCACATTGACCTCACTGCCCAGCGCCTGCTTCAGGCTCTCCTCCACCTCCACAGGCAGGGTGCCGCGCGGGGCAGGCTCCACAGGCTCTTTGGGGGGCTTGGCCAGCTTTTTGCACAGGGCCTCTGCCTGCCGGACGTTCAGCTCATGGTCGGCAATGATCTGTGCCGCCTGCTCCTGCAGCTCCGGGGTGGGCAGGCCCAGCACCACCTTTGCGTGGCCTGTGGTGAGAAAACCGCCCTTCAGCAGCTCCAGCACCGTTTCGGGCAGGTTGAGCAGACGCAGGCTGTTGGCCAGCGCACTGCGGCTCTTGCCCAGTTTGCGGGCGGCCTGCTCCTGGGTCAGGTCGCAACGGGTCATCAGCTCCCGGATGCCCAGTGCTTCTTCCACCGGGTCCAGATCCTCGCGCTGAAGGTTTTCCACCAGCGCCAGCTCCATGGCCTGCTCATCTGTGACATCCTTCACGACGACGGGTGCCTCGGTCAGGCCCGCCATCCGGCAGGCACGCCAACGGCGCTCACCGGCCACGATGAGATAGCGGTCCACCCCGTGGGGCCGCACCGCGATGGGCTGCAGCAAACCGTGCTCTGAGATGCTGGCCGCCAGCTCTGCCAGCGTTTCCTCATCAAAGGTCTTGCGGGGCTGGGCCGGGTCCGGCTCGATCTCCCGCAGGGGCAGCGTCTCGATCCGGTTATCGGACTCAAAGCTGGGGGCTGTGTCCTCAAACAGACTTTCCAGGCCCCGGCCCAGTCCTCCTCTTTTTTTTGCCATAGGTTACGCTTCCCCCTGCTTCACTTGTTCCAGTGCACTTTTCTGCTCGGCGGGGGCACTGTTCCCTTTTGTGCGGCGGCGTGCCGGTTCATGCGGGCGGTTGTTCTTTACGAACTCAATGGCGAGATCCATATAGGCCTCGCTGCCCTTGCCCTTGGGCTCATAGAAATTGATGGGCTGGCCGTAGCTGGGCGCTTCCGAGATGCGGATGGTGCGCGGGATGGTGGTCTTGTAGACCTTGGTGCCAAAATACTTTTTGACCTGTTCCACCACCTGCAGCGTCAGGTTGAACCGCCCGGAGAACATGGTGAACACCACGCCCTCGATGTCCAGATAGGGGTTGTACTTCTTGCGGATGGTCTTGAGGGTGCTGATGAGCTCCGACAGGCCCTCCAGTGCGTAATACTCACACTGGATGGGGATAAGCACGCTGTCGCAGGCGCACAGACCGTTCAGGGTGAGCAGATCCAGGCTGGGCGGGCAGTCCACAAAGATGAAGTCGTAGTCCTTCTGCACCGAGGCCAGCGCCTTGCGCAGGCGGCTTTCGCGGCCCGGCAGGTCGATCATTTCCAGACCCGCACCCGCAAGCCGGGTGTTGGAACCGATGACATCGGTGCGGAACTCGGTCTTGCGGATGGCATCCTTTGCCTCCGCCTCACCGATCAGCAACTCATAAGTACCCACATCGACACTCCGCTTGGGAATGCCGTAACCGGTGGTGGTATTGCCCTGCGGGTCCAGATCGACGATGAGCGTCTTTTTGCCCAGAGCCGCAACGCAGGACGAAAGGTTCACGGCCGTGGTGGTCTTGCCCACGCCGCCTTTTTGGTTTGCAATTGCAACGATTTTAGCCACGCTCTTTGTTTCCTCCCGGGAAAATTATTTGTTCCACGTGGAACATTCGAGGCCGGGCCTCGCTGTTTTCCCACCAGCAAAGCCCCTTTAAAGACTAGTATAGCACATCAGCGCGGCTTTTTGAACCTGTTTCCTGATTATTTTGCGTAAAAACCCTGTGGAATTGCATTTTTTGTGAAAATTGCGATGCGTTTTATCTTTGCGCGGCTGCGGTTGGGATGCGCACCGTATACTCGATATAGCCGTCCCGCTCTTCCCTGTGGGCCGTGGCAGGCACACCGTTGTCCGTCATCAACCGGATGGCATGGTCGATGGTGTTGACAAAGATGCGCACGTCCTTGACCATGGAGATGCGGTGTCTGCCCGGGGCGGCGGCATTGAGCACCTGCTCAATGTACAGGTCGGTCTGCCGGGCATTCATCCGCCGCTTGGCAATGGTGATAAGGGCTTCGCTCCGCCGGTTCTCGGGCAGGCGCAGGACAGCCCGGGCGTGGCGCTCGGTCAGGCCATTGTCCAGCACGAACTGCCTTTGGTCGGTGGTCAGCTGCAGCAGCCGCAACTTGTTGGCAAGGGTGGGCTGTGCCATGCCCAGCCGCTTGGCCGCCTCGGCCTGGGTGCAGTCCCAAAGGGCGATCACATCCCGCAGCCCTTGTGCCTGCTCAAAGGGGTTCAGGTCTTCCCGCTGGATGTTTTCCAGCAGACCCAGCGCCGCAGTCCGCTGGTCGCCGCAGTCACAGAGGATGGCCGGAATGGTCTCCATCTTGGCCAGCTTGCAGGCGCGGAGCCGCCGCTCCCCTGCCACCAGCTCGTAACCACCCTCGACCTTCCGCACCGAGATGGGCTGCAGCAAGCCGTTTTCCCGGATGCTCTGGGCCAGCCCCGTCAGCTCCTTTTCATCAAAAACAGTCCGAGCCTGAAACGGCGAGGGACGGATGCTTTCCACAGGCAGGGTGTAGATCTTTCCGGCAGATTTCTTCCATTCAAACATGATTCTTTCCCCTTTCGCTGAAATGTGGCACAGTTTTCCACTGTTTCCCGGGAAACGGTGGAAAACTCACTCATTGCAGTTCCAGTGTACCAGAAATCAAAAAGCCCTGCCAGAAGAATCGTTCGGCAGGGCTTGGCATTTATCTTGCGGTTTTGCGTTATTTCAGCGGAGACTTTGCGATCTTTCCACCGTTTCTGGGGTAGGCTGTCGGAGTTTGCGAAATCTTTTTGCAGAGGATGAGGGTGCGGGTATCGCCGCCCGGCAGATGCAGGGTGCGGGTCTCCTTATACTCTCCACCCAGCTTCCGGATGGCACCGCGGGCTGCAGCCAGCTCCTCCTCGCCGGAAGCGCCTTTCATGGCAAGGAAGCTGCCACCCACCTTGACCAGCGGTAAGCAGTACTCGGCCAGCATGGGCAGAGCCGCCACCGCACGGGCAGAGGCCAGATCAAACTGCTCCCGCCATGCTTTGCGGGCGGCTTCCTCGGCGCGCTCCTTGGCAAACTCCACCCCGGTCAGGCCCAGCTGAGCGCAGGCATACTTCAAGAACTCCACTCGCTTGCCGGTGGGCTCCATCAGGGTCAGCTCCAGCTCGGGCTTGTAGATTTTTGTCACGATGCCCGGAAATCCGGCACCGGCACCCACGTCCACCATCTTCCCTGCCACTTCGGGCTGGCTGGCAAACAGCAGGCTGTCGAGGAAGTGCTTGTCCTCAATGCCCTCCGGGTCGGTAATGGCGGTCAGATTGACCTTCTGGTTGTAGTCCACCAGGATCTGCGCAAAGGCATCCAGCTGGTCCAGCTGGTCCCCGGTCAGCGCAATGTTCCACATGGAACATTTTTGCTCTAATCTGTTCTTGTCGATCATTTATCTGTCCCTTTTCGTTTTAGGCAATTCTTTTCTCTTTCTACCAATGGCTCTCCTATCAGGGGAGCTGTCGCCGCAGGCGACTGAGAGGTTGTACAGAGGTTCTGCCCTCCTTCATCCAACCTCTCCGTCAGTGCATCAGGTTTTCTCTCTCACTGTTAAAGCAATGCTCAGCTGCGCCACATCGGAGGGCGACACACCGGGGATGCGGCCCGCCTGCCCCAGATTCTTCGGGCGGATGCGGGTCAGTTTCTCACGGGCCTCCAGCGTCAGGCCGGTCAGGTCAGCATACTCAAAATCTGCGGGGATCAGGGTCTTTTCGTGGCGAGCCACGTCACGGATCATCCGATCCTGCCGGGCAATGTAGCCTGCGTACTTGATCTCGGTCTCCAGCCGCTCGGCCAGCATGGGGGTGATGCCCTCGCCCCAGCCGATCACTCCCGCCAACAGCGGATAGCTGATCTCGGGGCGGCGAAGCAATTCTTCGGCAATGCCGCCCTCCGCGGCAGGGGTCAGCCCGGCTGCTTCCATGGCAGCGCGCAGGTCAGCGGTGCGCAGGTGGGTCTCGTGCAGGCGGCGGCGCTCCGCCTCCAGAATGCTCTGGGTGTGCTGGTATTTTGCCCAGCGGTCATCCTGCACCAGACCATACTCCCGACCAATGGGGGTCAGCCGCTGATCGGCGTTGTCCTGCCGCAGGGTCAGGCGGTACTCGCTCCGGCTGGTCATCATGCGGTAAGGGTCCATGACACCCTTTGTGACAAGGTCATCCACCAGCGTACCCAGATAACTGGTCTGGCGCTCCAGGATCAGCTGACTCTCCCCTTTTGCGCTGCGGGCAGCGTTCAGACCGGCCAGCAGACCCTGCGCGGCGGCTTCCTCGTAGCCGGAGGTGCCGTTGAACTGGCCCGCGCCATACAGGCCCCGCACCACCTTGCTCTCCAGCGTGGCTTCCAGACTGGTCGGGTCTACGCAGTCATACTCGATGGCGTAGGCCGGACGCATGATCTCAATGTGTTCAAAGCCCTGAATGCTCCGGTAAAAGGCGTTCTGTACATCCTCAGGCAGGCTGCTGGACGCACCCTGCAGATACATTTCCTCTGTGTTCTCGCCGCAGGGCTCCACAAAGATGGGGTGCCGGTCCTTGCCCGCAAAGCGCACCACCTTATCCTCAATGGAGGGGCAGTACCGGGGGCCAACTCCCTCGATCATGCCGCCATAGAGCGGGCTGCGCTGGATGTTGTCCAGAATGATCTTGTGGGTCTCCGGGTTGGTATAGGCGATCCAGCATTCGACCTTGTTGTGCATGGGTGCATCCGTCAGAAAGCTGAAGGGCTGCAGCTCGCTGTCCGGGTCGCCGGGCTGGCATTCCAGCTTGGAGAAGTCGATGCTTCTCCGGTGGACACGGGCAGGGGTACCGGTCTTGAACCGCCGCAGAGGCAGACCGGCGGTTTTCAGGCTTTCGGTCAGGGCATTGGCGGCGTGCATCCCGTCAGGGCCGGAAGCATACCACGCATCACCGACAAAAATTTTACCGCCCAGGTTGGTGCCCGTGGCAATGACCACACACTTTGCGCTGTACTCCCCATTCAGCTGGGTCACAACGCCCTTGACATGGCCGTTCTCCACCTCAATGCCCACCACCTCGGCCTGATGGATGGCAAGGCCGGGTGTGAGCTCAAGGGCGTGCTTCATATATTCGTGGTAGCGCTTGCGGTCGGTCTGAACGCGCAGGGCATGAACGGCAGGGCCTTTGCCCTTGTTCAGCATCCGGCTCTGCAGGTAGGTGGCATCCGCCGCAAGGCCCATCACACCGCCCAGCGCATCCAATTCGCGTACCAGCGTTCCTTTTGCAGTTCCGCCGATGCTGGGGTTGCAGGGCATGTTGCCAATGGCATCCAGGCTCATGGTAAACACCGCCGTTTTGGCACCCAGCGTGGCAGCAGCGTGGGCCGCTTCAATGCCAGCGTGGCCCGCGCCTATTACGATCACATCATAATCTCCTAAATGGTTCATAACTTTTTCGGATTCCCTCTATTGTCAATGGAACAATCGAAACTGTACCTACACAGCCCGTCGCGCAGCGACTTCAAATCGGTGGAAAGCAAAAATGCGGTTAAGAGATCTTCGCGCGGGAGCGCGAATCTCCAGCATTTTTGTTTGGAGCTCACTTCTTTGGGGTCACTAGGGGCGAGCAGCCCCTAGTTCGTGCCTCCCGCGCTTCGAAAGTAGCGGGTGCTTTTCTGGTTCTCTTTTGGCACGCAAAAGAGAACATTCCTCATTACTTCCCCACACAGAACCGCTCAAACACTTCATTGATGACATTCTCCGACGCATTTTCGCCAGTGAGGTCACAGAGGGCATCCAGCGCATCGTCCACACAGACCGATACGGCATCCAGCCCGAACCCGCCACTGACCGCATCCAGCGCACCGGCCACTGCATCCCGCGCGCGGGTGGCGGCGGCAAGCTGGCGCTGGCCCGAAAGGCTGGCAGCGTGGGGATCAATGTTGTTGGTGCCCAGCAGACGGGCAACGGCAGCAGCGATCACCCTGCGGCTCCCCTCTTCCTGACAGCAGACCGGGATCACCATGGCAAAATCGCCTGCAATGACCTCTGCGTCAAACTGAGTGGGCTTGTCCTCTTTGTTGACCAGTGCAATGGCCGGGCGACCGGCGCACCGCTGCGCCAGCGCAAGATCCTCCCGGGTCAGGGGCTCAGATCCATCGAACACCGCCAGGATCAGCCCCGCCTCTTCCAGCTTTTTCCAGCTGCGGCGGATGCCTTCGGCCTCGATCGCATCCTCGGTCTCCCGCAGACCGGCTGTGTCGAACAGGTTCAGCCGGATGTCCCCCAGCCGGACGGCCTGCTCCACCACATCCCGGGTGGTGCCCGCCACGGGGGTGACGATGGCCCGGTCGAACCCGGCCAGCAGGTTGAGCAGGGTGGACTTGCCCGCATTGGGCCGCCCCACGATGGCACAGTCCACACCCTCCCGCAGGACAGCACCGGCATCATAATTCCGGATGAGGGTGTCCAGCTCTCCCTTCACGGCAGTCAGGGTGGATACCAGCTGGGCATCCTCCAGCGCGGGAACGTCCTCCTCGGGGAAATCCACCCAGGCAGTCAGATGGGCCTGCAGGGCGGTCAGGGCATCCTTTTCAGCCCCGATCTTCTTCGCCAGCGCGCCGTTCAGGGAGGCATTGGCCAGCGCCGCACCCTGTCGGCCATCGGCAGAGATCAGGTCCATAACAGCCTCGGCCTGGGTCAGGCCCAGCTTGCCGTTCAGGAAGGCGCGGCGGGTGTACTCGCCGGGGGCGGCGGGGGCGGCACCGGCTGCGATGCAGCTTTCCACCAGCCGCCGGGCCACCGCACTGCCGCCGTGGCAGGAAAGCTCCACCACATCCTCGCCGGTGTAGCTGTGGGGTGCCCGGAAGAAGAGGGCCACGCCCTCGTCAAAGGCTTCCTCCCCTTCCATGAAATGCCCAAACAGAGCGGTGTAGCCCTTGGCCTCCTCCACCCGCTTTGCCGGGTTGGCCGGGCAGAACACCTTTGCCGCCACGGCATAGCTCTCCGGGCCGGAAAGACGCACCACGGCAATGCCGCCTGCGCCGGGCGCGGTTGCAATGGCCGCGATCGTTGAATGTTCCATGTTGGTGCTCTCCCTCCGCTCTCAAATCAGAATTATTGTATCACGAAGCGACGAAAAAGGAAAGAGACAAAAAGCCCCCTTCCAGTTTTCCACCGGAAGGGGGCAGCATTGTGCAAAACTCAGTGAGGTTTACAGTTCGATCTTGCCAAAGCTGAAATCGGCAAAATCATCCACGCGCTCGGTGCGCTTGGGTGCCACGGGTGCGGCAGTTTCTGCGTCACGGGGAGCATAGGTGCGCTCGGGCACACTGGAAGGACGGGGAC
>ENA-ORRE01002217-ORRE01002217.1-human-gut-metagenome-genome-assembly--contig:-NODE-2217-length-11681-cov-7.927404_pt1 | contig 11681 bp, 9 predicted proteins | sample MGYA00242171_ERZ509126 | MGnify/ENA primary metagenome ERZ509126 (study PRJEB26280, sample SAMEA2338648) | human gut metagenome | biome: human gut; feature: human-associated habitat; material: faeces... | reverse complement strand
CCACGCTGACCCGGAAATGGTTGGCGTCCACCACCTCCGTGGCCATATCCTCCCCGAAGTGGTCTATGACGCTCCGCATGGTGCGGTTTTCACACAGCAGCGTCACCCGTTGGGGCGCGTCGTGGTACATGCCAAAGACCTCCCGGACATAACTGGATGGGTCAAAGAACGGGTCTGCTATGTAAGGGGCGTCGGTTTCTTGGATGGCCGTCATGCGGTCCACCCGGAACTGGGCCAGTTTCCTGTGCTTTCCCGACCAGCCCACGGCGTAGTAGAAGTCCCGGTTCCAGATGAGGGCGTAAGGGCTGAAGCCATAGCGGTACCCCTTATGTTTCAGGATCTTTTCCTTTTTCGGCGTGTACTCGAAATACTGGAAGGAGATGGCCCGCTGTTCGTGGATCGCCGTCTGGATGGCGTCGATGGCGTAGTACACGGCCTCGTTGTCCGGCTTGGCCGTGCCGTCCATGTAGACGGGGCGGTTCAGGAGCGCGGCGTTGTGCCGGCTTGTGAGGTGGCCCAACTTCTCGATGAGGGCGGCGCTTTTCTTCTCCGTGATGAGGTGGGAGGACTCCACGGCGTCCACCAGCAGTTTCAGTTCCGGCAGCTCCAGCAGCCGGGAGCCGATAAAGTAACGGTTCTGCGTGCTTTTGATGCAGATGATGTCCAGGCCGAAGTCCATGAGCAGTTGGATATCACTGTAAACATTCTTCCGGTTGGCTTGGGTGCCATGTGCCTCCCAAAAGCGGAGAATATCCGCGCCAGTTGCATAGTGGTACTCATCTGTCTGCTTCAGGAGAAGTTGTAGCAATAGGAGAATTCGGGAGCGCGGATCGTTTTGCATATTGGTCATCCTCAATTTCAAAGACACTCTTGGTGTAATGAGTTCGATCTCCACAGGTTACATGAGTTGTTTCTTTAATTTTTGGAAACTCTCGTCGCTGATAACATGCTCAATCCGGCAGGCATCTGCCTCTGCGGTTTTCGGATCCACGCCGGCGGCAATCAGACACTCGGTAAAGAAACGGTGCTTTTCGTAGATCTGTTCCGCCACTTCCCGGCCCACATCGGTCAGGTGCAGGAAATAGTCGCTGTCCATCGTCAGAAAACCTCCATCCCGCAGGGTCGCCACCGCATGGCTCACGCTGGGCTTTGACACCTCCATATGCCGGGCGACATCAACAGAGCGCACTGTTCCTTTCTGCATTTGGAGCACTAAAATTGCCTCTAAATAATCTTCACCCGATGTGGTGGCTTGCTGTTTTCTTTTCATATTTCCCTCTTAGGACGTTCATGTCGGTAAGGAAGACATTTGCTGTTTCTGCTGGAGTGCAACCAAATGCGCATACAACCCGCCTTTTTTAGCCAACTCGCTGGGAGTCCCCACTTCAGTCACTTTTCCTTTGTCCAAAACAACTATCTTGTCTGCATTTGCTATGGTCCTCATTCGATGCGCAATAACTATCACTGTCCTACCTTTTAATAACGCTGACAAGGCAGTTTGTACCATTGTTTCACTTTCTGCATCCATAGATGCAGTTGCTTCATCGAGAAGAATAACAGGAGCATTTTTTAGCAAGGCACGGGCAATAGAAATGCGCTGGCGCTCGCCACCGGATAATTTACTTCCGTTTTCCCCGATATTCGTGTCATAGCCTTGCGGTAAACGATCAATAAACTCATCACATTGGGCGGCCTTTGCTGCGGCTCTAACATCTTCGTCAGAAGCTCCGCTACGGCCAAGCCGTATATTTTCCATTACCGATTCGTCAAAAAGGGTGACATTCTGGAATACGATTGCATAGTTTTTTAACAATACTTCTGGTTCAACAGTTTTGACATCTATGCCTCCAAGTGTTATGAGTCCGGAATCGGCGTCCCAAAAACGCGCTGCTAATTTTGAAACTGTTGATTTTCCACTGCCAGATGGCCCGACTAAAGCAGTTATTTCGCCTTGCTTTGCTACAAAAGATACTCCTGTCAGAACTGGTTCCTCGTTATAAGAAAAGTAAACATCCTTGAACTCAATATCGCAGCCAATGTTATTGCAACAGTCTGAGCCGGTTTGTTCCTGTGTATTGTCTATCTGTTTCATCCGGCCAATGCTTACAAGTGCGGCAAAAACCTCCGCTAATAGCATGAAACAGTTGGTGAATGGATCATAGATTCGACCAGCGAAAAGAAGGAACAGTATGAGCATGGGAATAGAAAGCATACCTTCAATCACCAAGTTTCCCCCTATAAGCAAAACAGCAACTAAACCAAAGCGCAGGATGAACTGAGCAGCTGTTGTAGATGCTCCGGGGGCTAACTCATTTCGGAAGGAACAACGAATAACATTCTCTAACTTTTTATCAAGTTCATCCAAGTATACATCCGTTTTTGAGTATGCTTTTAATTCTTTTATAGTATCAATATATTCTTGTACTGCGTCATAGGCGCACCTTTTTGCCTCCAGATTTTCAAGTTCCGCCTTACTCTGTGCCTTACGAGCAAGAACAACAACAATTGAGGCAACTGGTACCGGGACAATAATACAAAGAGCCATCCTCCAGTCTAAAACTGCCAGCCCCACGGACATAATAACAAACATAAGAATTGTGCCTAACAACTGTGGAATCGCATTAGAAAATGTCCTTTCTAATGCTGTACAATCCCCCATAATAGTAGTTGTCAGATCGGCTAAATTTTTCTTTTCAAAGAATGACAGTGGAAGTTTTCTGAGTTTTTCAGCCAGCACAATTCTTCGGTTTGCACTTTCCTTATATGCAGCAGTGTATGTCAAATTGTATTGTACTAATTGGGCAATCGCGATCATGCCAAAAAGCACCAGGGTAATTCCGACAAAGAACGGAATATTCCGACCTACATTAACTTGAGTCCCCGCCGCTTTTTCTAAAAGCATCATTACTACCATCAACAACAAACTTGCTGGAATGATCTGTATCAAATTGGCGCAGGCAGTTGCTATAATTCCTTTCGCTAAATCTTTTGCGCCTTGATCGCTTAATGCAAACGCACGTTTTAGCATAGACAGCACCTCAACTTTCTATATGCCACTGCACCGTTTTGTTATAATTGTCCCACATTTTAGCATACTCGCCCTGATGCTTTATCAAATCAGAATGTGTTCCGCTTTCCGCTATCGCACCGTTTTTCATCACCAATATTTGGTCTGCATCCTGGACAGTCGAAAGCCGATGTGCAACCATAATAACCGTTTTATTCTTTATAAGTCCATCAAAGGCCTTCTGGATTTGATGCTCATTTTCGGGGTCAGCATATGCTGTCGCCTCATCTAAAACTACAATAGGAGCATCTTTTAAAATAGCGCGGGCAATAGAAATGCGCTGTGTTTCGCCCCCGGACAGGTATATACCTTGACTTCCAATAATTGTATCTATTCCGTTTGGAAGCTTTTTCAGTATGTCGTCGCACTGCGCCAGATGAGCTGCCTTTAGAACTTCCTCACGGGTTGCCGATGGTCTTCCGGCTCTTATGTTTTCTAATAGGCTATCCTTAAACAACTTGGGGTCTTGGAACACAAATGCCACCATTTTCATTAAATCACCCTGTGGGATTTCCCTGATGTCAACGCCGCCAATTTTTACTGCGCCATCCTGCACGTCATAGAACCGAGGGATCAGACTGGCCGCTGTGCTTTTACCTGACCCGGAGTGTCCCACAAGGGCCGTTATTGCTCCTGCTTTTGCCATAAAAGTGAGATGTGAAACTGCGGGGTGATCGGTATTATCATATGCAAATGTCACATCTTCAAAAGCGACCTCATATGTATCAGGATATTGGGGGATCGCTGGTTCTGGTTGCTGTTTAGAAGTTAAAATCATATCGATTCTACGCATAGACTCCTCTGCCTGCATTTTATAACTAGTCATATACATAATTTTATTAAGCATCACTGCGCATGCCGGAGAGAAAATCACGTAAAACAGAAAACTTTGAATAAAATCTCTGAGTGTCGGGGTCGTAAATCCAACTAGAAAGCCAATCGGAACCAGCACTAAAAAGGATGAGTTTACGATAGCATTAAATGCAACCATGCCTTTCTTGCAAGACATAGTATAAGCAAGTGCGTACTTTTTATAGGTCTCTATCGCATTATGAAATTTGGCGAACGACTTTACAGTTTGTCCGAACACCTTGACAACGGCGATTCCTCTAATATATTCAACAGCCTCATGGTTCATTGTTTCTTGAGCGTCTTGATAAATTCTCATAAACTCAGCACTATTCTTTCCCATGAGAGAGCTTTGCAGATAAAAGGCCATTCCATATAAGATAATAAGTGGAACTCCAATACGCCAGTCAAAAATGATCATAAAGCAAACACCAGCAATCAGGGTTACTTGGGCGCCTGTTAAATCTGGCAACTGATGTGCAATAAAGGTCTCCGTTTGAAAACTGTTTTCATCAATTATTTTACGCAATTTTCCGCTTGGATTGGCATTAAAATAGCCAATTGGCATATGAGCAAGGTGCCTTAATGCTGCCATCTGCAGGTTTTTTTGAATATGGAACGCAACGATATGAGAAGATAGCAAAGCCAAAAAGTAGAGTACTACTCCCACGAGTTCTAATCCTAATGCAAAAAGGCCCCAATTCAATAATGCTTGGCCATTCAATTGATCGCCTAAAAATACAGCGATAAGTTCTCTTGCCGCAAAATATACACAGATAAAAGGGCCTATAATAAACAACGCACTGATGCCGGAAAGGCAACGGGCAAAAGTCAAGAGGCCCCTGTATCTGCCGGCAAAACTGAGAATCCGCTTAATTCCTTTTGATTGATTGCTCACCAATATCTGGACTCCTTTCAACCGGCAGAGCAAATATATGGTTTAACATAACTTCTCTGTAATCTATTTGCAATATGTCGTTTCTCTTTCTACAAACGGCGTGCTATGTTTTGCATAGCACGCCGTTTGCAGAATGGGAAAATGCTCACTTTAATGTGATATTTTGTACAGCAGTAAAGTTTGCATCAGGCGGAAAATCGTAGTTTGCAATCTTATCACTATATACTGCAAGTTGGTGAGGATACACCAGAGGTGTAGTAAGGCACTGATCCGCCATCGTAGTCAAAATAATTCCATAAATCTCTTGGATTCGTTCCTCGTCAGTAGTAGATTCCAATTCTGTAATCAGATCGGCACCGCCCGGCAAGTATGCAGCGACCTGGGAGATAATTGGGTCCATGGCCATGCTGGGATCGATATTACCGATCGTATTGCCCGGATCATAGAAACCGCCTTGTGTTTTAAATAAGGTAAGGCCGTACTCTCCAGTTGTAATCATTGCATACCAGTCCATCATTTGTGCAGACTGCGGTGTAAGTTCGATTCCGATTTTCCCTAACTGGTCGCAGATATAAACAACCAAGTTATCATCAGAAGCGGAGCCTGCTTGGTACTGGAACGGAGAGGATAGTTTCTCACCGTCCTTTTCACGGATGCCATCGCCATCCGTATCAATGTATCCTGCTTCATCAAGCAATTGGTTTGCCCTGTCTATATCATAAGAGTATACGGTTTGCTCTACATCACAATAGGGTAGGGTCTTCGGGAAGAATGTATCTGCTTTTTCATACAGGCCGCCATAAATGCTCTCAGAAATTGCATCTTTGTCTAAGGCCAATGTAATGGCTTGGCGAACAACTTCATCACCGAACATAGAGCTACTTAAATTGTAACCAATATATCCGGTGCGGAAAGATTTGTCGTCAACCTTGGCGCCAAATCCCTCAGTGTTTTGCATTTCCACAAAACTTTCGTTGGAGACGTTCGTGATTCCTGCGACAAAATCAATCTCCCCGTTTTTCAATGCGAGAATTTTAGCATCATTGTCAGGAATGCTCTTGATAGAAAAACTCTCAACATCAGGTCTTTCACCCCAATAGTAGGGATTGCTCTCGAAATTCCAGGTCTGCCCGTCATTATCTCCAGCATACATATAGGGACCTGTACCATAGGTTGCAGTTTCAAAAGTATCCTTTTTCGTTAAATCATCATTAAGTTGTTCACTCGATACGATTCCGAATGGATTCGCCAAACACAGCTCCCGCAGCGCATTATAATAAGGTTGCGTCAGATGCATTTCAACAGTATAGTCATCAACGACCACTGCATCTTCAATAATTGTAGACAGACGGCCATAGGTTCCATTGTATTGCCCCAAATTGATGGGAACGGCCAAAAGCGATTTGGCAACATCTTCCGCAGTCAGATCGCTACCATCAGAAAATTTCACATCATGCCGTAGATTGAATGTGTAGACCGTTCCATCTTCGCTAATTGTCCAATCCTCGGCCAGACCACCAACGTATTCTCCATCTTGATATTCTACAAGCACATCGTAGAAATTGCTAAGATAATATGTGATACCGAAGTTGCTTGCCGATACATCGGGCGTCATAATTGTATAGAAATTTTCAAATCCCCAACTTTCGGCCAAAGTGATGTGGTTGGTTTCCGTTTCCTCCACAACATCATTGCCCGAAGCAACAGGCGTTTCTGAGTTTTCGCCATTGTCGCCTGTACAGGCAACCAACGAAACCATCATGGCCGCAGCCATAAGAATCGTTGCAAGTCTTTTGAATTTCATCGCAAACTATCCTTTCATTTTATTTCTGCTATGATCAATTCCAACAATGATTATGTATCAGTAATTCCACTCGCATATAAAAGCGTCTTGCTGTATTCGCTTGTAAATACTGATATATCTCCAGAAAATTCAACCTGTTCAATCAAGGTGGAATTTCTCATAACCAAAATTACGTCAGCAATAACGACGGCTAACTCCATATCATGTGTAATAAATATAAGGGTAAATGCGAGTTTCCTCTGCAAGTCAACAATTTCTTCAATGATCTTCTTGCGTAAAGGAAGGTCAAAGCCATTTGTTGCCTCATCAAAAATTAGACACTTAGGTTCTGCTGCCAAGGCCCTTGCAATAGCGACTCGTTTTTGCTCGCCCCCAGATAATTCTGCGGGAAGACGCGAGTAGTATTCAACAGGCAAATTACATAAATCCATCAGATCATGACACCTTTTTTTGCGTTCTCCTTTGTCTAAATGAAAAAAACACAAAAGAGGTTCTTCGATTGATCTACCCACGGACATTTTAGGATCTAATGCAGATGAAGAGTCCTGTTGAATAATTTGGACTTCCTTGAAGTAATTTGTATGAACCTTGTGTTTACCGTAAACAGGCATCCCATCGACATAGATATTCCCCGTCGTAGGACGCTGGAGGCCCGCAATCATTCTGGCGAGTGTTGTCTTACCTGACCCTGACTCACCAACGATGGCATACCGTTCACCATCAATGAATTGGATTGAAACTGGGGAAACCGCCATGAATCCCTCTTTGGAAAACGGATTGCGGGCAAAAGTGCAACTTACATCTTTCGCCTCAATCATAGATAATCACCGCCTTTCCAACGTACAAGCACTAAGCAGATATTTTGTATATTCTTCTTTAGGTTCATTGAAGATCTGCTCTGTTGTCCCTGCCTCGACCAACTGGCCATCATTCATTATTAAAATTCGATCCGCCATTGACGCCGCTCTTAAATCATGTGTAACAAATAAGATCGCCATGCCGCCACTGCATAACTGCCTAAGTAATTGCATCAATTCAATTCGGTTACAGGCATCTATTGCTGTAGTCGCTTCATCAGCAACCAATATAGTAGGCTGATTGATTAGTGCTGCTGCAATCATAATCCGCTGCAACATCCCACCTGAAAGGGCATCAGGGTAACTCTTCAGTATCCGTTTCAAATCATCAAGGCCCAACTGTTGTAGTGTGTTGCTCACTAATAGTTGTAATTCCTGCCGCGATATTTGGGGGTTATGTAAGTAACATGTTTTTTCTAATTGCCTTCCAATACGCAGCGATGGATTAAATGCTGTCATGGGGTTTTGCATAATATAGCATATTTCTTTACCGTAGATTGCCTGCAATCGTTTCTTTGAACAGTGCAGCAAGTTTTCCCCCCTATAAAGCACCTCACCTGAAATGGAATAATTAGAACTAAGTAAGCCCATAACGGCCTTGCATACCGTCGTTTTTCCTGCCCCAGAGCTGCCCACAATGGACAACATTTCTCCTCCATCTATTGAAAAAGAAATATCCTTTGCAATTTCTTCACCCGTTTTGAGAGTAATAGTGAGATCTCTGACGTCAAGAAACACTGATCTGGTCCTCCTTGCCAATAAAATCCCGAATACCTTCACCTAATAAATTAAAGCCCGCACAACAGATAATGAGGCATATGCCGGGATAAACAATTAGGGCGGGATTTGTATAAATGCTGTTTCGAGCGTCATTAAGCATGGCTCCCCACTCCGGAGTACCAGCAATAAGGCCCACACCCAAAAATGCAAAACTTGATACCGATAGAATTGCTGATGCTATTCCCGTGGTAAAATAGACAACAAACTGTGGCAATACATTCGGGATAATGTGGTGAAGTACGATCCGCATTGCAGATGCACCAGATACTCTTGCGGATTCTACATACCCCTTTCCACACTCGGTCTTTGCATAAGAACGCGCCATGCGTAAGAACCACGCAGACATAGAAATACCAATTGCAGTGATAATGCTCGCAACAGAATTGTTAATAACTGACACTAATGACATTGCTATTACTAAAAGCGGAAATGCCATAAATATATCGCACAACAATCGGATGACCTCATCTATTAGGCCACCTTTATAAGAAGTGTAGCATCCAATAAACAATGCAATCGCTGCTAGTACTATCAGCACAGGCACCGTAAGGCTTAGTGAATATCGCGCTCCGTAAATTAAGCGCGAAAGTTCACACCGCCCCATTTGATCGCATCCAAGAGGATACTCGGCTGATGGCGGGGCATTTTTTAGTGCAAGGTTTGTTGCATTTGGGTCATTTGGGGCAAGGAGGGGTGCAGTTATCGCAATACAAACAAATAACGCAATAAGCAAAACACCAATGACAATTTGTGGATGTTTCCTCATACACGTTTCCTCCTATACGCAGGGCAAATAATGCCCGAGAAGATGTCTGCTGCAGTATTAAAAAGAACAAATAGGATTGCGCAAATAAGTACCACACCCGATATTCCATATACATCCATACTTTCGCACGCTTCAGTTAAATAGTATCCAAGACCCTGAATGGAAAAGACAGTTTCTATCAGTGCAGAGGTTCCAAAAACTGATGCGCAATATTGTGCGAAAAGTGTTATGGCCGATGGAAATGCGTTCCTCAGGACCTCGCCGTATACAATTTTAGATGTGGAAAACCCCCTCGCTTTAGCGTAAGTAACATAGTCACTTTTTAATTCGTTTATTACAGCAGCGCGCAAAACTCTGATAGAAATACAAGCAATTGGAATGGCAATAGAAATAGATGGCAATATAAGGGATTTAATACTCCCGTCTGAAATCACACTAAATATCGGAATCTCAACTGCAAAAGCAATTAGCAGAATGAGTGCCAGCCAAAAACTCGGAACACATATACCAATTATGCAGATAACTCTTGTTGCATGGTCAAATGCTTTGTCTTTCCATATGACAGAAAACGCTGATATTAAAACGGTTAAAATAGCAACCCAGAGCATAGACATAATAACTAACATACATGTAACAGGAAGGGCATTTCTAATATTATCAATGACAGGCTTTCGATTGGTAATTGAAATACCCAAGTCCCCGGTAAGTAGTCCTTTTATATAATCTGCATATTGCTCAGAGAGTGTACCATCCAGGCCAAGTTCAACTCTCATTGCTTGGATTTGCTCTTCTGTTGCGAACAATGTAGTCTTTCTTACAAGCATTTCTGCCGGATCTGTACCGGTAAATATCTGCAAGCAAAAACTGAGAGTAACGACTCCCAAAATCACAATTAGCAAGGTTATAATACGTTTTACAATTCGCGCACTGATCCCCATACTGAACAACTGATTTGCCCCCCATTCGCTCGCGGTTAGACATCTCTAACTGACACCCTTAAAAAGAACCGCTGAACGCGGCTCTTTTCACCATTCTCTAATTAACGTCAGTTATGATAGCACAAGATCATATATCCGTCTATAACTGTTTAGGTCAAGTCTTAATCCATTTAGGTCACGAGTATTTCAAACGATATGCGATAGGAGTCATTTCGTATACTGATTTGAATGCCCCAGAAAACTTTCCTTGATTTTCATACCCTGCAAGACTGGCAATTTCACCCACACTCAATGTCGGCTCTGACCTAAGTAATTCCGCAGCAGCCTCCATCCGTTTCCTTTTCATAAACGTGCCTAGAGAAGCACCGGAAATTGACTTAAAGCAGCGTTTCATACTTGATTCCGAAACCCCATAAATCTCTGCTATCTCAGAAATATTTTTTTGTGTAAAAGGATTTTCAATAATATACTGATAGACCTGTTGAGTCCGCCGGGATACTTTCTCCGTAAACTGTTGGGGCGGCTCCACATAACTGTTATCCAGTTGGCTTAATAAGAGTAAGATTTCCAGGATTTTCAGCCAGTAATACGGCAATCTTATCTGGTTCTCAACGCTCAAGATCTCTGCAAAAATATGGTCGATTTTTTGTTTGGATTTTATTAAAAGAACACGTCCTTCCGGACATAGAGTTGTGCGGATTTTTTGCAAGTCTATATGCCACTTAGAGAATTCATTGTCGAGAGTCGTCTGGGCTGTTTCTAGCTCCAAGAGAATGGTTATACCTTTATATTTATTGAAAGGGATTCTTGAATTGACAATAACCCGTTTATCATGGTATAGGCCAGATATACTTAAATCCTTTTCACCCAAGAAGGTAATTCCGCCTCCGACCATTTCAACTTCGTGTCCGCCCTCAAGGCAATAATTTATTTCTAAAAAATCTTTTTGGACATTTAGTGGCTGATAGCAAGAACTTAGATTTAGATCATTAAAAGACAGTTGAATACCTGGCGCAATATTATAACAGTGCATTTCCCCAGACCCGCTCTCATCCTCGTATCGCCGGAGGGTATAAAACTGGCGGGGCGTATCATCTGTATAATAAAATGCTCTGAATTCCGGAATATCAACAACATCAGCCATACTTATTTGCCCTTTCTTGGAAATCGTGATTGACTAAAGAAAATGATAACGCAAGTGTATTCTAATTTCAACAAGGATATGTAATTGAAGTATAATTAAAAGCAGGACACATGCCACACGGTGTGTAGCATGTGTCCCAACTTACTGAACCCTGGACGGTTTTAAATGATACCCTTATGCGGCCGGGCCCTTTCCCGTGGGCTGTTTTTCATTCGAGGTACATTGATCTCAAACGCGATATTTTGTTCTGCGTGATACCGAGCTTTTCGGCAAGGTATCTGTCAACGCTTCCGCATTGACGAATGCAGCTTTCAAACATTGCCTCAAGATAGCTTTCGTGCGTAGTGTTGAGCCAGTAAACGGACTCCAGCAGCGACTCATCGCCGGTAAGAGAGCGACATGCATCGGTATCGCGCCGAATTTTTTCGGCGCAGCAGATACCGGTGTACATGTAGTCGGCCATGATATCTTTCATCGACGCGCCCAATGCGTACAGCAGCAGCGCCGCGGCTAACGGCAGGAAGGAAAAACGGCGTCGGGTTCTGGACAATCAATCGCTCCTTTCTTTATTGGTTTGC
>ENA-ORRE01002215-ORRE01002215.1-human-gut-metagenome-genome-assembly--contig:-NODE-2215-length-11689-cov-4.738955_pt1 | contig 11689 bp, 8 predicted proteins | sample MGYA00242171_ERZ509126 | MGnify/ENA primary metagenome ERZ509126 (study PRJEB26280, sample SAMEA2338648) | human gut metagenome | biome: human gut; feature: human-associated habitat; material: faeces... | reverse complement strand
GTCGATGACTTTGGCGGACGCCTCGGCATCCTCAACCTTGAAGGTGAAGTCCTTCCCTTCGGCCAGCAGGAACTCGGCGTGAATCATGTCGTTGAACTCAAGGGCGAATTTCTTGAACTCCCCGGCTTTTGCGGCGGGAACGCCCACGGTTGCGGTAGCTTTGCGCGGGATGGCGTTGGCGAGGTTACCGCCGTCGATGGCGCTCAGGCAGAGACCGAAACGCCGGTTGCTTTCCCAGAGGAAGCGGGCCATCTGCTGATTGGAGTTGCCGCGGCCCAGGCCTATCTCCATGCCGGAGTGGCCACCTTTCAGATGGTCGAGGTCAACGGTAAAGAACTTGGTATCCTTCGGTGCGTCAATGAGTGTGTAAGGAAGTTCGGCGAGGGTCACCTTGCCGCCGGCGCAGCCGATAACGAGCTGTCCGTGCTCCTCGGAGTCGAGGTTGAGGAGGATGTCGCCGTTTACGAAGCCGGGCTGGAGGCCGTTGGCGCCGCCGAGGCCCTGTTCCTCGTCGACGGTGAAGAGGCACTGGATGGGTCCGTGGACGATGCTGTCGTCGAGCAGGACTGCCATGGCGGTGGCGCAGCCGAGGCCGTTGTCGGCGCCGAGGGTGGTGCCGTCGGCGCGTACCCACTCGCCGTCGACGATGGTGGTGATGGGGTCTGTCAGGAAGTCGTGCTCCTTGTCGGCGTTCTTCTCGGCCACCATGTCCATGTGTCCCTGGAGGATGATGGCGGGGGCGTTCTCGTGGCCTGGTGTGGCGGGCTTGGTCATGGCCACGTTGCCGGCCTCGTCGGTGCGGGCGGAAATGCCGTGGCGGTCGGCCCAGCCTAACATGAACTCACGCATCTTGTCCATGTGGAAGGTGGGGCGAGGCACTTTTGTTATCTCGTCGAAGCATTGCCAGATGAGCTTCGGTTCAAGGTCTGTGATCTTCATAAGGTCTATCTGATGGTGATGGGTTTGCAAATTGGTGACTTCGTGGGCGCCGCCCGAAAGGATGCAGATGTGCCTTTATGACGCGCCCTGGGCTTTGAATCGTTTGTATGCCGCTGCCATGCGGGTATGGTAGCCTTTGCGCTTGTAGCCGGGACCGTTGTATGCGCGGGCGAAGGCGCTCCAGTTCTTGGTGCGGAGGTGCCTGACCTGTCCGGTGTTGATGAGCATGGCGGCGAAGAGCTCGAGCTGTTCGAGCTCTGAGTCGCTCATGAGGCGCACGAACTCCTGGATGGTCTCGCAGCCGCATAGGCGGTAGTTGAAGCCGCCGATCTGGAACATTCCCCAGAAGGTGCAGAGGTCGGCCTGCTCGATGCAGATCTTGCGGGCGTTGATGAGCTTCTGCCAGGCCTTGCGGGCGTATGCGTGCTTGAGTCCTTTGGGAATCTGCGTGTCGGCGGGGGCCTTGGCGCGGTTCTTCACCTTGCGCCCGGCGGCGCCCCACATGGAGCGGTCGCAGTTGACTACGGGTACTCCGGGTCCCCAGAAGCCCTCCATGGCCTTGCCTGCCTCTATAACCACCACGGCCTTGATGGCGGCCACTTCGACCTGCAGCTCTTCGGCCACGCGGCGGAAGTCCTCGTCGGTGAGAGTGGTGTAACGGGTGGCGGCGTCGGCTGCGGGGAGTACGCTGTCGATCTTCACGGGCACCAGGTTGCCGGTGTCGGCGACCTGTGCCGGAACCGGGGCCGCGCCCCTGTCGCCGTCGCTTCCGGGGGGGAGGCAGGCGGCGAAAGTGGCGCAGGCCAGCAGGGTGATGGCTACCGATGCCGCATAGCGGCCGGTGTTCATGCCTCGGCGACTTTCTTCAGGGTCAGGCAGAGGTGCTTCCAGAACTTGTCCACGGTGGGGATGTTCAGGGCCTCGTCGGGGGAGTGCACGCCGGTCATGGTGGGGCCGAAGGATACCATGTCCAGGCCGGGCAGGGTGTCAAGGAAGAGGCCGCACTCCAGGCCGGCGTGGATGGCCTTGATGGCGGGGCGCACGCCGAAGAGTTCCTCGTAGGCGTCGGCGCTCAGCTTCATTATGCGGCTGTCCATGTTGGGAGTCCAGCCGGGATAGCTGCCGGCCTGCTCGATGCGGGCGCCGGCGAGCTGGAAGTGGGCGGCCACCTGGCCGGCGATGTCCTCCTTGCGGCTCTCCACGCTGGAGCGCTGCAGCGACGTGATCTTGATCTGGTTGTCGGCGGTCATCTTCACGGCGGCCAGGTTGGTGGAGGTCTCCACCAGGCCCTCCAGGTCGTGGCTCATGGCGTACACGCCGTGGGGCGCGGAGTAGATGCTGCGGATCAGCGCCAGGCCGGTCTCGGAGTCGATGCAGTATTCGGGGCGCTCCACCTTCTCGATGGTGAACTCCATGCCGGGCTCGACGCCCTTGTACTCGGCGCGGATGGCGTCGGCGTACTTCCTGAGGTATTCGCGGAGCTGCACCTCGTGGTCGTTGTGGATGCCGAAGACGCAGTGCGCCTCGCGTGCGATGGCGTTGCGGAGGTTGCCGCCGTCGAACTCGCAGACGGCCACGGGCCACTTCTGGGAGCATTCCCAGACGAAGCGGGCGATGACCTTGTTGGCGTTGGCGCGGCCGGCGTTGATGTCGGAGCCGGAGTGGCCGCCGAGCAGGCCTTTCACGCTCACGCGCATGTAGTGGAAGTTCTCGGGGGTCAGCGAGCGGGTGTAGGTGAAGTATGCGGTGGTGTCGATGCCGCCGGCGCAGCCTACGAAGATCTCGCCGTCGTCTTCGGAGTCGAGGTTGATGAGGATGGTGCCCTTGACGAGGTCCTTGCCGAGGTTCTGTGCGCCTTCGAGGCCGATTTCCTCGTTGACGGTGAAGAGGCACTCGATGGGGCCGTGCTCCAGGGTGTTGTCGAGCATTACGGCCAGGCCTGCGGCCATGCCGATGCCGTTGTCGGCGCCGAGGGTGGTGCCGCGGGCGCGTACCCAGTCGCCGTCGATGTATGTCTCGATGGGGTCCTTCAGGAAGTCGTGCTGCACGTCGTTGTTCTTCTCGGCCACCATGTCCATGTGGGCCTGGAGGATGACGGTGGGAGCGTTCTCGTAGCCGGGCGTGGCACCCTTGCTCATGGCCACGTTGCCAACCTTGTCGGTGCGGGCCTCCAGGTTGTGCTCGGCGGCGAAGTCGAGCAGGAATTTGCGGATCTGTTCCTCGTGGGTCGAGGGGCGCGGCACCTTGGTGATGGCGTCGAAGCACTGCCAGATAAGCGCAGGCTTAAGGTCTTTTACTTCCATTGTATTAGGTGTGTTGTTTCTGTTGTTGCTTTCATGGCCGGGCCGGGGGCGGCCCGTTACGCTTGCAAATTTAGCAAATAATTCCGACAGCCACAAATCCCCCGGGGGATTTAGGATTTTTTTAAGATTGTGCGGGGCGCGAATGAAATATTTTGTGTAATTTTGCGGCGCTATAGGGTCTCCTGGCCCTCGGAAACGAAACATACATCAGTAATGAAACGTACCATACCCGCACTGCTGGTCGTTCTGTCGGCCATCTTCATGCTCAGTGTCACCTCCTGCGGAGGCGACAAGTCCGCCACCCCCGCCAAGTCCGGGGCCGGCAAGGCCAAGGCCGAGAAGGTCGACGCCTCCGCGCTGCCCAACTATCGTTACGTAGACATCGACACCATCCTGGCCAAGTACAACCTGGCCAAGGACTATAACGAGCAGATGCTGCGCCTGCAGAGCTCGCTTCAGGCCAAGGAGCGCCAGCACCAGAACAACATCCAGAGCTTCGGCCAGAAGATGGAGAGCAAGTACAAGAGCGGCGGTTACCTCTCGGAGGCCAGCTTCAATCAGGATAAGCAGACCCTGGCCGGCATGCAGGCCAACGCCGAGCGTGACATGAGCAACTCCGCGCAGAGTGCCATGAACCAGCAGGCAGCTGCCGAGAAGGAAGTCATGGATTCCATCAAGAACTACGTGGACGTCTATATGTCCTCGCACAAGTACGACGCCATCTTCCTCAAGAACGCCACCCTGTACATCAACCCCGCTCTCGACATCACCGACGAGATCGTGGAGGGTCTCAACGCCCGCTACAATAAGAAGAAGTAGCTGAGAGCCGAGAGAAGCGGCCCCAACAAGCTATGCTCTGCAATTGCGCCGAGCTGAAGCTCGGCGCAAACCCTCGGCCACCCCAAAAGCAAAACCAACAAACCTTAGAATACTAATGCCTACCATTTCGCAGCGCGGCGAGGCGATGCCTTCCTCGCCGATACGCAAGCTCGCGCCCCTGGCCAACGAGGCCCGTGCACGCGGCATCAAGGTCTACGGCCTCAACATCGGCCAGCCCGATCTCCCTACGCCCCAGTGCGGCCTCGACGCCCTCAAGCACATCGACCGCAAGGTTCTCGAGTATTCCCCTTCTGACGGTTACGCCTGCCTGCGTGACAAGCTCGTGGAGTACTACGGCCGCTACGACATCAACCTCCGCCCCGACGAGATCATCGTCACCGCCGGCGGCTCCGAGGCCGTGCTCCTGGCATTCCTGTCGACCCTCAACCCGGGCGACGAGGTAATCCTGCCCGAGCCCGCATATGCCAACTACGTCACCTTCTGCCGCACCGCCGGCGCCAAGATCGTGGGCATCCCCTGTTCCATCGACAACGGCTTCGCCCTGCCCCCAGCCGAAGAGTTCGAGAAGCGCATCACCGACCGCACCAAGGCCATCCTCATCTGCAACCCCAACAACCCCACCGGCACCGTATACACACGCGAGGGACTTGAACAGATCCGCGACATCGTGCTCAAGCATGATCTCTACCTCTTCTCCGACGAGGTATACCGCGAGTTCAACTACGGCGAGACACCCGTGGTGAGCGCCCTGCAGCTCGAGGGCCTGGAGCAGAATGCCGTCGTCATCGACTCCGTGTCGAAGCGCTACGACGAGTGCGGCATCCGCATCGGCAATATCGCCACGCGCAACGAGAAGCTCCGCGCCACCGTCATGAAGTTCTGCCAGGCCCGCCTGTCGCCCCCGCTGCTCGGCCAGATCGTGGCCGCCGCCAGCATCGACGCCCCCGAGAGCTACCTGACGGAGAGCCAGGAGGAGTACCGTCGCCGCCGCGACTTCCTCGTCAAGGGCCTCAACGAGATTCCCGGCGTATACTCGCCGCTGCCCATGGGAGCATTCTACACCGTAGTGTCGCTGCCCGTGCCCGACGCCGAGGAGTTCTGCAAGTGGTGCCTGCGCGAGTTCAGCTACAACGGCACCACCGTCTTCATGGCTCCCGCCGCCGGCTTCTACACCATCGAGGACAAGCCCCTCAACCAGGTGCGCATGGCCTACGTGCTCAAGCTCGAAGACCTGCAGGGCGCCCTCGACGCCCTCCGCGCCGCCCTCGAGGCTTATCCCCACACCATCCGATAAAATGTAGGGACGCACGGATCGTGCGTCCGTATAGGAAATTAAAGCCGCGCTCGGACACATCCGGGCGCGGCTTTGCTGTGCGTTGGGGTGGGTTACTTGACCATGACCTTGAAGGTGAGGGAGCCGCAGCGGACGATGTAGACTCCCGGCTCTGCGGCCACGGTGGAGGTGTCGGCCACGCGGGCGCTGTAGCGCACCCGGCCCTGCAGGTCGGTGACGGTGACTTGGCGGTTGTCGGCGCCGAGGATGTCGATGCGGCCTTGGCCGCCCATCACGGACACCTCGGGAACGAGCGTGCCGTCGACGCCGAGGGTCTTGTCGATGCGGATGTGGTCGAACAGCGACATGGTGTAGCGCTTGAGATATGTGGCGAATGCCAGGCGCACGGTCTGGCCTCGGTATGGAGTCAGGGGCAGGGCGACGCGGTTCCAGCCGTTGGTGCCGATCTCCGACATGGGCTTCTGCAGCAGCGTGTGGGCCGTGCCCTGGGCGTCGAGCAGCTGGACCACCACTTCGTTGGTGTTGTCGGAGTATGGGTTGTAGGTGTAGAACACGAGCTCGACCTTGTCGTCGTCCTCCAGGGTGATCTTGCCGGTGAAGAAGGCGCCGGCGCTTCCGGCGTTCTTGCCCAGGAAGCCGCAGAAGCCGTTGTCGCCGTCATGCGAGGAGACGTCGATCGTGCCGTCGTTGTAGGTGTTCCACTGGCCCTCGGGCTGGAGCACCTGTGTGACGATGAGCGTGGAGTTCGCGCCCTGCGGGAAGGACTCATAGTAGGGGATGGGATATGGCTTGCCCACGGGGGCGGAGTTGCTCGTCAGGCCCTGGCTGGTGCCGGCGGCGTTGGTGGCGAACACGGCGTAGGTCTTGAACTGCTGGGCGCCGTCGGGCGCCACGGCCTGGATGCTGAAGGTGGTGTCGGCGATGTCGCGCGCCAGGAGCACCGACTGGCCGTTGATGACGTCGGCCACGATATATTTGATTCCCTCGGGGCGGATGAGGTTGCCGTTGACGTCGGTGCGCGGTGCGTGCCAGGTCAGCAGGATCTTGCCGGTGTTGCCCTCCTCGGAGAGCACCACGTCGGTGGGGGTGGAAGGCACGCCCACGCCTATGTAGCCGGAGAACTCGGCGGGAATGCCCGCGCCGGCGGCGTTGTAGGCGGTGACGACGAAGTCGTAGGTGCCGAAGGCGGGTACGGTGACGTCGCATTCCAGCGGCATGCCGGGCTGCGGGGCGGCGAAGGTCTGCACCACGGAGTCGCCCATGGCCACTTCCACCTTGTCCATGGATGCGAGTGTCTCGCCTCCTACGGTCAGGGCAGGAGCCTTGAAGGAGACTGTGGCGCGGAGCTCTCCGTACTGGGCGGGTGTCACCTTGCAGTCGGTGGGGGTGGCGGGCGACTGGGCGGTGACGGGCGCGGCCACGCGGAAGTTGTCGGCGTAGACGCCCATGCCCTCGCCGGCGGCGTGCATGGCGAAGTAGTAGGTGCCGTCGGCCGTCGGTGCGAAGTACCGGGCCAGCTTCACTGGCGCGTTGGGGTCGGTGAGCGCGGCGGCGGGGATGAGCACCGTCTGCATGGAGTCTACGACGGCGGCGTTGCCCACGCGCATCTCCAGGTACGACGGTGTGGCGTCGGCGTAGTAGGCGCGGGCCAGCACGGAGACCTCGTAGCGGTTGCCGGCCGTCATCTTCATCGGCGGCGAGATGAGCCAGTCGTCAATATTGTCGCTGCCGTTGACGCGGGCCTCGCCCTGATCTATGTTCCACATGTAGCCGTCTTTGTTGGCGTCGACGATGGTGAAGTCCTTGAGGGCGGCCGACTCCGAGAAGGTCTGCAGGTAGGGGGGCGTGACGGCGTTGCCCTCGTGGTTGGCGTCGTCGGTCAGGGTGATGTTGTCGACGTAGAGGTAGAAGGCGTTGGCGTCGGAGATGGCGTGCCAGCCGATGTAGTAGAGGCCCGTCTCGGGCACGGTAAACTCGGGAACGCTTGGCTTCAGGGAGAAGTCGGCCTCGAGGTCGGTGGGGGCGACGAGCTGTGTGGTCATGGCGGCGGGGTCGGCGGCGGTGCCCATGCGCACTTCGATGCGCTCGGGCTCGAAGCTGGCCATGGCCTCGAAGGCGAGCTTGTATTTCACGCCCTTCTCCATGTGGATGGCGGCGGTGATGAGCCAGTCGTCGTGCTTTACCTTGGCGGTGGTTATGTAGGCGCTCGACATGCCGCCCGAGTACTGCCACTTGACGTTGTCGGCGTTGCCGTCGAGGATGAGGAAGTTGTCCATGGCGGCGGCGTTGTCGAAGCCCTCGGACCATGGCGCGGTGATGACGCCCAGGGGGTATGCGCCGGTGGTCCCGGCGGCGCCCCGGTTGCCGGCGAAGGTGGCGGCCACGGTGTAGCGGTAGGCGATGACGCGGCCCGGAGTGGCGGCTACGGGGTCGACGAAGACCGTGTCGGAGGTAGCCTCCGCCACCACCACGTTGTCGGGCAGGCGTGTCACCTTGTAGGCGAGGCTGTCGGGGTTGATGTATCCGCCGTTGACGGAGGCGGTGACTCGGTTCCAGCTGACGGTGAAGGCGTCGCCGGTGCGGCTCAGCACGGGTGCCGGGGCCTTGGGGGTGTCGTTGCCGGCGAAGAACTTGGCCTTGGTGCGCCTGGAGGCACCGGCGTCGTTGCAGCAGCGCACCACGGCGGAGTGTTTGCCGGAGGCGGCGAGGGTGACGGGCACGGAGACTTCGGTGCCGGGAGCGCCGTTGGCTACGGTATGGCTGACGCCGTCGACCCAGAGAGTGTAGTCTACGGAGCCGGTGAGGTCGGTGCCGTCGGTGGCCTTGGCGGGGAGGGTGAAGCTGACGGTGCCGGTCAGGGAACCCTCGGAGAAGTTGGCTTTGAGGGAGGAGGCGGCTGCCGGGGCGGAGGCGGGGGGGGGGGGGGGGGAGCCGCTTCCGGAACGTAGATGCCGGTGAACTCGTCGCTGTGGGCGAACTCGTGCAGCAGCGTGGCGCGGCCTGTGGTAAGGTTGACCTCGTAGAGGTAGCCCTTGCCGTTGATGGGGTTGACGGTCCAGAAGCAGCGGCCCGTGTTGAGGTCGATGGTGCCAGATGACGCGTAGGCCGGGGTAATGCCGGTGTGGCCTACCTCGGTGGTGTTGCCGGTGGCCTTGTCTACCTTGAGCAGCAGGCCGGTCATGTCGATGGCGTAGACCTGTCCGTCGGCGTCGGCCATGACGGCGTTGTAGGCGATGCTGAGGGGTTTGATGACCTCGCGTGTGCGGGTGGCGTAGTCGGCGCGGCCGAACACGTAGCCGTCGCCGGTGTCGTTGTAGAAGCAGCCGTATACGAAGTCGGTGGTGGGGTCGTAGGCCACGTCGGAGGCGGCCAGGCGGTTGTTGGTGAGCTTGGTGTGGTTGGAGCGTGTCCAGGTGGAGATGGCGAAGCGGTCCCAGTAGTAGTTGGCGCCGGAGCGCATGATGGCGTAGTAGTAGCCGTTGTCCATGGGGGCGCCGCCATACTGGGCGTTGGTGTTGGTGGTGAGGCGCTTGATGGGCCCGGTGGCGTTGAATGTCCACATCCCCTTGGCGTTGGCGGCGGAGCCGTCGGCACCGGTTTTCGACACTATCAGGGAGCCGTAGATTGTGGGTACGGAGGCCGTCTCGGTGCTGTCGGCGTGGCGCGGCAGCAGGGCCGATGGGGCGGGCAGCGCGTCGAGGGGACGCACGCCGGCCTCATCCATGCTCATGACGGGGGTGAATGTGGCGGCTTGGCCGAAGCGTTGCATGGCCGGGTGGTCCGGCTGCCCGAGGGCGTGCAGTGCCATCGGTGCCGTGGCCGCCAGGGCGGCTCCGCACAGGGCGATAAGTAGAGATTTTCGATGCATATCTTGTTGAGATTAGTTTGGATTTCAGTCTGGAGGTCGGATAAAAGCAAAAGCGCACGGCAGAGGATTGTGTCTCTCTGTCGGGCGAACGGGGTATGTATGCAAGAAATGGGAGTTGTGGGGCGGAGGTGTGTCCCGGCGTCTCCTCGGGGATGAGTCCTTTATGGATTGTGTGGGCGGTCGCTGCTTAGGCTTATGTGCCTCTCGGATGGACTTGAGACGGGAAAGCCTTCGGCGGGGCGGCCCGGTGAATTGTCTTGCTAAATACGCGTGACCCCGTTCACCGAGCCGGCTGCCAGCCAGTCGAGATTGAGCCTTGCCTCAGGCCCCGGTGCGGGATGTGCGTAGATGAGTTTCATGATTATGTCGCCGCAAAGTTACGCATTTATTTCAAATAAAATGCGTCTGCCCGGTATTTTAACACTTGTTAAAAGTCAGGCGGCGTCTTTCCGGGCCTTCAGGGCGGCGACGCCGAGGATGGCGCAGATGGCCAGTGCGACGGCTCCCGCAGCCATGATGAAGATGTAGGAGGTAGCCTCCTGGAGCAGTCCCCAGCCACCTGACGCCAAGGCGCCGCCGGCTGCAAGCGCTATCGACACCATCGAGTAGATGCGGGCGTAGTGCTCCGGGCCGAACACCTTGCGCGTGAGCATGGCCGTCTGCACCGTCACGCCCGAATAGGCCAGGCCGAACAACACGCAGCCGGACAGCCCCAGGTCCAGGGCGCCCCCCACCACCAGCGCCACCAGGCCCAGGGCGCCCCCCAGGGTGCTCAGGAGCACCCCGAAGAGGGTATTGCGGTCGTTGATGTGGCCGAGCAGGAGTTTGCCGACGGTCACGCCGGCCATCACCGCCGCCGCCGCATACGACGCCTGCTCGAGCGTGTAGCCCAGCGACTCGAAGTAGTTGGGGATGAACAGGTTGAGCGTCGAGACGGCCATCATCAGGAAGGAGAACAGCAGCACGCCGTAGAAGACGGGCATGCGCACTGCCTGTGCGTACGTCACCGACCCCTGTATGGACGCACTGCCCGTGCGCCCTTTCCCCGTTTGCGAGTTGTCACCCTTGGCAGGCGTGGCATTTGGCGCACGCATCGGCGCGGCGCTTCCCTCTCCATATTTGCGCAGTCCCTTCTCCTCCGGGCGGGAGCGTAGCAGAAGCGCCAGCAGGGGGCTCACCACGCACAGTATCAGCAGGCCGCAGGCAGCGTATGCCCAGCGCCACCGCCACTGCGTAGAACTCCCACACGGCGTTCAGAGTGGCGAAGGCAAGGAATACCAGGCCCATCAGCGCCGAGCTGCCGGCGAAGAGCCATCGGGCGCTGTACCGCTCAAGCAGCTTGCCGGCAAACGGCAGGAAGAGCGTGGCCGCCACGTACATCACCGACATGTAGATGCCGAACAGCCCTACGCCCACGCCGAGCGACTCGCTCACCGGCTTATAGAAGATGCCGGCGCAGCTGAATGACAGGCCGATGTTGACGCCCATCATCAGGCAGCAGCAGATGATGATCACGAATCCGTAGTGAATGCTCTTGCGCTTGTTTTCCATGGTTTGCGGCTATATCCGAAATTCGGGCGCAAAGTTAGCAAAATTTCCGCATCCGGCCTACGTTAGGGGGTGAGTCAAAATTCAAAATTTCACGATTCGCCGGATTTTGCAACACCCTCTTGTATGAGGTTGCCCGTCATTAAGGCCGGAGACCCGGTGAAGACCGGGTGTAATGGAAGAAAAAATGGGGCGACCTGTGCGTGTCGTCCCATTTCTGTGTGATATAGGGTAAGGCTTACTTGCCTTCGCTCTTGAGCTGCTCCTTGAGAGCCTGGAGGGCGCTGAGATCGCCGAGGGTGGTCTTCTCCATGGGAGCGAGCTGCGGGGTCTCCTCGCGCTCCTCGCGGTCGTTGCGGCGGAAAGTGCGGCGGCCGGTGCGTTCGGGACGCTCGCCGCGCTCGGCACGCTTCTCGGCGCGCTGGGCGTCTTCGGCGATGCGGCTGTGGCTCAGGATGATGCGCTTGCTACCCTTGTTGAACTCGATTACCTTGAACTTGAGCTTGTCGTCGAGCTTGGCCTGGGTGCCATCCTCCTTGACGAGGTGCTTGGGGGTGGCGAAGCCTTCCACGCCGTATTCAAGCGCGATGACGGCGCCCTTGTCCATTACTTCGGTGACGGTGCCCTCGTGGATGGAGCCTACGGTGAAGATGGTCTCGAAGACGTCCCAGGGGTTCTCCTCGAGCTGCTTGTGGCCGAGGCTGAGGCGACGGTTGTCCTTGTCGATTTCGAGCACCTGCACGTCGATGTCGTTGCCGATTTTGGTGAACTCGCTGGGGTGCTTGATCTTCTTGGTCCAGCTGAGGTCGCTGATGTGGATGAGGCCCTCTACGCCCTCCTCGATCTCCACGAAGAGACCGAAGTTGGTGAAGTTGCGCACCTTGGCGGTGTGGCGGG
>ENA-ORRE01002199-ORRE01002199.1-human-gut-metagenome-genome-assembly--contig:-NODE-2199-length-11737-cov-3.197312_pt1 | contig 11737 bp, 14 predicted proteins | sample MGYA00242171_ERZ509126 | MGnify/ENA primary metagenome ERZ509126 (study PRJEB26280, sample SAMEA2338648) | human gut metagenome | biome: human gut; feature: human-associated habitat; material: faeces... | reverse complement strand
GCAGATTTAAAAGCAAATGAAAAATTATTATATGGGGAAATTACAGCACTTGCTAACAAATACGGTTATTGTTATGCTCAAAATAGATATTTTGCAAGTTTGTATAATGTAAATATTGAAACCGTAAGTAGATGGCTTTCACATTTACAAGAATTAGGTTTTATAAAAATAGAAATTAAAAGAAATGAAAAAAAACAAATTATTGCAAGATATATCTATATTACCGATACACCCTATTGCGTAAATAATCAATACCCCTATTGTCAAAAAAGACAATACCCTATTGACGAAAAAGTCAAAGAGAATAATACAATTAAAAATATAGATGACTTATTTTATTTAATCATAAATAATAAAAGCAAAATTCCAACAGATTTTTATATGCAATTAGAGAGATTAGAATTTATTTATACAAATGAAATATTGCAAATTATGCAAGAGGAAAATATACAAAGATTAAAAGATATTGTATATACATTATTTTGCATATACCAAAGTAACTTTAAAATGATTATTCCACTAATAGATAGAAATACCTTAGTAAATTTATATGTTAGTTGTAAAAATCATAATACAAAAGATTTTTTAAATTACTATCGACAAGCAATAATAAATAAATATACTGAAAGGTCGTGAGAAATGCTAGAAAGTTATATAAACAATTTTGAAAATATTGTTTCATCAACCCTATTCATAGTTTTTAAGATAACCTTGATAATATTAGTTTGTTTGCTGATTCTATCACTAATCTTACTAGCAATAGGGTGTTTAATAAAATCACAAAAGCTAAAATCTAAATTTTTAATTGCTGTACCTAGTTTACTTGTAGGAATTGTATTTTTACTTGCAATTCCACCTATCTTCGTACACTTAAAAAATATGATTTAATAAATATAGTGCATCTCCTTACCAAACTTGCCCTAATTACTATAAGGAGATGATGTTTAAATGAATTTTAAGAAAAGAAAAAAGCAAATAGTTCCTAAACTAAAAGCCATAGGAACTATGCTTACATTATTTGCTATTAAAACTAATATGGTTTTTGCTGCTGAAGGTGGAACTACTATTGGAACAGTAGAGGTAACACAGGCCACAGATAATATAAAAAGAGTAATTACTTCTATTGCTATGCCGCTTGGCGGAGTACTAATATTTGCAAGTGTTGTAGTAGCAGCAATAAAGATGATAGCAAATTCTAATAACCCACAAAAAAGAGCTGAATCAATAGGCTCTCTTGCTTGGATATGTGGTGGTGGAGTTGTTTTAGGTGCAAGCCTTATAATTGCTGGTATAATAGTAAATATTGCAACAAACAATACTGGTGGACTTCTTGGAGGATAGGTGGTGCTTATGAGAGTATTTAAAGTTCCATTTGATATTAAACACGAAGAAAAAATCTTCGGTGGATACCTTAGTTTGAGGCAGGTAGTCTATTTAATGTTAGGTGCTTCAAGTTTGGCTTTGCTTGCTACACTACTTCCAATGGTATTGAAAATAATATTTATTTTAATTATTGCAAGTTTCTTTTTATTGTGTGCTTTTCTAAAAATCGGTGAGCAGAACTTTGATAAGTTCTTTTTTTATGCCTTAAAATATCTATTTCGTAAAAAATACTTTGTATATAAGAGGTGTTTGAAATGGTAATAATGATTATATTTTTAATATTAACTGTACTTTTTGTTATAGGTACAGCCTTTTATTTAAACGATAAAAAGAAAAATGCAAATGCACCAAAACACAGTTTAGATACCAAAGAAAAAAACGTAGATAAAACTACTAAAAAGGGTAAAAAACAATTAACTGATATTTTACAAGTTAAGGTAAAAGACAATATCATCTGTTTAGGTAATAGATTTTCAAAAGTAATTAGGTTAGGAAACATAGATTATAATATGCTTTCAAACTCTGAACAGGATTCCATTGAAAATGTGCTTATTCAAACAGCACTTGCAATAGATTTTCCAGTTCAATTTTTTAGTACAACAGAGTTTATTGATACAAGTAAAGTTATATCTTTAATTAAACAAAATAAAACAAGTAATGTAAAAGTTAGAGAATATAAAGAATATCTAATAGACTATTTACAAAATCTTATGGAAAACAGGACTATTTCTATTGTAAAAAAATATGCAATTATAAGCTATGATGGCACTTATGATAAAGCAATAGAAGAACTAAACAGAAAGTCATTGTCTTTTACAGGTAATTTATTAAGAGCAAAAATCGTTTGTGAAATATTAAATGAAGATGAAATATACAATTTAATTTATAGAGAGTTAAACAAAAATTCTGCTATAAATATTAGCAATTTAAAGGAAGGAGGAAAAAATTTATATGTTGGGAAAAAACAAAAAGCAAAAAGAAATAAACATATTTGATAATATTCCTACAATGGCAGATATATTACTTCCTGAAACATTGCAAGAAAAGAAAGATTATTTAATATTAGGTTATAACAAATTTACAAGAATTTTTGCAATGACAATATATCCTGAACAGACTTGGGTTAGTTGGCTTGATGACTTATTTCATATAGGAAATATAAATATTTCTGTAAAAATAGAGCCTTCAAGTAATGGTAATGTAATAAATCAATTAACAAAAAAATTAGTACAAAGTCAGTCTGAATATGCAACATATTCAAGGCAAGGTAATATCTTACATCTTCCAGAGTTAGAAAAGCAAATTGGAGATTTAGAAGATTTAAGAATGCTAATTCAAACAAATCAAGATAAACTCTTTTTTGCAACAATATTTATATCTGTAAATGCTGAAAGTTTGGAAGATTTAAACGAAAAGACAAAAATATTAGAAAGTGAATTAAATAAAAAAACTGCTATGATAAGAACTCTAACATTTAGACAAGTAGAAGGCTTAAAGACAATACTTCCTACTGGTGAAGTACCTATACCAAATTATGAACGTAATATGGTTGCAGGTCGGTATTGCTACTTTAATTCCAATATCTAACCCTAATCTTTCACACGATAGAGGTATTTTCATTGGAAGAAATATGTACACAAATGCTCCTGTATATGTTGATACTTTTATTGGTCCACCAACCCTACCGAACCCTCACGTATTTATATGTGGTACTTCTGGTCGGTGGTAAAAGTGTAGCACTTAAAACATTAACAGCTAGAAACATCGCAACAACTCGGTTGTGGTGCTTTTTTTATAGATGTTGAAGGTGAATATACAAATCTTACTAAAATGCTTGGTGGAAAAGTAATTAAAATTGAGCAAGGAAAGTCGGCAGGTGTAAATCCTTTTGAAATGGAACCAGATAGCAAAGGAAGTATGCAATTTATAAATATACTTGATAAAGTTGCTGAAATAAGAGCATTACTGGCAACAATATGCAGAAATTATGGAAGAACATTAACAGGTACAGAAAACACAGAAATTGAGGTTGTTGTAAATCAGTTATATGCAGAAAAAGGAATTACAAGTGATGTAAATTCTCTATTTGAGAAAAAAGGTGGAAGATTAGAGAATGGAAAATATGCAATAGGAAGAATACCAAAGAAAATGCCAACACTATCAGACTTTCAAAAGAAATTAAAAGAAAGAGGTAATTGTAAAGAATTATCAGACATATTAGTTCCGTTCTTAAAGGGAAACTCACTTGGTATGTTTGACTGTGAAAGTAGAGTTTCATCAAGTGAAGATATTATTTGCTTTGATATGTCAGAGGTAAAAGATGAATTTACTAAACTATATGCAAGTTTTGTTATTTTAACATGGGTTTGGCAAAAGTATGTATTAAAAAATAAGGATAAAAAGAAAATTATTGTATGTGATGAAGCATGGTTATTTTTAAAATATCAAGAATCAGCAGAGTTTTTAGTAAATGTAGCTCGTAGAGGTCGTAAATATAATGTGCCATTATTCATACGGTAGTCAATTCATAGATGAATTTTTAAACTCGGAAGAACGGAAAAACAATAATAAATATCTGTTCAACTAGGTATATTTTTAAACAAAGTCATGGTTCTGTTGATGCTGTTGTAGATTTCTTTAATCTATCTGAAGGAACAAAAAATTTCTTAACTGCGGCAAGTCCAGGTCAATGTATTATAAGTTTAAACAATAGTGTTACAGCAATTAAGTTTGTGATAACACCGTATGAAGAACAATTTGTATTTACTTAAAAAATAATATAGTGTTTTCTATTGCTCTACCTTAAAAAATAGGAGGCAATAGTTTGAAAAAAGTAGTAAAAAGTTTTGTAATTGTAATTACTATACTTTTTTTATTATCTCCATTTTGTTTTGCTGAAACAGACTTTAAAGAACAGATAAAAAGTGAAGATGGATCACTTTTTGAAAAAATAATTGCTGAATGTATTGGAGGTATTGCTCAAACAATATTTGATTTCACCACTGGTGAGGATGCCAATGTTGGTTTTAAAGATTATGATGAATTGATTTTCAACAACAGACAAAGTGCAGATGCTTTATCTCCTTTTACACAAGAATTATGGGACAAAACTTTGAATTGGTATAAAGTTTTTGCAATAATAAGTGGTTGTTTAATTTTAATAGCAGTATTTATTCTTTCGTACAAAATTATGAATGCTGGAATGAACACAGCAAAGAAAAATGAAGCCAAAGATAGTTTAATGCGTTTATGCTTTGGTGGTGTGGCCATTGCACTTGCTCCACTATTTATAAGATTTCTTTTATATGTAAACAATAGTCTTGTTTATCTATTAGTAACGGCTGCAAATAGTGGCTCATTAGAAGCAAGTCTTGGCGACAGTATGCTAACAAGTATAAGGACAGGAAATGCTATTACAACAGCATTAGTTATAGCAATGTTCATATATTTATTTGTTAAGTTAAATATAAAGTTTATTGTAAGACAATTCACCATTATTATATTTACAATATTTACACCTATTGCAGCAGCTTTATGGATAGTAAATAAAAATGTTACAGCAGCAGCTATTTGGGGTGGTCAAATCATAATGAATATATTTATGCAATTTATATATTGTTTTTTATTCCTTATATATTTAGCATTCCTTCCTTCTGGTGGTGGTTGGGCTGTAAGTCTTATATGGGCAATGATGATATTACCATTAGCAGATGCTTTATTAAATTGTCTACAAAATCTAACTTCAAGGATTGCCGGTGTTGATAATGAGCAAATGACCAATAGAGTAATCGGTATGGGTGCAATGGCCGGATTTGGTTTAGCTACTATAAAAGAGCAGTTTAAAACACCTTCAACAGGAAATAACAATGGTGGCAACACAAATGGCAACAATTCTGGTGGAGGTTTAAAAGGTTTTGTATCAAGAGCAAAATCAGTTATAAATCCTACTATGAATTTGAGTGCAGAGAAAGACTACAATGGCAATGTAAACCCTATTAGAGATATCGTACCAAAAGAAAAGAATGTAGTAAATATCCCTAAATCTAACGGAGAAAATAAGGACAGTTTAAGTAAAGGAAGCAAGGCAAAGTCAGTCGCAGGAAATATTGTAAAAGGTGGTGCTAAGGCCACAACTGCATATTTGGGTGTTGGTGCAAAGATGGCTGAAGGAAATTTTGATAATTATTCTCGAAATAATCATATACAAAGAAAAAACAATTTCCAAAACACAGAGTATGTAAATAAATTAGCAAATGATAAGGAAATATCACAAAGGCAAGGTGATAACAATGAGCATAAAGGATAAAGCAAAAAATAAGGCAAAAGATAAAATAAAAAAACAAGCAAAAAAGATAGCTTTTAAAGTTTTAAAGCCATTTCTACCGTTTATACTAATAATAGGTCTTTTGTTTTTTGCTATTTGCACCATTATAGATGCAATATTTGTGCAAGAAGTTCAAACAGATAGCTCTGATTTACCACCTGAGCAAGCAGAAATAAGAGAGCTTTGCATAACAAAATCTGAATATCTTAACACTTGTCATAACTACATTGGCTCTGAATTAACAAATAATTTATTAGATGCTGACAATAGAGAAAATGATAAATTGATAGAATGGTCTCATCTGTACGCAATTATGGCATTTCATAATATGAGCGATAATAGAGATATGGACGAAAGTTTATTAAATGAAGTCGCCAGTAGTTTTGAAAGTACATTTAGATACGAAAAAGATATTATAACGATAGAAACAACTACCAAAGACAAAGATGGAAAAGAAACTACAAGTAAAAGAGAAGAAACCCATTATATTTTAGTAGAAAGCGATAGTATAATGGGACACTATAAATACAACTATGAAACAAAGATAGTTGAAAATGGAGATACTAAAACGACTGGTAAAATATTCACAAATGAAGAATTAATTGGAGAAAAGTACGAAAGATTAAAAAACTATTTGAAAGAAAAATTAAGGATAAGTGAAGATAACCTTGATACAGATATTCAAGTAATTATTCAAGCAGCAAATGGCTACTATGAAGGCGAAGAAAGTACAGCTTGGCTACAAGGTAATTCATCAAGTGCTACTATAATTAGTAATGGTTCTGGATTAGTTCCAACAGGAATGTTCATATGGCCCATTCCTGGATATACAACTATAACATCTCATTTTGGTATGAGGACTCATCCAATAACTGGTGTATATAAATTACATAGTGGTACAGATGTAGGAGCTCCAATTCGGTGCTAATTTTGTTGCTATGGCAGATGGTACAGTTATAAAAGCAGCTTATAATAATGCTTATGGTAATATGGTTATGATAGACCATCGGTAATGGAATAGTTACTTTATATGCACATGGCTCGGAAATATTAGTTAAAACAAATCAAACTGTAAAACAAGGAGAGCCAGTTTTAAAAGTAGGTTCAACAGGTTATTCGACAGGACCTCACGCACATTTTGAAGTTCGTATAAATGGTAATTTTGCAAATCCTGAAGACTATTTTGAATAAAAGGAGGCAATAAAAGTGATATTAATTTTCACGGATAACGAACAGTTAGATAGAGATTTAAGTAAAAAAATAGAAGATAGTAGAATTGTATATTATCCTGATTATGTATTAGAAGAAAAACAAGCAACAACTCTAATTGCTACATTACAACCCAATAAATACAATTTCAAAGATTTTATGTTTAAAGTCAGAGAAAAAAATATACAAGTTATTTTAATTTTGGAAAATGACAAAGTCAAAGAATTAAAAGATGCTCTTTTGCTAGGAATTTATGATTTAATATTTGATCCTTTTGGCTTGGAAGATGTTTGCAAAAAGATAAAAAATCCTACCCCATTTTCCGAAATTTCAAAATATATAAAAGATATTATGGGGCTAGAAACAAACTAGTTCTATTTTATTGCAAAATTTAAAGGAAGGAGGTTAAAAAAGTTGAGCAAGGAAATAAAGAAGTCCATCACAATATCTATCATCATTGTTTTAGTTGTAGTTGCAATTATTTCAGCATTTTTCATTATAAAATATTTCATAGAAAAAAATAAAATAGATAATGTATATGAAACTTATTCTGATAATAATGTCCAAAATAGAATAGAAACACAAGATACTACTACAAATGATGATTTAATGCTTAAAATTGATGGAGAAAGTGTATTAGGAGTAATCAAAATTGACAAAATAGGATACGAAGGACTTATCTATGAAGGTACTTCACTAGAAACATTAGATAAAGGCATTGGTCATTTTGAAAAATCTCCATATTTAGAGGGCAATGTATGTCTTGCAGGACATAACTATTCTGGTGTATGGAAAAATTTACATACCATAGAAAATGGAGATACAATTACTTATACGAGCTTTCTTGGTACAAAAGAATATGAAGTAAATAATGTTCAAGAAATTATCGAAACTGACTGGACTTTACTTGATAATACAGAAGAAAATTATTTAACTTTAATAACTTGTGTTAAAGGAAAACCTAGTTTAAGGCTTGCCGTTCAAGCAATAGAGAAGAAATAAATTTCCACTTTTTGAACATTGTCAAAACAGTATAAAAGATGTTACCCTATTATATAAAGAATATAAGAAAGGGTGATTTCAATGACCAAAAAGAAAATTTGTATAGTTATAATTGTTATTTTAATCTTTATTATTTTAGCATCAGTGATACTCGTATTTACTAAAAAAGATTTAACTACTGCAAATGAAGAATTACAACAAGAAAATACTACTTATGAAAATGAAATAAGTAATATAATAGATGAAAATATAACAGGTGAGAACAAAGTAATAGAAAATACTATTAACAATACATCAGAAAATGTAGATACAAGTAATGTAACAAAAAATATTACAAAAGAACGTACAAATAATTCAAAATCAGTAGTACAAAATAATAATAAAGAAAAAGTAGCAGTTGTTTCCAAAAAAGAAACAGAAAAAATAACGCAAGTCAAAACTAGCAAAAATACAGAAGAAATAAAACAAGAACAACCTAAGAAAGAAACTACTCAAGAGGTAGTACAAGAAACAAATGTAGAAAAATATGTAAGAAATGATAATATGATTAACAAAATAAAACAAATTATCCAAAATAACGAAAGTGAGAACATGAAAAACTTTGGATATAATATTGTGGTAGACTCTTCTATAAAATTTCAAACAAACCAGTTTACTTTTACAGAAAGTCGTGTAATAAATGCAATCAGAAATAAATTCGGTACTATAAGAATATATGTAGAAGATTACTACAAAAACGGTCAATTAATTATGACTGAATGTTACATATTATAAGGTAGAAAGCACTTTTTAGGTGCTTTTTTAAATTATATAGTGTTTCCTTCTATTTAATTTCCCTTCAGATTTGTAAAAGGAGGAAATATTATGGTAAAAGAATATGCAAAAAAAAGTATAGCAATTTTGCTATTATTATTAAGTTTGTTATCAGTTTTTTCAAATGTATTTGCTGCAGTACCAATAAGTTCAGCACTTATAAAAAATGGTGGAGACTGTGGATATCATTTACAATTTTGGACTGGTAGTAGTTGGAATTTTGTTGAAACCACATATGTATATTATGAAGAAGGAGGAAAGCAATATCCGGCATACTGTTTACAGTCAGATTTACCTGGTGTTGGATCAGAGCCTGAATATAGTGTTAGCGTAGATGATATAATAGATGACGTTCGCATATGGAGAGTAGCAATAAATGGATATCCATACCAATCACCAGAATCTATGGGATTGGAAAATAAGTATGACGCATTTGTTGCTACTAAACAAGCTATTTATAGAGTTTTAGATGGCAAAGATGTAAATAGCTTTTATAATGGTGCAGATAGCAGAGGTAAAGCAATCAAAAACGCTATTAAAAAATTAGTAGATATTGGTCGTAACGGAACACAAACACCAGTTAATACAGATGTTACAACAAATAAAATTGGGGATTTTGTAGAAGATGGAGATTATTACTATCAAGAATATTCTATAAGTAGTCCAGTAGAAACATCTGAATACACCATTACTGCTACAAATGGATTACCAGAAGGTGGCCAAATTACTAACATGTCAAATAATGTTCAATCAACATTTAGTGGAAGAGAACATTTTAAGGTTAGAATACCTAAATCAAGTCTTTCTAATAATATAAATGTAGTAATTGCATTACAAGCGAAATGTAAAACATATCCTGTATTTTATGGTAAGACGAATGTTCCAGGAACTCAGGACTATTTATTGACATATGATCCGTTTGGAGATGTTTCCGGTTGTGCTACCTTAAATGTAAAGACAAACACAGGAAAAATAAAAATAATAAAAAATGATGAAGATACAAATAAACCAATTCAAGGTGTTACATTCCAATTAACAAAAGATGATGGAACTGTTATCGCAAATAGTACAACCAATAAAAATGGAGAAGCTACATTCCCTAATCTATATCAAGGTAACTATATATTAAAAGAAATTGCTACAAATGATAATTATATATTGTCTGAGGCTGAATTTACTGTAAATGTAGAATTTAATAAAACAACTTCTCAAACAATTACGAATGAACATAAAAAAGGTGATTTAACTGTTTATAAAGTAGATAAAGATAATAACAAAATTGCATTAGGTGGTGTTACTTTTGATTTATTTAGTGAAGAATTTGGAAAAATTATTGGTACTTATACGACAGACGAAAACGGAGAAATCCATGTAAAAGATCTTAGAACCGGTAATTACAAATGGATAGAGAAAGAGACAAATAAATGGTACAACTTGGGCGAGGATACAGCAACAGAAGTAGTATGGGATAAAGATACTGCAAATGTTATTGAAAATGAGCTTAAAAAAGGACAAATTCGTGTAATCAAGGTAGATAAAGACAATAAAGAATTAAAACTCGAAGGTGTAGAATTTGAGGTATTAGATGGAAATGGTAATGTCTTAGAGAAAATCATTACTGACGAAAATGGTGAGGCATTAACTCAAAGATACCCTATCAGAGATTTTGATAAATTAACTTTAAGGGAAGTAAAAACACAAGAGGAATATGTATTAAATGAAGAACCACAAACAATAGAATTAACAGAAAATGAAATTACAAATAGTATAACTAATGAACTAACAAATGAAATTAATCTAAACGAAGCACTAGAAAATTCTGCTAGTATTGGAGGCGCTACACAAGAAGTTGAAAATACCAATTTATCTCAGATGGAAATAGATGCAAATGAAATAAAAAGCAAATATACTTTAATAAAGCCCCTTGTAGGAACGATTACATCAAGGTTTGGACATAGGGATCCAACTACAGCTACAGTACCTAAAAATCATACTGGTATAGATATTGCGGCAAATACAGGAACTGTTATATATGCGGCATTAGATGGTGTAGTTAAAATTGCTTCAAGCGAGGGAGATTATGGTAATCATTTAAGAATAGAAAAAGATGATGTTGCCATTTATTATGCACATTGTAATAAATTATATGTAAAAGAAGGGGACTATGTAACGCAAAATCAACCTATTGCAGAGGTTGGAGCAACTGGTAATGTTACAGGACCTCATTTGCATTTTGAAATAAGAAAAGAAGATAGATATGTTGACCCAGATATGATTTTAGATTTTTAACAATTGTGATTATAGTTATCAAAAATAGCTATAATTTAGAAAGAGAGAATGATGGAATTTAAGATAGACATAAAAATATTTTTAATAGCATTAGTTTTTTTATTGGTAAATCAAATTTATATGTACATATTGTTTATGATATTTGCAATTATACATGAATGCTTTCATCTTTTAGCTGGAATAATTTTAGGCTATAAAGTTAAAAGTATAAGAATTATGCCATTAGGCTTGTCAATTGCTTTTAATGAAAAAGAAGAAGATTATAATGCTAAAATTAGAAAATCAAATTTCAATAATGTAAAAAAGATAATTATATTATTAATGGGACCAATATCTAATATAGTAATTGCGTTCTTTTTTATGCTTTTAAATATGGCAATACCAGTATATATAAATGTTTTAATTGCAATTTTTAACTTGTTACCAATATATCCATTAGATGGCGGGCAAATATTAAATAGGGTATTAAGAATTATTTATGGTAATTTTGAGGCATATAAAATTAGCAATTCTGTTAACAATATAATAATGAGTATTCTTACAGCTTTAGCTAGTATTGGATTACTATACACTAAAAATATAGCAATTATTTTTATAATAATTTTTTTATGGTATTTAATTATTAAAGAAAACAAAAAATATAAAAAAATACTTCGCAAGGCATGCAGATGATCTCTCTGTCCGGATATCCGGGCAGAGCATTTTTGTTGTGTCTTG
>ENA-ORRE01002197-ORRE01002197.1-human-gut-metagenome-genome-assembly--contig:-NODE-2197-length-11746-cov-5.955692_pt1 | contig 11746 bp, 10 predicted proteins | sample MGYA00242171_ERZ509126 | MGnify/ENA primary metagenome ERZ509126 (study PRJEB26280, sample SAMEA2338648) | human gut metagenome | biome: human gut; feature: human-associated habitat; material: faeces... | reverse complement strand
GGAATGCTAGTTGCAGCTTTGCTCCCATGGTTGTGTCTTTAGGCTCTACATAATATCTTTTCTTTATCAGAGCTCTGATTCGTTCAGATGCGGCTTTGCTTTTTGCGGTTGGCGGTTCGCTTTTTATTCTGCTAAATCCCTGTATGTGGCTGTCATGGGGAAACTTCTGTTGTGCATATTGAATCACTGACCTGAAAGGTTCCTCTTCCCTTCGTTCTTCGGCATATCCAGGCAACCATAAAATATATGACCAAACCAATGTAGGATATTGAGTCTTGTGAATCTCTTTTATATAGGCCTCTGTTAGTTTGGCTTTATAATATCGTATGCTGTCTTCGGGCAGGGACTGGTCTACGCTCTTTTTTCCTATATATAGGATTTTATTATCAAATGCAAGAAGTTCATTTTGCATATCATTCCCTTTCATGGGACGTGGATATCTTCCGTCCATGTTTTCATCAATTTCAATTTCACAGTTTGTATTAGGCTCTATATCAAAGAATAGATTGATGGGTCCTTTCTCTGCGCATAAGATATATATACTCATCCCATGGCTGATGTCAAAAGACAGTTTTGTCTTCATGTCTCCTTTGTTCACTTTTACAGAGTCTAGAATGGCAAATTCATTTCCTCCGATATATCCGTTTGCATATATCCATTGCTCTGTTTGGGACAGTTCAGTTGATAGGTTGATGGTTATATTTACATTCTTGTCTGTGGCGCAGATAAGTAACGGCAGCCAGATAAGTATCAGAAATAAAGTGTGTCTCATGGCAGTATATATTAATTGTATTAAGTTTTAATCAGGAGCATTGGTGATAATAGCAATGCTCCTGATTGTTTAGTATGGAAGATTGGCAGTATGTTATTATAACTGCATCTCCATAAAAGCTTTGTGCCTCCTGACTTTTGGGGTAAGCTCTTAGTATAAGAGCGAAAGGTTGAAATTATGATATAATCTCACTTTTTGTCCAAGTCAGGTAACGAGGAGTCAGTAGCACTCTATCGTTGCTGAATCTCCGTATGACTTCTGCAGCGTTTTTTGTGCATCATCGGCTTTACCTGGTCCGTCTGTAACTATGAGAAGCGGATCATCACCTTCTTCCCAAGTTGCATAACAGTTGTATCCGCCGGTCACAGCGCTCATCTGTCCTTTTCCTAAACGGAAACTTTCAAGGTCTTTAAGTGTCTTCATAACACAAAAGTATTAGTGTGGTTAAATGTTTTGCGATATGCTCAGCCCTTATCGCTTGGCTTTTTGTTTGCAAACAATATCTTTATTACACACTCGTTACAGTGTGAATTCTCCTGTGTATTTTACTCCTTGTATATTTAGCAATAGAGTATATGTTCCTTTCGTCTCTTCTTTTAAATCCAATTGAATATGGTCGGTGCCGGCATATATCATGGAATAGACTTGTTCACCTGTTTCTTTATTAGTAATAGTAACCGTTGAGTATGTTGCGGTTTCTCCTAATCGGATAGTGAGAATGCTTCCATTTTGGTAAGCCGTTGGAACATCAACGATGGATGTCGGAACTATATCTTTAGCTGTTAAGATTTCGATTTCTTCAATGGTTTGTGCCTTGGCTACAAAACTCATACAACAGAAGAAAATGAATAGTAGACTCTTTTTCATATTGTATTGATTTATAAGTTTTTCCTAGTAGCAAACATACGAATAAAATCAATAGGTTGGTGCTCTGCAACCGTTACATAAAAAGGGCAAAGCGTTACAAGTTGATATGTTGTAATTATAGCTTTCTCGATGAAATGGGGCGTTTTTATTTATCGAATATGATTCGGAAGGTTTCTTCCGCCATATTTTTCTTTAATCTGCTTTTGCGGGTTCGCAAGGCTCCTGCAGGAGTTTTCATACAGTACACAATGGTCCGGCTTTTGTATTTCAGCGCAGACAGTATGCAGAAATAGATATCTTCTTTGGACATGTTCGGGTATATTTGATTGAGGCAGGTAATAAAGCCATTGAAGTGTAATTTCAGTTCCTTATAAAGTGATTCTTGTTCTGACAGTTTTATATAGTTGCCGGGTACAATTGTTTTTTCAACTGTTTCCAAATTCTTTCCCCACTGGGATGTCTGGAATGATTGGATGCCATTCCGGAGAATATCTTGTTTGAACCTTGTTGCTGTTTCGGGTAATCGGATTTCTTCGCCTACTTTTTCTTTTAGAAATGTGCTGATGGTTTGTGTTTGGTCCAATGAGTTCAGCTTTTCTTGCTTGAGTTCTTTTTCTTTTCTTTTTTTCTTTAAATATTGGTAAATGCCAAAAGCACCCGATAAAAGTACAATCAGGCAAATTGCAATGACATAATATGTATTCCTGTTTTCGGCCTCTATCTCTTTCCGTTGTATGGCCAAAGCATATTGTGTGTTTAGTTCTTCAACTTTTTGATGTCGCTGCATCTGGAGGATGGAGTCACGATATATGTTGAAAGAATCATTGTATGCATAGGCTGCCGGATGATTATTGGCTTTCTTTTCTACTTTATATAAATAGAAGTAGCCGGTAGTCTTGCTGTATAGGTTACCGGACAGACAGCTTTTCTTCAAATAGAACCTGGCAGAATCCATCTTATTGCCATAATATAATAATTGCCCTTTCAAACTGAGATTAGTGGCTGAACTGTCTTTTCTTATGGCAAGGTTTATGGTGTTGTTGGCTTTCAGCGTATCTCCTTCGTGTAAATAGACTTTGCTGATATCATTGAGTATGTTGGCCTCCCAATAATTGTTTTGAGACTTTTGGCTGATGGCCAATGCCTGTTGGTAATAAAACAGGGCACTGTCGCTCTTATGTTTTAATAAATGGGTCTGTGCCAATTCCCGATATGGAAAGAATAGGAGCGAAGAATCATCTAAAGCCTTGGTCACTGCATGGCATTCCCGATACATATCCATGGCTTTATTATATAGATTCTGTTTTTTGTATATCGTTCCTAAGTCAAAATAGATTTGCATCAGTAGTTTGCTCTTGTTGTTTTCCGGCATTTTTTTTAACGCTGTTAGTAACATTCTGACGGCGAGTGTATCTTGTCTGAGGTTCCGCTTTATTCGTCCTAAGTAAAAATAGCTTTTGGCGGCATTGATGCTGTTTTTCTCTTTTTTGTAATAGTTTACGGCTGTTTGTATCAACGAATCTGTCGGCGGAAGAAGATGAGTTTTATCACAGGCTTGTGTGTAAAGCAAAGCATAATCCGCTCGGGCTTGGTTGCGCAAGTTTTCGGGGTGACTGATATTTTGAAGTATATGTAAAGCGCTGTCCGGGTTTTCTTCCATGCAGGCTTCAGCTGTGGATAAGGCTTCTTTTACGGATGGAGGTACATTATATCGGCATCCGTAAAAGGTGAGTATGGATAGTAATATGAGTATTGTTTTTCTCATTTGGGTATTTATTAGTGACAAAGGTACTATTATTCGTTGAATATGTCTGTCTCTCAAGCACTGATATTTATCTCCCGGCAGCTGAAAGATGAAAGCTGAACGTTCGAGGGGGGGGAGGAGTAGGGAGGAAAGGGCTGAAGTATAAGGAGATAAGGGGCATTTCATTCAAAGGGTAAAATATTTTTCTTTTGATGCAGTATTTGGGTTAAATTGACATTTTATAAGTAAAACGAAAATGTTTCTGTTTGCCGAAAGATAAGAAAAATGAAGAATGAATCACTAACTCTGAGACATCGTATTGGACTGGAAATAGCCCGGAAGTTGAATAATGATTTGCTGAAAGAACATCCGTTGAAACAATTGTTTTGGGAATGTACGTTGCGTTGTAACCTGCATTGCCGGCATTGCGGAAGTGATTGCAAGAAGATAGCCGGGCACCCTGACATGCCGAAAGAAGACTTTCTGAAAGTGCTTGACAGCGTGGCGGCATCTACAGATTCGCATAAGGTATTTGTCATTATTACAGGCGGCGAACCGTTGATGCGAGAGGATTTGGAGGAATGTGGGAAGGCTATATATGAGAAAGGATTCCCATGGGGGATGGTGACTAACGGACTTTATATGACGCGCGAACGTTTTCGCCGCTTACTGGCATCGGGGTTGCATACGGCAACGGTCAGCCTTGACGGATTTGCGGCAGATCATAACTGGATGAGGGGGAATCCACAGAGCTTTGAACGTGCGGTGGAGGCGATAAAAATGATGGCGGAAGAGCCGGGGTTTGTGTTTGATGTGGTGACTTGTGTCAACAAGCATAGTTATATGCGTCTGGAGGAGATGAAGGAGTTTTTGCTGAGTTTGGGAGTGAAACGCTGGCGGCTTTTCACTGTGTTTCCTGTCGGCCGTGCGGCAAAAGATTCGGAACTGCAATTGTCGAACGGGGATTTTCGCGGAGTGATGGAGTTTATCAAACGTACGCGCAAGGAGGGAAGGATAAAGACGGCTTATGGCTGTGAAGGTTTTCTCGGAAACTATGAGGGAGATGTACGCGATTATTTCTTTCATTGCCAGGCGGGGGTATCGGTAGGGTCTGTTCTGGTGGACGGTGCTATTTCTGCTTGTCCCAGCATCCGTGCCGATTATCATCAAGGCAATATTTATGAGGACGACTTTATGGAGGTATGGAATAATAAATACCGGCCTTACCGTGACCGCGAGTGGATGCGCAAAGGGGAGTGTGCCGACTGTAAGTTTTTCCGTTATTGCAAAGGAAACGGTATGCATTTGCGTGACGGGAATGGGGACTTGCTGTTTTGCCATTATAAAAGGTTGCAAACATTATAAAATTAGAGAATATGAACATGAAAAAGAAAATTGCAGTGCGTAAGTTGTTATCCGGCGTATTGGTATTGTTGGGCTTTACTGCTTGTGACAGTGATGACCCCGGTAATGGGTTATGTGAATATGGTACTCCCTCGGCTGATTATCAGGTGAAAGGAAAGGTTCTTGACCCAACCGGGAAGCCGATAAAAGGTGTACAGGTGGTGGTAAAGGATTTGAATGCTTATTTTGTGAAGGGCGAGAAGGACTATGTGGTGGATTATGACACTGTGTATACGGATGTAAAAGGTGAGTTCGAGAGTGACAAGGCGCATACTTTCAGCATAGGCAGTCAGGAAGTGCTCTTCCATGATGTGGATGGAGAGGAGAATGGGGGAGAATTTGAATCTGCTACTCTGAAGACGAATCAAATGGATATATCGGAAATAAAAGAAGGCGGAAGCTGGTATTCGGGAGCTTATGAACTGAAGGCTGAGGTGAAACTTTCGCCGAAGAAGAAATAATCTAAAAAATAAAACTGAATTAATCCATTCTATTATGAAAGGGCTGTGGCGGTAATTAACCTGCCCAGCCCTCCCTGTCTAAATTTCTGTAACTGATGGCTTCTGCCAAATGGGTGGAAGTAACCCGCTCGCTGTTGTCGAGGTCGGCAATGGTTCTTGCCACTTTCAGGATGCGGTCATAGGCACGTGCCGAAAGGTTGAGGCGTGTCATGGCATTGCGCAGCAGATTGAGCCCCTGTCCGTCGGGTTCGGCATATAGGTGGAGCAGTCGGCTTTCCATCTGTGCATTGCAATATATTCCCGGATGGTTGGCAAATCTTTTCTCTTGTATCTTTCTTGCGTTGATTACTCTTTCGCGGATGGAGACGCTGCTTTCCGCCGGTTGTGTTTCCGATATCTTGTCGAAAGGCACGGGGACGATTTCTATTTGTATGTCGATACGGTCGAGCAGGGGACCTGAAATGCGGTTCAGGTAGCGTTGTACTTGTCCGGGGTTGCAGACGCATGCTTTGGTCGGATGGTTATAGTATCCGCATGGGCATGGGTTCATGGAGGCTACCAACATAAAACTTGCCGGATAGTCGAGGCTGTATTTGGCGCGTGATATGGAGATGTAACGGTCTTCTAATGGTTGCCGGAGCACTTCAAGCACACTGCGGTTGAACTCCGGCAGCTCGTCCAAAAAGAGGACACCGTGATGTGCCAGACTGATTTCTCCGGGTTGCGGGTTGCTTCCTCCGCCCACCATTGCAATCTGCGAAATGGTGTGGTGAGGGCTTCTGAAGGGGCGTGTGGCTATCAGGGATGAATCTTTTCCCAACTTTCCGGCAACGGAGTGTATTTTGGTCGTTTCCAGGCTCTCTCCCAGCGATAGGGGCGGGAGAATGCCCGGCAATCGTTTCGCCATCATTGATTTTCCACTTCCGGGTGCACCAATCATAATCAGATTGTGTCCGCCTGCGGCGGCTACTTCGAGTGCGCGTTTCACGTTTTCCTGTCCTTTTACGTCTGCAAAGTCATAAGGAAAGTTTTCTTGATTCTTATAAAATTCTTCGCGTGTGTTGACTGCGGTGGGTTCCAGTATCCGTTCGTTATTAAAGAACTCTATGACTTCTTTTATATTTTCCACTCCGTATACATTCAGGTGGTTTACCACGGCTGCTTCGCGGGCATTTTGTTTGGGAAGGATGAAGCCTTCAAATCCTTGTTCGCGGGCACTGATGGCAATGGACAAAGCCCCCTTGATGGGCTGCAGACTTCCGTCGAGGCTCAGCTCGCCTATAATAAGGTAGCGCGATAACTTTTCTTCGGAAACGATTTGGGCGGCAGCCAATATCCCGATGGCCAAAGGCAGGTCATAGGAAGAGCCTTCTTTCCGTATATCGGCCGGAGCCATGTTGACGACTATCTGGCTGGTGGGAAATTTGTATCCGTTGACCTGCAGAGCGGAGATGATACGTTCGTGACTTTCTTTTACGGCTGAGTCTGGCAGACCGACAAGGAAGAACTTTATACCGCGCGAACTATTGACTTCAATAGTTACAATGGTTGCATCAATTCCTTGTACAGCCGCGCCATAGACTTTTACTAGCATTTTATTATTTTTTCTTCTTACGAGCCTTTTCTCTTTCGGCTGCTTTTGCGGCTTTCTCTTTTTCTTTGTCTTGCTCTATAAGTTGTTTTACTTTGTCTATTAGTTCTTTTCCTCTGATGTCTCTGGCAATAACTCGTTTATTGGGAGCTATCAGCAGATTGGAGGGCAGGCGGGTGATGCCTTGTTGCTTGACGATGGAGTTGTCCCAGCCTTTAAAGTCGCATACTTGTTTCCATTGGATTGTGTCTTTGTCGCATGCTTTCAGCCATTCTTTCTTGTCTAAGTCCAGTGACAGGCTGACAATGATAAATTTTTCTGTTTTCAGTGCTTTCTGCACGGCGACCAGTGAATCCTGTGCCGCTACGCTTTCTTTGTTCCAGCTTGCCCAGAAATCGAGAAGGACATATTTGTCTTTCATTTCTTTCCAGCCGATGCTTTTCCCATTTTTATCGGTACAGGAAATCGTGTTTAGGCTCTGCCGGTTCAGTTCGTTCTTTTCTTTCAGCTTGGCCTGAAGGTCAATCATGTAGGGGGTATCCTTGATGCTCCCGCTTAGTCCCTGTATCAATTCATCCATCCGCGTATAGTCGGGAAGACTGTCTTGCACGTAATATTGTTCTATCAGATAGATATTGGCAAATGAATGGGGATTTTCTTTGATGAGGCGGTCTACCGTGAACATAAGGCTGTCTGCTTTTGCCTCCTTGATGGTTTGCAAGATATATGCCATTCTTTCGTTGTCGCCTTTCCCTTTGATTTGTATATCTCCGGGGGTACCGTCCCATGTCACGCTTTCTCCTTTGTCGGCAAACACGGGAAGTGTTTCTTTATCACTGAGCAGCAATGAGAAGATGGTGAAAGTATCGGGGGTAATGGTGTAATTGAATTTTCCGTTTTGGGCGATAATTGTGTCCAGTTTATAGTTGGGTTCCTGATAGAAAACGAGTATGGTATCAGAAGACAAGCCGCTGATATTCCCTTTTAAAGTGAAAGTGCTCTTCTTGCCGCAACCGGTCAGCAGGAGTATGAGCGCAAGGAAAAGAAAAGATAATTTTTTCATCTTAAATTATTTTCTGCGAAAATACTCATTTTGCAGGTAATGGGCGGTATAAATAGAAGTTATTTTGCATAAAAAAACCGGGATATCCTTTAAATGGATATCCCGGTCTGTTTATTTGGCTATTTTAGATAGTCCGATTATTTGATAGAATCAGCAAATTTAGCGAATTCGCGGTCGTTTGCAGCTTTCTGAGCCATTGAAGCGTCCTTAGCGATTGCGCTCTTAATGCTGCTGCTTACCAATGAAGCGTTGTTAGTGCGGGCACCAACGATAGCCATTAAGTAATCAGTCATTGCATCAGGATTCTTGATAGCAGACAAAGTAGCTTTTGCCTTGTTGTAGTCCTTAGCCAAAATCTGAGCTTGAGCAGCACTGTTAGTCTTAGCGTCACCGAATGCGTTTACAGCTCTGTCATACTGCCCTTGTTTGATGTACAGGTTACCAAGAGCTTCGTTAGCAGCGTTAGCACCTGTAGCCTTACCTAAGTAAGATTCAGCAGCAGCTACATTGCCCTTAACCAATTCGCAAAGACCAAGGTTAGCGTTTACTTCAGGAGCGTTAGCGTTCTTAGAAGCAGCTTGTTTGAAGTAAGATTCTGCTTTGGCTGCGTCACCGGCAGCAAATGCCATTTCACCTAAGTTGTTGTAAGCACGGAAATCGTTAGGATACAACTGAGTAGTCTTAGTGAAGATAGCTTCTTTGCGAGCGTTGTCGTTAGTCAAAGTAGCAGCATACAATAATTCTTCTACGCTCAATACTTTAGCATCTGTGTTGAATGCTTCGTTGATTTCGTCATCGCTGCGGCCGATGATGTCATAGTTGGCAGTCAGACGTGCACGACGCAACTGAGGCAGGATTTCGTCAGCCAAAGTTTTGTAAACTGAAGAGATGTTCTTGATTTCAGCTTCTCTTTGTTCAGGATCCTGATACATAGAAAGAACGCGCAAAATCAAGTCTTTATCCTGCAAGTTTGATTTAGAAACCAATTCCTGGAAACCTTCCCAGTCTTGTGCAGTATATTTAGCATCGAGGTTAGTATCGATTTTGCCTTTCTTCAATTGACGTTGCATATACTTTTCTGTGTTACCTTCACGGTTTTCAGCCAAACCTGTATTCAGTTTAACACCACCGTCAGGAGAAGCGTATGCAGAGATTTCGATGTTGTTCAATTTGTAGTTCTTAGTGTCAGCGTTTACTTCAGCAACTTTCTTGTGGAATTCTTTCATATCGTCTGAATTCAATTCGCTGTTGCGTAAGTTAGCCTGTTGGATTAAGAACATGATGTTGGCAGTCTGAGCGTCTTTGATGATGCGTTGGAAAGCGTCGTTTGCATAAGATGCATTTGAGCTGGCAGCAGTAGGCAATTCAGAAGTAGCGATTACACCGTCTGCAATTTTCACAGAAGGAATGGTATATGTCTTTTTGCCTTTTGTGATTTTGAAATCAAGGTATAATTCAGAGTTAGCCATTTCGGGAACATAGTCGAAAGAAGCTTTCATAGTATAGCTACCACCTACCTTATAAGAAATAGTCTGTCCGTTTCCTTCTACTTTTTCACCTTGGAATACAGCGGGCTGACCTTTAGCTTCGCCACCTTTCCATCTTAATACCGGAGTTACTTCAACAGTAGCTTTTTTCTTCATGTACTTTTCGGGGAACTTACCATTGATAGTTACAGGCACTTTACCACCGATTGCTTCAAGCACTTCAGGGTTAGTTGTGAAATAGTCAGAAGACAATTCTCCCATCTTGCCGCATGATGACAGGGCAAGGACCAATAAAGCCACTAGGGGCAAATACAACTTTTTAATCATAGTTACTTTAATTATTTAACGTTTGTAATGTAATTTCTACTAAAGCCGCGTTTTTGTATGCATCTTTGGGTGCAAAGATAGAAAAAACTCTATTATCTGCTAACTTTAAATGGGCCTTTTTTTTCAAAATATCTTAAAAAAGGACGTAGAAATGAACACTTTATTTATGTTCCTCTCTGAATTTGATGTTGCGAGGATGATGCTCAATGATTTCACTGCGTAGCATATTGCGGTCAATGTGTGTATAAATTTCTGTAGTTCCGATACTTTCGTGCCCCAACATACATTGGATGGCACGTAAATTTGCCCCTCCTTCGAGCAAGTGGGTGGCAAAGGAATGGCGGAAGGTATGGGGGCTGATGGTCTTTTTCAAACCGGTGCGTCCGGCCAGTTCTTTGATAATGTGGAAAACCATGATGCGCGAGATGTTTTTCCCAAAATTGCTGATGAACAGAAAATCCTCGAAACCGGGTTTTATTTTCATTAAGTTGCGGTCGGGGAAATATAGATTAATTTCTTTTACAGCACGTGGGGAGATGGGGACCAGGCGTTGCTTGCTTCCTTTTCCTTCTACCTTGATGAAATTTTCATTTAAGTACAGGTCGGACAATTTCAGGTTGCAAAGTTCGGATACACGGAGCCCGCAGCTATAGAGCGTTTCGAGAATAGCCCGGTTTCGTTGCCCTTCTTTGGTGCCTCTGTCTATGCTCTCTATAAGACGGTCTATCTCTTCTACGGTGAGTACTTCGGGCAGTTTGAAGCCTGTTTGCGGAGACTCAAGCAGTTCGGTTGGGTCGGCTTCCAGATAGTCTTCGAGCACAAGGAAATGATAAAAAGACCGGATACCCGACAGGATGCGTGCCTGCGAACGGGGGTGGATACCGATGTCACGCAGTCCGGCTGAAAATGTTTCCAGATGTTCTAATGTCACCTCCAAAGGATGGAGATTTTCAAGGGTCAGATAGGCCATTAGTTTGTCTAAATCTGTGAGATAAGCATCTACCGTATTGGTAGATAGAGACTTCTCCAACTTTAAATATTGCTTGTATTTCGCTAATATCTTATCTGTTTTCTCGGTTCTTTTCATTTCTTTTTTCTAACTTTGTGCCCAAATTCCCTGCAAAGGTATTAAAAGTTCAGACAAAGCATTAAATATGAAAATACAAATTATTAATGGGCCTAATATCAATTTATTAGGCAAACGTGAACCTTCCATTTATGGGGCTGTTTCATTTGAAGACTATTTGGCGGATTTGAAACGTGCTTATCACAATATTGAGATTGAATATTATCAGTCGAACGTGGAGGGAGAGATGATAAATAAGATTCATGAGGTGGGGTTTGACTATGACGGTATTGTGTTGAATGCCGGAGCATATACTCATACTTCCATTGCTTTGCAGGATGCTATACGGGCTGTGACGGCCCCGGTGATTGAAGTGCATATCTCGAATGTGCATGCCCGTGAATCGTTTCGTCATGTGTCGATGATATCGGCGGCATGCAGGGGAGTGATTCTTGGGTTTGGGCTGGATTCGTATCGGTTGGCGATCGAATCGTTTATGTGATAGAAGGTTTAGAAGGTTATCAAATAGAATTAATAATTAGGTTATAATAATTTAAGGTATATGTTAAAGCATACGAAGATTGTTGCTACAGTTTCCGACCAGCGCTGCGACGTTGCGTTCGTTGAGGCGTTATATAAAGCGGGAATGAATGTGGTGCGCCTGAATACGGCTCACATGATGGAAGAGGGGTTGACCCGTGTGGTAAATAACGTCCGTACAGTATCCGACCGTATCGGTATCTTGATGGATACAAAGGGGCCGGAAGTACGTACCACGACGACGGTAAACAAGGAACCGATCCCTTTCAAGACTGGAGAGATCGTGAAGGTAATCGGTAATCCCGATCAGGAAACTTCGCATGATTGTATTTGTGTGTCATATAAGAATTTCGTGAACGACTTGGCGATTGGCAGCGACATCCTTATCGATGATGGTGATCTGGAAATGAAGGTTACCGGGAAA
>ENA-ORRE01002188-ORRE01002188.1-human-gut-metagenome-genome-assembly--contig:-NODE-2188-length-11780-cov-8.817228_pt1 | contig 11780 bp, 10 predicted proteins | sample MGYA00242171_ERZ509126 | MGnify/ENA primary metagenome ERZ509126 (study PRJEB26280, sample SAMEA2338648) | human gut metagenome | biome: human gut; feature: human-associated habitat; material: faeces... | reverse complement strand
TGCAAAGATAGAAAAACTATTTCAGATTTCCAAGCCTAAAGTGCATACTTCCGAATTATTTTTATAATCTTTTCTGAGTTTTTCAATTTCTTGTACCCAAAAATCTTAAATATTTGAAAATAAAACTCCAAAACTGTTGCACATGTCAATATTTATAGATATATTTATACCCATTAAAATGATTACGACATGGCACTCGGAAGACCGGTAAACAAAGACACTCAGAACAAGGTTATTGTTCACACGATAGGCAATCACAGATATGCTTCGACGAAAGTTTATACCGTGGATGCGGATGGAAAGAAGCATTACGCATACAAGCATTGGGGTACGCTTGTGGACGGGAACAGGTTCCACCCTGGGACCAATTATTTCTACGCTCCTGTCGCGGAGCGCAACAAACTTATCTTTCCTTCAACATGGGACATGAGTGAGGTGTCCGAACCGTCAAGTACAAGACGGAGAGGCAGGGTGTCCTATCAGGAAGACGATGTCGACCGCCAGTATGGTGCCACATGGCTCCTTGACAAGGTCGCTGAAGCGACCGGCATTAAAGACGACCTTTTGAAAGTCCTAGACGGCAACCATGAAATGGTCAACGACGTGCTCACAATGGCCTACGTTCCGTTTGTCGACAATCTGTCATATAACCAGTTGAGCCAGTGGCAGAAGGAAGTGAAGGCTCCATCGGAGAATGAACTCAATAGCGTCAATATCACCCGTCTGACGCAGAGCATAACCGAGAAGCACAGGATAGACCTGTTCAGATGCAGAGCTGAACGGGTAGGCAAAGGTGAACTTTGCGCGGTTGACTCCACATCAATGTCGACCTACGGCTTCAACCTTGTGGACATCCGATGGGGCAAGAACAAGGAGCGTCTGCCGCTTCGGCAGACATTGGAGGTTGTAGTGTATTCATTGACCTCACATATGCCCATCTATTATGAGGAACTGCCGGGTAACATGCCGGACTGCAGGACAATCGAACTCATCATGAAAGAGATGGAGCATGCTGGGTTCAAGAATCTCGTGCTTATTACGGACAGGGGATACGAGTCCATGAAGAACCTTGAGGCGTACATCGCGAAGGGCCAGAAGGTCATCACAAGCGTAAAGGTCTCCGGCAGTGATGTCCTAGGCAAGATAAGGGCGATAGACATGAGTCGCGGCTTTCCTCAGGGCATGACGATTGCGCCAAAGGACAACCTCTACTACGCCCAGTATGACATGGAATACTCGGTTGGAGGCAATGGAGACAATGTGATAAAGGCCGGCAACTATAAGCTCAACATCTACTATAACCCGTCAACGCGCGGTGAGAAGATATGCGATATCCAGCAAGCGGTATCGGAGCAATCCGCGGAACTTGACATCATGATCCGAACCAAAGAACCGGTTGCAGACCGCAAGGATACGATAAAGAGGTTCAACCTGCTCGATATTGCCTTCAATGTCGACGATACCGTCAAATCATACGGAGTGAACCAGAAGAGATTGGACACGATGCTGCTCACGGCCGGCTTCTTCGCGAGCAAGACAATCGGCGTGGACTTTGACCCCCGGCAGGCAATAAACAACTACGGCATGCGTGACGAGCAAGAGAAGTGCTTTGCGCTACAGAAAGGCCCTCTTGGGCACGACCGTCTCAGAACATGGTCCGAGGGAGACAAGAGAGGAAGGATGTTCATCTACTTTGTGGGGCTCATCCTGGCTTCGTACGTACGCTTCGTATGGCAAAGTGATGAAGTACTCCGCAAGAAGTTCACATCGACAGAAGCAGTCCTTGCCGAGATGCGCACGATCAGATGCGTGGAGCACACCGGGAGGATGAAGTTCATTACGCCATTTGTCGGCTCTCAGGTTGACATCTGCAAAGCCTTTGGCTTCAGTATCCCCGACAACTGCGCTCCAATCTACGTCTCCAAAGCCAAGAGCTTGACCAGAAAGAGAGGCCGTCCAGCCAAGGCAAAAATCGAAAACCTTGAATTATAGGTATATTAAATTGAAAAACTCAGATTGTCTAGTGTAAAGTATCACTATGCTCTTGATGAGCAGGACCGTCTAGTATGCATTGACGATGTTTCAATAGAAGACAGACAAGCCCATTCCTATCATTGCCTAAACTGCGGTGCCGGCATGATTCCTAGAATGGGCAAAGTACGCTCCCGCCATTTTGCCCATCGTGGCGATGACGATAATTGCGGAAACGAGACCTACCTCCACAAATTGGCCAAGCGACGGATAAAAGAGAAGTTCGACAGAGAAGGCCCGTTCGAGGTCGGCTACTACCGCGAAGTCAAATGCTCGGATCAAGACACCTGTCCTTTCGCCAAGCCAGAAGAATGTCACGAATGGAAACTGGACACATTTGACCTGAAGCAATTTTATGACACCTGCATTGAGGAACAATCAGTAGATGACTACATTGCTGACCTGCTGCTTACCAGCTCAGAGAAGCCTAATCGGGAGCCGGTCTTAATAGAGATTCAAGTATCGCATAAGAGCACAGACCAAAAGCTCCAGTCAGGGCTGCGAATCATTGAAATCCGCATAAAGACAGAAGAGGGCATCAAAGCACTCTTGAGCTCCCCTATCGTTGAAAACCCTGACACACAATTCGGTTATATCAGGGACATAGAAACGATTGGGTTCGCAAAGTTCCATAATTTCAAGAAGAAAGCCTCTTCACCTGAACCGTTGGAGAAACGCAACATACAACGATTCTACCTATTCCGCAGCGAAAGGCATTCGTTACTAATATGGACGAACCCAAATCATGCAGAGAGGTTCACACGAAAGATAACGACAAAGCTATTTTCGAGGCCAGCATAGACTGCTTCTACCTGAACTCCCCTTCTCCTTATGAGTTCGGATATATGGCAGCGATTCAGAATGGAATCCAAGTGCGAACTTGCCAATTCTGCAAATACCACCGAAGTGGATACGAGGTCGGCCTCCGCTTAGATCCAATTTTCTGCTGTCTCTATAAAAAATACGGCACGCCAGAGAATCCAGAGCCACAATACGCCCACCAATGCCAATACTACCGTGAAGACAAGGAACTTATGGATAAAGTCAGTAGGCAGATGCCTCCAATTGTGATTGCAAACAGCGAATCAGAATAAAACGGAGCAAACATTTGCGGTAGGCTTTTCTAAAGATGAATAAGCCAGAGCTTATCACATGTGCTTCAATAAAGACGATCATTTGATGTAACTTCCACCGGCCCCTTGCGGTTGTCAATCTTACAAGGAAACAAGCTAAAACTCTTCTTAATCGACAAAATTACCTTAAAAAACGCCTCTTATCCGACAAAATTGCTCATTCGGGCATTTCACGAGATTATTATTGTAAAAAAATTCATTTTTGAAAATGCAATTCGACAGTCTTTGAGAATAATTCAGTATGAGCATCAACACGTCGCCAAACTTTCTTGACGGCATCACATAATATGCATATATGTAAGCTATATATGCCTTATACTTGTCCAATCACTTCAGAAACGGCATTCAATTATTTTCCATTTACTTGCGATATTATACAAAATTTGTCTTACTTTGCAAGTAAATAGAACAAATCCGTAAAACCATGAGCCTTGCAGACTGGATAGAAGGACTGGCTACGAGTGGCCGATACACATTCTCCAAAGAGGATGTGCGGAAGGCTTTTCCCTCGATGTCCGCCACTACCGTCGCAACGTCCTTGCACCGCGCCGTGGCCAAAGGCCGGGTATTCTCCCCTTGCCGCAGTTTTTATGTGGTCGTACCCGAGGAATACCGTCTATGGAAGGCAGTGCCGCAGGAAGTGTATCTGGACCGGATGATGCAGTATCTCCAGCGGAAATACTACGTTTCACTGCTTAGTGCCGCTTAGCGCCACGGAGCAGCGCGCCAGGCACCGATGGGCTTCCAGGTGATGGTTGAGCCGCCTGTTCTACGAGACAAGATGCGCGAAGGCTATGCCATCCGTTATGCCGAGCGCAAGGAAATCTCAATGTCCTATATCGAGCGCCTGGAGGCACCTGCCGGCTGGCTGAACATCTCCTGCCCTGAACTGACGGCAGTGGACATGGTAGCATATCAGGAACACATCGGTAGCCTCACGAGGGCAGCAACGGTATTGGAAGAATTGTCTCTAAAGCTGGATTTCACCAAGTTGGACGCCGACTTCCTGAAGGTCGCGTCCGTTCCCGTATTCCAGCGTCTAGGCTACCTACTAGACTGTGTATTGGGTGAAGAATCCATCGCCGACAGTCTGCACGCCCTGATGAAAGCCGTAGGTATGAAGATGAAAGCTGTGCCGTTCAGACTGGGCGCATCGGTTGATGACGCCGAAGTGGACAAGAAATGGAAAGTAATGGTGAATCAAGAAATAGAAATTGACGATTTATGATACAGAAAGCATTCATAACCCAATGGGGTACGGTTGTACCGTGGTCTTCTCCGCGCTTGGTGGAGCAGGATCTAATTACCTGCAGGGCGCTGGTGTCTATATTCAGCGCCCCCTTCCTTCCACGGCCGGAAGTACTGGTATGGTTACCCCACAAGACTCAGCCAGAGTGATGTACATGTTGACCGTACCCTTATACAAGTCCAGTTTACGGCCTATCGACCGGTTTGATTCTCCATCAAGGTGGAGACGCAACACTTGCTTGATTTTGTTCATTTCTTTACATTTACCTGCCATGTCATGCTCTATTTATGGTTGAGTTAAAAAGTTAACGAACAAGTGGGTGGCTATGCTACGAATTTTGTATATTTGAGTAATTATCGGTATTTTTGCAAAAATTACCGAGTAAAAGTTCTCTTATGGCAAAGGGAAACAAGATCATAAACATCATCAAATCGCGGATTCAGATGGCTCAGAACGGGACTCTATTCTTCAATAACAGTTTCCCGGAGTTTGATGATGAATACGTTGGCCAAATCCTATCGGACTTGGCTAAGGATGGTATCATACATCATCTTTCAAGGGGCGTATATCTCAAAACTGAGGAAACCCGTTTTGGCCTGGTCTATCCACCTATTGAAGATATTGCAAAGTCTATTGCACGCCGTGACAATGCGCAGGTGATTCCTACTGGGGCCACAGCCCAGAATATCCTTGGCCTATCCACTCAAGTGCCAATGAATGCAGTATTCCTCACTTCCGGATCCGCAAGAATGATTAAGCTTGGGAGCCGAACCATCACATTCCGCCGTGCCGTTCCAAAGAATTTCGCAGTCCAAGGACGTTTCACGAGTCTGATTGTTCAAGCACTGAAATCAATCGGAGAAGAGAACTTCTCGGAAGACGATTTTATCCACATACAAGACATCATCCTACGGCATCCGGAGCCAGATACAATAGAACAGGACATAGCTGTAATGCCTTCTTGGATTCGTAAAATATTCGTCAGAACGCTTAAAACCATCAAAAAATGACTCTTTGGCAAAAACTCGATATATCTGAACGCATTGCGGCTGTTCAGACCACTGCGGTAAGCAAGAATATTGAAGACCGCGCAGTTGAAAAGGATTGGTGGGTAACAGCAGTCCTCAAAGCGCTGTTCACAACATCCTGCAGTGACTATCTGCTTTTCAAAGGCGGCACATCCATCAGCAAGGGATGGCCAATCATTGAGCGTTTCAGTGAAGACATAGACCTGTCTCTTGGCCGGCAATTCTTCCTTGAAGTGAGGAACCTATCTTGTGCTGCCGTTGAAAATAACACCCAGCTCAAGAATCTTCGCAAAGCTTCTCGCAAGTATATCCATGGCACGCTGTCAAAAGAACTGGATGAGCGTCTTTCGGAGATGGGTATTGTTGGGTTTGCTGTCGAGAATCAGACCACACAGCCTGCGGCAGAAGGTCCTAAGCCAATTGATGCCGATAGTGATCCCACTGTTATCCTTGTCAACTATGACAGCGTCTTCCCCGCGTATGACGGCGATATCCTGCCTCGAGTGAAGATCGAGATCAGTTGCCTGTCGATGTCAGAGCCGTTTGAAGCGAAACCGATAACTACGCTCATACACAACCAGTTTCCGGAACTTGATGAGGCCTTATCTGTGGACATTCGCACAGTTACGCCTTCCAGGACTTTTCTTGAAAAGGCCTTCCTGCTGAACGAGGAATTCCAAAAAGAGAAACCTCGCTCCAGACGGATGAGCCGCCATCTTTACGATCTCGAAAAACTGATGGACACAAACTATGGCAAAGCCGCTCTGGAAGACACTGCCCTATACCATGCCATTGTGGAGCACCGCCGCAAGTTTTATCACCTTGGATATGTCAACTATGATCTGGACTACCCTGCTGCCATCAAGTTCGTGCCTGAAGGCGAAACGCTGGATGCATATAGGCGTGATTACAATGACAACATGGTCAATGGCTACATCTATGGCGAAGCTATGGCTTTCGATGCCTTGATGGAGAGAATCAAACTCCTGCAGCAAAGATTCAGGGATATATAGAATTATATAGTGACAGAGTCAAGAACGACCTTAATCTCTCGCAATTGAGTTTTGATGAATTCCGAGCATAGTTCCTTCACACCGTAGAATTATGCTATGAGTTATCTCGCTTGTTTCACGAGACAAGGAAGGCCTTAATCAAAGATTGGAAACTTCCATCCAAGCCTATTCCACTCCCTGATGGAAAGATATTGAGCATAACAGAAGCCGAACTCCGTCGGAGTATCCATTAATCGACAAAATTACCATATAAGCCACCTCTTATCCGACAAAATTGCTCATTCAGGTCATTTCATGAGGGTATTATTGTAAAAAAATCATTTTTGAGAATGCAACTCGACAGTCTCTGTGAAGAATTCAGTGTAAGCACCAACACGTCGTTAAACTTTCTTGACGACATCACATAATATGCATATATTTGCATTGTCCATCTCCGTTCTGGTGACGACCGCCGGAAATGGTGCGCGTTTTTGTGCAACTTTGGCGCCCAAAATAGGCCCAAGAAAATACTTTATATTGACTCTCAGACGATTAAGCGTTGTGCATCGGTAAATAGGCTTAACCATCTAATTATCAACACATTGCATAATAATTCACCGCAAATTATTGGCTATACTTAGGGATTGTCGTTTAATGTTTTCAATCTGAGCGAAGCAGCAGACAATCCCTTCAATTTCTGCGTCCGGCTCATCAAAATTTCATATTTATATCTGTTTCCGGTCGTTTCGGCCGGATTTTTTTGTCTGTATTTCATGGCGAGGATACAGTTTCCTCACAAAAGCTACGCTTTGACAGCAAGTTTCTTCTGTGTCAGGCAGTCGTCCTCACTCTGGCAAGTTCCTTTCGGACAAGGTCTTTCTCCTTTTTCTTCTCACCGAACGGACGGCCTCTTTTTACGAAAGATGTCTGTATTCCGTTCGCCTTGCAGTAGTCACTGTTTTCGGTTCCCGCATAGCCCGTATCTCCTCCGACCTTTTTCGCTTCGACCCCAAACAGTTTCTTGTGCATCTTCAGGCAGTGCACCAAACGGGGCCCTTCATTGAACGCATTGAATGACAGTTTCTCAATGAACGATATCCCTCGACCAATATGTTGTTGACCTGCCTAGCAGGTCAATCAGCCTGCGTGTAATCTTCCTCGTCTGGCTCTTGCTGTGCTTGCGCTGTTTCCGGTCTGTCAGGTTCGCCTTCTGCACGTCAAGGAACTTTGTCCGGGGACGGTGGATTCCCAGTCTGCTGCTCAACTCGCACATCATCGCAGGATATCTGGTAGCGGATGTTGCCGTTCAACTGTTCCATCAGTTTCGGGCAGCTGAGTCCCGTGTACATCTTCAGGAACATCAGGGCCACTTTCCCTTCAGGAGTGAAGAACGACTTGCGTCCCAGCGTCGGTCTCATGCTTTTCCTAACCAGCCAGAAGTTATCTGCTATCTCGCGGAAGCAACTTCTTTATCCTGCCCAATTCGCTCTTTTGAAAGTTGAATAGTAGAGCTCGTAAAAATTGAACTCCGGCAACGCAATGTTTGGCGCTATTTCAGAAAAATTTCGTACTTTTGACATGCAGATTAATTTTGCGATTCCCCCCAATTTCTCACTTTCGTCGGTGGTTGGGGGAATTCTTTTCCATTTTCAAAGTTACGAAATTTCTATCGCTTTATGATTCAGCTTATTAGGAAAGTCAAAACTTTTTAGACATTTCCCGAAAGTCCCTAACCTACCTTTTTGCAAAATTTGCCATAAACACATCAGTATTTAAGTAAGATTTGACTATCTTTGCAAATAATTATCTCCATACATATGGAAACCAAGACTATCACAAGACATTTAAATAGACTGTTGCTGGACCCTAACAACTATCGATTCATTGATCGTCCAGAATACAAATTTGTATCAGATGAGCATATTGCGGAGGAACGAATACAGCAGCGCACAACAGAATTTCTCAAAGGGAGGAACAATGAGAACATATTGGACCTGATAGACAGTTTCAAAACGAACGGCGTACTACGCCAAGACCCTATCCAGGTGCGCCCTTTAGGAGACAATTACGTTGTCATAGAAGGCAATCGTCGCACCGCAACGTTAAAATACCTATACGAACAATTCCAGCAGGGAATGGATGTCGGAGTGTTGACAGAAAGAGACTTCAAGAGCGTAGAGTTGATTGAGTTGCAGGGACAAGATCGCCGCCATGAACTGATCGCTATGGGACTCAACCACATCAGTGGGAAAAAGCGTTGGAGCCCCGTGAACCAGACCCGGCTAATCCGAGACTTGCTTGAAGAATGCAACATGACCGAAGATGAGATATGTAGTGCATTAGGCATCACAAAACATTACCTGCGACGCAGTATGCGAACGCTGTCCTTGATAGAAAGATACAAAAATAGCGATTACGGAGATCAGTTTCAGACGGATAGGTATTCCATCTTCGAAGAGATCATCAAAAATACCGCATTGAAAAACTGGCTGGGGTGGAATGATGACCAACATGCCCCTTCGCACCTTGACCGCGAGGAACGACTGTTTTCATGGATATCGGTTACAGAACACGTGCAAAGGGACGAAGAGACGGGGTATGAGCAGATATCCAAACTAGAACCTATTGTTACTAAGAGTCATGAAATTAGAGAATTAGCAAAATTTATTGAAGATGAAAAGGCTCTAATCCGGATGGAGGAGAATCGTAGTGTTACAATCGGTTTTGCCTCTAGCGAGGCCATAGGCGAAATGCGACTGCACAATGCAATTGACAATATCGATTCAGAGGTAAATGCCGTGCTACGTTTCAATGACTACCTCTCAAACGATGACTACACACGCATCGGCAGGCTGAAGACAAAACTGGAAAGGCTACTACCTTCATCAAAAGAAATACACATCGGCTCGCTGAATAGCAGTGTTGTACCGCGTTTCCGGCAGGTATCAAAGCACTACTCGAACTTGAATATACGTAGATACCGCAAGATTTCTGGCCTGAATATCGAAAAGCTACGCCAACTCAATCTTTTCGTCGGGAAGAACAACTCAGGTAAAACGACTCTACTAGAAGCTGTCTACCTACTGGCGCAACTCAACGATCTGAATGCCTTTCTCAACCTAGAGCGTTTTCGTGGCAAGTTCTTTCGGGATTTCAATGCCCTATGGGTCGACAGAAATTTCATCTCTAACATCGATATTGCTGGCCATTTCAATGATTTAGAAACGCAAGTCCGTATATCGAAAGAAGAAACACAAGAGAATATAGATCGAACTTCATATATCTCTACTGTACGGGTTGATGCGAATGCCGGGGATGACGAGTTGTCCAGCTACGTGCACCTGTATTTGAATCGAGAGCCGGAACTCTACTACCAAAAGGCCCAAAAGTTATGCCGATCGGCGTTTTCCAGCCCGTACCGCTACAACGATTCAATACTGCGAGAGGCACACGCATGCGCTGTAAAAAACAAACGTATTGACGAGATCATAGATTTCATTCGCTGCCATATTGACTCTACCATCGAAAAAATCGAGTTACTTGACATCCATGGGGAAAATCGATTCTTCGTTACATCGAAAACGCATGACAATAGTATCGATTTAACCAAGTATGGCGAAGGATTGCAGCGCATTTTTGAAATCGCTTTACTGATTTCCTATTGCTCTAATGGTATCTTGTGTATTGATGAGATAGACAGTGCGATCCACAAGGGATTGTTAGTCCGCTTCGCAGAGTTTATACAAAGACTGGTCTATGAATACAACGTCCAACTCTTTCTCTCCACACATAGTAAAGAATGTGTGGATGCATTCTCTAAAGCGCAACAGGAGAATATGATGGCTTTCGCCCTAGAAACAACACATGATGATGTTGTGGATTTCCGATATATGGAAGGAGAGAAGCTCAATGAACTTATAAACATTATCGACCTCGACATTCGGTAAACGCTTATGAACAAGATCTTATTTGCATTATGCGAAGGACCGCATGACGTCGCCTTCCTATATAGAATATTGCGAGTGAATGGCCTTAAAAAGTATTCGAAGACAATCAGTGAGTTTCCCACTCCACTAGATAAATATCTTACCAAGGAAGCGGCAGGAGAAAACCTGGAACGGTTGAATCTAGAGGAGATACGAAATAGGCGTCTGCCATCAGAAGTTCTAGTATATGATGATAATGCACTTGTATTACTATATGCTATCGGGGGTGATTCTAAAGCTGATTCCCGAAAAAGGCTGCTACATGACATAGGATCCATGTATGGACGTATTCTTACAGAGAAAGAAATCAGTACAGGAGCAGCGGCCGAGTGTTCAGTACTGTATTTTTTCGATGCGGATCACAAGGGAATAGATAGAAGATTGCAAGAAGTTTGTACAGAACTATCAAAAATATTAAAGCAAGATGTTTCACTCTCTGGAGTTCCACAGCAATATCGGCACGCCAATGGCATCACCTATGCCGTCCATATTTTCGCTGAAGCGGAAAAGCAAACCGGCAAATTGGAAAATATCCTCCTTCCTCTAATGCAAAAGGATAACGAGGAGATTTTCATGAAGGCTGAAGAATATGTAAAACTGCATGATCCCCAAAGACTTCCACGACTGAAAGTAAAATACGACAACGGACACCTTACGGAAGTGCGTGATAACAAGAATAAGGGAGAATATGACCGAGACAAATCGATCATCGGTGTAGCAGCTCAATTGCAGAACTCAGGTGCTACAAACGCAGTTTGCATTAAGCATAGCGATTATCTGAACCGAGACAAAATCGTTTCTGACCACTCCTGTATGGAAATTTGGCATGCATTTAGAGCATTAATCACTCCCTTAAATTCACCGACTGATTTATAAAGTTGGATTTTCTCTCCCTTCAAACACTTTTCCATCAAAATTGAGGCCTGAGAACTACACTTTTCCATAAAACATCAACCTTACTTTATCTCCGTATTCATATAGAAAAGTCAAAATAAGGGAAGAAAAGAGATGGCTGCGCCACTGCAAATGGCTGAAGCCATTTTTCTTTTGGCTGCAAAATTTACGAGTGCTTCTGGTGCTATTAAGGCCGAGCAAAATATCTCTTCGACCAGACGCAATATCTCCACAATTGGAACTCGAAAATATCCGTGAATCCATCCTCGATTTTACAGCCCATTTTGGCGAAACAAACCCCGACATACCCTATCTTTGCAGACGAGGTCAGTCAGGGCTCCCAAGGGCGGTTTTTACCTTTTTTCCCTCTGTTCGGAGAGATTCGATAAAAAAACATTAAATCTTCGATTTTTCGTAAGCCTCCGGTGACGCCCGTCATTGAGTCCTGAAACTTCAGGGTTACCTTC
>ENA-ORRE01002175-ORRE01002175.1-human-gut-metagenome-genome-assembly--contig:-NODE-2175-length-11812-cov-3.571830_pt1 | contig 11812 bp, 9 predicted proteins | sample MGYA00242171_ERZ509126 | MGnify/ENA primary metagenome ERZ509126 (study PRJEB26280, sample SAMEA2338648) | human gut metagenome | biome: human gut; feature: human-associated habitat; material: faeces... | reverse complement strand
GCGGCGTGCTCGACGGCATAGCGGCCTCACTGGGCTCGATCACCTCGTTTCAGAGCATCGTGTCGATGCACGGCGAAATACTCCACGGATATCCCTCGCCCCGCCCGCTCGAGGCCGGACGGCTCCTGCTCTGCGACGCCGGTGCCGAGACGCGCGAGCACTATTGTTCGGACCATACGCGCACCACACCGGTGGACGGCCGCTACACGCAGCGCCAACGGGACATATACGACATCGTCGTCGACTGCCACGACCTCGCCCTGACACACGCCCGGCCGGGCGTGCGCTGGTGGGATGTGCACATGGATGTATGCCGCCTCATGACCGACCGGCTCAAGGCGCTCGGACTCATGAAGGGCGACACTGAGGAAGCCGTCCGCGCCGGCGCCCACGCCCTCTTCCTGCCCCACGGACTGGGCCACATGATGGGCATGGATGTGCACGACATGGAGGGACTCGGGCAGACCTACGTGGGATACGACGAGGAAACACATCCCTCGTCGCAGTTCGGCACGGCCTCACTGCGCTTTGCCCGCCGACTGGAGGAGGGTTTCGTGGTGACCGACGAACCGGGCATCTACTTCATCCCCGACCTCATCGACCTATGGCGCAGTCAGGGAACCAACGCGGAATTCCTCAACTTCGACGAGATAGAGAAATTCAAGGACTTCGGCGGCGTGCGCATCGAGGACGATGTGCTCATCACCGCCACAGGCTGCCGCTTCCTCGGCGAACAGCGCATCCCCTACAAGGCGGAGGAGGTGGAGGCCTACCTCGCCGAAAACCGCGGATAAGCGCGCAACGCTTCAAAACGACAACATTAACCAAACCAATAAAAACAATGAAAAAAATCTGTATGCTCGTAGCGGCTCTCTGCCTGCTGCCGGCTTCGATGACGGCCCAGGACAACGCTGCGGCCAAGAACGACACCGTAAAGTTCACCACTGTAAAGGAAAACCCCATCACCAGCATCAAGGACCAGAACCAGAGCGGAACATGCTGGGCCTTCTCCTCGCTCGGTTTCCTTGAGGCCGAACTCCTGCGCATGGGCAAGGGCCAGCACGACCTCAGCGAGTCGTTCCTCGTGTATCATACCTACATGGACCGCGCCGACCGCGCCGTACGCACCCACGGTGATGTCAGCTTCTCGCAGGGCGGCTCCTTCTACGACGCCATCTACTGCCTCAAGCACTACGGCATCGTGCCGCAGGAGGCCATGCCCACCAAGGGACACCTTTACGGCGACTCCCTCTACAACTTCAACCAGCTCGACGCCGTAGCCTCCGCCTACGTGTCCGCCATCGCCAAAGGCAAACAACGCAAGATATCGCTCGTGTGGAAGGACGACCTCTCCAACATCTACAAGAACTACTTCGGCGAACTGCCCGAGAAGTTCACCGTCGACGGCAAAAGCTACACGCCCCACACCTACGTGAAAGCCCTCGGCCTCAACCCCGACGACTACGTGTCGCTCACCAGCTACACGCACCATCCCTTCTACTCCAAGTTTATCCTCGAAATACAGGACAACTGGCGCTGGGCCGAAAGCTACAACCTGCCGCTCGACGAGTTCATGGAAGTGTGCGAAAGCTCCGTCAGGAACGGCTATACCTTCGCATGGGGCGCTGACGTCAGCGAGAAGGGCTTCGGCCGCGACGGCATAGCCAAGGTGCCCGCCAACGTGAAGAACACCGACATGACCGGTTCCGACGCCGCCCGCTGGACCGGCACGAACGAGCGCAACGGCGCCGTCATCAAGACCAACGACGGCGAACTCACCATCACCCAGGAAATGCGCCAGGAAGGCTACGACAACTGGGAAACGACCGACGACCACGGCATGGTCATCTACGGCCTGGCCAAGGACGACAAGGGCAATGACTACTTCATGGTGAAGAACTCGTGGGGCAACTACGGCAAGTACAACGGCATGTTCTACGCCTCCAAGGCCTATGTAGCCTACAAGACGATGAACATCCTCATCCACAAGAGCGCCATCCCCGCCAAAATCGCCAAGAAACTCGGTCTGAAATAACACGGTACGACAAGACCGCCATCCATCACCGGACACCTCTTAGCGAAGTGTCCGGTGATTTATTTTCTCTTCGGACGCCAACACCAGCATTTCTTAAAAAAACAAAAGGAATACGCTACGGTCAAACGGCCCGCCGGATTATAATCTGCGGAAATGCCCTACCCCGCCGCGCACTGCCGGACGATGCATACAGAATGGTTCTACAGAGTATCATAAAACTTATATCCTAAAAAACAATCCAAATAATTTGGTGGAAATAATATAAATACATACCTTTGCACTCGCTTAACGGCAAAAAGGTTCGATTCGCTAGCTCAGCTGGTAGAGCACAACACTTTTAATGTTGGGGTCTTGGGTTCGAACCCCAAGCGAATCACCCAAGAAGGTCTTCATTAATGAAGACCTTTTCTTTTAAAAGTCGCTTACTACTTTTGGCGCTCAATTGGATCAAGAGGGAAAAGTATGAGTGAAATAACGCCATCTTCGTATTCATAACCTTGATTTATCAAATGGGCATTTACTACTTATCTATTGAACAAAAAAAATCTATTTTATTCAATACAACAAATTAATTGAATGAAATCCGCTATATTTGCAGTCTAAAACGGACTGTAATGAAAACAACGATACTCAATCAGCGGGCGGAGCGCGACGAGTTGTTGTCGCGCCCTTATCAGCAACGCCATACCAAGTATGACGCTGACGAACTTTTGCAGAACCCGCTTATCAAACTTATAACCGGCCCTCGTCGCGTAGGTAAATCTGTTTTTGCCCTATTGATGTTGCAAGGCAAGAATTTTGCCTACCTCAATTTTGACGATAACCAGTTGCTTGAAAAATGGGACGAGGATCTGGCAATGTCGGCTCTTGATGATGTCTATCCCAATTATGATTTTATGCTGCTTGATGAAATTCAGAATCTTCCGGACTGGGATTTGTGGGTGAGCAAGCTATATCGACGGGGAAAGAATATGATAATAACCGGCAGTAATGCCAATATGTTGAGCAGTGAAATGGCAACAGTGCTGACAGGGCGTTATCTCCAGATTGAGATGTTGCCTTTCAGTCTTGATGAAACCATGAGGTGGAAAAATATCAGTCCAGACCGCGAGGAACAGTCTGCACAGGCAATAGTGCTGGCTGACGACTATATGCGTAATGGCGGATATCCTGAAACAATCCCTGCTCGTAGCATCACCAAGAGTTATCTTTCTACACTGTTTGATTCGATCTTGCTGAAAGATGTCGCCAAACGGCATAATGTAAGGAACACGACCGATCTATACAACCTTGCCACTTATCTGTTGTCAAATTTCTGCAATCCGATTTCTGCCAACGAACTTGCCGGAGAATTGGGGTTATCAAGCGTGGCGACTACAAAGAAATTCTGCGACTATCTCAATGAGCCTTACCTGTTCTTCTATTTGCCGCGCTTCAACAACAAGTTGAAACTGATGAACAAGGCTCCGAAAAAGGTATACGTCGTTGACAACGGTTTTGTGCAAAGCACAGCCTTTAATCTCAGTGAGAATCTCGGCCGCCTGTTAGAAAACCAAGTATTTGTAGAGCTCCTGCGTCGTGGCTATATCCCCGGCCAAACGCTATTCTATTACCGCACCCGCAACGATAAAGAGATAGATTTCGTCACCCGTAAAGGCGCGAAAGTAGAGCAACTAATCCAAGTCTGCTATGACATGACTTCCGAGAAAACCCGCAAACGCGAACTCGACGCCCTCGTAGAAGCCGCCGAAGAACTCCACTGCGACAACCTTATCGTCATCACTAACTCACAAGAAGAAAAAATCAAATGGAAAAAATATAGAATCAAAACAGTTCAGATTGTTGATTATTAATCATTAATGAGATTGCCTTATCTAAGTCATTCCAATTTAATTATACACCTCCTGTATTTTTTTAGTGACATAATCATTTACGCTGTTTGAAAATGGAACCGATGCACCATTATAAAAGCTCGATATGTCGAAATAGACGCTTTTTTTACGTGTACCAATTGTAATAGGTAGGACATCAAATATTTTTTCTCCTTGTTTTGTTTTCACTATTCTTAATTGCTGCACATTATTCACATACTTTGGGTATTTATGTTTTAACCACTTACGTTCAGATAGCACGCCTAAAAGATGGGTGGTCGCATTTATTCGAATAATATCAAAATCGCGACTTATTAATATTTCATCAAATGTAATGGTCTCATCTGTATACTTTAAAATAAAATCTTTTTTCTTCTTTTTGAATAAATTGAAAATTGATTTAATGCCATCTTGAATTTGAGGAATAGCTATCAAAATAACGCAAAACAAGACAACGCATACCACAATTGGTATGTTTAATAAATTTGCAATACTTTTATCGTAAAGAGTTTCTTCCATTAGTATTATGTTTCTAATCACAAAATTAAAGAAAAAATAACAATAGTCTTCTTTGCACCAGTCATATTTTATGAAAAAGTATTATCTTTGTAATACCCAACGGAAACAATGGGGAAGAACATTGAAATAGTGCCGTGTGCGATTCGTGAACAACGGATAGTGAGGCATTACAATATTCTGAAAACAACTTAGTTACGACGATATTATCCGACTCCAGGCGAATCACCAAAGAAGGTCTTCATTAATGAAGACCTTTTCTTTTAAAAGTCACTTACTACTTCTGGCGCTAATTGTTTCCCAATTTGTTCTCCGCGCCGATTTTTTGTCCTCCATTCAAGACGCTAAAGGAATTGTGAACGAGTTCGTGCACAATCTTTGGAGCAGTCTCGGCAATATAACTTTTTAGTTTTTATAGCGATTGTTCCAGAATAATTTATTAACTTTGTAAATAGTTAACAGCGAAATCTGAAAACGACCATATAATTAGAAGAAACACGGCGAAAGCCGACAAACTTTTTGAAACTCCACGTAGTTGCTACAGGCTTTGGTCAACCTTCAGATGCTATGAAGGAGTTTCTTATTAAATATGATACGACACGATATAATAGCCACTATTGGGGCATCGTTTTTAGTCTCAAACATTGAAAATGATGAATTTAGTTATCCTAAAGCTTTTAGGAAGGCTAACATACCATTTATTGGGATTCGTGGGAAGAATAATAAAACCTTTGAAAAAATCGATATTCGTTTCATTGATAAAAGTCGCAAAGTTGCGGTTTTGGTTGAAACAAAACCTAACTTTGATCGAGTTACTAATCCAGAAGAACAACTCGCTGCATATGTTAATTATGAGAAGCAGCTTACAGGTTATCGAGTAATTGGAATTTTAGCCAATACTGAAGATGAACGAATCAGGATATGGCGTGATTCTATAGATGATAATGGACTTCTAAACGAGCATTACCAATTACAATCATTTGAAGACTACGCAAATATTATTGCTCCGTTGCGCATTAACAACAAAGAACAGGTGATGCGTAATACATATCAGCTGAATAACATGCTTCATACGGCAAGCATTAATGAAAAATTGCGTAGCCAATTCGTGGGCACATGTGTTTTAGCCTTAAAACATGATTTAATCTATAAAGGTCTCTCTACTTCTGCTATAATAGCGGGAATTCGAGAAATCCTCACAAATCTACTTAATCGGAATCTTAACAAAGCTCAAAAATTATCAATACTTGATACTAAAGTTTTGAATGATCAAGACATTCGAACTTTATCAGCTGAGGATTTAACCAATATCCTTACATTTATAAAAGATAATATTCTTGTCTATATAAATGATAAAACGACAATGGGGCAAGATTTGTTAAATCTTTTCTTTACAACATTCAATAAGTATGTCGGAAAAACCGATAAGAATCAGGCATTTACGCCAGATCACATCGTCCATTTCATGTGCAAAGTCATAGGTATTAATCGTAATAGTAAAGTCCTTGATCCCTGTTGCGGAAGTGGCGCCTTTCTAGTAAGAGCCCTTACTGAAGCTCTTGATGATTGCCAAACAGAAGATGAACGCAAAAAAGTTACGGAAGAACATATTTTTGGCATTGAGATGGAAGAGGGTGCGTTTGGTCTATCCACAACAAATATGCTTATTCATGGAGATGGAAACTCTAATGTAATTCAAGGAAGTTGTTTTGAAAATGATGATTGGATAAACCGTGCCAACATCAATAGAGTGCTAATGAACCCTCCTTACAACGCTCAAAGGAAAAACTGCCAACCTTCCTATGTTGAAACATGGGGAGTTAAACAAAAGGAAGATCCAAGCAAGGGATTTCATTTTGTTTATCATATAGCAAAAATTGTCAAAACGGGAAAGTTGGCCGTACTTTTACCCATGCAATGTGCTATTGGAACTGGTGCTGATGTTAAAAAATACAAGCAACTCATGTTACAGGAGCATCATTTGGATGCAGTGTTTTCCTTACCACCAGATATATTCCACCCAGGAGCCAATGCGAATGCTTGTTGTATGATATTTAACTTAGGAGTGAGACACAATTCAGTTGATACGCCGACATTCTTTGGTTATTATAAAGATGACGGTTTCAGAAAAAAGAAAAACCTCGGACGCGTTGAAAAAATTAATCCCATAACTGGTAAAGGTTTATGGGAATCAATAGAGGCAGAATGGTTAAAACTATATCGAAAAGGGCAGGAGAAAAAAGGTCTTTCATCTATCAAAAAAGTCACATATACAGATGAATGGCTCTGCGAAGCTTACATGGATACAGATTATAGCTCTCTTTCTATAGCTGATTTTGAACAAACTATTCGGGATTATATGGCCTATTGTATAAGTTCAAATAGTACTGACGATAATGACGAATAAGTTTTCTGTTAATAATTGGAAACCTGTTAATATCACACAGATTTTCACAATAGAATACGGTAATAAATTTGACAAATGCAACATGGTTGAATCAGTCAGCCGAGATATCGCGTTTGTTACTCGTACTGGCTCTAATAATGGCGTAGGAGCTTACGTTGAGCCGATTGAAGATGTCACTCCGTATCAGTCAGGTTGTTTAACCGTTGCATTAGGAGGTAGTCTTGGCGCGACTTTCCTTCAACCCAAACCTTTTTATACTGCACAGAATATTGCAGTCCTTATTCCAAGGATGGATATAAATATTAAATGGACTTCAAAACTAAAATTGTTTTTTGCTACACTTATAAAAAAAGAAAGTCAGGTTAGATTTATCCCGTTTGGTAGAGAGTTAAATACTCATATTAAGAATGATTTCTGTATCTCTTTACCTCATAGTAATAATAAAATAGATTGGAACGAGATTATACGTATCTCGAATTTATTTACAGCAGAAGACTACCATACCAGTAAAACTACACCGCAATTTAATTTAGATTTATCTACTTGGCGTTATTTCTCCATACATTCGCTTTTCCCTGGCAAAGAGAGCCTTATAAGAGGTAAGGTACATTCCAAAGAAGACCTCCCCGATGGAGATGAATATTATTATATTGGAGCGAAGAAAAAGAATAATGGAATTGAAGCACGATGCGGTTTTGATAAAGAACTTATTAGCGAGGGAAACTGTATAGTTTTCATATGTAATGGTCAAGGTTCGGTTGGGTATGCGTTATACATGGATAGGAATTTTATGGCCTCTGGAGATTTAGTGCTGGGGTACAATGAACATATAAACAAATATACCGGATTGTTTCTCGTTACAATTCTTGACAAAGAAAGATTCAAATATTCATTCGGACGAAAATATGGAAAGTATCTACCTAACACAAAAATTCTACTTCCGGCTAAGGACTGTATGACTCCAGATTGGACTTTCATGGAAAATATGATTAAATCTATGCCTTATGGCGATTTGATTTAAGAATTATTCTTTATAGTTTGGGGATGAACGAGCATAAATACAGTTAAAAAAATCCGGATTATTCGGAAGCAGCAATGAATGTAGTATTCTCAATACCGGTTCTGAGAATGCCGGACTATGATAAATGTTATTGAAACACTTGATGAAATATTCAGTCTAATCAAACGGATCGTAAATGGAAGAACAGTTTATTATACCGGTTGACAATGCAATTAAACGATTTGTAAGTCATCTCTGCACCCATGAGAGAACAATTTTATCGGCAGGGTTTGGAGAAGGTAAAACATATTTCATTCAAAAATGTATTGAAAATCTCCGGGACACTCAATTCATTGTACTTCATCCCGTAAATTATCAAATACTGGATAACCATGATGTATATGAAGTAATGAAACGAGATATACTATTTCAACTTATAGTCAACAATATCTTAGAGTCTGACTCTATAAGTGATAGTGTTGCAGTTTCATTTTTCATCCTTAATAATATCACTTCAATATCTAAGTGGGTTGTATCAACGGCCTTAGATATTGGTGCCCCTAGTACAACTGCCGGTATTCTGACTAAAAGAATCATACCCTTTATTGATAAAATTAAAGGAAAGTATGAATCTTTTTGCAAAACGCATAACATTGGAGACAAGAAAATTGAAGACTTTTGGGACAGTACAGAGTCTGTCGCTTATTATCAGCCCGATGCCATTACATCTTTAATTAGTGAAGGTATTCATAAATGGAAAGAGAATCATCAGGGTAAACGCATAGTTCTTCTTATTGAAGATATGGATAGAATAGACCCGGCTCATCTCCTTCGCATTCTAAATGTTCTATCTGCACAAATTGATTTATGCCTATATTCTTCACAAAACGAGGACATTCAAGAAGTGAATAATAAGTTCGGCTTCGATAACATTATCTGTGTCTTAGACTTGAATAACTTAAAATCGCTATATCACCATTTTTATGGCGATAGCTATTCAGCAGAAGGTTATATAAGCAAGTTCTGCAACAAAGGCCATTTTGAGTATTCTCTTAACGCTGAAAAAACGACCTACGTATATAATTGGCTCACAAGCATAAGTGGACTATCTGATGAAATTATCAAACGGTTACTCCCGCCAGATAAAATTTCCACCAAAAGTATGAGAGCAATAGCCGGGGCTATTGATGACATAGAAAGCCAAATCAACTATCCAGAACCGATAAAGTTGGGCACATCAATCAGAAAAATCAAGCTAATGCTTCCTAGGTTCTGCGTGGTTCTAAGACGTTTCGGTTTCTCTGATGAAAAGATAACATCTTCCTTAAAACTGGAATTTGGTAAGAGAGAAGTAATACATGATCTACTGATTCCATTTGCCTTTCTAAATAATGAGATTAAAGATATTTCCGACGTTTACTTTGGCGAAAAATTCGGCAGATATTGGCCTCATTATAATTTTACGCAGCAGAAGGAAGATGATGAGAATATACATTTCAGCGTTATGAACTATGGTTCCCATTCAAGCACACAAGAAACGCATTGCACTATTGATGGGATGATACGTCGTCTCCTTTTATGTATTACAGAATAATTTGATTTGAATATGGCCAAAAGAACTATCCGAACGATTTGACCGCAAGATTGGCGATATACTTGTAGATATTAGGAGTGGACGGATAGGCCTTCCTAACCTTCAGCGCCTATTTGTGTGGAAGGATAACAAAGTCGCGATTTGCAAGATTATAGGCGAAGTTCTTCGTGTTCAATATTATTAGTTTTGTTCGGATGGTGGTGAACGAATGGTTATCCACCTATTCAAATGTCAATCGTCTCACCATTTACTACATTTTGATAACTTGGCATGTTTTATCTTTGCCGCTCATACCACGTTTGGGAACGGACGGAGTGAGCATCTTGTGGGCTTGCATCATACGACGGTAGGCGAAGCGACGGTCATCTTCATCGTTCTTGCGACCCCATGAGAGCGAACAGTCAGTGTCTCCGCCTCCGCATGACTGGGCGAATTTGGTTGCGCCATCGAGATAGCCGAGGAAAAGATACATCGCACACTTCAAAATCTCGTTAGGCTGTTCGGCGATTTCCTAACGGCAATCGCCATCAACCCCGGCTTTATGTTCCGACGGCATAGCGTCCAGCAGTGAACGCACATCGACAACCATTCCGGCAAAGACGGCATCGGTCAGACATAAAACTTCTTGAGAAATTGCCAAAATTAAACTATTATTGTCCTCTAAAGTTTAGCGGACAGCAATAATATTAATCCAGAATTATTCAAATAACTTGTTTAAATAATAAGAATCTATTTCGGAGGCCTTGAAATCAAATGGTTCATCAAATTTGAGCAACGTTCTTAAATATCCATCTAAATTCATTGAACATTCGCGTATCTTAGTTCCTTCTGCTTTGAGATAATCACCATGCGCAACTTTAGAACGTGTATCATATCCCAACTTAACTTTGGAATAAATATCACATCTCTCCTCTTGATCAGCCCCCAATAAAATTGCGACACGCTCCGCAACACGATGACTGAGTTCCGTCGTAGTATTAGCCACAAGAGCTTCTATCGCTGAACAATACATTAGAACTTTCATAGGGATAGATCCAGTCCCACGAGCAGCCGCGACATAATACTCCGCCAATTCTTTTCTGCTTAATCCATATTTTTTATAATGCTGAAACTGCGTGGCAAATTTATAATCCTGATTATCAATTATCCCTACATCATTCACAAAGACATCCATTTCTTCTCCATATCTCAACAGTTCATTTTCTGATATAACCACACTTTTTATTTCTCCTGTTGAAAAAGTATTGACCAGTGAGACTGACGCTTTAAATGTACATCCATCTGAAACCTCGTCAGTATAAGTATATAAAAACCCATCGCGTACATAAATGGAATTATCGCATAAATTCCATAACTTATTAACCATGCCTTGAATCTGCCTGAGGAGCGCAAAACAAAAAGAAGTTCCAAAAGAGTCAAATTCATCTTGATTCGCACAATTTTTCAAATCACCAGAGACTACATAATAAGAAGGAGCATCGTATATTTCGTCAATCGAATGAACTCCTAAAGTATGCAGAGACAAATTGTTTTGGAATAACTCATCCAATAATCGCTTATTATTAGAAATTCGTCCACTGGGCAGGTCGATACGCATATCCTTATTTTCAAGTTCCAAATAATGGATAGCAGTAATAAACTTATATCTCATTATATTTTCTAATTGTCATGGCGTTAAAAACAATCGACTTATCATAATGAACGAAGGCAAATATGCTCCTTCCGATGAAGAAGCATTGTTTATGCTGGCATCATGTCCCGCTTTTCTCTATTACAAGAAACAGATCAGTCGTCCACACCAATCCCCATCTCGCGCAGGCGCTGACGCAGCAGGAACAGCTGGTGGAGCTGGCCGCTGAAAGTAGGGTTGTCACCGTATATCTCGTACACCTCCAGATAGGCGGTGAGCGTTTCGGGCAGATTCTCGTAGACGGTGGCGGCATCGAGCTCCACATGGCGGGGCAGTTCGTCTGCATGACGCCGGAACCAGGCGATGATGTCGTTCATGTCCTCCTTGCTGTAACGGTACTTATACATTGTGGCCATAAGACTTCCTATATTTGTTGTGTCTGCAAAGTTAAGAAAAAGTGCGACACCAGCCCGCGCCGTTCCGAAACAAACTATTTTTTGCGGACAAGGGAGGGAGCCACAAAACTTCACGACAAATATTTTGGACGAACGGGAAGAAATGCCTACCTTTGCGCAGCCTTTGGCAAAAGGTTGCTCGAATGGTGGAATCGGTAGACACGAAGGACTTAAAATCCTTTGGCCAGTGATGGCTGTGCGGGTTCAAGTCCCGCTTCGAGTACAAGGAGCGCCCCTTTAATCATGCGATTAGCGGGGCGCTCTTATTTTAGTGCGTATAATTACGGCGTAGATATCGGGGCCG
>ENA-ORRE01002174-ORRE01002174.1-human-gut-metagenome-genome-assembly--contig:-NODE-2174-length-11816-cov-11.091574_pt1 | contig 11816 bp, 9 predicted proteins | sample MGYA00242171_ERZ509126 | MGnify/ENA primary metagenome ERZ509126 (study PRJEB26280, sample SAMEA2338648) | human gut metagenome | biome: human gut; feature: human-associated habitat; material: faeces... | reverse complement strand
GTTGATAAGCTGTAATAGTAAGAGGAAAACAATGGGAAAGACACATAAGAAAACTGATAGAAGGCAGGGAGGCATAAAACGTGCAAGGCACAGTGACAGGCGCATGAAAATAGGCGAAATAGTCCTTTGTGCAGCGATAGCCATAATAACATTTGTGGCTGTGGGCATGCAGCTTTTGGTTCCTGTTACAGAAGCAGCGGTAAGTGCTGATAATAAGACACGCTCAGGGAATGTTGATGTGCAGAAGAATAATAATTCACTTACCGCATCTAAAATGGATTCAGGAAAAAAGCAAAACAGCTCAGAGGCTGATGTAAACGCTGCGGAGGAAAGCAGCGAGCCTGACAAGGAAACGAAGCTTGATGAGATACTTCAAAGTGCAGAGTATCCGGTGCAGCTAAAGGAGCTTGCGAAGAAGAATGATGAGGCAATTGACTTCATATATGAGTATCCTAAGGAGCATTTGAAAGAGCATGACATTGATCTGACTGCAGAGGCTTCGCAGGATACAGTACCTCTATTGCAGCAGTGGGATAAGAGATGGGGCTATGAAAAGTACAGCGGCAATTATTTTGCGGCGAGTGGCTGCGGTCCGACTGCACTTTCGATGGTTGTATTATATCTGACGCATGATGCACAGGCATCACCTCTTGCAGTGGCAGAGTATGCAAAGGAGGCCGGCTACAGTGTGGACGGCTCCGGAAGTGCATGGGATCTTATGAGCAAGGGCTGCAGGCACTACGGCGTAAATGCTAAGACTATAAAGGAGGATGAGGATACATTTAAAGAAAGGCTTGATGAGGGCAATCTGATAGTCGTAAATGTCGGTCCGGGAGATTTCACAGACAATGGACATTTTATGGTGATCACAGGCTATGATGATGAGGGCTTTACTATAAATGATCCAAACAGTATCATAAAGAGCAATACCCACTGGCAGTTTGAGAGGCTGAGTTCGCAGATCAGGGCTGCATGGAGGATGTTTGTGTAGATAATAGCAGCATATGCATTGCATTTATGCTGATGTTTGTGATGCATATGGAAAAATTAAAAATAAGAAATAAAAAACCTGCTGTGTCATGATTGTCTGACACAGCAGGTTTTTAATAACAAACAGTAAAGTATGGTATGCAGATTATAGCAATTGAATACCATGCTCCTCACATTCCTTAATTGTCTCCTCAGGCCACAGTGAGCTCTGTACCTCACCGATATGAGCTTTTCTGAGGAAGAACATACAGATTCGTGACTGTCCGATTCCGCCTCCGATAGTGTACGGAAGCTCCTTGTTGAGGATAGCCTTCTGGAATGGAAGCTTAGCACGTTCAGGACATCCGGCCTTGTCAAGCTGCTCCTTCAGAGATTTTTCATCTACACGGATACCCATTGATGAAAGCTCAAGTGCGATATCAAGAACAGGATAGTATACGATGATATCAGCGTTTAAAGCCCAGTCGTCATAGTCAGGGGCACGTCCGTCGTGAGGCTCTCCGTTTGCAAGCTTGTCACCAATCTGCATTACACAGATTGCACCCTTTGCCTTTGCAAAATAATACTCGCGCTCCTTTGGAGTATTGTCCGGGAACATTTCCTCAAGCTCTGATGTGGTGATAAAGGTGATATCCTTTGGCAGAATCAAATCTATGTAGTCGTACTGTATAGCCATGTACTGCTCGGTCTTGCGCAGGCATTTGTATACTGTCTTTACTGTTTCCTTAAGGAAGTCTAAGTTTCTGTCCTCCTTGCGGATGACCTTTTCCCAGTCCCACTGGTCAACAAATATAGAGTGGATATTGTCAGTCTCCTCATCACGTCTTATGGCATTCATATCTGTGTAGATGCCCTCGCCGAGAGAAAATCCGTATTTCTTTAATGCATATCTCTTCCACTTGGCAAGAGAGTGAACGACCTCAGCCTCCTTGTCACCCTGCTCAAGGATGCCGAAGGTAACAGGTCTTTCATATCCGTTTAAGTTATCGTTTAAGCCTGTGGTAGGATCAACGAAAAGCGGTGCTGAAACACGTGTCAGGGAAAGACGCTGTGCGAGCATGCCCTGGAAGAAATCCTTAACAGTCTTGATGGCAAGCTGTGTATCGTGAAGATTCAGTGCCGAAGAATAGTTCTTTGGTATTGTTAATTTGCTCATTTTCGATTAAACCTCGTTGTATTATTAATTTTTAAATAAAATTCCTTTAACCTGATTATTATATCACAATTTTTCTAGAAAGATAGTCCATAATATGATAAAATTAGATAGTTTAAAGAGAAACAATATCGTTTTACCTTATTTTTATGTGTTTAAGGTGTTAATGAAAGGTAGTAGATTTATATGAGAAAAAGAGATATGACCTTTGCTTCGGCGGTGCTTGAGGCAATAGATGCGCTTTTAGCTCTTGCGTATATAGGCTTACAGATTTATTATGGAGTGTGCTATCACATACAGGTATTTAAGTTTGTGGCCAATATACTTGTGCTTTTGCTTGTATACATTGCAATCACATGGCTGCAGCATTATCCGGAAAAGCTCAATCACATAGCAGCGGAGCTGTGTGTGGGCAATATCAGAAAGTATTCACTCAGGCTTTTGATGTTTGTAAAGCTTGTTTTTACTGCGGGGCTTCTGGTGCCATGCGTGTGTGATGCGTTTGGAATAGCAATCCGCGATGTATACAGCCTCATTATGATAGGGCTCATCCTTGTGGTGACGGCATATTATGAGTACAGGATATTTCAGGAAATAAAGTCATTGCGGAAATAATATAGGAGAAATAAAATGCAGCTTAGTATAGAAGAAGTTAAAAAGCTGGATAGTAACAGCTATCAGATAATAGATATAAGAAGTGAGGAAGAGGTGGCGCACGGTGCCATAAAGGGAGCACTCAATATTCAGGCAGAGGAAATAGAGTCAGATGAGAGGGTGCCGCATGATAAGAAGCTTGTCATAGTCTGCAGCCGCGGTAAGACGAGTGTGGATGTGGCAGAGTATCTCACAGAAAAAGGTTTTGATGCGGCAAGCTTAAAGGGAGGTTATATAAGCTGGCTGCTTGATGCTATGAAAGAGGATGAGGTGGCAGAGCGCGATATAAAGGCAGATGTGGAGCAAAGCATCAGAAAGAAATTTAAGAAATCCATCTGGCGCAAGTTTACAAAGGCGATAAACACATATGAGCTTGTAAAACCGGGGGATAAGATTGCGGTGTGTATCTCGGGAGGTAAGGATTCCATGCTCATGGCAAAGCTGTTTCAGGAGCTTAAGCATCACAACAAGTTTGATTTTGATGTGAAGTTTCTCGTCATGGACCCGGGCTACAATGAGGCAAACAGACATGTCATAGAGGAAAACTGCAGGAACCTTGGCATCCCTGCCACTATTTTTGAGTCAGATATATTTGATGCTGTATATGATATCGAAAAATCGCCATGCTATTTATGTGCGAGGATGAGAAGAGGACATCTGTATGCATTTGCAAAGGAGCTGGGCTGCAACAAAATTGCGCTCGGACATCATTATGATGATGTTATAGAGACGATACTCATGGGCATGCTCTACGGTGCACAGGTACAGACCATGATGCCTAAGCTTCACAGTACAAACTTTGAGGGCATGGAGCTTATCAGGCCTCTTTACCTGGTCAGGGAGGACGATATCAAGGCATGGCGTGATTACAACGGTCTGCATTTCATACAGTGTGCCTGCAAGTTTACAGATACCTGTACCACCTGCAATAATGAGGAAAACCGTTCAAAGCGTGTTGAGATAAAGCAGCTCATCGCTAATCTTAAAAAGGTGAATCCTTTTGTCGAGGCAAATATATTTAAGAGCGTGGAGAATGTAAATCTGGCTACGGTTGTAGCATATAAAAAGGATGGCATAAAGCACAGCTTCCTAGATCACTATGATGAATAAGACAGATATATTTCAGGAGGGCATTGTATGGCAGATATCATGGATTATATTGACTGGCGTGGAGACATAGGCTTTGATGAGGTGCATGTAAATGAGGTGGACGGACTGATTTTTTCACAGCTTATTTATGTGCAGATGAAGCCATATATGCCGGATGCAAAGAAGTCATACCTTACGATAAAACAGCTTTCAAGTCTTTACTGCGCGGATCATAGTGATGATGAGATTGAGCAGATGCCTAATCTTTTCCGCCATTCCGCGAGGCTGCTTCAAAAGCTGGCGCACTCAAGGCGCTATGCTGACTGCATTTTGAGATATTATATATACGATATTAGTGAAAAAGAAGAGTCGCAGTTTTCTGCGGTTACGATAGAACTGCCTGACGGCACATATTTCATTTCCTACAGTGGTACAGACCATTCCGTGGTCGGCTGGAAGGAAAACTTTAATCTAAGCTATCTCGATGAGACACCGGGACAGAACAAGGCGAAAAAATATTTAAAGCAGGTGGCAGCATATATTTGTAATGATGAAAATATCAACAATAAAAGCATCAATACAGGAAAGCTGTGGATAGGCGGGCACTCAAAGGGTGGAAATCTGGCAGTGTTTGCCGCCATGCATGTGGATAAAGAGGTGCAGGATGTCATTATTAAGGTGTTTAATTTTGACGGACCGGGCTTCAATCACAAGATGATATATACGGCAGGCTACAAAAGAATTTTTGACAGAATAGAGACATTTCTGCCACAGTCGTCTATTGTTGGCTTATTGCTTGAACATGTGGACGATTATGAGGTGGTAAGAAGCCGTAATTCGGGGCCGCTGCAGCATGATGCTTTTTCATGGGAGATAATGGGCGGAAGTATCATAAAGGCGGATGGGCTGGACAAAAACAGTGTGCGCCTTGACAAGACACTCAGAAACTGGATAGGAAGCATGGATGAGGCGCAGCGAAAGCAGTTTGTAAATGTGCTTTTTTCAATAGCATCGGACTCCAATTTTGAGAACCTTGACCAGATGTCATTTAAGCAGCTCATTGAGATGATAAAGGCTGCCGATGAGCTGTCAAAGGCTGACTGGAGCATGCTTAAGGATACAGTAAGACTCCTGATTTCTGCCGGTGTCGGCGTGGTCAGGGATGAAAAGGAGAAATAAATGTTAAATCAGTTTTCAAGAACACAGCTTTTGCTTGGAAAAGAGGCGATGGATAGGCTAAAGGGCGCAAGAGTCGCAGTATTTGGAATAGGAGGAGTGGGCGGATATGTCTGCGAGGCACTAGTCAGAAGCGGCGTGGGAGCGATTGACCTTATCGATGATGACAAGGTGTGTCTTACAAACCTAAACAGGCAGATAATCGCAACCAGAAAGACCATAGGAAAATACAAGACAGATGTGATGGAGGAGAGGATTCATGATATTAATCCTGATGTCAGTGTCGTGACGCACAGGTGCTTCTTTTTGCCGGAAAATGCTGATGAATTTCCGTTTGAAGAGTATGATTATATAGTTGACGCGGTTGATACGGTCACAGCAAAGATTGCGCTTGTCATGAAGGCACAGGAGAAAAATGTCCCTATCATAAGCAGTATGGGAGCGGGAAATAAGCTGGATGCAAGTGCATTTAAGGTGGCTGATATATATAAGACCAGCATGTGTCCTCTTGCAAAGGTCATGCGCCGTGAGCTTAAAAAACGTGGCGTGAAAAAGCTCAAGGTGGTATACTCTGAGGAGAAGCCTACAAGACCGATAGAGGATATGTCTATAAGCTGCAGAACCAACTGCATCTGCCCTCCGGGTGCCGCACACAAGTGCACAGAGCGCAGGGATATTCCCGGAAGCCTTGCATTTGTACCATCAGTGGCAGGACTTATCATCGCGGGCGAGGTGGTACAGGACATAGCCTTTGACAGGGTATGATGAAGAATACAATTACGAAAAGAGAGGAATAAAAATGCCAGTATTTGATTTTAGCGATACACCGGTAGCAAACGAGCATCCGGAGTGTACATATGAGACATTTCATTCGACAGAGACCAAGGCATCGGCCGATAAACCGATTGTTGTGATAGACAATAAGCAAAAGGAGTGGGCGCATCATGCGCTCGGTATGTTTACAAATCCGATAAAGCGTACATCCTTTGAATTTGAGGATGGTGATGGGGTGACCAGTGCAGATATCCTGCGCATTGATTCACGCTTCGTCAGCCTTTTTAAGTGGCTTGGCGAAAATCATATAAAGGTACAGCTTTCAGGAGCCAATACACCTGACGGATACGCAGTATACAGGGTGAGGGAGGTGGCTCTCGGCAGAGGCACAAAGCTGTCTGCAGAGGACGGATTCCTGCAGTATATGATGGAAAGGCTCTTTGCCAGCACCATGCCTGAGGATGAACCTGACCTCGATGATTACGAGGAAGAGGGCGACAGCATGAAGCTCACCAGTATACAGAGCATCACAGATTTCATGACCTGTGCAGGCCGTACACTGCCTGACAATATACTGCTGTGGGCCAGAAGAAATCTGGCAGTTGCGCGTTCAAGCGAGGTATCACCTGAGGAGAGACGCCATGCGCAGAGAGCACTTTCCATTATGATGAATATCCAGTGGAAGGGAAATTACTTTGAGGCAATTGACCCTGTGGAGGCAAGGCGCATACTCGATGAGGAGCTCTATGGCATGGAGAGTGTGAAGCAGAGAATCATTGAGACGATTATCCAGATAAACAGGACTCATACACTTCCTGCCTACGGACTGCTGCTCTGTGGACCGGCAGGAACCGGAAAGTCACAGATTGCATATGCTGTTGCACGTATACTCAAGCTTCCATGGACCACACTCGATATGAGCTCCATAAATGATGCAGAGCAGCTCACAGGAAGCTCAAGAATCTATTCAAACGCAAAGCCGGGAATCATTATGGAGGCATTTTCACAGGCGGGAGAGTCAAATCTTGTATTTATCATCAATGAGCTTGACAAGGCCTCAAGCAAAAACGGCAACGGAAATCCGGCAGATGTGCTTTTGACACTGCTTGACAATCTGGGCTTTACAGACAACTATATGGAGTGTATGGTGCCGACCGTCGGAGTATATCCGATTGCAACAGCCAATGATAAATCCCAGATTTCTGCACCGCTTATGTCACGTTTTGCAGTGATTGATATTCCGGACTATACCGATGAAGAGAAGAAGGTCATCTTCCAGCGATTTGCCCTGCGCAAGGTATTTGAGCGAATGGGAATGAAGGAGGAGGAGTGCGTTCTCACAGAGGACGGACTTGATGCAGTGATTAAGCTTCACGAGAATACATCGGGCATAAGAGATCTCGAGCAGGCTGCAGAGCATCTGGCAGCAAATGCACTTTATCAGATAGAGGTTGATAAGGTAAAGCAGGTGGTATTTGACGCTGAGGCTGTTTTTGAGCTTTTAGGCTAGCAGGATATGATTACGGTTACAGGAATTGTTACGAAAATAAAAGGAGATGGTCAGGATGAGAGAATTTGGAAAATCCAGAAAATTAGATAATGTGCTTTATGATGTTAGAGGACCGGTGGTGGATGAGGCGGCCCGCATGGAGGAAAACGGCACAAATGTGTTGAAGCTCAATATAGGAAATCCGGCGCCGTTTGGCTTCAGGACACCTGATGAGGTGATATATGATATGTCTCGCCAGCTCACGGACTGTGAGGGGTATTCCAACTCCAAGGGACTTTTTTCTGCAAGAAAAGCAATCATGCAATATGCACAGCTCAAAAAGCTTCCTAATGTGACGGTTGAGGATATCTACACCGGAAACGGAGTCAGCGAGCTTATAAACTTAAGCATGTCAGCGCTTCTTGACAATGGTGATGAGGTGCTGGTGCCGGCACCAGACTATCCGCTTTGGACAGCCTGCGTTACACTTGCGGGAGGCACTGCAGTGCACTATATCTGTGATGAGCAGTCAGAGTGGTATCCGGACATAGAGGATATCAAAAAGAAGATTACAGACAAGACAAAGGCAATCGTAATAATAAACCCTAATAACCCTACAGGAGCACTCTATCCAAGGGAGGTGCTGCAGCAGATAGTTGATGTGGCAAGAGAACACGAGCTCATGATTTTTTCGGATGAGATATATGACAGACTTGTGATGGATGACTATGAGCATGTGTCTATTGCGTCGCTTGCACCGGACCTCTTCTGTGTGACCTTTAGCGGTCTTTCTAAGTCACATATGATAGCAGGCTATCGTATCGGATGGATGGTTTTAAGCGGCAACAAGGCGCTCGGAAAGGACTATATCGAGGGTCTCAACATGCTCTCAAACATGCGTCTTTGCTCGAATGTTCCGGCGCAGTCGATAGTGCAGACCGCTTTAGGCGGATATCAGAGTGTAGGCGAGTATATTGTGCCGGGCGGACGAATCTATGAGCAGAGAGAGTACGTCTACAAGGCATTAAACGATATACCGGGAATTTCGGCAGTAAAGCCAAAGGCAGCATTTTACATATTCCCAAAGATTGATACTGCAAGGTTCAACATCACAAACGATGAACAGTTTGCACTCGATCTGCTTCGTGAGAAGAAGATACTCATCATCCACGGCGGCGGCTTCAACTGGGATAAGCCGGATCACTTCAGAGTGGTATATCTGCCTCGAACAGAGATATTAAAGGATGCCACAGGCAAGCTTGCAGACTTTTTGTCTTCATATAAGCAGAAATAATTATTGGCATAGATAATTATAAAACATATGATATAAAACATATAACATAAAACATATAAGCTCCGGCACAGAAAACTTTTTGTTCTGACCGGAGTTTTTATATTATGCTGTAATATTTTTTAAAAGTAACCTACCTGTAACTTTACATAATGTATTATACACTTGTATCGCGGGGCGGCTGCACTTTAGATGGCAGACCGCACAGCACTCAAAAATGCATAGAGAAGAAAAGGAGAATTAAATGGAACTGCTTAGAGTAGAACACTTATCAAAAATATACGGAGCCGGAGAAAATCAGGTCAAGGCTCTGGACGATGTGTCATTGAGCGTGGAAAAGGGAGAGTTTGTGGCAATTGTCGGGGCGAGCGGCTCCGGAAAATCCACACTGCTTCATCTGCTCGGAGGTGTTGACAGGCCAACAAGCGGAAAGGTGTATATAAACGGCACTGATATCTTTGCAATGAATGATGATGAGCTTGCCATATTCAGAAGAAGACAGGTGGGTATCATTTATCAGTTTTATAATCTGATACCTATATTAAATGTGGAGGAAAACATGGCAATTCCGATGGAGCTTGATGGAAGAAAGGTGGAAAAAGCACAGATGGATGACATGCTTTTGCGCCTTGGACTTACAGAGAGACGTACTCATCTGCCAAATGAGCTCTCAGGTGGACAGCAGCAGCGCACATCTATAGGAAGAGCCCTGATTACGAGACCGTCTATAGTGCTAGCGGATGAGCCGACCGGAAACCTGGATACCAAGGCAAGCAACGAGATTATGCATCTCTTAAAGACCTCAAACCGTGAGCTCAACCAGACAATCATTATGATTACACACAATATGGAGCTTGCAAAAGCGGCTGACCGCACAATAATGATAGAGGATGGTAAAATCAGATGAATTTGATGAAGACACTCACATTAAAAAACTTAAAGCTCAACAGGAAAAGAACTATTGTCACGATAGTCGGAATAATTCTTGCAACAGCGCTTTTGTCGGCGCTTGTCACACTTGTGTCAAGCTTTCAGTACAGTATGATTGAATACCAGAAGCAAAAGGACGGCGACTTTCATGTGAAATTTTCGAATGTGAAAATGTCTGAGCTTTCGGAGTTTAAAAACAACAGAAATATTGAAAGCACATTTGAGACAATGGGAATGGGCTTTGCAAAGCTAGACGGCTGCAAGAATGAGGATAAGCCGTATGCATATGTCATGGCAACAGATGAGGCCGGCTTTGAGAGAGGCTGCTTTAAACTGATAGAGGGCCGCATGGCAAAAAATGAGGATGAGATAGTCATTCCAAGGCACTTAAAGACAAACGGACGAATCGACATAAAGGTGGGAGATGAGATAACACTGGATGTCGGAAAGCGATATGATTCAAACACCGAAGGTGTCATATCGGAAAACTGCGCATATGAGCATGAGGCAGAGACACTTACCGATACTGTGACAAAGCACTACAAGGTGGTAGGCATCATGGAAAGACCGGGCTATGGAATGGAGGACTATAGTGCCGCCGGATATACATTTGTCACATACTCTGATGAACTGGCAGCAATTGATAACGGCACAAAGAGTGAGGCAAGCGAAGCTGACACTACACTCACAGTGTACAGCAGATACACTCAAAAGGCTTTAAGAAACAAGGATGCTGTGACTGCAGATATAATTGGTGTGGATGAAAAGCTGTTTGAGAAAGCAAATAATTCATCTGTTGAAATGTCTTCTGAGGAAAGTGACAGGTTCCTTAAAGAGATGGAAAATGCAAAATATGATATATATATGAATGGATACCTTATAAACTATGAGTGCGTTTTCCCGATTGACGGTTCATTTAAAGCACTGTTTACAGTGGCTGCTGTTGTGGCTTTGATAATCATACTGACATCAGTGTACTGTATCAAAAACAGCTTCAACATATCAATCACTGAAAAAATCAGGCAGTATGGCATGCTTGCAAGCGTGGGTGCTACGAGGCGACAGATAAAAAGCAGCGTTAAGACAGAGGCAGCAATGCTTGGAGTGGTTGGTATTCCTGTAGGTACCATGAGTGGTATTTTGGCATCGCTTATACTTGTCAAGGTAGTAAATGCGCTGTCAGCAGGCTGGCTTAACGTTGCTTTGAGCTTTCACACATCACTGCCTGCACTTATTCTTGCTGTGATACTGAGTATAGCAACCATTTATTTCTCAGCAACAGGCAGTGCAAGAAGGGCTGCAAAGGTCACACCGCTTGAAGCAATAAGAAACACAAAGGAGATTAAAATAAAGTCAGCAAAGCTTAAGACACCGGCGATTATAGGCAGAATCTGGGGTATCGGAGGTGTTATCTCATATAAGAATATAAAGAGGAACAATAAAAAGTACAGAACCACAGTGACATCTATTGTCATCTGCTCAGTAACCTTTATTGTGATATCATACTTTATGTCTATGGCCTTTAGCGTTGTTGGGATGTCATATGCATCAGCAGATTACAATATTGGAATAAATATGTCATGTAAAAAAGACATTGATATTGAAAAGTTCTCTAAGCTTTTGAGTGGCATTGAAGGAGCTGAGGATTATCTGGTTGGAGCAGGCTATGATTTCGATGTCAGTAAGCCGGAGTATACAAAGGAATATGGAGAGTATTGCAGGCAGCTTTATGATGACAGTGAGGATGTCTCGCAAATGTTTTTAATCACGGTTTTGGATGACAAATCGTATGATAAGTATGCGTCTGACGCAGACATAAAAAATGCAGCTGCAGGAGCAATTCTTGTGAATAAATGCACATTTGATGTGTATAATGAGAACAGCTCTAAATACGTCAAAAAAGAGATGGAGCTGTACAAATATAAAGCAGGAGATACAATCGAGTGTGGCTACAATGTGTATGATGATGCTTCTTCTGATGATAATGCCGTGGAAGGTGGTACTGAAAGCAGCACAGAGGATAACAGTGGATACGTTGACGAGGAAACAATAAATAACGGAGTCAGAAAGACTGTGGATGTAACCATTGCAGGTGTCACAGACAAGGTACCAATAGGTTATAAGGGCTACAGCAACACGCTATTGTTTATGAACCAAAAAGGCTTTGAAAGCCTATGGGGTGACGGTAAGAACGGTAATGAGATTAAACCGGGATATGCGTCATATTCGGCATATGTGGTTGCAGAAAATGCAGATGAATATCAGGATAC
>ENA-ORRE01002170-ORRE01002170.1-human-gut-metagenome-genome-assembly--contig:-NODE-2170-length-11833-cov-3.176261_pt1 | contig 11833 bp, 10 predicted proteins | sample MGYA00242171_ERZ509126 | MGnify/ENA primary metagenome ERZ509126 (study PRJEB26280, sample SAMEA2338648) | human gut metagenome | biome: human gut; feature: human-associated habitat; material: faeces... | reverse complement strand
CGACGGTGGTATCCGTTGGAACCGCCTGTTCCGCTGGGTTCATCCGGATTAAGAGGTGAAAACTTCGTATTATGACAATCCAACGATTCCTGATAGTTCTCATGAAATGGCTGGCAGCTTTCGCGCTAGCCTCGGGGATCGTCATGCTCATACGCCTTTTCTGCATAGAGTCCTATCGCATCTCCACGGACTCTATGGAAGAGGCTTTGCATAAAGGGGATTATATCCTAGTCAATAAAATACCGGGGAAGAATAAGCCCGTCCGGGGCAAGGTCGTGCTTTTTACCAGCCCGCTCTCGCGGGATTCAGCGGATGCTCCCTTATTCATCAGCCGCTGCATCGGTATGCCGGGCGATACGATCCGGGTCAGCATGGACGGATATACGATAAACGGGCAGAAAATCCCCCGCTCTCCCCGCTCCCTCAGCTCCTATTTCATAACACTGAGCGCCAAGGAGACGTTCTTGGAGACGTTAGAGAAGTTGGACATCCCACTTAGGGATTTCAGGCAGGAAAGTTTTGGCTGCATGCTCAGCCTCACGGCTTTCGAGGAATATCAATTGAGGGAGGAATTGCCCGATGCCATAAACCGTCATTTTATCGGGGAACAAATGCAAGAATACATGTTGATCGTCCCCCGGAAAGACCGGGCTTACCCGCTGGACGCAGCCTCGCTCACCGCCTGCAAGGAGATCATCCTGCGGGAGACGGATGGCACAGATAATAAAAGTAATTTAGGCGCTAATGCCATGCTGGCAGTGTCCATGGCGGTGGCAAGAGCAGCGGCGGAGGCACTGGGACTTCCGTTGTACCGTTACTTTGGAGGAATCTCTCCGAGACTTCTGCCGGTACCCATGATGAACATCTTAAACGGCGGAAAGCATGCGGCGAACACCGTGGATTTCCAGGAGTTTATGATCATGCCCGTACAGGCGGAAACCTTTGCGGAAGGGTTACGGATCTGTGCGGAAATTTATCATAATCTGAAAAAACTGCTAGAGGAGAAAGGCTTGTCCACCGGAGTCGGGGATGAGGGCGGTTTCGCACCGGACCTGCCGGATGCGGAGAGCGTGCTGGATCTCCTTGTGGAAGCAATCGAGGCTTCCGGATATGTGCCGGGACAGGATATCCGGATCGCCATGGATGCCGCCAGCAGCGAACTATATAATGAAAAAACGGGAATGTACCATTTCCCCGGAGAGAGTAAGCTGAAGGGAGAGGAAGTCCTGCGGGATACCGGAGAAATGATCTCGTATTATGAACGGCTTGTGGAGAACTATCCCATTATCTCTATTGAGGATGGACTGGATGAGGAAGACTGGGAAGGATGGGTGCATATGACCAGGGAACTGGGGGATCGAGTTCAGTTAGTGGGTGATGACCTGTTTGTTACGAATAGCGCAAGATTGCAGCGGGGAATACGGATGGGGGAGATGATCTGTTTGTCACAAATACAAAACGGCTGGATGCCGGGATCAAACTTCATTGTGGTAATGCCATTTTAGTAAAGGTCAATCAGATCGGAACGCTGTCTGAAGCCTTCGAAGCGGTGGAGATGGCACACAAGAATGGTTACAAGGCGGTGATCTCCCACAGATCCGGCGAGACGGAGGATACCACCATAGCAGACATAGCGGTGGCACTGAATGCCGGACAGATTAAGACCGGAGCGCCCTGCCGCAGCGATCGTGTGGCGAAGTACAACCGGCTGCTTGCCATGGAAGAGGAGTTAAAGGATGCCGCGGCATATATGGAGCCGTTCCACAAGATCTGAGTGGTTGCGCAACAAAATGTAAACTACAAAAAATAAAAAATGTATAAACAGGAGGATTTTCATCACCGGAAATCCTCCTGCTTTTATAGCAAAACGATAGAAAAATACATGAGTGAAAGAAAAATGCATAAAAATAAAATGTTTAAATATACATAATAGAAGCGCAAAATATACACTATATGCAAATTTGAAAAACAGAAACTATTTTTATTGAAAAAGTTTTTCATAAATATACAGACATATGTGCGTGCTGTGCGTACACCGAGAAGAGACAGTTAAAGAGGCAGAGTCACGGAAACTGGCAGATGCTTCATGCGTAATTCAGTTGACATAGCCTCAAAAGTGTTGTAATATAACAAAAGTCGTTTTCGGAAATTAAAGTACATTTTTTGCGCGTGTATACTTGCATACAAATGCGAAGAATGCATTTTATTAATGTCCGTAGGCAAAAGAAAAGCAAGGAGTTGAAGAGATGCTTAAATATATTGCAAAACGTATCGGTCTGGCGCTGATCACGATTTTTACAGTAGCAACACTCACCTTTTTCCTGATGAACATGGTTCCCGGTGGGCCGTTCCTCTCGGAGAAGGCAGTAAGCCCCGCTGCACAAGCAGCCCTGGAGGCAAAATATGGACTGGACAAGCCTTTGTCCCAGCAGTATCTGACGTATATGAAAGATGCTTTGCACGGTGATTTCGGAGAGAGTCTGAAGCAGAGAGGAAGAACCGTTACTTCTATTATAGTATCCAAGTTCCCTGTATCTGCAAGAGTAGGTGGGCTTTCCGTTATCGTAGCGCTGTTGGTAGGTATCCCTCTGGGATGTCTGGCAGCTACCCATCGTGGCAAGACGCTGGACAGCGTGATCTCCGTGATCTCCACTTGTGGTATTGCGGTACCAAGCTTCGTTATATGTACTCTGCTTCTGTATTTCCTGGGAAGTAAGGTAAAGATCCTGCCTACCTACGGAATCGGCACCTGGAAGCATTATGTGATGCCCGTGATCGCACTGGCATTGTACCCAACTGCTTATATTATGAGACTGATGCGTTCTTCCATGCTGGATGTTCTGGGACAGGATTATATGAGAACCGCTACGGCGAAGGGAGTAAAGCCTTTCTTCCGTCTGTTCAAGCATGCACTGAGAAATGCACTGCTCCCTGTTATCACCTATGTAGGTCCTATGATGGCTTATACTATGACAGGAAGCTTCGTAGTAGAGAAGATTTTTACGATCCCCGGTCTGGGCAATGAATTTGTCAGCTCGATCATTAACCGTGACTACACCATGATCATGGGTACCACCATTTTCCTCGCAACACTGATGGTTGTCATGAATGTGCTGGTGGATATCGTATATAAGATCGTCGACCCCAGGATCAAGTTGAAGTAAGATTAACAGGAAGGAAGATACCGATGAAAGAACCGAATGCTATGAGCTTTCATGTAAAATATAAACCGGAAGATTTTATGCCGGCGAATGAAGAAGAGAAGCAGAGCCAGGTCATCATGCGTGAGAGCGTGGGCTTCTGGCAGGATGGCTTCCGCAGACTTCGTAAGAATAAGGTTGCCATGGTCAGCCTCTTCGTTATTATTGTAGTTATGATCTTTTCCTTTATCGTGCCTGCATTTTATCCCTATGATTACAAGACACAGATCAAAGGAAGCGAGAATCTGCACCCCATGCAGTATTCCGAGAAAGAGATAGAGCGTATGGATGCGGGAGAGAAGGTATTCCCCCATGTGCTCGGTACCGATAAAATGGGCCGTGATTATGCCATCCGTGTTATGATGGGAAGCCGTATCTCCCTGCTGGTTGGTCTGATCGCTACTGCCATTATTTTTGTGATCGGTTCCCTGATCGGTTCCATCTCTGCATTCTTCGGTGGATGGGTGGATCTGATCATCATGCGTATTGTGGATATTATCTATACGATACCGGATTTCCTGCTGATCGTGCTGCTGTCCTTCGCATTAAAGGATCCGTTGGCAAAGCTGGCACAGCTTCCCGGATTCGGATGGATGCAGATCGTAGGATCTAACCTGATCAGTATCTTCATCGTATTCGCATTGCTGTACTGGGTAGGAATGGCACGTATGGTACGAAGCCAGATCCTGACCCTGAAGGAAAATGATTATGTCATGGCAGCCAAGGCTTTGGGAGCCAAGGATGGCCGTATCATTAAAAAGCATCTGCTGACTAACTGTATCGGTACGCTGATCGTTACCACCACACTGCAGATCCCTTCCTCTATTTTTACCGAGAGTTATTTAAGCTTCTTAGGTATGGGTGTGGCAGTTCCGCTGCCTTCCCTGGGAAGCCTTGCAAGTGATGCCATTAACGGAATGATCACATTCCCGTACCTGCTGTTTGCACCCTGTCTGCTGATCAGCCTGATCATCTTAAGCTTTAACCTGTTTGGTGACGGACTTCGTGACGCATTTGACCCGAAGCTTAAGAATTAATGGAAGGAGTAGTGAAGATGGATAACAATTATCTGGTAGATATACAGCATGAACGTCTCTCTTTCTTTACTCCTGCCGGAGAAGTAAAGGCACTGAACGATGTTTCCATTCACCTGAAGGAAGGGGAAGTACTGGGCATCGTAGGAGAGAGTGGTTCCGGTAAATCCGTAACCGCATACAGTCTGATGGGACTGACCGCTTATCCCGGTAAGCTGATCGGCGGAGAACTTCACTTCAATGGACACGAAGTGGAGAAAATGACCGAAAAAGATTTTTCCAAAATGCGTGGTAAAGAGGTCTCCATTATTTTCCAGGATCCTCTGACCAGCTTAAATCCCGTATATACCATTGGCAATCAGATCATGGAAGTGATCCGTCTGCATACCGATGCGGACAAGAAAAAGGCATATGCTAGAGCAGTGGAGCTTTTGTCTCTGGTAGGTATCAATGAACCGGAGAAGCGTATGAAGCAGTATCCCCATGAACTGTCCGGTGGTATGAGACAGCGTGTCATGATCGCTATTGCGCTGGCATGTGAACCGAAGCTTCTGATCGCCGATGAGCCTACTACCGCACTGGACGTTACGATTCAGGCGCAGATCTTGGAGCTGATGATGGAGCTGAAGGACAAGCTGGGCATGGCGATCATCATGATCACCCATGACCTGGGTATCGTGGCGAGCATGTGTGACCGTATTGCAGTCATGTATGCCGGTCGTATCGTGGAGACCGGTACCTGTGACGAGATCTTCTACCATCCGAAGCATGAATATACCAAGGGCTTGTTGGAGAGTATCCCCCGTCTGGACAGCACGAAGCATGAGAAGCTGATCCCCATCGAGGGTAACCCGGTGGATCTTCTGAATCCTCCCGAAGGATGTGAATTCGCCCCCCGCTGTAAGAACTGCATGAAGATCTGCCTGAGAGAGAATCCTCCCAGAACGGATTTCAGCGAGACGCATTATGCACACTGCTTTATGAACCAGAAAGCTGAGATGGAGGGAGGAAATACCAATGAGTGATAAGTTACTTCAGGTTGAACATTTGAAGCAATACTTCCCCGCAGGCGGCATGGGTAAAAACCGTAAGTTCGTGAAGGCCGTGGATGATGTCAGCTTTTTTGTGAATAAAGGTGAGACTCTCGGACTGGTAGGAGAGAGCGGCTGTGGTAAGACCACCACCGGACGTTCTATCTTACGATTATACGAGCCCACCGGCGGTAAGATCACATTTGACGGCAATGTGATCCTGGACGTTGAAAATAAAGTAAAGGTAGATATGCTGCCTTACCGTCAGAAGATGCAGATGGTATTCCAGGATCCTTATGCAAGTCTGGATCCCAGAATGACCGTAGGAGATATCGTAGGGGAAGCCATAGATATTCATAAGCTGGCTGCCAATAAGAAGGAACGTCATGACAGGATCATTTCCATGCTGGAGAAGGTTGGACTGAACTCTGAGCATGCGAACAGATATCCTCATGAATTCTCCGGTGGACAGCGTCAGCGTGTCGGCATTGCGAGAGCACTGGCAGTGAACCCGCAGTTCATCGTCTGCGATGAGCCGATCTCCGCACTGGATGTATCGATCCAGGCACAGGTGGTGAATATGTTCGAGGAGCTGCAGGAGCAGATGGGACTGACCTATCTGTTCATCGCACATGACCTCTCTGTCGTAAAACATATCTCCGACCGTATCGGCGTTATGTACCTGGGCAAAATGGTAGAACTGGCAGACAGCTATGAACTGGTAGCACGAAGCCTGCATCCTTATACCAAGAGCCTGATCTCTGCAATCCCCATTGCAGATCCCATCAAGGCAAGAGCAAGTAAACGTATTGTTCTGCAGGGAGATGTACCCAGCCCCTTAAATCCTCCTACCGGATGCCGTTTCCGCACCAGATGTCCTTATGCGGATGAGTGTTGTGCACAGAAGGAACCCGAATGGAGAGAAGTGGAAAAGGGCCATTACGTGGCTTGCCACCATGTGGAAAAGATCAATGCCTGAAATTAGGTATTGACAGCTGAGCAATTTAGCTGTTTAATATAAAACTATACAAAGCATAGTGCTTTTGTATGAAAAGAAAGAGGAGGATAACTTTATGAAAAAGAAGTTAGCTATGCTGCTCACCGCAGCAATGCTGGTAGGTTCTCTGGCAGCATGCGGCAGCAGCGACAATGGTTCTTCTGCAACCGGCAGTGCCAGTGCAACTGACAGCACCAAGACCGATGCAGCAGCAACTGAAGTTAGTACCGAAGGCAAACAGCTTACCGTTCAGATCGGTCCCGATCCCGAGACCATTGATCCCGCACTGAACAGTGCAGTAGATGGCGGTAATATGCTGCTTCACTCTTTTGAGTGTCTTCTGACGATTGACCAGGATGGTAAGATCGCTCCCGGACAGGCTGAGACCTGGGAAGTATCTGAAGATGGTCTTACCTGGACCTTCCATCTTCGTGATGGATTAAAGTGGTCTGACGGCAGTGATCTGACCGCAGACGATTTCGTATACAGCTGGAAGCGTGTATGCGATCCCGTAGTAGCAGCTCCTTATGCTGAGACTGTTCTGGGTATGGTTAAGGGCTTTGACGAGGCACAGGCAGGTGATCTGGATGCTCTGGCAGTATCCGCTCCCGATGCTAAGACCCTCGTTGTAGAGCTTTCCAATCCCTGCCCTTACTTCGAGTCTCTGGCAGCATTCGCTACCCTGAGCCCTGTTCAGCAGGCAACCGTAGAGGCTAACGGTGATGCATGGGCTACCGCAGCTGAGACCTATATCTCCAACGGACCTTTCTACATTACCGAGTGGGTACCCGGTTCTCACATTACCATGTCCAAGAACCCTAACTACTGGAATGCAGATGCGATCAAGCTTGGCAGCATCAAATTCGTACTGATGGAGGATTCCAATGCAGCTTATACTGCATACCAGTCCGGTGATGTACTGTTCATCAAGGATGTTCCTACCCAGGAGATCCCCAGCTTACAGGGTAACCCCGAGTTCCATGTAGAGCCTAACCTGGGAACTTACTATCTGTCCATGAACCTGGAAGATCCTGCATTCGCAGATGTAAATGTTCGTAAGGCTCTGAGCCTGGCAATTGATCGTGATTATGTAGCAAATACCCTGATGCAGGGAACTTACTCTCCCGCATACAACCTCGTAGGTGAGGGCTGGGTAGATACCGACGGCAGCTCCTTCAATGCAAATGCTAACGGTGGTCAGAGCTATATCTCCGATGATTTCGATGCTAACCTTGAGGAAGCTAAGCAGCTCTTAGCTGATGCAGGTTACCCCAATGGTGAAGGACTTCCTACCATCACCTATACTACCAATGATGCAGGTTACCACAAGACTGTTGCTGAGTACTTACAGCAGGCATGGGGCGAGCTTGGTATTAATGTAGAAGTAAATATCGTTGAGTGGTCCAGCTTCACTCCGATGAGACGTAACGGTGAGTACATGGTAGCACGTAACGGATGGGTAGGAGATTACAGCGATCCTTCCAATATGTTAGACCTGTTCTGCACCGGCAACGGTAACAACGATGGTAAGTTCTCCAACGCTGACTTCGATGCAGCTATGGAGAAGGCAGCTTCCACCATGGATACCGCTGAGCGTTCCGCAGCTCTTCATCAGGCTGAGGATGTTCTGATGGAGCAGGTAGGATGCATCCCTGTTGCTTACTACAATGACTTCTGGCTGCAGAGCGAGAAGATCACCGGTATCTGGCATTCCGCTTATGGTTACTGGTACTTCATGTATGGTGACATCGCAGAGTAAGCTGCGAATCTGATCATTCAGAATAGAAATAAAGGATCCCCGTGAGATCGTAAAAATTTCCGGGGGTCCTTTTTTGTGCCGCCTTTTCGGTACTGTCTTGTAAAATGTTGTTGCAATTGTGTACAATATATGGTAATATAAAATCTGCTTGACATTAGGAGGTGTGAAATGGAAGCATTAAGAGTAGTAATCAACATAATTTTTATATTGGTATGTGTAGCACTGACAGTGTTAGTATTGATGCAGGAAGGTAAATCCGCAGGACTGGGTTCCATCAGCGGCGCTGCTGAGACCTACTGGGGCAGAAATAAAGGACGTTCCATGGAAGGTATGCTGGTGAAGATCACGAAGATCCTTGCAGTATTCTTCATGTTACTTGCAGCCGTACTGAATCTGAACGTATTTTAATCATTACGAAGGATGACACTCTTGTGTGCATGGCATACAAGGGTGTTTTGTTTTATAGATATTTATTGAGAGAGGTTACATGAGTAATAACGAAATCAGAGAGAAGAGAAAAAAAGTAATCTGTGATCTGGTGAAGGATGATTTTTACGTTCCGATGAAGGAAAAGGAACTGGCAATGTTTCTTCAGGTCGCAAAAGAAGAACGGGAAGAGTTTCGTGAGATTCTGCGGGAACTTTTAGCGGAAGGAAAGCTTACCCTGACCGTTAAGGGTAAATATATGAAGTCCAACGGTAAGGTTCTGACAGGAACTTTTATCAGCAATGCCAAAGGCTTTGGATTTGTGGAAGTGGAAGGAAGGGACGAGGATCTGTTCATCCCGGAGGACAAGCAGGGCGGAGCATTCCATAAGGATACCGTGGAAGTGGCACTTCTGCCTGTAAAGACCGGCAAGCGGCAGGAAGCGCAGGTCCTTCGTATCATTGCCAGGGGAATGACTCAGGTGGTGGGAACCTATGAGCAGTCCAAGAGTAATTTCGGCTTTGTCATTCCGGATAACACGAAGATAGCACAGGATATTTTCGTGCCGAAGGAGTGGTCAAAGGGGGCCATGACCGGACATAAGGTCGTGGTGGAGATCACCGGATACGGCACGAATACGAAGAGCCCTGAGGGTAAAGTCGTGGAGATCCTGGGACATATCAACGATCCCGGTGTAGACATCATGTCTATCGTACGTGGCTTTGATCTGCCGGTGGAATTCGGCGAGAAGATCATGAACCAGGTGGAGAGGGTATCCCAGAAGGTATCCGAGGCGGACTGTGCCGGCCGCAGGGATCTGCGGGATGTGACCATGGTCACCATCGATGGAGAGGATGCCAAGGATCTGGATGACGCTGTCAGTGTATCCTTTGACGGGACATATTACCACTTAGGAGTACACATTGCAGACGTGACGAACTACGTGCAGGAGAATTCCGCACTGGACAGAGAAGCATTAAAGCGTGGCACCAGCGTCTATCTGGTAGACCGTGTGATCCCCATGCTGCCCCATGCCTTGAGTAACGGTATCTGTTCCCTAAACGAAGGCGTGGACCGTCTGGCATTAAGCTGCCTGATGAAGGTGGATGAAGAGGGCGAGATCGTGGACTATGAGATCTGCGAATCTGTGATCCGGGTCAATAAGCGAATGTCTTATACCGTGGTGAAGAAGCTGCTGGAGGAGCCAGAGTGTGTAGAGCATAACGCCGGTATGCCGGACGGAACCTCCGGGGAAGGCGTAGAAACCTCAACAGACTATTCACAGTACAGGGAACTGCTTCCTATGTTCCAACAAATGGCTGAGCTCGCGGACAAACTGCGGAAGAAGAGACAGAAGCGGGGATCCATTGATTTCGATTTTCCGGAGTGCAAGATCCTGTTAGATAAGGAAGGACATCCACTGGATATTAAGCCTTACGAGCGGAATGTGGCGACTATGCTGATCGAGGATTTCATGCTTGCAGCAAATGAGACAGTGGCACAGCATTTTTACTGGCAGGAGCTGCCCTTCGTCTACCGCGTCCATGATGTACCGGATCCGGAGCGGATTCAGAAGCTGTCCACGTTCATCAGCAATTACGGGTATTACATGAAGGCGCTGGGGCGCAGGAACAGCAAGGTCTCCGCGGAGGAGATCCATCCCAAGGAGATTCAGAAGCTGTTACAGAAGATCGAGGGAACTCCCGAAGAGCCTATGATCGCCAGACTGACCCTGCGCAGCATGAAACAGGCAAAATACAGCACGGATTGTACCGGACATTTTGGACTGGCATGTCAGTATTACTGTCATTTTACTTCGCCGATCCGCCGTTATCCGGATCTGCAGATCCATCGTATTATCAAGGAACAGCTGCGGGGACGCCTGAAGGAAGAGAGAGTGGAGCACTATCGGGATATTCTGCCGGAGGTGGCTAAGCATTCTTCCGAGATGGAGCGCCGTGCCGATGAGGCAGAGCGAGAGACGGACAAGCTGAAGAAGGTGGAATATATGGAACAGCACATCGGAGAGGAATACGAGGGTGTGATCTCCGGTGTCACCGGCTGGGGACTGTATGTGGAACTGCCCAATACCGTGGAAGGGCTGATCCATATTTCCACGATCCCGGGCGACTATTATCACTACAATGAGGCAGCCTGTGAGATGGTGGGAGAAGCCACCGGACGTTGCTTCAAACTGGGAATGCCGGTACGGATCGAAGTGGAAGACTGCGACCGTTTTATGCGCACCATCAATTTCCGGCTGGTGGATAAATGAACTGTTAGTTCATTGACAAATACGGAAAATATAGTAAACTGTAACTATTCAGAGCCGTTAAAAATAAGTTCCGCAGGAGTGTTCTGCAATGGGGTTCTGAATAGTTACAAGGTTTTGAAGAGGTAGCCATGGCAAAAGGAAAAGAGTCCCAGAAGCTGATCGCAAACAATAAAAAAGCATATCACGATTTTTTCATCGACGAGACCTATGAGTGCGGCATTGCCCTGCATGGCACGGAGGTAAAGTCCATGCGTATGGGAAAATGCAGCATCAAGGAGGCTTTCGTCCGTATTGAAGACGGAGAAGTATTCGTCTACGGAATGCATGTAAGTCCTTATGAGAAGGGGAATATTTTTAACAAAGACCCCCTTCGTGTGAAAAAACTGTTGCTGCACAAGTACGAGATCAACAAGCTGTTGGGCAAGATCAAGGAAAAAGGGTATACATTAGTCCCTTTACAGGTATACTTTAAAGACGGTAAGGTAAAGGTAGAGATCGGACTGGCACGTGGTAAAAAGCTCTATGACAAGAGAGAAGCCATTGCCAAAAAGGATCAGCGCAGAGAGGCAGAGAAGGAATTCAAGGTCCGCAATCTGTGATCTGCAGGCTCTGATCCTGCAATGCTTTACTGCAAGTGCTTGACAGTGTGTGTGCCATCAAGTATACTTGGTCTGACAATTGAATAAGGGGTAGTAAAGGTTTCGACAGGGGTTTTGCAGCTGGAGAAGCGAGCCGCATGGTAATGCGTTAAATGGCCAAATTAAAATTAAACGCTAACGATAATTTAGCATACGCTGCCTAATGGCAGCAGTCGGCCCTAGGGCACTCACACCTTAGGATCCCGGCTTCAAACATGTGAGAAACGACATATGCAAAGCTTTGCGCATATGGGCGTAACATGAAGCTACTGAAATGCTCAGGGTGTTTATTCCCGGGGCGCGGAGGGAATGTCAAAGAATAAACTACACTCGTAGAAGGACAGGGAATAGGCTTTTGGACACGGGTTCGACTCCCGTCTACTCCACTAAACCGTAACAAGTCGAACACCCTGTATAACATTGTGGTATACAGGAATATGTTCTGCTTGGTTTCACAGAGGGAATGGTAATTG
>ENA-ORRE01002169-ORRE01002169.1-human-gut-metagenome-genome-assembly--contig:-NODE-2169-length-11834-cov-2.634604_pt1 | contig 11834 bp, 10 predicted proteins | sample MGYA00242171_ERZ509126 | MGnify/ENA primary metagenome ERZ509126 (study PRJEB26280, sample SAMEA2338648) | human gut metagenome | biome: human gut; feature: human-associated habitat; material: faeces... | reverse complement strand
CCGTCCTTGCAGATACGGGCAAGCCCCTTCATGGTGTAGTCCCAGTTCTCCGGCAGGGACAGCATGAGTGATAAAAGTCCCTTTGCTTTCAGCGACAGGGACATATCTCGCAGATGGTGGTTTGACATGACCGTATAATCACGGGTCTTTTCAATACGGAATACAGCCACTTCCGCACCTCCTTCCTCTAATTTTGATAAGTGTTGATTTTCGGTGTTTTCTCCGCCTGTATGCCTCCGCAGCCTATCGCATGGGAAAACACTCGCGCCCCTTTTGGAACGCAAACCACCACGAATAAAACAGCGATTTTTCCACCCTAATCTCAACACCTTTGATGGGGTTCACTTGGGCATAGAAAAAGGCGACTGTTTTTCGACAATCGCCTTGAATTTGAGGACTGAATATGAAGTTACAAACAAGAAGTTTTGTTGTCCGAAAGCCAGAAACCATTGATATTACTGCGTTTTTCAAAAAGTTCTGTATCGCCACTCGCACCAAGCAAAAGGCTCGAAAACCGATGTTTTCGAGCCTTTTTATTATGCATTTGCCTTTGCAGATAAATTACATCAACTATGCCTGAAGCCTGTCGGTGACGCTGATATGTCCGTGCGACATGGCCGGTGATCCAGCCCTGCACTTGTGCCGCAGCGCGTCAAACCGGCTTGAAATACTTCGTTTTGAGCAGCGCTGCGTAAAGAGCCGCACCGGCAACGACGCCGAATGCGCCCTGGATGCAATTCATGGGAACTCCTCCGACTGCGGCCGCACCGTAGCCGAGGATAAGCGCCTCGTACGCGAGGTAGCCGAGCACCATGAACACCTCACCCACAACGCCGGCGATGATCGCGCGCACGGGCACGGATTTTATGAACTTGCAGTTGAGCAGAAGTCCTGCCAGCAGCGCCACGATGAATTTGATCACAGCCGTGCCGGGAACGTACAGGCCGTAGCCTGCTATGAGGTCGGCAAGGCCCGAGCCGAGTCCGGCCGCCGCCGCGCCCCACCACGGACCGAGCAGAAACGCCGAAAGCAGCACGACCGCGTCACCTGCGTGGATATAGCCGCCGATCGGCGTCGGGATGCGGATGACCATTGTCGCCGCGCAGCTGAGCGCAGCAAACAGAGCCGCGAACACTAATTTCTTGATCGTATTGTCTTTCATTGTCCTTCTCCTTTTTTTAGAGGCGCATTGACGCACCTGCGAATACATTTTTTGCGGTAGCCCGGTATCGACTCTGCCGAGAAATCCGGGGCTGCTTTCCTTTTTAGAGGCAATTTTGCTCACCATTGAACACATTTGACACAGCCGATTTTTTGTGCTGATTTCGCACAATTTTGCGTTGCGCATGCAACCGCGGTTTAGTCGGCAGGCTCGAGCCGGGTCTCAAAATTCTTTGCCGCATTTAAGTTACGCAAAGCGATGCGGTCTATGCCGTTGTTTCCGGTCGGGCAACCGCAATATGCGTATCGGCAGGAGCGCAAAAACGCATCTAAAATCCCACCAATTTCGTCGGTTGTACGCGATAATCGCACTATAATACAGAATGTGCCGCTTGTCAAGACCTAATATTGAATATTAGATAATCTTGTACCGATTTTTTAGAGGTGAGTTGCTGCAGTGCGGTACAGACCAAACCGCAGCATTCGGAACGGATAGCAATTCGGCTCTCTTAAGCAAAACGCTACGGTTTCTTCCATTGTCTCCGGTCGGGCCACCGTAATAAGCGTATCCGTAGGTGTGTCAAAGCGCCTCTAAAAATACTTGACAAACGAGGAAAATCAGATATAATATTATGGTCTGCGTATATGCGCAGGCTATCCTTGCTCCCGAAGAAATCGGGGGCCAAAAGACCAGAAGGAGGTGCAAACCATGGCAAAAGCAACTGAGAAGTACGAAGTAATGTACATCATCAACCCGAACTTCACCGAGGAGCAGACCGCTGCTGTCGTCGAGAAGTTTAAGGCGCTCGTTGAGGCTCATGGTACCCTGGATGAACTGGAGGAGATGGGTAAGCGCAAGCTCGCTTACGAGATCAACTACATTTCTGAAGGCTACTATGTGCTGATGAAGTTCACCAGCGGCGCGGATTTCCCCGCAGAGCTGGACCGTATCCTCGGCATCACCGACGGCATCATGCGTCGCCTGATCACCCTGCGTGCTGAGTAAGGAGACGAGTTATGCTTAATCACATCACGATCATGGGCCGCCTGACCCGTGACCCTGAGCTGAGATACACTCAGTCACAGACCCCTGTCGCATCGTTCACCCTTGCCGTTGACCGCGATTTCGGCGGCCGCGACGGCGGCGAGAAGCAGACCGATTTCATCGACTGCGTCGCATGGCGTTCGACTGCTGAGTTCGTCAGCAAGTATTTCGCCAAGGGCAGCATGGCTGTCGTTTCCGGCAGACTGCAGATCCGCGACTGGACCGACCGCGAGGGCGGTAAGCGCCGCAGCGCCGAGGTCGTCGTTGACAATATGTATTTCGGCGAAAGCAAGCGCCGCGAAGGCGGCGACATGCGCGGTGAGCCCCGTCACTCCTCAAGCTACGATGCTCCGGCTCCCTCGATGGGCGCGTCGGCATTTTCCGAGCTTGGCGACGATGACGGCGAACTGCCGTTTTAAAAATAATATAGGAGGATACAGCTAATGGCTTTCGATAAGAACAATCCCAAAAACCGCAAGCGCAGAAAAGTCTGCCAGTTTTGCGTAGATAAGGCCACCAGCATCGACTATAAGGATACTGCAAAGCTTCGCCGCTACATTTCCGAGCGCAGCAAGATCCTTCCCCGTCGTACTACCGGTACCTGCGCAATGCATCAGCGCCAGCTCACCGAGGCTATCAAGAGAGCCCGTCAGATCGCTCTCCTGCCCTATGTGACCGACTGATTTTTAAATTTTAAGCTCCCACGGACAAGCCGTGGGAGCTTTTTTGTCGCTTTTTGCACCGTGGGCGCAATATTCCGCTGAAAATCGCGTCATTATAAGTGAACGGAGCATTTCTTACGTTCAACATTATGAAAATCTCCTTCTCCACCCCCCAATCGTATGGAGTCTCCGCCCCCCGGAGACTCCTTTTTTTAGAGGCGATTTGACGCAGCTACGGATACATTTATTGCGGTTGCCCGGTTCGAGGGTGCGGAGGAAACATTAACGTTTTGCGTAACATGAATGCGGCATCGCATCAAAGCAAAAGGGCTCGCCGTCTGCACTTGGCAGACAGCAAGCCCTTTTTATTAGCCTGACACAATATAACGCGCGCAAAAGGCCGCCTAATGTCATTTTATAAATCCGCCGTCGGCGCAGAGTATTTGCCCGGTTATGAACGAGGCGCTGTCGGACGCCAAGAACGCGACGGCTTCGGCAATATCCTCGGGTCTGCCGAGCCTGCCGAGGGGCGTGTCCTCGGCGAGCATATCGAGCGTTTCATCGCCGAGCACCTGCACCATGTCGGTGTTTATGACGCCGGGCGCAACGCAGTTTACGCGGATGTGAGTCGGCGCAAGCTCCTGCGCGAGCGAGCGCGTAAGGCCGATTATCGCGTGCTTTGTTGCCGAATACGCGACCTCGCACGACGCGCCGTGCATGCCCCATATCGATGACACATTCACGATGCAGCCCGAGTGCTCATGCAGCATGCTCGGCAACACCTCCTGAATGGTGTTGAACGCACCGTTTACGTTCACATCGAATATCCTGCGCCAGTATTCCTCGCTTATATCCTGAAACAGGCTTTGGCGCGCAATGCCAGCGTTGTTGACAAGCAGCGTTATATCTCCAAAGCGCGCCTTCACCGCGCCGACCATTTCGTGCACGGCGGCTCTGTCGGCAACGTCGGCTCCAAAGCACATGGCCTCATGCCCCTCGGCAAGCAGCTCATCGCGAAGCTCCTCTGCCTTATCGCGGCGCTCGATGTAATTTATGCACACGGCGTAGCCGCGCCGGGCAAGTGACACGGCGCAAGACCTGCCGATGCCGCGCGAGGAGCCGGTTATAAGTGCAACCTTTTTCAATGCTCGACCTCACTTGTTCTCAAATTGGCTGGTGTACAGCTCCTTATACAAACCGCCCTTTTCGAGCAGCTGCTCATGCGTTCCGCTTTCGACGATATCACCCTTATCCATGACAAGGATGAGGTCCGCGTCGCGGATGGTGGACAGGCGGTGGGCAATGACGAAGCTCGTTCTGCCGCGCGTGAGGCGATCCATCGCCTTCTGCACGAGCACCTCGGTTCGCGTATCTACAGAGCTTGTGGCCTCGTCGAGAATTATCATCGGAGCATTTTCGACCATTGCGCGCGCGATGGTCAACAGCTGGCGCTGGCCTGCCGAAAGGCTGCTGCGGTCGTTAAGCTCCGTATCATAGCCCTTGGGCAGCGTCTTTATGTAGTGGTCAAGACCCACGAGTTTGCATGCGGCCTCGATCTGCTCATCGGTGACGCCGGGCTTGCCATAGGCGATATTCTCGCGATATGTTCCGTCGAACAGCCATGTGTCCTGAAGCACCATGCCGAACATTGCGTGTACGTCGCTGCGGCGCATCTGCGAAACCAGCACACCGTCGATCTTTATCTGCCCGCTCCACAGCTCGTAAAAGCGCATGAGCAGGTTTACCATCGTGGTTTTGCCGGCGCCGGTGTAGCCGACTATGGCCACCTTCTGCCCCGGCTCTATATCGGCGGAGAAATCGTGGATTATCGGCTTATCCTCGTCATAGCCGAAGCGTACATTTTCAAACTCGACCTTGCCGCGAACATGATCGATGTGCGCGGTGCAGCCGCTGTCGTCAGGCATTTCCTCCTCGGCGAGGAAGCCGAACACCCTTTCGCCGGCAGCGCCGGCCGACATGAGACTGCTGACAGCCTGGGATATCTGGCTCAGGGGGTTGGTGAAGAGCTTTACATAGCTGATAAACGCAACTACCGTGCCGAAGCGGATGGCTCCGTTCATCGTAAGCGTTGCGCCGACGATGCACACGGCGACATAGCCGAGGCTGCCGACAAAGCCCATCAGCGGCATCAGCATTCCGCTGAAAAACTGCGACTTCCACGCACTGTTGTAAAGATTATCGTTTATGCGGTCAAACTCTTTTTTCGACTGCGCCGTTGCGCCGTAGGCTCTTACGATGTTGTGGCCGGAATACATTTCCTCAACGTGGCCGTTCATATCGCCGAGATTCTGCTGCTGCTGGCGGAAGTACTTGCGCGAGCGCGAAACGATGAAGAACATCAGCACAAAGCCGAGTATCGACGAGCCGATCGCCGTCAGTGCAAGACGGCCGCTGGTTGCAAACATTATTATAGTAACGCCCACGAACTGCACGACAGCCTGAACGAGCGTCGTTATGCTGGAGTTGAGCGCCGAGGATATGGTGTCAACGTCGTTCGTGATGCGGCTGAGAACGTCGCCGACTGTGACCTTGTCGAAGAATTTAAGCGGAAGCTTGTTTATCTTCTGGCTGATGCTCGTGCGCATGCTCCACGCAAGCTTCTGCATGACGGTTATCATGATATAGCTTGCCGCGCAGGTGACGAGGTTTGCGCTTATGTATATTGCAAGTATGATGAGGATGGACTTTATGATAAGGTCCATATCTATGCCCGTTTGCAGTCCGTCGCTGATATTGTTGGTCAGGTCTGCAAGCTTATCGGGCGCAATTATCGTCAGAAGCGTGCCGACGAGGCTGAAGATGAGCGAAATAACAATGGGCTTGTACCACGGCTTTAAATACCGCAGCAGCTCAAGCATCGAGCTTTTGACGTTTTTGGGCTTTTCGTCGGCGCCTCTTCCCGGTGGTCCGTGTCTCATATGGCAAGTTCCTCCTCCGAAAGCTGGCTGAGCGCGATCTGGCGATAGACCTCGCAGGACTTGAGCAGCTCCCTGTGAGTTCCGATGCCGACCACTCGGCCTTCGTCGAGAACGACGATCCTGTCGGCCGACATGATGGTGCCGATGCGCTGGGCAACGATAAGCTTTGTCTGCCCGTCGGTGCGGTTTTTCAGAGCATCCCTCAGCTCGCGGTCGGTCTTAAAGTCGAGCGCGGAGAAGGTGTCGTCAAAAATGAGTATCTCGCAGTCGCGGCAGAGTGCGCGCGCTATGGAAAGGCGCTGCTTCTGGCCGCCGGAGAAGTTCGTGCCGCCGCGCGCCATGTGCGCGTTTTCCTTATCCTCAAGCTCGGAGACAAAGTCCGCCGAGTGCGATATCTCCAGCGCGTCGGCAAGCATTCTCTTATCAGCATTTTGGCCGAACGCCACGTTGTCGGCGACGGTTCCTGTGAACATGACCGCCTTCTGCGAGACGTAGCCTATCTTGGCATAAAGTGCTTCGAGGTCGTATTCCTTGACGTTCACGCCGTCAACGAGCACCTCGCCCTCGCTTGCGTCATAAAACCTCGGTATGAGGTTCATGAGCGTTGTTTTGCCCGAGCCCGTGGAGCCGATGAACGCGACCGTTTCGCCCCTGTCGGCCTTGAAGCTCACGTCGCTGATGACGCTGCCGCTGCCGCCGGGATAGGTGAAGCTTACGTTTTTAAACTCGACCGTGCCTCGCACGTCGCCGGAATCGGTGACAGAGCCGCTTACGACCTTAGGCTCGGTTGCAAGCACCTCGCTTATACGCTTTGCAGCCTCCAGCGCACGCGGCATGATGATAATGACCATGACGATCATTATGAAGCTCATTATGACCTGCATCGCGTAGGACATGAAAACGATCATATCCGCAAAGATATCAACGCGCGAGGCAATCGAGGCCGCGCCGTTTATGGCAACGGCATTTATCAGCACCGCGCCTATCCAGTAGATCGACATGTTAAGGCTGTTCATGACAAGGCTCATGAACGGGCTTAGAAGCGTCATGGTGCGGTTTGCAAACAGCGAGTTGTTAAGAAGCTCGGTGTTGACCTTTTCAAACTTCTTTTCCTGGTACTCCTCGGCATTATACGCATGCACGACGCGGATGCCGGTGAGATTTTCGCGCGCGGACTGGTTGAGCGAATCCTGAAGCCACTGGATGCGCTTAAAGCGCGGAAACGTGCGCACGATGGCAAAGCTCAGTATCGCAACAAGCAGCACGACCGCGATGCCCGTTGCCAGCGACCACTGCCACGCCTTTCCGGCGATCTTCAGTATCGCCCAAACGGCCATGAGCGGCGCCTTGACAACAACCTGAAGCGACAAAACGACCAGCATCTGCACCTGAACAACGTCGTTTGTCGAACGGGTTATAAGGCTCGCGGTTGAAAAAGCGTTTATCTCCTCGAGAGTGAAGCTCTCGACCTTGTAGAACATTTCTTTTCTCAGACGCTTTGAGAAATTTGCCGCGATGCGCGAGGCAAAAAAGCACACCGCGATCGATGAGACAAGACTTCCGAACGCGCACAGCAGCATCATTCCGCCGGCGCTCCAGACATCGCCCATCGCGCTGCCCGGAGTTTCGATAAGCGTCGTTATCTCGGACATATAATCGGGTATCATCAGCTCAAGAACGACCTGAGCGCACACAAAAACGAGGCTGAACAGGCAAAACAGCCATTCCTTCGCTCTCAGATACCTAAACAGTTTCAACAGCTTCAGCATTTAGCGGCAGCACTCTCCTTTTTCTTTTCCGCATCGAGCTTTTCCTCAATCATGCCCTGTGCAAGAGCGGCGGTCTCCTTCGTTTTGTGTTCCTTGACGTATTCTGCGTCGATAACGCCGACAACATCTATGTATATATTCGTCTTTTTAAGAGGGAAATTGTGAATGACCCTGTCGGTATTGCGCAGCGCAACGCACACGACGGGGACGTTCGCTCTCTGCGCGATCTTGAACGAGCCTGCGTGAAACGGCAGCATATCCTCCTGCTTGCTGCGCGTGCCCTCGGGATAAATGACAACGGAGGCATAGTCCTTGTCGATATACTCGGTCGCCGCCTTGACGGTTTTGAGCGCTTCGCGGTTATTTTCCCTGTCAAGCGGCAGGCAGCCGCACTTGTGCATGACCTTGCCGATGATGGGGATCTTCAGATTGCCCGGCTTTGATACGAAGGTAAGCTCCTCCTTGGGCATCTTGTGTACCATGACGACGGGATCGGCAAGCGAGCGATGGTTTGCCACCATAAGATAGCGCGTATCCTTCGGGATAAGCTCCGTTCCCGTTATCGAGACATCCGCGCGCGCATAGAAGCACAGTAGATCCGCCACGGCGTGCAGATGCCACAGCCAGAACTTCGACGGCTTTTCCTGCGGCTTGCTCTTTCTTATGAAAAGCTCCGTAGACAGCAGCATCACGAGCACGTACGCAATGTGCGCACCGAAGAAATATTCAAGAAAGCGCAGCAGCAGTATGCCCGTTGTCTCCAGGGCATTGCCCGTCTGTCCGGCAATGAGCGTGTGCAAAACGGAACCTCCGGCTCCGATAGCGGCAAATATTTTAAGAAGCATGAACAAGCCTCCCGGTTCGAACTTAAAAATATATGATATTTATTCATTTTACCACGAGTTCGTGATTTTCCAACATTAATTTTTTGAACATTTTAATAATTTTTAACTTTTTAGTTTCAATGTAAAAACACATTTTTCGACTTTTCACGGAAGAATGCCCAAAATCGGGGTAACTTCGTTATATAAATATCAGTGTTTTGACCTTCTTCGATGCATTTTTGTGTGTTTTGCACACCTTGAGCGCTAAAATCGCGCATCTTTCGTAGAAATTGATAAATTTGTTGAAATTGAACGAAAGGCGCTAATTTTAAAATTGATTTTTGCCCCATAATAGTATAAAATACATAAACGAGTTGTTAACGGCTTATAAACACCGTATCCGTTGCGACTCCCAGTTCAGTAATCAATTTAATAGGAGTGAATTTTATGGAATCCCTTAAGTTCCTGGCACCTGCTCTCGCAGTGGTCGCTCTGCTGTTTGCTTTCTATAAGATAGCATTCGTCTCCAAGCAGGACGCAGGTACCGAGCGCATGAAGGAAATCGCAGCGGCTATCAACGATGGCGCAAAGGCTTTCCTTTTTGCAGAGTACAAGATCCTTGCGATCTTCGTAGTCGTTCTGTTTATTGCCATCGGCCTCGGTCTGGGCAGCTGGATCACCGCACTTTGCTTCCTGTTCGGTGCTCTGTTCTCCATCCTTGCAGGCTACATCGGCATGAATGTTGCAACCAAGGCTAACGTCCGCACCGCAAACGCAGCACGCACAAGCGGCATGAACAAGGCTCTGTCGATCGCATTCTCCGGCGGCTCTGTCATGGGCATGTGCGTTGTCGGCCTCGGCCTTCTCGGCGCATCCGTCCTGTTCCTCATTTTCGAGGACACCAACGTTCTGTTCGGCTTCTCCCTCGGCGCAAGCTCGATCGCTCTGTTTGCCCGTGTCGGCGGCGGTATCTACACCAAGGCTGCTGACGTCGGCGCAGACCTCGTCGGCAAGGTCGAGGCAGGCATCCCCGAGGACGACCCCCGCAACCCTGCAGTTATCGCAGATAACGTCGGCGACAACGTAGGCGACGTTGCAGGCATGGGCGCTGACCTGTTCGAGAGCTATGTCGGCGCTATCATCTCCGCAATGACCCTCGGCGCAGTTGTCGTTGCTCAGTTCGGCGATCTGTCCGTTATCTTCCCGCTGGTCATCGCGGCATGCGGTATCCTCGCATCCGTTATCGCTACCTTCTTTGTCCGCGGCAAGGAAGGCTCCAACCCCCACAAGGCACTGAAGATGGGCTCGTATGTTTCCGCCCTTCTCGTTGTTATAGCCGCCATCATCCTAAGCAAGGGCATGCTCGGCAGCTACGGTCCTGCTATCGCGATCGTTGCAGGTCTGGTCGTCGGCCTCGTTATCGGTATCGTTACCGAGGTCTACACCTCCGGCGATTACAAGTTCGTTAAGAAGATCGCTCAGCAGTCCGAGACCGGTTCGGCAACCACCATCATCTCCGGCACCGCAGTCGGCATGATGTCCACTTGGGTCCCCGTCATCCTCATCTGCGTAGGCATCTTCCTTGCTTACAAGTTTGCAGGCCTGTACGGCATTGCTCTTGCGGCAGTCGGCATGCTCTCCACCACCGGCATCACCGTCGCGGTTGACGCTTACGGCCCCATCGCCGACAACGCCGGCGGCATCGCAGAGATGAGCGGCCTTGACCACTCCGTGCGTGAGATCACCGACAAGCTCGACGCAGTCGGCAACACCACCGCAGCAATGGGCAAGGGCTTCGCGATCGGCTCTGCCGCTCTGACCGCACTTGCTCTGTTCGTTTCCTTCACCCAGGCTACCGGCCTGACCGCAGACCAGGTCGCACTGACCAGTCCCACCGTCGTTATCGGTCTGCTCATCGGCGGCATGCTCCCGTTCGTGTTCTCGGCAATGACCATGGACTCCGTTTCCAAGGCCGCTTACAGCATGATCGAAGAGGTTCGCCGTCAGTTCCACGAGATCCCCGGTATCATGGAAGGCAAGGCAAAGCCCGACTACAAGACCTGCGTTGCTATCTCCACCACCGCTGCTCTTAAGGAAATGCTCGTTCCCGGCATCATGGCAGTCGTTGCACCTCTGGCAGTCGGCCTCATCCTCGGCTCGACCGCTCTTGCAGGTCTGCTGGCAGGCTCCCTCGTTTCCGGTGTTATGATGGCAATGTTCATGTCCAACGCCGGCGGCGCATGGGATAACGCAAAGAAGTACATCGAGGAAGGCCACCACGGCGGCAAGGGCAGCGATGCTCACAAGGCAGCCGTCGTCGGCGACACCGTAGGCGATCCGTTCAAGGACACCTCCGGCCCGTCGATCAACATCCTCATCAAGCTCATGACTGTCGTTTCCACCGTTTTCGCAGCTATCTTCACTGCAAACGGCCTGTTCTGATAATCAAAAGCTCACCGCCTTGCATCCTATATCCTATGGATGCAGGGCGGTTTTTACACTTTAATCATACTTTATTAACAAAAAAGCGCGGTTTTTATGGCATAATAAGCGCAGTTCATAATACAAATGCGCCCGGCTTGACAAGGGGTGTATAATATTATGGTAAACTAAAAGTATTGGAGATCATTATGCTGAAGAAAAAAATAAAAAAGTTTTTTGCTTTCGCGATGGCTCTGGTCATGACGATGAGCGTTATGCTCTCGTGCATGTCCGTTTCGGCTTTTGCCGTGTCGCAGTCGGAGATAGACGCGCTCAAGTCTCAGAAGTCTCAGCTTTCGAGTCAGAAGACCAGCCTCCAGTCTACGATCAACTCTCTTCAGAGTCAGCAGAGTGACCAGATAGCGCTGAAAAACGCGCTTGACGAGAAAAACGCCATCACCGTAAAGCAGATCCTTAATCTAAACGAGCAGATAGATCTGCACACCGAGCTTATCGAGCAGAAGACCGCCGAGGTCGAGGAAGCTCAGAAAGTTGCCGACGCTCAGCTTGAAAAATACAAGGTTCGCGTTCGTGCAATGGAGGAATCGGGCAGATACAATTATTTTGAGGTTCTGTTCGGCGCCAGCAGCATCGGCGAGTTTTTGAGCCTTATTGATGATATTGGCGATATCATGAAAAGCGATAAGGAACTTGAGGATGCTTACCGCCAGTCCGTTGACGACCTCAAGGCCGTAAAGGCAGAGTATGAGCAGGCCAAGGCCGAGATGGAAGACAGCAAGGCAGAGCTTGAGACTCTCAAGGCCCAGCAGGAAAAGGACATCGCCCAGGCCAATGCTGTTATCGCTTCGCTTCAGGGCGATATAAGCTCCAACTCCTCGCTGCTCAGCGAGCTTTCCGCGCAGGAAAAGGCTCTTAACGCCGACATTCAGGCGAAGATCGCCGAGCTGAACAAACAGCAGCAGCAACAGCAGGGCGGCGGAAGCAGCGGCGGC
>ENA-ORRE01002158-ORRE01002158.1-human-gut-metagenome-genome-assembly--contig:-NODE-2158-length-11881-cov-3.939794_pt1 | contig 11881 bp, 9 predicted proteins | sample MGYA00242171_ERZ509126 | MGnify/ENA primary metagenome ERZ509126 (study PRJEB26280, sample SAMEA2338648) | human gut metagenome | biome: human gut; feature: human-associated habitat; material: faeces... | reverse complement strand
ACTGCTAACGGGCTTAAATTCCCTCTCAGGTACTCATTTTATTCGAATTTCCCTTCCGAATAATCTGAAAACTCTCCGGCACGTTCTTTCTTCTCATACGAGACCAACGTTTCGATACTGAGCGCTTTCCCGTTCTTAGGGCTTATGACATCTATCACACTTGACAAGGACCGGAACGTCTGTTCGCAATTCGCATCTCCATTATACGTCAACCTCCCCCGGTCAATGGCACCTACAGAAACATACCGTTTCGGATCTCCCCGATATTCGATAACAGTGGGCGTCATTTGTTCTTCTTCCCGAATCAGTTGGACGACAATTCTTTTTTTTGGTCAATCAGCCCCAACAGTTTTTTACTATGCACACTGATTTGTGCATCTACTTCACGAAGTTCATTCTTCAATGAACAAAACAATTCATCACTCAATGAATTTTCCATAAAAACGATTTTTATTAATTATAAAAAAGCCATTCCGGAAAGCACAGCTATTGCCTGCTTCCCGAAATGGTGACTAATACCTTCAAAAACAATGACTCTATTTTTACTTTAATGTACTCAATTTATTTCACTTCTTTTCTCTCCTGCATTCCAAACCAACAAAGCAAACACTACTGAAAGCAAGGCTGCACCAATCCAAAACCAATTGATATACGTAAAATCATAAACATCCGCCCCATTCACCACCGTTTTGTTTCCTTCTATCAGCACACCACTCATCACGTCCTGCAATCCGGCACCTATGTAACTGGCAATCCCCACTACTCCCAGTGCCGCACCCGAAGCGTTACGCGGAGCAATGTCAACCGCCATTAGCCCGCCTAGGAAACACAGTAACACACCAATACTTGTTCCAAACAAAATCATAGCCGTCACATCTACCCAGGTATGCACACCGGGAACAAGCAGGAACAGACACAAAGCGGCTACATTCATTAATCCGAAAATCAATGCAGGCACATTGCGACGCCCACCGAACAGCTTATCCGATATAAATCCGGAAAAGACTGTACCAACAATACCGCAAACCGAATTGATAGAAATAATAAAACTGGCATCCAAAGTGCTATATCCTTTCTCGGCTTCCAGATAAAACACTCCCCAACTATTCACCGCATAACGGCTGATGTACATAAAAGCACTGGATAAAGCCAATATCCAGATGGCAGGCATCAACAAAACCTGTTTTTGCGCTTTATTATAATCAGCAGTTTCCGCAGCATTCATTTCTTTTTTCTCCTTCGGCTGATTCACCGCCGGAAGTCCTTCACTTTGCGGAGTATCATGAAGGAACCGCCATATAATCAATGCTCCGATAAGCCCCACGAGACCTGCACCCAGAAAACCATACCTCCATCCCAGAACACTAACCACAGAAGCAACGATGATGAAAGTCAAAGCCTCGCCTATGTTATGGCTGGCAGACCAAAATCCATAGAAAGATCCACGTTCTTTATCACTAAACCAACGGGAAAGCCCCACTACACACGAAGCAGCTCCCATAGACTGGAACCAACCACTAATCCCCCAAAGAATGGCAAACAGGATAAATGAGTTGGTAAATCCCAAACATAGATTAACCAATGCAGTAACCAGTAAACCGATAGTCATAAAACGATTTATATTACTACGATCAGCGAGAAATCCATTTGTAAACTTTCCGATTGCATAGGTAAAGAAGAGTACAGAACCAATAATTCCTAATTCAGTTTCCGAAAAAATGCCCTCATCCACAATAGGCTTCTTCATTACATTCAGACTCAACCGACAGACATAATACAAACCATACCCAAAGGTTGCAGCCAAAAAAGTAGACCATTGCAAACGCTTCAACCGTTTCTTCTGTTCGGACAAAGACTCTCCGTTACAAGGTCTCGGCATTGAGACCTTGTAAAAATTAATAATATATTTCAGCATATTCTCGTGAGGTTAATCGTGAAGTTTCTTTGCTTTCAGATATTCCATTAATAACGCAGGTCGATCTGTCTGAATCAGTTTAGCTCCTTGTCCAATAATCCATCCCCAACTCTCACCCGGTTGCTTCAACTCTACAGCGAGGTCATCATCATGGCCACCGCAAAGTTCCGGCCACAAACTATTTATAAAAATTTTAGCGCCACTATCACGTACTTTCTTTATCAGTCTCTGCACTTCCGGTCCATCATTATCAAACACCAATTCAAAAGCCTGTGGTTTCATGTGTTCTAAATAACCGTCAACAATCGCTTCAGCACCTTCCTTGTGTAAATCAATCACAGGCATAAAAATCATCCTATCCAACACTTCACCATTTTCAGCTTTCACCTGATCATAAGGTAACCCGGCTTTCATTATACACTGATGCACAGTACCTGTTTTTTCAAGAATAGCGTATGCCTCTTTAAAATAATCATACCCTTTATCCACATTCACCATGATTTTGCCTTTACATAACTTCATCACTTCTTCAAAAGTAGGTATCAAGTGACGAGTTTTATGTCCGGCTCCATTTCTCATACGAAACTGACGCAACTCTTCCAACGTATAATCTTCCGGTTTACCTTTACCCGTGGTAGTACGGTCAATAGTTTTATCATGCATCAAGATAAGATGCCCATCTTTAGTACGCTTCAAATCAATTTCAACCATATCCACTCCCATATCAATGCAATTTTGAATAGCTTGCAATGAGTTTTCCGGAGCATTACGCCAATCTGCACGGTGTGAAACCACCAGAATTGATTTTTCAGCAGATTCATTAAATGCTTTATGAATCCGTTCAGCAGGATTTTGCCCCCATAAAGCAACTGTACACAACAACAAGAGGCAACTCAATAAAAATAGATTCCTTCTCATAAATTTTATTGTTTATTTCATACATTCAAATAGATCCGATTCATAGATAACATGGCTTTCAGATACAGAAACCGTATCATTAAAAACATACACACGATATTTGTTGCCTCCCGGATACACACGTACCATTATATGCCCTTGATGGGATGCCATTCTGTCAACCAAATCACCGATAACAATTTTAGTAGCCGGATGCATATTCGTGGAAAATATCTTTCTCTCTTCCGGATAAATTTCTTTAGAGAATAGACGATACAACACCGTATGATTAGGATGCAAAGCATCCCAAGTAGACATTATGACATTCTGAGGTGATAAATTCCGGAGAAAATTTTCATTAGTCCCGTCCTCATTGCCATGATGATTTAATACCGCCACTTCTACTTTACCTACCACATCAGAAACCGGGGTCTCAATATCATGCCACTTAGGACGTCCCGGACGGGGAAAGCCTGGTATATCCCCTCCTGTATAGTAATCAAATGCACCATAACTCAACTTTATCACACAGCTATACATATTTTCTCTGAGCATTTCACTTTTTGAATAGTTGCCCTTATCAGGAAATAATGAGGTAACTCCTGTATCTCCATCCCAAACCTTACCATTAGCATATACATTACGCACACCAAATGAATGATATTTTTCCGGTTCATTGCGTAACACAAATTGATTGCACGATCCCACATTAAAGGTTTCACGTTTAGTGCAGTCAGAGATTGATTTTACGAAATTACGATAGTTCATATAGCAAGAATCTTTATCGGAAGGAGGCATAAAGTCATCCCCTCTGTCCACGATTACCTTAGCAGGAAAATTCCGATATACCTCGGAAACCCCAGTCAGATAATACCTGCCTTTATCCTCTTTCTTATGCAACCAACTACCGATATGATCTGAATGATAATGCGTCAAAAGATAATAGTCAATGTTTTCTTTGTCTTTAGGTATAAAATAGCGTATATAATCTGCAATCCACTCACCAGCTTTCTTGGTATCATCTGGTTTTGCAGCTACAACCCTCTCTCCGACTCTATTATTTTCTCCGGCATCAATCAACAGAGTAGTTCCATCCGGCAAAATACAAAAGGTGCAATCCCCACGTCCGGTATTGATATGATGGATATCCATATATCCCTCTTTCCATTGAGGCAATTCTTGCGAGAAAGCACATTCAGTCACCAAGGCGAACAACAGTCCCCAAATATATTTCATGTTTCATAGTTTTATAAGGATGCCTGAGAGGCAATACTTTCAAGCATCCTCATTCAATAAATACTCAGATTAGTTATATCCCGGATTTTGAGGGAATGTTTCCGGATTGTCGATCAAATCAACCTCCGTTTTCGGAATCGGATATAAATAATCATTCTTTGTTATTGTGAAACCAACCTTTGACATAGCTTCTATAGCCGTATCTGTACGAATCAAATCAAACCAACGATGCAGTTCGAACGGGAATTCCAAACGGCGTTCTTCCAATACAGCCTTGCGGAAAGCACTCTGATCTTTCAAATCTGTCACTTTATATTCCACTGCATTTGCACGCTTACGAACCAAATTCAAGTAGCTCAGTGCCTTACTCGATTCAGAACTTTCATAGGCTACTTCATTGTGAGCCTCAGCACACATCAGCAATACATCCGCCCATCTCAATAATGGTAAGTCAAATCCAACCTTTGCCGTAGTAGCGTCGAATGTATCATAATACTTAGCTATTACATTATTGTTAGCATCTACCTTTTTATATTCGATCATGGCTTTACGATCGTCCTCATTTCCATAAGAAGCTAAAAGTTTGCTATCAATAACCGACTTATCCTTAAAGTAATCGTTGTATCCATGTCCTTCTCCAAGAACTGATTTTGAATATCGTACAGCAAACAGAATTTCTTTATTCATCTCCTGGTTTACATCAAAAACATCAGCAACGGTGTTCTGCAAACCATATTTGGATGAATAATCTTTGACTATGTTATCCAGCAAAGTCGCTGCTGCCGACCACTTTTGTTGTGTCAGATAAGCTTTTGCCAATAATGCTTTTGCAGCTACGGAAGTGGCTCTTCCCAGATTGTCATCATCATAAGCAGAAGTAAGCATACCGGATGCAGCCTCCAAATCCTCTTCTATAGCTCTATAAACATCCGCCACTGAACTACGTCCATACCCCTTAGCTTCAATTGCCGTCACCGGTTTCAGGATCAGAGGCGCAGCTCCCCAAAGACGAACAATATTGAAATATGCCAAAGCACGTAAAAACATAGCTTCCCCTTCATACTGCTTTTTCAGCGCGGCATCTGTTACCACATCTATACTTGCAAGTACATTGTTGCATCTGTATATCTGGTTATATAATTCTTTCCATGCATAGCGAACGACATTATTTCCGGATGTAGCAGTAAAGTTATCAATGAAGTAGAACATACCGGCTGCTCCACCGGGATTAATATCTTCCACATTATCAGACCTTAGCTCCATGAGGGAAATGAAATATTCGCCATATTGATAGGTCCCCTGCAAGGAACCATAACAAGCGGACAATGCAGAATTTATATCAGAAGTATTTTTATAGTAATTTGCTGAAGAAGCCTCAGATATAGGTGTCAAGTCCAGAAAATCACTACAGCTGGTAAGCAACAGAGATGCAAAAGCTACAATATAATATTTAATTTTCATATCTTGATTATTTAAAAGGTTACGTTTAATCCGAATACAAATGATTTAGACAGAGGATATGTACCATAATCAATACCAGGAGTCAGTGAACCGCCTTTCATATTCACTTCCGGATTGTATCCGCTATATTTGGTAAAAGTGAAAGGATTCTGAGTAGAGAAATAAACTCTTGCCCGGCTGATTCCTACATTGGTAAGCAATGATTTAGGCAGCGTATATCCAAAAGTGATATTCTTAATTCTCATATAAGAACCATCTTCAATATGCCAGGTAGAAGTAGTACCATTCATACCCGTTGCACTTCTGTTTGCACGAACTACATAGCCGCTGCCCGGATTACTTTCCGATTGCCAACGATCCAAAGCATCGACCTGACAGTTATTTCCTCCTTCCATATTATCAATGTAACGACGGAATATATTGGCAATCTTATTCCCTTGTACACCTTGCAGGGCAACAGAGAGATCAAACCACTTATATTTCAACTCTGTAGAGAAACCATACGTAAACTTCGGCATGTAATTTCCTGTAATAGTACGGTCGTTCTCGTCAATCTCCATATTACCGTCCATATCTTTGAAACGGAAATCTCCCGGTTTCGCACCACTGACATAGGCATATTTACGTTGGCTCTTATCCGGATTCTTCGAGTTATCAATCTCTGCCTGATTAGCGAATACACCATCCGTTACCAAAGTATAATAGTTACCGATAGGCTCTCCGACTTTAGTAATGAAAGTCACACTCTCGGAAGTAGTTATCATTTCATCAACACCACCGAGGTCTTTTACTTCATTCCGGTTGGCAGAGATATTAAAACGATTATTCCACGTAAAGTCTCCCCAAGTATTAGTAGTAGAAATAGCGAATTCGACGCCCTTATTATTTACTTTTCCAATATTCATAGGCACTGTACTGAAACCGGAAAACTCGGCAACCGGTACATTCAGTAGCATATCAGTTGTATTACTGTTATATAAATCCAGTTCTAAAGTCAGCATATTAAACAGTCCTATTTCCAGACCCAGATTGAACATAGCTGTCTTCTCCCAACCTAAATCAGGATTTCCAGCTGTTGCAGGACGTAAACCGCTGGCCAAAGTGCCGTCAGCTTTTCCAAACACATAATTGTCTTCCGATAACGTAGCATAATACTCATAATTTCCAATATTGAAATTACCACTAATACCGTAGCTCGCACGCAATTTCAAGGAAGTAAGCCATTTTATATCTTTCATAAAATCTTCTTCACTGATATACCATCCGGCAGAAGCTGACGGAAACATACCCCAGCGGTTATTCTTTCCAAAACGGGAAGATCCATCCATACGAGCAGCAGCTGATAGTAAATATTTACCTTTATATGAATATTGCACACGTGCCAATGCCGATAACAACGACCATTCGTAAGCGGTTGCACTCCAGCTTGTAATAGCTGATGCTGCATTCATGGTATGTACCAAGTCATTAGGATAACCATTACCGGCCAGCAATGAAGTGTTCACTGATTCTTTCTGTGCAGTCCATCCGGCTATGGCAGACAAATTATGTACATCCTTAATTATTGTAGTATATGACAAGGTGTTTTCCCATACCCAGTTCAGCATATTCTTATCACGCTTCGACCCTTCAGGCACTGAAGGCGGAAGTCTGTCTAAAGAAGTAGGCAAAGTGGAAGGTCTGTAATAAGAACGGCTGTAGCTGTTGAAATCCACACCGAAACTTGTCTTGAATTTCAGATTCTTATAGAGTTCGTATTCACCATAGACATTCCCCATAAAACGGTAACGTTTCATCTGATCTTCCTTTTCGTTTGCCAGAGCTACAGGATTTACAATCTGCGGATGCTTATACTGCCAGTTCCATTGATCAAAATTATAAGAACCGTCGGCATTGTACACCGGCATAGTGGGTGACATGGCCAAAGCAGAAGCTACGATTGTCTCTTCTTTATATCTGTCCTCGGTGGGAACGATGTTATACACAGAATAATTAAAAGACAGATTAGTACCGAAAGTGAATTTCTTATAATTAGCATCGACTTTTCCTCTGGCTCCCATCTGTTCAAAATCCGAACCGATAACAATACCCTGCTCTTTCATGTAATTACCGGAAATAAAATATCTGGCAGCTTTGTTTCCTCCGGACAGAGAAAGATTATGACTTGTGACGATTCCTGTTCTCATAACTTCGTCTTGCCAATCTGTATTCGTCAGTCCGGTTTCACCATTGATATATGGCATTATTTCGGGAGGTAGCAAATAAGCCTGATTGATAACATCCGGTTTCTTTCCCAACTTCTGGTTACGAACTTCATTAGAATCATTGATGCTACCTTCAATACCTTTACTTTCCAGCAAATCAAGATAAGCATTGTTGTGTCCATCATAGGAAAGCCAAGCATATTCATACGCATCCAGCATATCTATCTTTTTAGTACGCTGCTGGAAACCTACATATCCATCATATTGTACAGTAGGCTTCATATCTTTTCCTTCCTTACCTTGCTTAGTGGTAATAATGACTACACCATTTGCACCTCTTGATCCATAAATGGCTGCCGCTGAAGCATCTTTCAAAACTTCAATGGACTCAATGTCATTCATATTAATGGAACTCAAAGGAGATACATTTTGTCCAGTACCATTTCCTGCTTCACCGGACATGGGGAAACCATCTACCACATACAACGGTTCCGTACCCGCAGTAATACTACCACTACCTCTTACCTTAATAGATAATCCGCCCCCCGGGATACCATTCGGTTGTGAAACCTGCACACCGGTCATCTTACCAACAAGAGCCTGATCCACACTGGAAACCGGAACTGCCAATTCACTCGCTTTCATTGAGGAGATAGAAGTGGTTACATCGCGTTTACGTTGTACGCCGTATCCCACTACTACGACTTCATCCAACATTTCGCTATCTTCCTTCAAAGTGACATTTTGCAAGGCTTTGTCATTAGCTTTAAATGTCAATGTCTGGTAGCCAATGAATGAAATGGTTACTTCTGCATTTTCCGGAACATTGGCTAAGGTATATTCACCGTCAACGTTTGTAATTGATCCCAGTGTGGTTCCTTGTATTGCCACACTCGCCCCAATCACCGGTTCACCGTTTTCATCAAGAATCTTTCCGTTAATTGATCTTACTTTTGTTTTGTCATCACCCGGCATTTGCTTTTTGAGAGAAATCACAATCATCTTATTCTTAAGATTCACTTCCAATGATTTGTCAAGGATAGATGACAATGCCTCTACGACGGGAGTATTTTCAAAAGTTGCATTAACCTTTTTATTCTCGTTTATTTCGTTTTTCTGATAGATAATGGACAGCCCTGTCTGACTCTCTATTTCCTTCAATACAGTTTTCAATGTTTGTTCCTTAAAAACTTTGCTGACTGTCTGGGCATTTACAGATAATGAACCCAAACTGAGCAAGAACAAAAGGAATAAGCATAGAATTGATTTTCGGTTGTTCATAGCTTTTCTTGATTTAATTAGTTGTTACAAAATTGATTTTATTCTCTGATATATATATCCTTTCCTCTGCGTTCGACGGTTATCGGGATGATCTCCTGCAAAGCAGCCATCACCTCTCCTATCGTCTCACGGTTTCTTAATGAAATGCGGAAGCGTTTGGCACCTACCTGTTCCGATTCCAGACTGATATTGACGTCATACTGGCGGGATAGCTTCGCTACCAGTTCTTTCAACGTAATATCCTCAAATTCAATTCGATTCTCCGACCAGGCTTTCCATTGCTTCACATCATTACGGGTACGTGTGATTTTTCCGGTGGCCATATCCAACTTCACGAATTCACCGGGTGTCATCTCTATCCGCTGTTCCCCGCGATGGATTTCTACAATTCCTTCCATCAGTGCCGTAGTGACAACTGAGTCTTCAGGATAGGCGGAAACATCGAATTTCGTTCCTTTCACTACTACATCATATCCACAGGTTTGCACCGTGAATTTGGCTTTTTCCTTCTTCGTGACTTCAAAATAAGCCTCACCGCTAAGTATTACTTTACGATTCCGCTCGTTGAACTTATCCGAATACTTCAGTACGGAACCGGCATTCAGCCATACCACCGTACCATCTGCCAAAGTCATCTTGCTCTTTTCTCCGTAGGGAGCTTCGAATACGAAATAATCTTCGGTAGAAGATAAGGAAGCAATGTTCCAGATGCCCAACGTAGCCCCGGCAGTAAGCACCACAATAGCGGCTACGGCCCCCAGCCACTCTGCGCCAGAAGCTGAAATAACGACGGGGCAACATCGGCATAATAGCCTCTTGCGTGCGAAGGCGGCGTTGCAGACGTTGCCATTCATGCATGGTCTGTTCGTCCCCTTCATTAGTAAGTTTCCATTCTTTTTCCCACTGGCGAAACCGCAGGCGGTTTTCTTCCGCTTGCTCAATGTAACTGAACAAGAGTTTCTCTTCCGCCTTTGAAATGTGTCCTTCAAAGTAGCGGATCGCCAATTCGTGAATGTTTGTTTCTGTTTTCATAAATTCTCTTTCTATAGGATGTAACAACTAATTTTAATTCTACCCAACCCCGGAAAAAGAAAAAAGCAGAAAATTTTTAGTTCTCTGCTTTTTCTCCTCCTGGTTATTCTGTTTATTCGTTCATAATCACCCAAGCTAAAACCATTATATAGATGTCTACCGGATACTTATCCTTGAAGTGACGTTCAAAAAGGGCAAGGGCTTTAGAAATGTGTTTCTCCACGGCTGTAGTGGATATTTGTAATTTATCGGCTATCTCCCTGTTCTTGAGATGTGTGAACCGACTCAACAGGAAGACTTCGCGGCAACGGTCAGGCAGCTGACCGATGACGAGTTTGATTTGCTCCTGCAATTCGTCATAGAGGAGTTTATTGTCTGCATCAAAGGTGAAGTCGGTATAGTAAAGCCGTTCTTCCCCGTCAATGGATGCCAGGTATTCAATCCGGTGCTTCTCTACAATGGATACGTGTTTCAGGTAGTTCAGGCATCCGTTGCGCACCATTGCAAACAGCAAAGAAGTTATGGAGACCGATGAAAGTAAATCCCTCTTCTCCCAGAACTTCAGAAAACATTCCTGAATAATATCCCGAACGATTTCTTCATCTTCAATAAAGCGAATAGCATATCCACGCAAACGCGGAAAGTAATTTTTAAACAGATAAACGAAGGCTTCTTCGTTTCCCCGTTTTATCTCCTCCAATAAATAGCTATCATCTGAAAAATCAGCCAAATTCTTTTCCATGCTTATATTTTAAGGAACAAAGATTGTTAGAAGTTAATAATTAGGTTTTGCAAACCTATTAAAATTTTGTTCCAATACAAAATGAAAAAGGGATTGTTTTTTTATTCGCTTACTGATTTTGAAGAATTCCCAATGATTCAGCATTACCTATTTATGCCTCTCTCAACTCCCAATGTCCTGATTTGTTAGAGCCGACACGTCTGATTAGCCCTTTCTCCTTTAATGCTGCCATAATACGTTCACCTTGCCGTAAGGAAACCGAAAGCGATTCTGCAATCTCCTTTGCAGTGCTTCGGTTATTTATCCGGATAAGTTCTAATACACGTTGTTCGTTTATACCGACATTTATACCGACATTTATACCGACATCGACACGAGGTTCTAAACCTTCATCCTCTATTGATGCCTGATAATTACGAATCGTCTGCTCTAAATTGCGGATATGTTCATCGAACATAAAGTTGTGAAATGGTTCTATATCATCGTTTTCACGAGTAGCTATAAGAGATTCAATATATTCCGCTTTATGGTCTTTGTTAATATTGGTAGGAATGATTCCAAACTCAAACTGCAACTGATTCATCAGCAAACGAGACATCCTGCCATTGCCATCAGCCCACGGATGAATTGTTACTAAATGGAAGTGAGCGTCGAAACTCAACTTATAACATTCAATAACATTCGTTTTTGAAAGAGCCTTTCGTCGCTGATTTATACTTTCGCAAAGTTCTGCCAACTTTGTAGGTACCTTTGAGTAATTCATATAAGAGCGTCCTCCAGTTCCGGCTGTAACGTTCAGTAATCGTAAATCTCCATTCGCTGACGAAAATTCACCTAATGCAGTTTGATATATTGTTCCAGTATTCTTCAGAACGATAGAAGATAGTTGCTTAAGCATATCAACAGAAATATCACTATGACTCTTTGCAAAAGCAATAGATTGTTCGTATGCTGCTTTCAGGTCTAAGTTCATTAGTTGCTCAGTCATAGAACGACCTTTCGCACTGATACCCTCATCAAACAAAAGTTGATTCTCAATTTCAGTGACAGTAGAACCTTCAATAGCTGTTGAATGGGTAATAATAGAGTAGAGATAGAACTTGTTATAGTCTA
>ENA-ORRE01002157-ORRE01002157.1-human-gut-metagenome-genome-assembly--contig:-NODE-2157-length-11882-cov-2.325949_pt1 | contig 11882 bp, 9 predicted proteins | sample MGYA00242171_ERZ509126 | MGnify/ENA primary metagenome ERZ509126 (study PRJEB26280, sample SAMEA2338648) | human gut metagenome | biome: human gut; feature: human-associated habitat; material: faeces... | reverse complement strand
CCCGGCAAAGATGCCGCTCTGGAAGATTCCATCGCACGCTTCCAGCAAAAACTTTCAGACCTCGGTTTTCAGATTGAAGAGGCCTCCTGGCTGAATCCCGTGCCTAATGTCTGGTCTGTACATATTCGCGACAAAGAGTGCGCACTGTGTTTTACCAACGGTAAAGGCGCAACCAAAAAAGCGGCGCTGGCTTCTGCCCTCGGTGAATATTTCGAGCGTCTCTCAACCAACTACTTTTTTGCGGACTTCTGGCTGGGCGAAACCATCGCCAACGGCCCATTCGTGCATTATCCCAACGAAAAATGGTTCCCACTGACCGAAAATGACGATGTACCAGAAGGGCTGCTCGATGACCGTCTGCGCGCATTTTACGATCCGGAGAATGAACTGACCGGTAGTATGCTGATTGACCTGCAATCCGGTAACGAAGATCGTGGTATTTGCGGTCTACCGTTTACGCGCCAGTCCGACAATCAGACCATTTATATTCCGATGAATATCATTGGTAACTTGTACGTTTCTAACGGTATGTCTGCTGGCAATACCCGTAACGAAGCACGCGTTCAGGGGTTATCCGAAGTTTTCGAACGTTACGTGAAAAACCGCATTATTGCTGAAAGCATCAGCTTGCCGGAAATCCCGGCAGACGTGCTGGCACGTTATCCAGCAGTAGTTGAAGCGATCGAAACGCTGGAAGCGGAAGGTTTCCCGATCTTCGCTTATGACGGTTCGCTTGGCGGCCAGTATCCGGTGATTTGCGTGGTACTGTTCAATCCTGCTAACGGTACCTGCTTTGCCTCATTCGGTGCGCATCCTGATTTTGGCGTTGCACTGGAACGTACCGTGACCGAGTTGCTGCAAGGTCGTGGCCTGAAAGATCTGGATGTGTTTACTCCACCAACCTTCGATGATGAAGAAGTCGCTGAACATACCAACCTCGAAACGCACTTTATCGATTCCAGCGGTTTAATCTCCTGGGACCTGTTCAAGCAGGATGCCGATTATCCGTTTGTTGACTGGAGCTTCTCCGGCACCACGGAAGAAGAGTTCGCCACGCTGATGGCTATCTTCAAAAAGGAAGATAAAGAAGTTTATATTGCCGATTACGAGCATCTGGGTGTCTACTCTTGCCGTATTATCGTACCTGGCATGTCCGATATTTATCCGGCTGAAGATCTGTGGTTGGCGAATAACAGTATGGGCAGCCATTTACGTGAAACGATTCTTTCGCTACCAGGTAGCGAGTGGGAAAAGGAAGATTACCTGAACCTCATCGAGCAACTGGATGAAGAAGGTTTTGATGACTTTACCCGCGTGCGTGAACTGTTGGGCCTGGCGACCGGGTCGGATAACGGCTGGTACACTCTGCGTATCGGTGAATTAAAAGCCATGCTGGCGCTGGCTGGTGGCGATCTGGAACAGGCTCTGGTCTGGACCGAATGGACGATGGAGTTTAACTCATCAGTATTCAGCCCGGAACGCGCCAATTATTATCGCTGCCTGCAAACGTTGTTATTACTGGCGCAGGAAGAAGATCGCCAGCCGCTGCAATATCTGAATGCGTTTGTTCGCATGTACGGCGCAGATGCCGTGGAAGCCGCCAGTGCGGCAATGAGCGGCGAAGCGGCGTTTTATGGCTTGCAACCAGTAGATAGCGATCTGCACGCGTTTGCTGCACATCAGTCGTTGTTGAAGGCCTACGAAAAGCTGCAGCGCGCCAAAGCAGCATTCTGGGCAAAATAAAATCAAATAGCCTACGCAATGTAGGCTTAATGATTCGTCTGAGTTATATTACGGGGCGTTTTTTTAATGCCCCGCTTTACATATATTTGCATTAATAAAATAATTGTAATTATAAGGTTAAATATCGGTAATTTGTATTTAATAAATACGATCGATGTTGTTACTTTATTCGCCAGGTGCTCCCTTTTAATTAACTGTTTTAGCGGAGGATGCGGAAAAAATTCAACTCATTTGTTAATTTTTAAAATTTATTTTTATTTGGATAATCAAATATTTACTCCGTATTTGCATAAAAACCATGCGAGTTACGGGCCTATAAGCCAGGCGAGATATGATCTATATCAATTTCTCATCTATAATGCTTTGTTAGTATCTCGTCGCCGACTTAATAAAGAGAGAGTTAGTGTGAAAGCTGACAACCCTTTTGATCTTTTACTTCCTGCTGCAATGGCCAAAGTGGCCGAAGAGGCGGGTGTCTATAAAGCAACGAAACATCCGCTTAAGACTTTCTATCTGGCGATTACCGCCGGTGTTTTCATCTCAATCGCATTCGTCTTCTATATCACAGCAACCACTGGCACAGGTACAATGCCCTTCGGCATGGCAAAACTGATTGGCGGCATTTGCTTCTCTCTGGGGCTGATTCTTTGTGTTGTCTGCGGAGCCGATCTCTTTACTTCCACAGTGTTGATTGTTGTTGCTAAGGCGAGTGGGCGCATCACCTGGGGTCAGTTGGCGAAAAACTGGCTAAATGTTTATTTTGGCAACCTGGTCGGCGCACTGCTGTTTGTACTTTTAATGTGGCTTTCCGGCGAGTATATGACCGCAAATGGTCAATGGGGACTAAACGTCCTACAAACCGCCGACCACAAAGTGCACCATACTTTTATTGAGGCCGTCTGTCTTGGTATCCTGGCAAACCTGATGGTATGTCTGGCAGTATGGATGAGTTATTCTGGCCGCAGCCTGATGGACAAAGCGTTCATTATGGTGCTGCCGGTCGCGATGTTTGTTGCCAGCGGTTTTGAGCACAGTATCGCAAACATGTTTATGATCCCGATGGGTATTGTAATCCGCGACTTCGCATCTCCGGAATTCTGGACCGCTGTCGGTTCTGCACCGGAAAATTTTTCTCACCTGACCGTGATGAACTTCATCACTGATAACCTGATTCCGGTTACGATCGGTAATATTATCGGCGGTGGTTTGTTGGTTGGGTTGACATACTGGGTCATTTACCTGCGTGAAAACGATCACCATTAATGGTTGTCGAAGTACGCAGTAAATAAAAAATCCACTTAAGAAGGTAGGTGTTACATGTCCGAGCTTAATGAAAAGTTAGCCACAGCCTGGGAAGGTTTTACCAAAGGTGACTGGCAGAATGAAGTAAACGTCCGTGACTTCATTCAGAAAAACTACACTCCGTACGAGGGTGACGAGTCCTTCCTGGCTGGCGCTACTGAAGCGACCACTACCCTGTGGGACAAAGTAATGGAAGGCGTTAAACTGGAAAACCGCACTCACGCGCCAGTTGACTTTGACACCGCTGTTGCTTCCACCATCACCTCTCACGACGCTGGTTATATCAACAAGCAGCTTGAGAAAATCGTTGGTCTGCAGACTGAAGCTCCGCTGAAACGTGCTCTTATCCCGTTCGGTGGTATCAAAATGATCGAAGGTTCCTGCAAAGCGTACAACCGCGAACTGGACCCGATGATCAAAAAAATCTTCACTGAATACCGTAAAACTCATAACCAGGGCGTGTTCGACGTTTACACTCCGGACATCCTGCGTTGCCGTAAATCCGGTGTTCTGACCGGTCTGCCAGATGCTTATGGCCGTGGTCGTATCATCGGTGACTACCGTCGCGTTGCGCTGTACGGTATCGACTACCTGATGAAAGACAAACTTGCACAGTTCACCTCTCTGCAGGCTGATCTGGAAAACGGCGTAAACCTGGAACAGACTATCCGTCTGCGCGAAGAAATCGCTGAACAGCACCGCGCTCTGGGTCAGATGAAAGAAATGGCTGCGAAATACGGCTACGACATCTCTGGTCCGGCTACCAACGCTCAGGAAGCTATCCAGTGGACTTACTTTGGCTACCTGGCTGCTGTTAAGTCTCAGAACGGTGCTGCAATGTCCTTCGGTCGTACCTCCACCTTCCTGGATGTGTACATCGAACGTGACCTGAAAGCTGGCAAGATCACCGAACAAGAAGCGCAGGAAATGGTTGACCACCTGGTCATGAAACTGCGTATGGTTCGCTTCCTGCGTACTCCGGAATACGATGAACTGTTCTCTGGCGACCCGATCTGGGCAACCGAATCTATCGGTGGTATGGGCCTCGACGGTCGTACCCTGGTTACCAAAAACAGCTTCCGTTTCCTGAACACCCTGTACACCATGGGTCCGTCTCCGGAACCGAACATGACCATTCTGTGGTCTGAAAAACTGCCTCTGAACTTCAAGAAATTCGCCGCTAAAGTGTCCATCGACACCTCTTCTCTGCAGTATGAGAACGATGACCTGATGCGTCCGGACTTCAACAACGATGACTACGCTATCGCTTGCTGCGTAAGCCCGATGATCGTTGGTAAACAAATGCAGTTCTTCGGTGCGCGTGCAAACCTGGCGAAAACCATGCTGTACGCAATCAACGGCGGCGTTGACGAAAAACTGAAAATGCAGGTTGGTCCGAAGTCTGAACAGATCAAAGGCGATCTCCTGAACTACGATGAAGTGATGGAGCGCATGGATCACTTCATGGACTGGCTGGCTAAACAGTACATCACTGCACTGAACATCATCCACTACATGCACGACAAGTACAGCTACGAAGCCTCTCTGATGGCGCTGCACGACCGTGACGTTATCCGCACCATGGCGTGTGGTATCGCTGGTCTGTCCGTTGCTGCTGACTCCCTGTCTGCAATCAAATATGCGAAAGTTAAACCGATTCGTGACGAAGACGGTCTGGCTATCGACTTCGAAATCGAAGGCGAATACCCGCAGTTTGGTAACAACGATCCGCGTGTAGATGACCTGGCTGTTGACCTGGTAGAACGTTTCATGAAGAAAATTCAGAAACTGCACACCTACCGTGACGCTATCCCGACTCAGTCTGTTCTGACCATCACTTCTAACGTTGTGTATGGTAAGAAAACTGGTAACACCCCAGACGGTCGTCGTGCTGGCGCGCCGTTCGGACCGGGTGCTAACCCGATGCACGGTCGTGACCAGAAAGGTGCTGTAGCGTCTCTGACTTCCGTTGCTAAACTGCCGTTTGCTTACGCTAAAGATGGTATCTCCTACACCTTCTCTATCGTTCCGAACGCACTGGGTAAAGACGACGAAGTTCGTAAGACCAACCTGGCTGGTCTGATGGATGGTTACTTCCACCACGAAGCATCCATCGAAGGTGGTCAGCACCTGAACGTTAACGTGATGAACCGTGAAATGCTGCTCGACGCGATGGAAAACCCGGAAAAATATCCGCAGCTGACCATCCGTGTATCTGGCTACGCAGTACGTTTCAACTCGCTGACTAAAGAACAGCAGCAGGACGTTATTACTCGTACCTTCACTCAATCTATGTAATTAGATTTGACTGAAATCGTACAGTAAAAAGCGTACAATAAAGGCTCCACGAAAGTGGGGCCTTTTTTAGCACGAGAGCCTTTTTTGTCAGCTATCTATACTTTAAGGTGACTGCCAAAACAGACTCGACGTAGCCTTCGAGCTGCGCACCAACACGGCCTCAGATGGGCCACATCTGGAGAAACACCGCAATGTCAGTTATTGGTCGCATTCACTCCTTTGAATCCTGTGGAACCGTAGACGGCCCAGGTATTCGCTTTATCACCTTTTTCCAGGGCTGCCTGATGCGCTGCCTGTATTGTCATAACCGCGACACCTGGGATACGCATGGCGGTAAAGAAGTTACCGTTGAAGATTTGATGAAGGAAGTGGTGACCTATCGCCACTTTATGAACGCTTCCGGCGGCGGCGTTACCGCATCCGGCGGTGAGGCAATCCTACAAGCTGAGTTTGTTCGTGACTGGTTCCGCGCCTGCAAAAAAGAAGGCATTCATACCTGTCTGGACACCAACGGTTTTGTTCGTCGTTACGATCCGGTGATTGATGAACTGCTGGAGGTAACCGACCTGGTAATGCTCGATCTCAAACAGATGAACGACGAGATCCACCAAAATCTGGTTGGAGTTTCCAACCACCGCACGCTGGAGTTCGCTAAATATCTGGCGAACAAAAATGTGAAGGTGTGGATCCGCTATGTTGTTGTCCCAGGCTGGTCTGACGATGACGATTCAGCGCATCGCCTTGGTGAATTTACCCGTGATATGGGCAACGTTGAGAAAATCGAGCTCCTCCCCTACCACGAACTGGGCAAACACAAATGGGTGGCAATGGGTGAAGAATACAAACTCGATGGTGTTAAACCACCGAAAAAAGAGACCATGGAACGCGTGAAAGGCATTCTTGAGCAGTACGGTCATAAGGTCATGTTCTAATTTCCCCGTAAAGCGGCAACTTTATTGAGTTGCCGCTTTTTTGTGCACAGAAAAGCAGAGTGTGAAACAGTAAGTTCACACTCTGCTTGAATTCATTTACACGTGAGCCACGGGTTTCGGCGTATGGCCGACGTTGCGAAGCAGCATCAGCAAATAGATAAACGATACGCTGGCGATCATGATAAACAATAAATTATCGGAGAAATTCTGCATTAGCATAGCGGTAAATGACGGGCCAAGCAGGCTTCCCACGGTATAGCTCAACAGTAAGGCCTGGTTCATCGCCACCAGTTGATGATGTTCAACTTTCTCACAAGCCCAGGCCATCGCCACCGGATATAGCGTAAAGCCAGCGGCACCGAGGATGAATAACGCTGGGGCCATCGCCGCCTGGCTAAGCATCGCAATACTGCCGAGAATGACGACAAAGACCTGAACACGCAACACCAGCAGTCGACCAAACTTATCCGCCAGACGTCCAATCGGCCATTGTCCGAGGATACCCGCACTGACCAGTACCGCCATCCAGAAACCAATGCTGGCATTGCTCACCCCTTTGTGATTGAGGTACAGCGGCATCAGGCCATATAGAGATCCCAGCACGATTCCTGAGATAATGCAGCCATTCACGCCAAGCCGCGCCTGACGGAGTTTTAGCATTGACGTAATTGACGTCGAATCATGGTTTTCAGTCTGCTGATTCAGGACACGCGTAAACAACAGCGGTAAGATTCCTGCCAACGTCAAACCTGTAACCCACGGCAATACACTCATCAACTCGGTTGAGACTTTGCTGACCAGTAACTGGCCTAAAAACGTTCCGACGTAATAAACCATCATATACGCAGCAAGCAACCGCCCGCGGTTACGCGACGTCCCACTGCACATCAGCGCACTCTCAACAACCACCCAAATCATGGCACAGCCGATGCCAGCGACAAAACGCCACGCCAACCAACTCCAGAATCCAATCATCAGGCCAAGGCCGGCACAGCCAGCGGCAAAAATGAAGGAGGCCAGATAATAGCTGCGGTTAAAGCCAATGCGTTTAATGACATACCCTGTCAGCAATGTACCGACAAGGTTGCCGGTAAAATAGGATGAGCTGACAACGCCTACCTGCCATGTAGACATGTGTTCCTGGGCGAGCCAAAGCGGCACGAGTGTATTTAACACCGCGATCGCCAGAGTCAACAAAAGCAGGCCAGACAGCAAAAGCATGACAGGCCGGGTATACGTGGACATGAATTAAAACCGTGAGGAAGTTCAAATTTCATGCGCATCATGCCACCGCCAAAAACATTGTCAATGGGTGAAAATACGCGCATATCGCAGCGGCGGTATTATCGATTTATATTACTCATTCATAACGCTAATGCTGAAGAGACGATTAATCTCATCTGATTGTTTTTATTGATCTAACACAAATTTCATACGCTTCGTTCAGTCGAAAAATTTCATGGTCACAGCAAACTCATATTTCCCGTCTATGCTTTCAGAGCAATGCATCGCGTCTGACCGATTTAGACGTACCACTGACTCTCGAAAGGAGAAGAGGATGACCAAACCGTATGTTCGTCTTGATAAAAATGATGCTGCCGTTTTGCTTGTTGATCACCAGGCTGGTTTACTTTCCCTTGTACGGGATATCGAACCCGATAAGTTTAAAAATAACGTGCTGGCGCTGGGTGACCTGGCTAAGTATTTCAACTTACCAACTATTCTTACCACCAGTTTTGAAACCGGTCCTAACGGCCCATTAGTTCCAGAACTGAAAGCACAATTCCCCGATGCACCTTACATTGCTCGCCCGGGAAATATTAACGCCTGGGATAACGAAGATTTTGTAAAAGCTGTCAAAGCGACGGGTAAAAAACAGTTAATTATTGCCGGTGTGGTAACCGAAGTTTGCGTGGCATTCCCGGCGCTTTCAGCCATTGAAGAAGGGTTTGACGTCTTTGTCGTGACTGACGCGTCAGGGACCTTTAATGAAATTACCCGGCATTCGGCATGGGATCGCATGTCGCAAGCTGGTGCGCAATTGATGACATGGTTCGGCGTGGCGTGCGAGCTGCATCGCGACTGGCGTAATGATATTGAAGGACTGGCGACGTTGTTCTCTAACCACATTCCTGATTATCGTAACTTGATGACCAGTTATGACACGTTAACGAAGCAGAAATAAAAGCGAACCGGGGCCGAAACCCCGGTTGTTACTGATTAATTTGCGACAGCCATCCCCACGGTCATATGCAAACCATAGAATACGCCACGACCGATTAATTCCCCTGCCAGAAGCAGAATGAATGATACAGAAAGTAGCGGAACCGCAGGCTGATAACCTTTTAGCTGTGGTGCAATCCACACGCACAGGGCAACGGCCAAAAGCACGATCCGCCAGGACATCAGCGCACCATAGTCCGGCACCAGCGCTGCGGCCTGCTGCACAGAGCTATGAATAGTCGCCAGCTCTGCGCCCTGCAATTAAATGAAAAGCGTGTTGATGTGGTGTATGCCAAAGAGGTGGATTTTTCACGAGCCTCCAACCTGTTTGGCCTGTTTGCCAATAGGCGCGCAGCTTTGCAAGCATTGCAGACCATCGCCGATGAACAAAAACTTTGTTATGGCCTGTTGGGACTGGAACCGTTAAGCCGCGGTCGTGCATGTTTTCGTTCTGCATTAAAACGTTGCGCCGGGGCGTGTTGCGGTAAAGAGAGCCATGAGGAACATGCGCTACGCTTGCGCCAGGCTCTGGAGCGTTTGCGGGTGGTGTGTTGGCCTTGGCAAGGCGCGGTGGCATTGAAAGAACAGCACCCGGAAATGACTCAATATCATATTATTCAAAACTGGCTGTGGGCGGTTAATTCGCTGAAAGAAGCGACAACGTTAATTCGGGCACCCGCCGGGTTTGATCACGACGGTTATAAAATTCTTTGTAAGCCGCTGCTTTCCGGTAACTATGAAATTACTGAACTTGGTCCGGTGAATGACCAGCAAGCCAGTTGATTTCACTGAACAACAGTTTACCTTGCGGTTGCAAAAGCCGCAGGGTGTGCCTGCCATCGAACCAGCACGCGCCCTGGTCGGTAGTGAGCAGTTTGTCGCCCAATTGCCACGCCCCGTTTATTACAAACACCACCCCGCCGCGTGAACCAAAGGTGGTAAACGTACGTTCGGCAATTCTGACTTTCGCCTTACAGACATCCAGGCGTGTCATGATGTTGAAATCCATCGACATCTGCCCTGCCGTCAGTTTCGCTTTTACCACCAGATCCGCTGCAAAGGAAAAAGGTTGTAACGGTTTTAAGGTATGGTTAAAGCGGTCTGCGCTTTCAAGGAACATCTCGCCGCCTTCCAGCAACGTCACTATCCTTTCCATACCGGGAAACAAAGAAAACTCCCCATTCGCCGCGATGGATGTAATGCTGGCACGCCAGTAAAAATCACGTTTTGCCGGTGGGAAAGTGCAAATTTCGCGCGTTTCACCGGCAGCGTTTCGCCACAGATTCACCGACATTTTACGCATATCAAAGTATTCCATACCCGCTCCCGGCCCGTTCTTTTCATTGTTATCGTTCAGGTAACCGTGGATGGTTATCGGCAACTCGGGTGATTTACGTTAGTGGCGATCAGGCTTTTTTTGCATCTGTTTGAGAAGAGAAAAGAAAACCGCCGATCCTGTCCACCGCATTACTGCAAGGTAGTGGACAAGACCGGCGGTCTTACGTTTTTTGGCTGAAAGATTATTCAGCAGTTGCAGGCATTTTACCTTTTGCCGCTGGACGTTCTGTCAGACGCTTCTCAAAATTAGCATTAAATTGCTTTTTCTGTTCCGGCGTCAGGATGTTGTAAATCTTGTTCTGGGTTTCCATGTGCGCCAGCATGTTAGCTTTGCGCTGTTCTTCCATTTTTGCGATCTGCGCTTCAGCTTTTGCTTTATCGAAGGTATCGCTGGCAATGATGTCATGCATTGCGCGGCGTTCTTCCAGTGGCGGACGTTTCATCTGGTCACGCTGGCCTTTCATGATTTCGCGGATCTGCTGTTTCTGCGCGTCGGTCAGGTTCAGGTCTTTGAACATCATGTCCTCATGCGGACCGAACTTGCCTTTATGGTGCATCATCGGCTTCGCGTCAGCCGGTGCTGCAGTAGTGGTGTCTGCGGCATGGGCCAGGTTAGCCGCGCCAAGAGCCAGGGTAGAGGCAACAAACAGTGCAGTTAATTTACGCATATTCTATATCCTTCCTTTCAGTTATTTATTACGGCTTTCTTAAGTAGCGTGCCGTGTTGACGAGATTAACTTTACTGACTTTAGCGTCAATTAATCAGAGCAACGGTAAAACAATGAAAGTGTAAAAAACACTTTTGCGCCAATTATGGAGAAAAAAAGAAAATTTGATGGAGAGTGATGAGAGAATATTACAACACGATGATTTTGCAGAGATTATGAAGAACTATACCGGATGACTGGTGATAAATAAAGCAAATAACCAGGATTAATCTGTATTAATTTATAAGAAAGCAACTTAATACCCGCAGAATGATTTCTGCGGGCAAGTATTAGCTTATTTTTTCGAGCATTAATCCCGCACGTAATCCCAACGCTACCAACGGATTAGGAAATAACACATACTCTACATCATGGGTTACGGTAAAACGTTCCTCCCCGTCCTGCGCCAGCAATGTTCCTTTCTCAAACGGCATAAAATTCAGCGTGTCATTTGCCATATGCATTTCGAAGGACGGCGAGTGGCGAGTAATTTGCGAAACCACCCGATAACGGAGCGGCGATGTTCTCACGATACCGACACTCTCACCAGATAGCAGCGCAGCAATTGCGCTGGCAGTTACTGCAAACTGGCGAAGATCGTTTTGCCCAAAGGGCAACGCTTTGCCAAGTTCCAGCGTACAGGCCAGCGCGCCAAAATGTCTGGCGCTGAAATGGGTAAACGTACCACCAGGCTCCTGATGGAACACCAGCGCCTCCAGCCCCGCCGCACCCAGCCACGTCAGAAATTTCTCGTCCCAGGGAATGTCGCGTTGCGGTAATACACCGAACTGCGGATGCAAGGAGCCACGAATTGCGGTATGGAGATCAAGGTGCCAGCGCACAGATTCTTTGCCCTGGTCATAAAAATCTTCCAGGCACTGCTCCAGTTCGCGCGCCCGACAGGTTTCCCCGCTTTCAGCAAACAGTTGCCAACGACCGCCAAACATTCGATTCATATCGCTATGGCAATAACGTTTCCCTTGCTTCAGCGCAGGAGGATTCCCGAGGATCACCAGTAACCGCCAACGAAACGGGATCTCGCCGTGAGATATCGCGCCAAGCAACGCGTCCAGCATTTCCACAGGTGCCGTCTCATTACCGTGGATCCCCGCTGAAATCACCAGCGCGCCTTGCGGTGGCGTTAATGGCGTCAGTTCCAGCACACCATCGCCCTGCCAGCGCCAGCGAACGCCGTTGATTTCTCGCTCGGTGATAACCGGTTTTTTACCCGTTAAGGTTAGAGCAAGAAAATTATCCATTGCCCCCTCCCTCGCGCTGGAATGGATAAACCGAACCAAGATCCAATAATTGAGTCAGTGTATCCAGCGCTTCCCTTCCT
>ENA-ORRE01002141-ORRE01002141.1-human-gut-metagenome-genome-assembly--contig:-NODE-2141-length-11965-cov-2.189253_pt1 | contig 11965 bp, 8 predicted proteins | sample MGYA00242171_ERZ509126 | MGnify/ENA primary metagenome ERZ509126 (study PRJEB26280, sample SAMEA2338648) | human gut metagenome | biome: human gut; feature: human-associated habitat; material: faeces... | reverse complement strand
CGGTGATCCAGCGCAGCGGGATGCCCGGTGTGCGCGTATGCGGGCGGATAAAAAGCTGCTCGAAGGCAGTTCGCTGGGCGGGCGTTTGCAGACGGAAACGCTCACTCACATCCGCGCCGTCTTCATCGTAATAGGTGATTTTCAACCATTCGCCTTTTTCGTCGTGCCCATGCTGCAAAGACATGCCGCTACAGCGTAATACCAGCGCGTCTTTCAGTCGTAGCGCCGCTTTTAACATATCATCCGGGTCAACCAGAATGGTGTCACACTCGCGGCAACGGCGGGCGGCAATATCATTTTCTGCGTTACATTGCGGGCAATTTTTAAAACGGAAACGGAAGTCACACTGTTCGCGATGACCGTCGTCATCTTCAAACCATCCCTGACAGCGACGACCAAAGTGTTCAATCAATGTCCCGTCGGCGGTCGTTTTCCCCCAAAAGGTGTTGGCAAAACCGCAGGCAGGGCAGAAAACCTGTACCGGAACGTTGTCACTTTTGCCTTTCGGTGTACCAACTTCCGGCGCGTAGAGATCGTGAGGGTTACCCGCATAATCAAGAATTAAGCAATCAGTCTTGCCGGGGGCCAGGCGCAGACCGCGCCCGACAATTTGTTGGTAAAGACTCACCGATTCGGTAGGGCGCAGAATGGCGATAAGATCGACGTGCGGGGCGTCAAATCCGGTGGTCAGTACCGCGACGTTGACCAGATAGCGAAAACGCTGGGCTTTAAAATCATCAATTAACACATCGCGCTCAGAGCCGGGTGTGTCGCCAGTAATCAGTGCTGCATCTTCGGCAGGCAGTAATCCCACAATCTCTTTTGCGTGTTCGACCGTCGCGGCGAAAATCATCACCCCTTTGCGCGTTGCAGCAAACTCCATGATTTGGCTGATGATGTGTGGCGTAATGCGTTGCTGTTTTTTCAGCTCGCGGTTGAGATCGGCTTCGCTGAACAGTCCGTTACTCTGTGCCTGCAAGCGGCTGAAATCGTATTGCACTACTGGCATATCCAGCCGTTCTGGCGGCGTCAGATAGCCGTGTTTAATCATATAACGCAGCGGCAGCTCATAAATGCAGTCACGGAAAAGGGCTTTCTCATCGCCGCGTACCATGCCGTGATAATGGAACTGGTAGATCCAGCCTTTGCCCAGTCGAAAAGGCGTGGCAGTCAGCCCCAGCAGGCGTAAGTGGGGATTCACTTTGGTCAGGTGAGTGAGGATTTGCTGATACTGGCTCTCTTCATCGTCACCAATACGGTGGCATTCATCGACAATCAACAGCGAAAATTCACCCTGAAAGGCATCAAGATTACGGGCGACCGACTGCACGCTGCCAAATACCACTTTACCGTGGCTCTCTTTGCGCTTTAGCCCGGCGGCAAAAATATCGGCTTCCAGCCCCAGCGCCTGATATTTTGCATGGTTTTGCGCCACCAGTTCTTTAACGTGTGCCAGCACCAGCACGCGACCACGCGCCAGCCGCGCCAGTTCCGCTATCACCAGGCTTTTACCTGCACCGGTGGGCAGCACGATAACGGCAGGGGTTTTATGACGACGAAAATGGTTGAGCGTGGCATCCACGGCTTCTTGCTGATATGGGCGGAGTGTAAAAATCATGGTCTCGCGTAGGTAGATTATTCTGCTAATAGTATGCCACGGATCTTTTTCCCTTGAGGGAAGTTATTAGACCGCTATACTGGGCAGACAACAGTTCAGATTTTCGGGTCATTACCCGACCTCCGTTTTTTACAGGCAAAATCACACACATGCGACTTGATAAATTTATCGCACAGCAACTCGGCGTTAGCCGTGCTATTGCCGGGCGTGAAATCCGCGGCAATCGTGTCTCCGTCGATGGCGAAATCGTCCGTAATGCAGCGTTCAAACTGCTCCCTGAACATGATGTCGCTTACGATGGCAACCCGCTGGCGCAGCAACACGGTCCACGTTACTTCATGCTCAATAAGCCTCAGGGCTATGTTTGCTCCACGGACGACCCGGATCACCCAACGGTGCTCTATTTTCTTGATGAACCGGTAGCGTGGAAACTGCACGCTGCAGGGCGTCTGGATATCGATACCACCGGTCTGGTACTAATGACAGATGATGGTCAGTGGTCGCACCGCATTACTTCCCCGCGCCATCATTGCGAGAAGACCTATCTGGTGACGCTGGAATCACCCGTAGCTGACGATACGGCAGAGCAATTTGCTAAAGGCGTGCAGCTGCATAACGAAAAAGATCTCACTAAGCCGGCGGTGCTGGAAGTGATTACCCCAACGCAGGTTCGTTTGACCATCAGCGAAGGGCGTTATCATCAGGTGAAACGTATGTTCGCCGCCGTGGGTAACCATGTGGTTGAGCTGCATCGTGAACGTATTGGCGGTATTACGCTGGATGCTGATTTAGCCCCCGGTGAATATCGTCCGTTAACTGAAGAAGAAATTGCCAGCGTCGTCTAACTTTTCAATGACTTTCAGGAGCCCGTTGTGACCACCCGACAGCATTCGTCGTTTGCTATTGTTTTTATCCTTGGCCTGCTGGCCATGTTGATGCCGCTGTCGATTGATATGTATCTGCCTGCGCTACCGGTAATTTCAGCGCAGTTTGGTGTACCGGCGGGCAGTACGCAGATGACCCTCAGTACTTATATTCTGGGCTTTGCGTTGGGGCAGTTAATCTACGGGCCGATGGCAGACAGCTTCGGGCGTAAGCCGGTGGTTCTTGGCGGTACGCTGGTGTTTGCCGCCGCCGCGGTGGCGTGTGCGTTGGCGCAAACCATCGATCAGCTGATTGTGATGCGTTTCTTCCACGGGCTTGCTGCGGCTGCGGCCAGCGTGGTTATCAACGCTTTGATGCGTGATATCTACCCGAAAGAAGAGTTCTCACGGATGATGTCGTTTGTCATGCTGGTGACGACCATTGCACCGCTGATGGCACCGATAGTTGGCGGCTGGGTGCTGGTGTGGCTGAGCTGGCATTACATCTTCTGGATCCTCGCCGTGGCGGCGATTCTGGCTTCGGCAATGATCTTCTTTCTGATCAAAGAAACCTTACCACCGGAGCGTCGCCAGCCTTTTCACATTCGTACCACTATTGGTAACTTTGCGGCGCTGTTCCGTCATAAGCGTGTCCTGAGTTATATGCTGGCCAGCGGTTTCAGCTTTGCCGGGATGTTCTCATTCTTAAGCGCCGGACCGTTTGTCTACATTGAAATCAACCACGTCGCGCCGGAAAACTTTGGTTATTACTTTGCGCTAAACATTGTTTTTCTGTTCGTGATGACCATCTTTAACAGCCGCTTTGTCCGCCGTATTGGCGCGTTAAATATGTTCCGCTCGGGGTTGTGGATACAGTTTATTATGGCAGCGTGGATGGTCATCAGTGCACTGCTGGGGCTGGGATTCTGGTCGCTGGTGGTTGGCGTTGCGGCGTTTGTGGGCTGCGTGTCGATGGTGTCATCCAATGCGATGGCGGTCATTCTTGATGAGTTTCCCCATATGGCGGGAACGGCATCTTCGCTGGCAGGAACCTTCCGTTTCGGCATAGGGGCAATTGTTGGCGCATTACTTTCTCTTGCGACCTTTAACTCTGCATGGCCGATGATTTGGTCAATTGCATTCTGCGCAACCAGCTCCATTCTCTTCTGTCTGTACGCCAGTCGGCCGAAAAAACGGTGATCTATTGCACAACGAGGAAGCTAAAAGGCTTCCTTTGTTGATGCATGTCAACCACAAATCTATCATTCCCCCGATATATGTTTATTTTATGTAAAATCAATTTATGTAAAAAGTCACATCATTGTAGTTAAAAAGGTTGAGTTAGATCGCAGAAACGGGTACATATAGCCCCGCAAACGTGACCACGCCCGCAGATATTATTTAAATCAGAGCCATATAGGCCACGCAGGCGAGGCATCAATCTTTACGATCTGTATAAAGACGGATTGTTGATGATGTGTTAAAATTGATGTAAACAAATTGTGAAGTAAAATGTACTTCCGGGGAAAATAAGTGACTTCATTACAACTCTCAATCGTCCATCGACTGCCGCAGAACTATCGCTGGTCTGCTGGTTTCGCAGGTTCGAAGGTTGAACCGATTCCGCAAAATGGACCGTGCGGTGACAACAGCCTGGTGGCGCTTAAATTGCTTAGCCCGGATGGTGATAATGCATGGTCGGTGATGTACAAACTAAGCCAGGCGTTAAGCGACATCGAAGTTCCATGTTCGGTGCTGGAGTGTGAAGGTGAGCCGTGCCTGTTTGTAAATCGCCAGGACGAATTTGCTGCAACATGCCGATTGAAAAATTTTGGTGTGGCAATTGCCGAACCCTTTTCAAACTACAATCCTTTTTAAGCGTCAGCTCAACGCCAGTAGCTGACGCGTATACTCCTGCTGCGGTGCGGCAAACACGCGCGCGCACGGTCCTTGTTCCACTACTTCCCCTTGTCGCAGTACGATAACCTGATGACATAACGCGCGGACAACGTGCAAATCGTGGCTGATAAACAAATAGGCCAGTTGATGCTTTTGTTGCAATGATTTCAATAGCGTCAATATTTGCGCCTGCACCGTTTTGTCGAGTGATGATGTTGGTTCATCAAGAATGATCAGCGAGGGCTTAAGAATTAACGCCCTGGCAATCGCAATACGTTGCCGCTGACCACCAGAGAACTCCGCCGGATAACGGTGGCGTGTTTCAGGATCTAATCCCACTTCATGCATCACGGCTATCACTTGTTGTTCGCGTTGTGCGGCAGAAAGCGTCGGCTGGTGAACCCGTAAGCCTTCCTCAATAATTTGCAAAACGTTGAGTCGTGGGTTGAGTGAGGAGTTTGGATCCTGAAATACCACCTGAATGCGATGACGAATAGGTAACAGCTGGCGGCGATTTAAATTTTGCAGTGGCTGACCGTCAAAGACGATGCTGCCATGAGAATTAATCAGTCGCAGCAGCGCCAGTCCCGTCGTGCTTTTCCCGGAACCGGACTCGCCCACTAAACCCAGTGTTTCACCCGCCCGTAGCGTAAAACTGATGTTTTTCACCACCACATTATGATCCACAATGCGCTTCAAAATCCCTTTGCGGATGGGGAAGGCAACCTGAAGCTGTTCAACATCTAGCAACGTTGAGGCAGGTTCTGGCAATGGCACCGGGTCGCCAGATGGTTCACTGTTGAGTAGCTTTTGTGTGTAAGGATGAGTGGGTGAGGCAAATAGCGTAGCAGCGTTATTTTGCTCGACACAGCGACCGTTTTGCATTACCGCCACGCGGTGGGCCAGTTTTCTGACAATGCTGAGGTTATGAGTAATAAACAGCATGCCCATATTCAGCTCGCCTTGCAGTTCGCGCAACAGCTGTAAAATCTGCGCCTGGACAGAGACGTCCAGCGCGGTGGTTGGTTCATCGGCAATTAATAATTCCGGTCGCGTTAACAGCGCCATCGCAATCATCACCCGCTGGCGTTCGCCGCCGGAGAGCTGATGCGGATAATCTGTCAGCCGTTTTGCCGCCTGGCGGATACCGACGCGATCAAGGCAGTTAAGAATTTCGCCACGAGCCGCTTCCCGACGCATCCCGCGGTGGAGTGAAAGTACTTCATAAAGCTGTTTTTCCAGGGTATGTAATGGATTTAACGACACCATCGGCTCCTGAAAAATCATGGCGATCTTATTACCGCGTACACCGCGCAACGTTTGATCGCTGGCATGAAGCAGCGATTCGCCATGAAAACGAATATCGCCGGAGAGATATTCAACCGGCGGGCAAGGGAGCAGGCGTAAAATTGACAGCGCGGTAACGCTCTTACCTGAACCAGACTCACCTACCAGCGCCAGCGTTTCGCCAGCCGCAATCTGTAGTGAAACATCATTTACTACTGTACGTACGGTTTGCTGATGGCGAAAACCCACCGACAAATTTTCAATCGCTAACAAAGTTTGCGTCATGCTACACCGCCTTATTAGGATCAAATGCGTCGCGGACGGCTTCACCAATAAAGATCAGCAAAGACAACAATATCGCCACCGATAAGAAGGCGGTGATCCCAAGCCACGGGGCCTGAAGGTTATTTTTCCCTTGTAACAGGAGTTCGCCGAGTGACGGTGAACCGAGCGGCAGACCGAAGCCGAGGAAATCGAGTGAGGTCAGGGTGGTTATCGAACTACATAAAATAAACGGTAAAAAAGTGAGGGTAGCGACCATGGCATTTGGCAACATATGACGCAGGATGATACTGCGATCGCTGACGCCAAGCGCCTGCGCCGCGCGGATGTAGTCGAAATTACGGGTACGTAAAAACTCCGCCCGCACCACGCCGACCAGACTCATCCAGCCAAACAAGACGGTAATTGCCAGCAGCCACCAGAAGTTAGGCTGTACGACGCTGGAAAGTAAAATAATCAAAAACAGCGTCGGCATCCCCGACCATACTTCAATAAAACGTTGCCCCCAGAGATCGACTTTACCACCGTAATAGCCTTGTAGCGCCCCCGCCAGCACGCCCATCACGCTGGAGCAGAGGGTCAGCATCAGGCCAAACAGAACTGAGATCCGCGTGCCATAGAGAATGCGTGCCAGTACATCGCCGCCATTGGCATCCGTTCCCAGCCAGTTTTGCCGGGAGGGTGGAGAAGGGAAGGGCTTATCGGTAGCAAAGTTGATACTGGTAGCACCAAAGCGAATCGGAGCCCACAGTACCCAGCCGCTATTTTCCAGCCGTTGTTTCAGCCACGGGTCCTGATAATCAGCCTGACTTGCCAGCGGGCCACCAAAATCGCTTTCGCTGTAGTTTTTCAACAACGGGAAATACCAACTGCCGTCATAACGTACCAGCAACGGTTTATCGTTGGCGATAAGTTCAGAACACAAACTCAAACCAAACAAGACGAGGAAAATCCATAACGACCAGTAGCCGCGACGGTTATGGCGAAAACGCGCCCAACGGGCCTGATTGACGGGGCTGAGTCGCGGCATTAGCGTCCCTCAAAATCTATACGCGGATCGACCAGCGTATAGCTGATATCACTGACAATATTCAGCAGCAGGCCAATCAGGGTGAAAATATACAAGGTACCAAACATTACAGGATAATCGCGCGAGACGGTCGCTTCGTAGCCCAGTAAGCCAAGACCATTGAGTGAAAACATCACCTCAATCAGCAGCGAGCCGGTAAAAAACATGCTGATAAACGTCGCCGGAAAACCGGCAATCACCAGCAGCATGGCGTTGCGGAACACATGTTTCCAGAGAATATTTTTTTCACTTACCCCTTTCGCACGTGCCGTCACCACGTATTGCTTACGCACTTCATCAAGGAATGAGTTTTTTGTCAGCATGGTCAGAGCCGCAAAGCCGCCAATCACTGTCGCCAGCACCGGCAGCGTGATATGCCACAGATAATCGGTGATTTTCTGATACCACGGCAGCGAATCAAAGTTAGCGGAAACCAGGCCGCGCAGAGGGAACAGGTCGAAATAGCTGCCGCCCGCGAAGAAGACAATCAGCAGGATGGCAAACAAAAAGGCCGGAATGGCGTAGCCGATGATGATAAATGCACTACTCCAGACGTCAAAACGGCTCCCATTATAAACAGCTTTGCGAATGCCTAACGGAATCGACACCAGATAGATAATCAGCGTGCTCCATAATCCGAGGGTGATGGAAACCGGCAGACTGTCTTTAATCAGCGTCAGCACCGAGGCGCTGCGAAAAAGGCTATCACCAAAATCAAAGCGGATGTAGTCCCAGAGCATTTTGAAGTAACGTTCGTGGATCGGCTTATCGAAACCGTAGCGATGAGTGATCTCAGCGATCACTTCTGGATCTAATCCGCGTCCGCCACGGTAATTACTGTCGCTGATATTGCCGACACCCGTTTGCGCATGGCTGGCACGAACACCTTCACCGCCTGCACCGGGTAATACACCAGTATTACCAAACTCAATGGCGGCGATGGCCTGGTCGACCGGACCGCCAGGCGCAATTTGCACGATGAAAAAGTTGATAGTGATAATCGCCCATAGCGTTGGGATCACCAGCAACAGACGGCGGATCAGATAAGCGCCCATCTACTCTCCCTGTTGTCTGGCTGACGGCAGTTTCGTCGCTTTATTAACGTCATACCACCAGGTATCAATACCCAGGCTGTAAACTGGGCGTACAGCGGGTTGGGAGAATTTATCCCACCAGGCGAGACGGTCTTCCGCCATGTACCACATTGGCAGCATGTAATAATTCCACGTTAATACGCGATCCAGTGCTCGTCCCAACGGCAGTAATTTTTCTTTATTTCCCTGCGCGGCAATAATTTGGTTGATCAGCGAGTCGATAACCGGGCTTTGCACGCCGGGGGCATTATAAGTGGAATTGATATATTCCGATGACCAGGAAATCTGTAAATCGGAACTGGGCCACGGCATCGCCCGCCATACGCGCGGCATCATGTCATAGTCGCGACTGCGCATGCGGTTGGTGATTTGCGAGTTATCCACCTTGCGAATGTCCATGTTGATACCCAGCCGTTGCAGGCTGTGCTGGAACGGCAATACCCACTGACTATTGCTGCTTGCGGGAAGCAATAATTCAAAGCTGAGTGGCTGACCTGTTGTGGCATTAACGCGTTGCTGACCCTTCAGCACCCAGCCTGCTTCGTTGAGAAGTTTGTCGGCTTTTAACAGGTTGTCACGATCGTAGCCATCGCCTTTGGATACCGGCGGCTGGTAGATTTGCGTGAAGACTTCTGGCGGTAGATCTTTTTTCATTGGTGCCAGAAGCACCAGTTCCGCGGCGTCGGGGTAATTTCTGGCCGCATATTCGGTATTCTGAAAATAACTGTTCGTGCGACTCCAGGTATTGTAAAACAACGCCTTGTTCATCCATTCAAAGTCAAAGGCGAGAGTGATCGCTTCCCGCACCCGGCGATCGCTGAATACCGGACGTTGGATATTAAACGCCAGCCAGCGCGTATCCTGGGCTGATTCGTTCTTTTGCTCATCTTTGATGATGTATTTTTTATCGAAATTTTTACCGGTATAGCGCGTGGCCCAGTTTTTGGCGTCGTTTTCCATACGCAAATCAAAGGCTCCTGCTTTAAACGCTTCAAAGGCGACATTATCATCGAGGTAATAATCGTAGCGAATGGTGTCGAAATTCCAGCGTCCACGGTTTACCGGTAAGTTTGCTGCCCAGTAATCTTTCACGCGGGAATAGACAATATTTTGCCCCATTTTCCAGGACGTAATGCGGTACGGACCACTGGCAAGCGGAGGCGTGGCGAGCGGGTCGCTAAGTTTGTGATCTTTCCAGTACTTTTCTGGAAATACCGGCAGCGAAAACAGACTCAGCATATCTTCTTTGCCGGGTTTAGCTAACTCAATGCGCACGGTTAACGGCGCAATGGCTTTGACGGTGGTGCCTTTGTAGACCAGACGAAATTGCGGCACGCCTTCGGTCATAAATTTTTGAAAAGTAAACTCTACATCGCGGGCAGTAATGGGCGAACCATCATGAAAACGGGCGCGTGGATTAATAGCGACCTCCACCCAGGAATAATCGTCAGCATAGCGTGCGCTTTCAGCAATCAGCGGGTAATAACTGCCTGGTTCGTCATCGGAAGTCGTAAATAGCGTGTCGTACAGCTGCTCGGTGCGTGCGCCCGGATTGCCGCGCAGTGCATAGCGGTTGAAATTATCGAAGGTGCCGAGGGCAGACAACGTTATTTGCCCACCTTTTGGCGCGGCGGGGTTCACATAATCAAAATGGTTGAAATTAAATGCGTACCGGGGTTCGCCCAGTACTGCAAAGGCATAGCTTTCCTTGATAGCCTGCGCCTGCGCACCAAAGGTGAACAGAGCGATAAACAGCAGCAGTATGCGCACAATCATCTGCAACGGATTTCCTTTTACTCATCATTAGCCGCAATCCGGCATGCTTTCACTATGAATAATAAGGGACGTAAGCACACCTTACCACTGCGGCGTATACGGTTTCTTCAGCCAGCGAACAAAATCGTCCAGCGGTAACGGGCGACTAATCCAGTAGCCTTGCATGAAATTAACGCCGCGTTCGCTTAGCCATCGTGCCTGTTCTGGCGTTTCGACCCCTTCAGCAACTGTCAGCATATTGAGACGTTTCGCCAGCGTCAGCACCGCGTCAAGTACGGGTGAAGTGATCGTTTCCGTACCGATGGCGTTGATAAATCCACGATCAATTTTCAGATAATCGAGCGTAAAACGCTCAAGATAGATAAGCGCGCTGTGCCCGGTGCCGAAGTCATCAATAGCGATTTCTACGCCGACCGAATGCAGCCAGGCGAAGAGTTGTGTGGCTTCTCGCTCTTTCAGCATATCGCGCTCGGTAATTTCCAGCACAATCTGGAAATGGTGTGCGGGCAGGGAAGTGAGCAGTTTCTGGATATCCGCTTTAAAGCTTTCGCTGTGCAAGTGGGCCGGCGCAATGTTAATGCCAAATTTGACGCCTACCGGCAGTACTTTTTCTAATTCTGCGGCATCGCGGGCAATCAACTCAAACAGGTGCTGAGTCAGTGGCACAATCATCTTTTGCGCTTCGGCAAAGTTAATGAAGGCATCCGGGGGTATTTCTCCTGCTACAGGATGCCGCCAGCGTAGCAGTACTTCCAGGCCCGTTACCCGCAAAGCTTGTGTATCAACCACCGGTTGATATACCACGTAAAATTGTTCGCGCTTGATGGCGGTCATGATTTCTCTGCCTGGGCGCATACGCACACTCATCAGGTAATAGCAGAGAAGTCCAACGAAAGTTCCACTCATGCCACCCAGTAAAAATGCGTACCACACATCGTTCCATGTCCAGTCATCTGCATAATCCAGATTTTCCAGATACTTATCACCTGCTTCCAGCGAACTCTGATATTGCTTTTTCACATGTTGCCCTTTTACGATAAAAAAAGCTGAAATTCCAATTGCTATCAGCAAAATCCATGCTGCAAGAATCCAAATCCAAATTACCGTCTTTTTATTCATCCGCGGATTTTCTTGCGGTTGCTCATTTCCCGGGAATCCGTTTAACTCATCCTGTTGAGTATTTCCTTTTGAAGCCTCCGTTCCACATTCAGGACAAAATCTATCCTGCTCACTCATCCTGGCACCGCATTTTCTGCAATACATTTTCTTTTTCTCCTTGTTCTTTTTTCCTTCTAATAGCACAAAAAAACTCCCATAATTCTCATCATGGAAGTTTTCTGACAGTTCAATCAATCCTCGTATTCACAAATGTATCCTATCCTGCCTGAAAAGGATGGAACTACTGCAAGAATGTCATTCGGTGCATCATTCCATGTCCATCTTCCCTCATTCTTGTAATAAAGAAGATCAAGATATTCTTCCTCATTTGCTCCATCTCTGAAGCTCGGTTCCCCACTCAGCCATTCTGAACTGCACCAGTATGATGAAGTATTAATCTGATCTCCATATAATTCATCATCTTCATCTGCCCAATAATACTCGCTGCTTCCCGAATCCCTCCGGCCTCCGATGAAAAACTGGATCTTCTGGTAAGAGCCTGCATCTAACTGCTTCAATATATACTGATACTCTTCCTCGCTATTGATACGCACCAGGTATCCACCCCTGCTCTTGCAATCGGCAAACGCCTGACTCCACGTTACATCTGCAATAATAAATTCATATCGATGAATCCCGCCTTCTGTCGGATCATATTTCTCTTCTTCATCCTCTTCTTCATCTGCCGGGGCTTTCGCTTCATCTTTTGCTGATTTATCTGATTTATCTTCTTTATCTGACTTTACTGACTCAGACTTGGTCTTTGTCTCAGCTTTATCTGCTGGTGAAGGCTTTAAGAAAATAATGGCCGCTATCACACCTGCAGCTATCACCAAAAGAATCAATATTACAATCAGAATGATCTTCGCTGCTCCGGTCTTCTTCTGAGGCTGCCGGGGTATTTCCGGTGGATATGGCT
>ENA-ORRE01002139-ORRE01002139.1-human-gut-metagenome-genome-assembly--contig:-NODE-2139-length-11973-cov-4.225709_pt1 | contig 11973 bp, 9 predicted proteins | sample MGYA00242171_ERZ509126 | MGnify/ENA primary metagenome ERZ509126 (study PRJEB26280, sample SAMEA2338648) | human gut metagenome | biome: human gut; feature: human-associated habitat; material: faeces... | reverse complement strand
CACTGCCGCCAGCAGCAGGTTAAGCTTTTTCATTGACGTAAGAATTTATCCAGTAAGATGACTTTTACCTTTCTTGGCCTGCACTCTGTGCAGACGTGCAAAGTTACGAAAAAAATCTCTACCATTACCACCTCTGCGGCAAATGCACGTTCCGGGACTTCAGGGCCGCATCCCGGTGCGTCCGCCACCCGCCGCGCCGCCGACACGGAAAAACGCCCCGTCGACTTTCACAGGCAGGCGAGGCGTGACCTTATCGGAAACAAATAGTATTTTGTCGGGGAATCGGGAGGGGAGTGCCGAGGCACTCCCGCGTGTGCGTCATCTATGGGAGGGTCAGTCGACCTTGATGAAGCGTCCGTCGCGGCCGAACTTCAGGTCCGTGCCGTTGTCAAGCTTCACCTCGTAGGAATGCCGGTCTATCTCTATGCCGACGATGCTCGCCGACGGGTAATTCGTCTTCACGTACTTGCCTATGGCCGGCAGCACCAGGCCCGACGGCACGGCCTTGGCGCCGCAGTCCACTTCCTTCCAGTCGCCGTCGTGGTCGAACTCCACCTCTGTGCCGTCGTTGAGGATCACGTCATACTCGTCGCGGCCGAGGGCCTTCGTCTCCAGCTTGATGTGGTTCACCTTGGCCTTGGGGAAATTAGTGCGGAGCATGGTCTGCGCCTTCTGCGGCAGAATTTTGGAGTCGCGCACCACGCGGCTCCGGGCGCTCATGGCGCCCAGCCCCAGGACCAGGCATGCCAGGATTGTCAGAATCTTTTTCATAACTATGTCAATTTCATTTTAAATTAAAAACGGTCTCAGTTAGAAAACATTGCCGCGACCGCAGCTGTTCACCCCGAAAAGTTAAAACCCCTGTTAATTAAGATTAACCCCCCAACCCCGACGCTCCGAAGGACGTCGTGGATTTCGAGCCGGAGAAGAAACGCCATGAGGACACCGACGCACGGTGAACAAAGAAACGCGGCGGGACATTCTTCGGCTACAAGAACCATGCAAAGGAGTGAGTGAAGACCATGCTGATATTCGGTTATGACACCACGAGTGCCTCCGTCCACGATTCAAAAGGGCCTCGGAACTCATTGACTCCAACGACAGGGAAGGGCGAGGAGGTATATCTTGACGCTGGCTATGTCGGAACCGCCGACGGCTTCATCGAGCGGTCGATGGGCAGACTCGTTTTCAGAGGAACGGGAATAATCAGGGCGAAGGCGTGTGTTGCCATGACGAACCTTACCTACAATATCGCGCGCCTGGCGCAGATTTACAGATGCCATCACGATTGGATCACTGTGCCCTGACGATATTTCTCGACGGTTATATACAGTTGAATATCAATGTGTCCCCCCCCCAAAAAAAAAAAAATAACTATGCCACAATGAAAAAATATTTGGAAATAGCGTCTAAATTAGTTAATTTTGCAGTCAACAATACAGAGATGAGGCGACTAATGAGGTTCTGCCGCTAACGTTCAAGCCATAAACGCAAATAAGAGAACCTTCCATAATAGAACTTCCCACTAACCAATAGCCAAAAACAATGCAAAAACGATTACGCATTTTGCTGACGCTGCTGGCAGCCATGCTGCTGCCCGGCGGCATCGTGTGGGGGGCCCCGCCTCTGCAAGGCAGCGGCACCGAGGCCGACCCGTACCTGATCAGCTCCAAAGCCGACCTTAAGGCGCTTGAGCTGTATGTCAACGGCACCATCACCGGTACCACATCCACCACGCAGGCCAAGGCTGGCGGCGACCCCTGCACGGGCCTCTACTTCGCCCTCGGCGCCGACATAGACATGGCCGGCGACACCACTTATCTCGGCCTGGGCACTACACCTTACGGCCGCGCCTCGGCCACCTCCTGGATGTTCAGCGGCCATATCGACGGCCGCGGCCACACCATCCGCAACTTGTACATCAACGGCATGGTGTTCAAGGCCGACGGCACCATCGACACCTCCGTCTCCGGCTCGCGTAAGTACTTAGGCTTTGTCGGCAACCTCGACTCCGGTAGCGTGCGCAACCTCAACTTCGACGCAAGCTGCTCGGTCACAGGCAACGGCGCTGTCGGCATGGCGGCCGGACGCACGGCCAAGGGCGCCACGGTGGAGAACTGCTCCAACGCGGGCACCGTCCGCTGCTACGGCGACTACTGCGGCGGCATAGTGGGCGACGGCAACGGCACCTCGGCGGCTCCCGCCTCCATACGCAACTGCTTCAACACCGGTACCGTATACAGCAACTACCGCTACGCCGGCGGCATTGCGGGCGGCATCTACTACCTGACGGTGGAGAACTGCGTCAACCTGGGCCGCGTGGATATGCACTCCTTCCACAGCTCCCGCGACGAGGGGAAGCAGGAATGCGGCGGCGGCATCTCGGGCTACCACCAGACCACATCCGAGGTGCGCAACTGTCTGAACGCCGGCGCAGTGAGCGTGAGCGGTCAGTATGCGGCCGGCATCTCCGGCCGCGTCTCTTCTGGCACCAAGACGGTGCTGAACGGCAATGTCACCTTAGGCTATGTCGACTGCCCCTCGCTCAACTACCGCGGCATGATAGCGGGCGGCATCCCCTCCACTTCTCCGGTCTTCACTGCCAACTACTACGACGCCTCGCTGTGGGGCGGCATGGCCGTGGCCACTAAGGAGCACGAGGGGTGCAAGGGCCTCACGACGCAGGCTCTGACCGCCGGATCCGCTCTGGAGGGCCTGGCGGCCGACTACTGGCAGTTCGAGGCGGGCCTCTATCCTCGCCTTAAGCTGCAGGCCGCGCAGACATTGGCGGCCGCGCAGACCTACCTCCTCTTCCCCGACGGCACCGACGCCGCCAACTTCGGCACCGAGGCCGCTATCTCCACCAAGGGCACCATCACAGCCACAGTGGAGAATGAGGCGGGCAGCAACGCTTTCTCGGTTCAGAACGGCAAGATTCTGGTCGGCCAGGTGAAGAGTGTCTGCTCGGCCACCGCTCAGCTTGTCAACGGCACCTGCACGCTGCGTGTGCCCCTGACCAAGATTCCGGTGCTCTTCTCCGGCGCCGGCACCGAGGCCGACCCCTACATCATCGCCTCGCGTCAGGACCTGGAGAATATGGCGGCCATGACCAACGGCGCCACCTCCGAACACTACACGGGCAAGTACTTCCGCCAGACGGCCGACATCGACATGGGCATGGAGCCTTTCGACGGCATCGCCTGCGTGCAGACGGGCGCCAACTACCCGGAGCGCACCTACTGGTTCGCCGGCATCTACGACGGCGCCGGGCATAAAATCTCGAACCTGAACATCAACCGCGTCAAGTTCGACGCCGACGGCAAGGCCATCAGCTACTCCACCGGCGGCGGCTCTGCCCAGAACGTGGGCCTCTTCGGCTCACTGGGCGACGGAGCGAGAATCAAGAACCTCACTATCGCCTCGGGCGACATCCAAGGTTACTTCAATGTAGGCGCCTTCGCGGGCTATTCTCTGGATGACGTGCAGATTTCCGACTGCCACAACTTCGCGGCGGTGACGGCCTACGACGGCACCGTGGGCGGCATCACGGGCATCTCAGACGCCGCTTCAGGCTCGTTGCTCAACATCATAGAGCGCTGCACCAACTCCGGAGCCATCCTCTCCAACAGCGAGGAGGCCGGCGGCATCATCGGCTACAGCAAGTCGGTGCTGACCGACTGCATCAACCTCGGCACGGTCACCATCCGCCGCTTCAACGCCTGTCTGGCCGACGCCATAGCCATGGAAGAGGCGGGCGGCATCGCCGGCACCAACCAGGGCAACATGACCTATTGCGCCAACTTCGGCATGGTGAGCTGCGACGGCTCCAAGGCGGGCGGCCTGACGGGCTTCTCGTCGTCGGGCAACAAGCGCGGCTCCATCGTGGGTTGCTACAACGCCGCCACCGTATATGCGGCCGACAAGACCAAATGCGGCGCCCTGGTGGGCGAGAACTACAAAATCATGAACCCGACCGAGGTGCAGAGCGACTGCGTATACGACTCGCAGTACTCCGGCTGTCTGGCCTGCGACAATGCCGACGCCGGCTTCGCGGCGCCCCTCTCCACGGCCGATCTCATCTCCGGCGAGGCTTATCTGCCCGCCGCGGGCTGGAACTTCAAGGCCGGTCTCTACCCGGTCAACAAGGCACTGGCAGGCAATGCCGCCGTGCAGGCTGCCTGCGCCTCCTATGTACTGATGCCTGAGGACCAGACGGTCGTCGACTTCCGCCGCGGCACTCTCGGCTCGGCCATGCCTCTGACGGCCACCGTCTCCGGCACATCCGTCATCAGCGTCAGCGGCAACAACATCACCGCCGACGCCTCGGTCACCGACATCGCCAAGGCAGCCGTTACCCTTAAGGCGGGCGACTACTCGCGCCTGGTCAGCCTGCAGTATCTGCCCAATGTGCTTACGGGCGAGGGGACCGCGCAGAGCCCATTCCTGGTGGCTTCGGCAGCCGACTTCCTGAAAGTCTCCGACTACATGTTGCGCGGCGGCACAGCCTTCCGCGGCAAGTACTTCCGCCAGACGGCCGACCTGGACTTCTCCGGCCTGACATTCGCCATGGCCGGCACGGACGGCAACTTCTTCGCCGGCAAATACGACGGCCAGAACCACTCGGTGGCCAACATTACCACCACAGCGGCCGCCAACACCGAGTATGTCTCCACGGGTCTGTTCGGCGGCATCGCCCAGGGCGGCACCGTGGCCAACCTGGAGCTGAAGGGCTTCAATATGCAGTCGAACCTGAACGGCGGCCTGCTGGCAGGCACCGTCGGCGGCTCCGTAAGCAATGTCTCCACCTCCGCCGACTGCAAAATCGAGGGCGTGAAATCGACCGTGCTCTTCACCTCTGCCAAGGGTGAGAACATAGGCGGCATCTGCGGCATCGTCACCGCTTCGGCCCGTATAGAGAATTGCGTCAACCGCGCCTCGGTGACCGGCTACAAGTATGTGGGCGGCATCACGGGCAACAGCGACTATGTCGGCACGGCCTACATCGGCTCGTGCTCCAACTACGGCGCCGTGCTGGCCATGTCCCCCAAGGAGACTCAGCCTCCCACGGGCGGCGGCCAGCCCACCACCACTACGGTCGAGGTATACGCAGGCGGCATCGCAGGCCAGCTGGCAGGCACGGCCGACAAGTGCGTCAACCACGGCAGCGTGCTCGCCGACCCGTGCAAGGTGGCCGGCGGCATCGTGGGACAGCTCTACATCCGCGCCCGCGTGCAGGATTGTGAGAACCGCGGGCAGGTACGCGCTCGCGACTATACGGCCGGCGGCATCGTGGGACAGAGCGGCGTGGGCACTCCCGCCTCGCGGAGCTACATCGTGGATTGCCGCAACTACACCCCGGTCAGGGCCATCAACCAGCTCGGCGGCATCGCGGGCCAGCTCAAGGCCTACACCTCGGTGCAGCGTTGCGCCAACTTCGCCGACCTGGAGCCGACCGGCCAGTGGTGCGGCGGCATCGCCGGGCAGGTGACCGCCACCGTGAGCGGCTATGACGCCTTCGCCCTCATCGAGGACTGCTACAACACCGGGTCCATCACCGGCAACGGCTACAACGCCGGCATCGCCGGATACGTCACCACCAAGGGCTTGACCGTCAACCGCTGCTTCAACACCGGCTCGATGACCACCACCAACACCATGGGCGGCCCGGCCGGCATCGCCAACTTCACCACAGGCCCCAACTCGGTGTCCAACTGCTACAACGCCGGAACCATCACCGGCCCGCGCTATGCAGGCGGCATCTGCGGCAACTCCTCGGGCGTGACCGTGAGCAACTGCTACAATATCGGCAAGGTAACCTGCACTCGCGACTCCTATCTGGAAAATGGCGTCGGCAATATCGTCTCCACCAAAGCCGACAACATCACCGTCAGCAACTGCTACTACCTCAACACCCTGCAGCACTTCACCGTCGACGACGGCTACACAGACACCAAGGCCCTTCCGGCCGCCGAACTGTTCGACGCCAACCTTGGCGCCGCCTTCGTGCGCAACGCCTGCACATTCCCGATGCTCTCGACCCTGGACACCGTGTCGGCAGCCAAAGCCTTCGCGGCATATTTCCGCCTGGCCGACGGCGACAGCTTCACCAGCCTGTCACACTCATTCCCCGTCGCCCAGCTCGAAGGCTTGAGCTGGAGCGTGACCGGCAACCTGCGCGTGGACGGTTCCCGCATACGTCCGGCCGGCAACGGCATGGGAGTCCTGACGGCCACCTGCGGCGCCTTCTCGCGCTCGTATGAGTTCACCTCCACCACCGGCGTGCAGGGCCTCGAAGATGGCGAAGAGATAGTAAGCGTGCGCCGCTATCTGCCCGACGGCACCGCGGTTGCCGACCCGCAGCCCGGCACCATCGTGATAGAGGTGGCCACCACCACCTCCGGCCGCGAGCTCCGCACCCGCAGACTCGTCCGCTAACCCTTCCCGACCTCAAACCGACAGGCGGCCCCGTGCGGGGCCGCCTGTCCTCTTATCCGACAATATTGGCTTTTTGAATCGCAGGCATACGCATTATTTTTATTAACTTTGCAGTGAAATGGCACAGATAGGAGATACTGTCCGCTACCTCAGCACCACGGGCGGCGGCAAGATCACACGCATGGAAGGCAAGACGGCCTGGGTGGCCGAGGACAACGGCTTCGAAATGCCCATGGCCCTCAACGAGCTGGTAGTGGTGCTCCCGGCCGGCTCCGAGCCGTCGGGCGCCCGGCTGGCGTTCGACCAGGCCGCTTACGACCGGGGCAAAGCTCCCGCCCCCAAGCCCGGAGAGGAGAAACTGAGCAAGGACATCACCCCCGAGCCGGTGGAGAAGCCCCTGCCGCCGGCACCCGAGACGAAGCACGGGGATAAACTGAACGTAGCCCTCGCCTTCGAACCGCTCAAAATCAAGGAACTTGGCAGCTCCGGCTTCAACGCCGTGCTGGTCAACGACTCCAACTATACCCTCCTCTTCGCGCTGCTGCGCGCCGCCGAGGGCGACAAGGACTGGACCACCGTATACGCCGGCACAGCCGAGCCCAACGAACTCATCGACCTCGCGCAGCCCGACCACCGGGACCTCAACGGATACTACCGCGTCGCCCTCCAGTATGTGGCCTGCAAGCCGGGCAAGCCGTTCGCGCTCAAGGCTCCCGTCAGCGTGGCCCGGCGCCTCGACCTCACCAAGTTCTACAAGCTCCATTGCTTCCGCCCCGGCGAGTACTTCACCACGCCCGTGATGGAGATAAAGCTGGTGGAGGACGACCAGCCCGTGCAGCCTCTGCAGCTTGGCGACGCCGCCCGGCAGGTCGACGTGCAGGCCACGCCCACCGACCGCCGCATGGTGCGCGAGCTCAGCGGCAAGTACCGCTTGGACCGCGGCCGGGACAAGAAGCGTCCGCAGCCGGCCGACAATCCTCACCGCCTGCTGCCCCCCATCGAGGTGGACCTCCACATACACGCCCTGACCGACAGCATAGCCGGCCTGCAGAACTCCGACATGCTCGCCATGCAGCTCGACGCCGTCGAGGCCACCATGCGTGCCAACGCCCGTCGCATCGGCCAGAAGATCATCTTCATCCACGGCAAGGGCAACGGCGTGCTCCGCCGCGCCGTCCTCGACCTGCTCAAGCGCAAGTACCCCTCGGCCGAGCTCCAGGACGCCTCCTTCGCCGAATACGGCTTCGGCGCCACACTCGTCACCATCCACCAGCAACTCCCCAAGAAGTAAGCTATGAGCGACATCTGGTGGACCGCCCCCACAGAGGCCGAGAACGGCAACACCATCCTTGTCACCGGCCGCGACGACGTAGATCGCTTCCGCGCCTCCGGCAAGCACGTGTACCGCGTCGAAGTCACCTGGCGCTACGACGGCGGCGGCATGCCCGGACGTGCCGAAGCCGAGCTCATGGAGCAGGCCACCGACGCCCTGCAGGCCGCCCTGCGCCGCGACAAGGTGGCCGTCATGACCGGCATCTACACCGGCGACGGCCAGCGCGACTGGGTCTTCTACACCAAGTCGCTGCCTGTCTTCAACACCATCCTCAACCGCGCCCTGGCCGACCTGCCGGCCCTCCCCATCGTCATCGAGGCCTACTCCGACCCCGACTGGGCCGAGTACTCCGAGATGCGCGCCGCCACCTACATCCCACCCTCCGACGACGACTGACCCACCGGGAATCCCGGCATGGCAGACAGACGGCGGCTCCGGGATGGGGCGGCCGCCGTCGGTATGGGGGAGGGGTCACTCGCCCTGCTCCTTGAGGTAGGCGTCGAGGGCGGAGGTCATCGACGGGGCGGAGGGTGTGGGAGCTGAGAGGGACAGCTGCAGGCCGGCCGCCTCGGCGGCGTCGCACGTCGCCTTGCCGTAGCAGCCCACGCGGATGCCATTCTTGGACTGGTCGAAGTCCGGGAAGTTCTTACGCAGCGAGTCGATGCCCGCAGGGGAGAAGAACAGGAGCATGTCGTGGTCCAGCTTGAAGTCGGGGGCGAAGTCGTTGCTGACGGTGCGGTACATCACGGCCTTGGTGTAGTCGATGCCGGCCTTGTCCAGGGCGTCGGCGTCGTGGTTGTCGTCGGTCTGGATGTCGCTGACGGGCATCAGGAACTTCTCTTTCTTGTTCTTGACGATGGCGGCCAGCAGCTGGGCGTCGTTGAGCTTGCCCGACAGGCCGAAGAAAATCTTGCGCTTGCGGTAGACGATGTATTTCTGCAGGTACAGCGCCAGGGGCTCGGAGGTGCAGAAGTACTTGGTGTTGGTGCTGATGGGTACGCGGGTCTCCTCGCAGAGCCGGAAGTAGTTGTCCACGGCCGAGCGGGACGTGAAGATGATGCCGGTGTAGTCGGCCAGGTTGATTTTCTCCTGGCGGAACTCGCGGGCCGGAAGGCCCTCCACCTTGATGAACGGACGGAAGTAGACTTCCACCCCGTGGCGGGCGGCGATGTCGAAGTATGGAGATTTACCGGACTGCGGTTCCGGCTGCGAAATCAGTATTTTCTTGATCTTCATATTATTCTGCTACCGTATTGGCCTAACGGATAAGAAATAAGCGTATCATTTCTTTACAGTCATGCCACCGCGTCCAATAGGAATCGGGCGGCGGCGTACGCTAAAACCAACGGAACTATTTCCAGACTGCAAAGGTAGTAAAAAAAGAGGAGAATGGAGGTGGGGCCGTGCATAAAAATGCGTGCGCCTTTGAAAATGAATATGAGCTTGGCGACGAGGAATGCGCCGAGTGCGACGGGGGCGACGGTGGTGGCGATGGAGGTGTCGGCGGCGGCCGCCAGGGCCAGGGGGAGCATGACGACGCACAGCAGGCCGGTGGCGGCGTTGTGGCCGCGCACCCACACGCGCATGGTGTCGGCGTCGGAGAATACCCACCCGGTCAGGCCGTAGGCCGCCCACAGGAACAGGCCGTAGCCGAGGGCGACGCCCATGCACGCGGCGGCGCCGGGCAGCTCCGGCCTGCCGCCGCCCAGCAGGTAGAGGTAGAGCAGCAGGCCCTCGCTCAGCAGCGTCACGGTGTTGAGCAGGAGCAGGAACGAGCTCTCGCGCACGGTGTCGTCGAAGACGTTGTGGCGGCGCCGGGTGTTTGTGATCTCCTTGCCCAGCAGGAAGATGTACTTGGCGGACTTGCGGAACTTGAGGCCGATGGCCACCAGCAGCACCAGCAGCGCGAGCAGCAGCCACGAGGCGCCCTGGCGGGTGTCGGCCTGGCGCGGCTCCGGCTTGTGGAGCGGGTCGCGGTCCAGGAAGAGCATGGCGGCATGGGCCGAGTAGGTGCTGTCCACGACCGTGTCGGCGTGCTGCGCCGTGTCCGGCGCCTGCACGGTGTCCGGACGGACGGAGGACGGCCCGTGAATGCTGTCGAGATGCTGTGTCGCCGTCGGCATGGGTGGTTACTTGAGCCAGGCGGCGGAGCGGCACCAGGCCACGGTGGCGGCCAGGCCCTCGCTCAGGGAGGTCGGGGCCGTGAAGCCGAAGTCGCGTTCGGCCGCGGAGACGTCCGCCTGCCAGTTGCGCTGCCGCATGATGTTGTACTTGTCGGTGTTGAGGGTGGATGGCTTGCCGCGCGCCGCCCCGATCTTCTCGGCGATGGCCGACACCGCCTTCACGCCCCACAGCGGCACGGTGATGTTGAGGTAGTGTCTCTTGCCCAGGGCCCGTGCGGCCAGGCGGCGGTACTCGCGCTGCGTGTAGGAACGCTTCTCGCTGAGCAGGTAGGTGTTGCCGACGGGTGCCTTCTCCAGGGCGTCGAGGGCGGCCAGGGCCAGGTCGGGTCCGTAGATGAACGTCAGCAGCTGCTTCTTGTATCCGGCCCCGAGGTTGAAGCCGCGCTGCAGGCTCTCGAGCATGAGGTAGTAGTCGTGGTCCCGGGGTCCGTAGATGCCGGTGGGGCGGAAGATGATGTACGGCAGCCCGCTCATGGTCAGCTCCATCTCGGCCTTGAGCTTGGAGGCGCCGTAGCGGGTGTCGGGGATGGCCGGCGAGGTCTCGGTGAAGGGGGTGTAGCCCTTCTCGTCGCCCTTGCCGAGCACCGACAGCGAGCTCATGTAGAGGAACTTGCGGGGCACGGCCCCGGCTTGCCTGAGGGCGTCGAGGAAGGTGCGCAGGTACTGGTAGTTGACGCGGTTGAAGTCCTCGAAGCGGAGGGCCTTGGTGGCCCCCAGGTTGTATATGATGTAGTCCCAGCCGCCGTCGGGCATCTCGGCGCGGAGTGTCTCGGCCAGCGAGGCTGGGTCCGAGAAGTCGAAGACGGCGAAGTGCAGGCGCGCGTCGGTGAGGTATCGGCGGGACGTCGACCGGCGGACGCCGGCCCATACGTCGAGGCCGCGTCCGAGGGCGTTGCGTTTGGGTGCGTTCATGCTTCTGCCGGTTTTTTAGTGTTCTTGCGGTTGCGTGAGATGAGTTCCTTGGCGAGCTGCGTGTATGCTATGGCGCCGCGGCTGTCCGGGTCGTAGAGAATCACGGGGAGGCCGTGGGAGGGGGATTCGGAGAGCTTGATGTTGCGCGGTATCACGGTGGTGAAGACCATCGGGCCGAAATGGTTTTTCAGCTCCTCGAAAATCTGGTTGGCGAGACGCAGGCGGGCGTCGTACATGGTGAGCAGGAAGCCTTCGATTTCGAGTTTGGGGCTGAGTCGGCTTTTGATGATGCGTATGGTGTTGAGGAGCTGGGAGATTCCTTCGAGGGCGAAGTATTCCGCCTGCACGGGGATAATCACGGAGTCTGCGGCGGTGAGGGCGTTGACGGTGATGAGTCCGAGCGAGGGGCTGCAGTCTATCAGGATGTAGTCATAACCGGCGGCTACGGGGGCGAGGGCGCGTGCCAGGATTCGTTCGCGGTTCTGGCGCTGCATGAGCTCTACCTCGGCTCCCACCAGGTCGATGCGCGAGGCCACTATCTTGAGGCCGTCGATTTCGGTGTCCTGTGTTGAGGCGCTTACGGGATAGTCGTCCACGAGGCATTCGTAGACGGAGGCTTCCACGGTAGCCGGGTCGATGCCGAGGCCGGAGGTGGCGTTGGCCTGCGGGTCCGCGTCCACGAGCAGAACCTTCTTGCCGGCCAACGCCAGGCACGCGCCGAGGTTGAAGGCCGTGGTGGTCTTCCCGACGCCACCTTTCTGGTTGGCTATTGCGATGATTTTACCCATTGTTTTCTGATAAATTTTGGTGGCGGCGGCGCGTCCGTTGCGGGGCTGTTGCCGCCTGTTCACAATTAACCTTTCGCAAGCGAACCTTGCGAAGCCAATTTAAGAATGCAAAGTAACAGCTTTTTGGCGAGAACTCACAATTTTTAATCTTAAACTATCTTAAAAAGGAGGAAAAAGCCCCTTTCCGGCCAATTCACACCGCGCCGTGCGCCTCATATAAGACTTATAAATCTTATAAAATTTATAAAACTTATACCGGTGTCACTTCAGTGCGCGGCGCAGGGTTCGGCGGAAGCTGGCGCGCAACAGCACGGCAGCCGCC
>ENA-ORRE01002128-ORRE01002128.1-human-gut-metagenome-genome-assembly--contig:-NODE-2128-length-12011-cov-2.490465_pt1 | contig 12011 bp, 9 predicted proteins | sample MGYA00242171_ERZ509126 | MGnify/ENA primary metagenome ERZ509126 (study PRJEB26280, sample SAMEA2338648) | human gut metagenome | biome: human gut; feature: human-associated habitat; material: faeces... | reverse complement strand
TGATAGCCGCCATGCTCCCGATGTCGCTTGCCCTCGAAAAGACAGGAGCCTCCAACCTGATATCGGAAAAACTGGTAAGCGGATTGGGTGATTACGGGCCACTTGTCCTTATGGCGGGAATCTATTTCACGACTTCTCTGCTCACCATGTTCATCAGCAATACGGCAACAGCGGTACTGGTGGCTCCCATCGCGTTGCAATCGGCCTTGGCAATCGGGGTCAGTCCCTACCCGTTCCTGCTGGCCGTAACGGTAGGTGCCAGCATGTGCTTCGCCTCCCCCTTCTCGACTCCTCCGAACGCTCTGGTCATGTCGGCGGGCAAGTACACATTCATGGACTATGTCAAAGTCGGCATGCCCTTGCAAATCATCATGGGAATCGTCATGATCTTCATATTGCCATTATTATTTCCGTTCTAAACATTCACTGATATTTATTAGTTTTATATTTGCACACCAAAAAAGAAAAAGATGAAGATACCGTTCAAACCAATCGGAATCGAAGATAAAGATATTATAACATCCTTTACGATACCGAGCAATTACAAGAATTGCGATTATTCATTTGCCAACATCTGTAGTTGGCGATTCCTATACGACAGCGAGTTTGCCATTGTCGACGGCAGCCTACTGATCCGTTTCTGGATCGAAAACAAAACGAGAGTCGCTTATATGACACCTACGGGTCAGGGCAACCTGAAACAGGCAATCGACCTGTTGGAAGCCGATTCGCTCGAACAGGGCCACCCGCTCTGTATGTTAGGCGTAACGCCCGATGCCAAAGAAGAACTCGAAAAAGCAATCCCCGGAGGATTTTTCTACATTCCCGAACGAGATTATTTCGATTACATCTATTTGCGTGAAGACCTGGCAACCCTGAAAGGAAAGAAATACCAGGCGAAACGCAATCATATCAACAACTTCAATAAGAAGTTTGATTACAAATATATCCCTATCACACCCGAACTGGTTCCCGAATGCCTCCAGCTCGAATGCAAATGGTACAAAGCCAACCGGGAAGATAATGACGAGGAGGATCTGAACGACGAACGCCGTTCCATCCTCTACGCCTTGAACCATTACAACGAATTGGGACTTATTGGAGGAGCCATTTGCGTAGACCACGAAATTGTCGCTTTCACCTTCGGCGCCCCGATCAACCACGACACTTTCGGCGTCCATGTCGAAAAGGCGAATGTGAACTATGAGGGGGCTTATGCTGTTATCAACAAAGAATTCGCCTCCCACCTTCCGGAGAAATATACCTATATGAACCGGGAGGAAGACTTGGGTATTCCCGGTCTACGTCAGGCTAAACTTTCGTATAACCCGTTCATCCTATTGGAAAAATCCGCAGCAATAAAGAAACCTGCAAAATAATATTGAACGATGGATAACAACAAACCTCAATTGATCGACCTGTGGCGTACCTCTTTCGACGACAGTGAAGAATTTATCAAACTGTTCTTCGACCGAGTCTACAAAAAAGAAAACGCCCTGTTTATAGAGAAAGACGGAAAAATCGTTTCCGCCCTTCAAATGCTTCCGTATGTCATGACTTACTACGGGAGCTATATATATGGAGCCTGTACCCTTCCTTCCGAACGTGGTCAGGGGTTTATGCGCCAACTGATACAGAAGGCATTCGAAGTGATGGAAAGCCGGAAAGTAGCCTTGACAGTCATTATCCCGGCCGATCCGTGGCTGTTCGATTATTATCGCGATTTAGGATATACGGAGGCTTTCGACTATTCGGAAGAGACATATATCCGGCCTATTGAAACAGCTTGGGAACAGGGTATTTTGGTTGTACCGCCCGAAGTCCCTTCGATGGAGTCTCTCTACAATTTTTTCAATAAGAAACAGCGGGAACGCACTTGCTATGTGCTGCACGGTTATGACGATTTCGTCACTATCCTGCGCGATCTGCAGATGTCCGGCGGGCAGATGCTGACAGCCTTGAACATTCAGAACGAACCGATCGGAATGATCTTTTTCCATCCTGCCGGCGACCATATTTATGTCAAAGAATTGATGTATGACAACGACAACATCAAGAACCTGCTCTTACAGGAGGCGACAATCCAGAACAAAGTGGAAAAGGCTATCTACCGCACTCCTTTCGCCGGACCAGGAACTTTCCCCTTAGGTATGGCACGTGTCCTGGATCGTGACCGCCTCATCCATCACTGGGCTTCCACCCACGAAAACTCCGTTCTCAATATCGGTGAACTGAAGGAAATGGACACTCAATCTCTTACCCGCCTGTTACTCGACTACCAGAGCCGGGAAGCTTATATGAGCTTGATGCTCGATTAGGGATTCATTCTGCCACCAAACAAAAGCTCTTCACCATTCCGGCGGAGTTACGGAGATCCGAAGGAATGGTTATCTGATTAAATTCGTATTTTTGCAAACTCATACAAAATTATACGGATAAAAAAGAGCTGACAATGTTACGGAAAGGAGACCTTACACAAGGAGGTATAACCACCACCCTGCTACAATTCACATTGCCGATGCTGGCAGGATCGCTTTTGCAACAATGCTATAACATAGCCGACACACTGATCGTAGGACAATGTATCGGCTCAAATGCGCTGGCTGCGGTCGGTTCCGCCTATACCTTGATGGTTTTCCTGATCTCTATCCTGCTGGGTTTGTCGATGGGGAGCGGCACGGTTTTCTCACTGCAATACGGAGCCGGTGACCTCCCCGCCCTGCGACGTAGCATTTATGTTTCCTTCTTGTTGATCGGCACGGTGACCGTTCTGCTGAATGTAGCTGTGTTCCTATGGCTCGATCCTATTTTGCGATGGTTGCAAGTCCCCTATGATGTTTATCCGTTGATGCGTAACTATCTATGGATCATTTTCTGGGGAATAGCCTTTACTTTCCTGTATAATTTTTATGCGGCATTACTTCGGGCCGTAGGCGATTCCGTGACACCTTTATGGTTCCTGGCCGTGTCAGTCGTTTTGAATATCGGGCTTGATTTGTTTCTTATTCTCGTCTTGGATCAAGGCATCGAAGGAGCGGCAGTCGCAACGGTCATCGCACAGGGAATGGCGGCATCCGGTATCTTGCTGTATACCTATAAAACCCTCCCCGAACTACGATTACACCGGGAAGATATGCGCTTCGACCGTTCCAGCCTGAAAGAAATCACTTCTTTCTCCACACTGACTTGCGTCCAACAATCCGTGATGAATTTCGGAATATTGATGGTGCAAGGGTTGGTAAATAGTTTTGGTACGGCTGTCATGGCCGCATTCGCCGCAGCAGTCAAGATCGACTCTTTCGCCTATATGCCTGTTCAGGAATTCGGGAATGCTTTTTCCACCTTCGTCGCCCAGAATTTTGGGGCGAGAAAAGGGGATCGTATCCGCCGGGGAGTACGCAGCGCATTTCTTATAACGATCGTCTTTTCTCTTGTCATCTCGCTGTTGGTTTTCTTTTTTGCCAAGCCGTTGATGCTTATTTTCGTCCGTCCGGATGAAGCTGAGATACTTCGCATCGGAACAGAATACCTGCGCATTGAAGGGACTTTTTATTTAGGCATCGGAATCTTGTTCCTCCTTTATGGTTATTACCGGGCCATCCGTATGCCGGGAATGTCCGTCGTGCTTACCATTCTGTCTTTAGGTACACGTGTCGTCCTTTCCTATTGGCTGGCATCCATTCCTTCCATAGGAGTTACCGGTATTTGGTGGTCTATTCCTATCGGTTGGTTCCTGGCTGATTTGGTGGGTATCGCTTATTACCGTTATCGCAGATATGCAGTCTCACGAACTTGACAAAAATCCGCTTCCAATACATATTTATTACCGGATTTTTCTATCTTTGCAGCCGTAAAAAGTAATGATAAATTATGGACGACAGTATTCCGCGAGAAATAGAAACAATAAGTAACAAGTAACGCGCGGGGGCAGACAGCAAGGCCTCTGTACGTTGACAAAAACGAAAGGAGGCAATAATGAGAACTTTTCTTTATTGTGAAGCCGGCTTTGTGGAAAAAGACCAATGGCTTCCAAACAGCTGGATCAATGTAGAATGCCCTACACCGGAGGATATCCATTACCTGACAAACCAATTCAATGTTCCCGAATCTTTTTTAAGCGACATTGCCGATACGGACGAACGCCCGCGTATCGAATATGAAGGGAATTGGTTATTGACTATCATTCGAATTCCGGTACAAAGCCAGGAACAGGGTATTCCTTTCACGACTATCCCCCTAGGGATTATGACGAACAATGAAATCATCATATCCGTTTGCTATTATAAGACGGAACTGATACCGGACTTTATCCGGTACACCCGCCGCAAAGAGGTCGTCGTACGTCACAAATACGACCTGATCCTGCGGTTGATCCATTCGTCCGCCGTATGGTTCCTGAAATATCTGAAACAAATCAACAATGAAGTGGCGCATGCCGAAAAAGCCCTGGAAAAAAGTATCCGCAATGAAGACTTGCTTCGCCTGATGAAGCTGGAAAAGAGCATGGTTTACTTCAACACCTCCATCCGTGGTAATGAAGTGATGCTCACCAAACTGCAAAGCATCTTCCAAGAACCGGTCTATATGGACAACGAACTGGTGGAAGATGTGGAAACAGAGTTAAAGCAGGCGCACCTCACAGTCAATATCTATAGCGATATCCTGACCGGCACGATGGACGCATTCGCCTCCATCATCTCCAACAACGTGAACACCATCATGAAGCGCATGACCTCCATCTCCATCATCCTGATGGTTCCCACCCTCATCGCCAGTTTCTACGGTATGAACGTCCCGATCTACGGAGAGAACATGCCACACGGTTTCGCCATCATCGTCATGATCTCCATCACGTTATCGGCCTTATCGTTCTTCATTTTCAGAAAGATCAAATGGTTCTAAATTAAAAAATCCGCTTTACCTTCACAGGCGAAGCGGATTTAAAATCGATAAGCTTTTTCTAATCAAATATCTAATCAGAAAACAATATCTCGGGAAGGATAATATCTAATTCTGATAAATAAGTTGCAAAGGACGTGCCAGAAATGGGAAAGCTGATGCACATCTTCAACAAGCTCCTGATAAACAAGAGTATAAAATCAGTATAAATTATTTGAGGGGAAATAGGAAAAGTGTGGAAAGTGTGGAAAGGATTGAGTAAGGTGTGTAAAAATTCCACAATTCTTACACACCCGAATTGTTTTTATTCGTTAGCAGGATTTTCCAGTCATAATGTCCAACACCAGCTTATCCGTGGCTTCCATACCTTTGGAACCGATAGAAGTCAGATTGATGATCGACTTATCGACATCCTCGTCGATAATGCCCTCGACCGGAGTCACCACCTTGTTTTCCATTGCCATCAGCGCGGACAACATAGCAGTCGAAACACCACTGGAAACTTTCATGGCGCAACTGGGTTTTGCCCCGTCGCATATCATACCAGTAATATTGCCGATCATATTCTTGATCGCATAAGAAATCCGCGCCTTATTTCCTCCCATCAAATAGGTGATAGCGCAACTCGCTCCCGTAGCGGCAACCACACAACCGCAAAGGGCGGACAGGCGTCCCAGGCTTTGCTTGATATAGATGACCATCAGATGGCTTAGCATCAGGGCACGGATCAACTGTTCTTCCGTACATTCGATATCTTCAGCAAAAGAAAGGACGGGAAGTGTCGCTGCAATCCCCTGGTTCCCACTGCCGGAGTTACTCATCACCGGGATCATGGCGCCATCCATACGGGCATCGCAGGCGGCGGCCGTCATTGCCAGCATATGGGTATAGGCAGAGTCGCCCATATATTTACGTCCGTATGCACCGGAAACAGTCTTGCTAACCGTATGTCCGAAATTCCCCTTCAGGGAAGCCTCGGCCGCTCTCCGGTTCAGATCGGCAGTTTCCAGGATAAAACGGATCTCATCGAACGGCATTTCCATCGCAAACTCATACACGGTAGAGAAAGAGAGCCTCAATTCATCATCGTCCAAAACATCACAAGAAACCCCTTCTTTCCTCCGGTCTGTCAAGACTACACCATTCTTTTCCACATACACGATATTCGTATGTTCATGGCAGATAATCACCCGCGAAGTTTCATCTCCGGCCGAACAAATCACCTCGATATAGAGCTTGTCGACATTATCCTTTAAAGCGATATGAATCCGTTTATCTTCGATCACCTGCTTTCCTTCGGTAAGTGCCTCAGGTGTCAGGTCGCGCAAAACTTCGAGGCCATAAGCAGACTTACCGATCAGCGTACCCAAAGCAATCGCTATCGGCAACCCGACCATTCCGGTTCCGGGTATTCCTACACCCATTGCATTCTTCAGAATGTTGGCACTCAGAAATACTTCCGTTTTCTCCGGTTTACAGCCTAAAACCTCGGCAGCCTTAGCGGCAGCCAATGCGACCGCAACCGGTTCCGTACAGCCGATAGCGGGAATCACCTCCTGATGTATAAGTTTGATGATTTGTGTTTGAGTTGTTTTATCCATGAATATAGATTTCTTTGACTTTATGATTGCAAAGATAAGACATCCTTCTCAAAACATAAGTATTTCGATTGCGGAACATAGATAATTTGAACTATTTCTTTAGTAAATAAAGGAATACCCGACAGAAAAATGTACATTTGTTTCATCTAATAAATAATTAATAAATTATGGGAACTTTAGGCTGCATAAATGATATGTTACAACGGGACAAAGAAAACCGTGAGCTCCGGAAATTAAGTCCTCCTTTCAATATGGCTGCTTTATTCTCTCATCAGATAAGATCTTATTTGTCACCACCCACTGTTTCGACTGTGAAGGTTTCCTCTTCCGTACCGTTGCCACGCCCTTCTTTCAGGCGGACGCTGAACACAGCTTCGCCTGTACGCAACTTCGGGGAGGCCTGCACCATGACATTATAGGTGATACGGTCATCGCGGGTGATTTTGGTGATCTTGACAGGTTCGGACAGTTTCAGATGTTTGCCCTTCTCAACTTTTACTATCGGTTCCACGTCCAAAGCATCCTGAAAGCTGTTATTCACGATCACAAGGGAGATATGGCAGGTCTCACCCGCATTGATCTTATCGTCGCGAGTGACACTGTCCTCTTCCAATAAGATGTCTTCGATCTGCAAATCGGGAAGGAGAACATGCGAAGACGGCGTATAATTCCCCGGATTCCTCTTCTCCACTCTTACCACCTCACCTGTATTTGCTGCGATCTGCGCACCGGCAATTCCTCCGACCGCCGTCCCGACAAACGCCCCTATGTCACCCCCTATATCATCGTCTATAGCATTTCCGACCGCTCCGCCGAAAAGCCATCCGACAAAAGCGCCTATCTGGGCCCCTACACCTGCCCGGTCTTCCCGGCTCATATTCTTCATCGATCCGCATCCCGTCAGAATCAACAAAGACATGATTGCATATAGAACTTTATTTTTCATACTCAGTTATTTTAATCCTTCCAATTAATAAACAAAGATAGCTATCCGTTTGACTTAATGACATCGGAAAGAAGAAAAACCCCTATCCGATTGCGTTTTTTTATGTAAGTTTGCGCCCGATTAAACAAAGAATGATGACAACTCAATTCAAGACTCCGACCACAGACCTGCAACATCAGTACGATCTTCTGCAGAAAGAATTCGAATATGAAAAAGAGATGTATCGGGAACAAACCGAACGGGCCGGCATACACCACCGCATCCAACAAGGACTATGCTGGTATCCTGTCGTACCGGGAAAGAGCTATTATAACTCCCTGAACCAACTTGTCGTAGAAATAGGGCGGCTGGAGAACAAAGAGACCGAACACAATTTTGAATATGGCCGTCCGGTCTGCTTCTTCACAACAAAAGGAGGCGGGAAACCTGAATACCTGAACTTCTCGGCTGTCATCAGTTATGTGCAAGACGACCGGATGGTCGTAATATTACCCTCTCCTAACGCACTTACGGAAATACAAAAGGCTGGCGAAATCGGCGTCCAGCTTTATTTCGACGAGACCAGTTACAAGACGATGTTCAACGCCCTGTCTACCGTCATCCAAGCGAAAGGGAACCGGTTAGCTTATCTGCGGGACGTTCTGTTAGGCAAAACACCCGCCGGCCGGCGCACACTTTTCCCCATGCGTTTTCCCTGGCTGAACCTGTCGCAGGAAGAGGCGGTCAATCATGTATTGGCGGCAAAGGATGTGTCTATCGTGCACGGTCCTCCCGGAACCGGCAAAACGACCACCTTGGTTGAAGCGATCTATGAGACTTTACACCGGGAAAACCAGGTAATGGTCTGTGCCCAAAGCAATACAGCCGTCGACTGGATATCCGAAAAACTGGTCGATCGCGGCATCCATGTCCTGCGCATCGGTAACCCGACACGCGTAAACGACAAGATGCTTTCTTTTACTTATGAACGACGTTTCGAATCGCATCCCGACTATGCCGAACTATGGGGAATCCGCAAGGCAATCCGCGAGATACAATCCAATCTCCGTAGAAAGAGCCACAGTGAGAAGGAAACAGTACGCAACCGTCTCTCCCGCCTCCGTTTCCGGGCAACGGAACTGGAAGTAAAGATCGACACGGAACTGTTCGACGAGGCGCGTGTCGTAGCCTGCACGCTGGTTGGATCGGCGAACCGGGTGTTGACCAACCGTAACTTCACGACTCTCTTTATCGACGAGGCCGCCCAGGCACTTGAAGCCGCCTGCTGGATTGCGATCGGCAAAGCGGACCGGGTCATCTTAGCGGGCGACCATCACCAGCTCCCTCCTACCATCAAATGTATAGAAGCGGCACGCGGCGGCTTGGACCACACCTTGATGCAAAAAATAACCGACCGGAAGCCTGAAACTGTCTCACTTCTGAAAACGCAGTACCGGATGAACGAAAGCATCATGCGCTTTCCTTCTCGCTGGTTCTACCGGGATGAGCTGCAATCCGCACCGGAAGTCAAGCATCGCGGCATCTTGGAATTCGATACCCCTGTCGTCTGGCTCGACACAGCGGATTGCCATTTCGAAGAAGACCAACTCACCGACAGCATGAGCCGTATCAATAAAGACGAAGCGACCTTGCTTGTCTCGACCTTGCAGAAATATATCGAAAAGATCGGCAAGGAACGGGTATTAGACGAAAGCATTGACTTCGGCCTGATTTCGCCTTACAAATCGCAGGTTCAGTATATCCGCGGACTGATCAAGCGCAATGTTTTCTTCAAACCTTTCCGCCGTCTGATAACCGTCCACACGGTAGATGGCTTCCAAGGGCAGGAGCGAGATGTGATCATGATCAGCCTCGTACGCGCCAACGACAAAGGCCGGATCGGTTTCCTCGGCGACCTGCGCCGCATGAACGTCGCCATCACCCGTGCCCGTATGAAATTGATGATTTTAGGAGACGCACCGACACTGACACGACATGCTTTCTACAAAGAATTATACGAATATATCCGGGAGAACGGACAGGTGGTCAGCACTTTCAATAGCCCGTGATGGTTATTTTCGCAACATCTTGGCCTTCTGTATGGGCATATCTATATAGTGTTTTTGGCTCTTCATCAATTTAGGGGCATCCCAATGTCGCCCTACCCTCTTATTGTCACATTCGTAAAAAAGCCATTAGTCCAAATCGAAACTACTACCGCATCTATTTCGATTTTATACCCCGTTTAATTCAAATTACACGCAAGGGTAATATTTTTTAACAAACTACTAATTTTATAAACTACAGAAAATGAATTGACTATGCAAAATCGCCTTTTTTAGGGGGATATTGTATTTTGTGTAAAGCGCATCTCGACAAAACCTCTCTTCGAGAGCAACCGCATCAAAATTCAGTAGGAAGGTTATTTTTAGCACAGTTGTCCTTTCTGTTAAGCGAGCGGAAGCAAAAATTCCGTATATTTGTATCATTAACAAAAAATACAGAGAGGCCATGAAGTATAAATTATTAGTTCTCGACGTAGACGGGACGCTGCTCAACAACCAGAAAGAGATCAGCCCCCGTACCCTGGCTGCCCTTCTGAAGGTACAGCAAATGGGGGTACATATTGTATTGGCATCAGGAAGACCGACTAATGGAGTCATGCCCATCGCTGAAAAGCTGGAACTGAATCATTATGGAGGTTACATCCTTTCTTACAACGGCGGTCAGATCATCAACGTGCAGACCGGCGAACTATTATTCGAGAAACGTATCGATCCGGAATGGATTCCCTATTTCGTACAAAAAGCGAAGAAAAACGACTTTGCCATCTTCACCTATCACAAAGATTTCATCCTGACGGATAAACCGGACAATAAGTATGTCATCCAAGAAGCCAACCTCAACAAGATGCAGGTAGTCGGTGTCGATAACTTCGCCGAAGCCGTCGATTTCTCACCCTGCAAATGTATGCTGGCAAGTGACGACGAAGAGGCGCTCGTCGGCCTGGAAAATCATTGGAAGAAACGCCTCGACGGTGTGCTGGATGCATTCCGGTCGGAACCTTATTTCTTAGAAGTCGTTCCCCAGTTCATTGACAAAGGAAACACATTGGGCGTGCTGATGACCAAACTGTCCGTTTTGCCGGAAGAGGTGATCGCAATCGGCGACGGTGTCTGCGACGTGACCATGTTGCAACTTGCCGGTGTAGGGATCGCAATGGGAAATGCAGAGGATTCGGTTAAGGCCTGTGTGGACAAAACGACACTCACCAACGAGGAAGAAGGTGTGGCCGTGGCTGTCGAACGGGCAATCCTGGCCGAAATACGTCCGACGGAAGTTCCGCTCGACCAACTGAATATGCGTGCCAGACACGCCCTGATGGGAAACCCCGGCATCCAGTATACCTATGCATCCGAAGATCGTGTAGAAGCAACCATGCCGGTAGACGAACGTACCCGCCAGCCATTCGGTATCCTGCATGGCGGAGCGACACTCGCACTGGCCGAAACCGTTGCCGGGTTAGGCTCGATGATCCTGGCCAAGCCGGACGAAATCGTGGTCGGCATGCAGGTCAGCGGCAACCACATGTCATCCGCCCATGAAGGAGATACCGTTCGCGCCGTCGGAACCATCATTCACAAAGGACGCTCTTCACACGTTTGGAATGTCGATGTATTCACATCCACTGATAAATTGGTATCTTCCATCCGTGTAGTCAACAGTATATTAAAAAAGAAATGACACCAGACGAATTAAGGATTTGTAACGTAGTCGACACATTGATCAAAAAGAACCGGAGTTTTGCACTCTGGCGGATACCGGGAGAATCACCCCGTTTCGCCATGCAGACCTCCGGTTCTGCACGTCTTCTCTATCATATCGAGGAACTGGACGAACAGAGTGGTTTCGTCATTGCTCCCTTCCATGTAAGTAAGCAGCATCCGATCGTACTGATCCGGCCGGACATCCAAGAACTTCCGTCCGACGAGGAAATAAAAGTTTCATGCCTATGGAACAAAAGTTCCATGCCTACGGAACAAGAGTTCCATCATAGTGAAACTCTCGTTTCCTACCCGGAAAACCCGAAGGAAGATTACAACCGCCGTTTCAATACCTTCATCGAACCGCTGCATCGAAAGCAGTTCGAGAAACTCGTGCTGTCACGCAGCCAGACAATTCCGGCAGGCAAAACGGACTTCTCCCCTGCCGCCGCTTTCCACAAGGCAATCAAGCGGTACAAATATTCGTATGTTTATCTCTGCCATACACCCGAGACGGGCACATGGCTCGGGTGTACGCCCGAAATTATCCTCTCCGGCGAGAAAGGAGAATGGCATACAGTCGCCCTTGCCGGCACCCAACCGCTCCAAAACGGGGAACTCCCGACAGAATGGGACGACAAAAACAGGGAAGAGCAGGAATATGTGGCCTTCTACATCCGCAAGCAGTTGCAAGCATTAGGCATCAAGCCGACAGAAACCCCGCCGGCTCCGGTACGCGCCGGTGAACTGTCTCATCTGAAAAGCGACTTCAGCTTTCCCCTGCCCGATAATAAAAAACTCGGCGAACTGCTGAAACGGCTG
>ENA-ORRE01002122-ORRE01002122.1-human-gut-metagenome-genome-assembly--contig:-NODE-2122-length-12028-cov-4.995072_pt1 | contig 12028 bp, 7 predicted proteins | sample MGYA00242171_ERZ509126 | MGnify/ENA primary metagenome ERZ509126 (study PRJEB26280, sample SAMEA2338648) | human gut metagenome | biome: human gut; feature: human-associated habitat; material: faeces... | reverse complement strand
ACCGGATCGACTATCCGTTCTACCGGGAGGAGGTGGGCGACATCGCCCAGGGGGCTTTGGGCCAGACGTCGCTGCCGTTGAACTATTTCCGGCGGCCGCAGTTCTTTGATTTCAGTTTTGCGAGCCCCTACTATGCGTATACGTACGACATGGAGAACGTGCCGTTCTACAATACGAAGAAGCCCATCATCCGCATGACGTACCTCGAGTCGGGGCAGAAGCGTTTCCGGGAGGAGAACTTCAATATCATGCACGCGCAGAATATTTCACCCACGACGGGGTTCAACGTCGATTACAAGGCGCGGGGAACGCGCGGGCAGTATATCTGGTCACGGACGAAGAACCACAACCTGTCGGTCGCCTTCAGCCATACGGGCAAGCGCTATTCGGTGCATGCGGCCTATTACAACAACCACATCGAACAGCAGGAGAACGGCGGCGTGGTCGGGACGTGGGCCATCGCCGATACGACGTTCCAGATGCCTTCGGGCGTGCCCATGAAGCTGTCGGATGCCGAGGCGCAGAACACCTACCGCAACAATGCCTTCTTCATCACGCAGTCCTATGCCCTGCCGTTGCAGCGCGTGACGGAGAACGACTTTTCGCTCGCCGACCTGTCGGCGGTCTATATCGGCCATTCGTTCCAGTACAGTTCGTGGAGCAAGGTCTATTCGGACAAATATGCGCGGTATATCGACGAAAGGGCGCACCGGGACGAACAGGGCAATTTCGTGGCCGATACGCTGGACTACTACCAGAACTGGTATATCAACCCCGACCAGACGCGCGACTCGATTTACGAGCGGGTGATTTCGAACCGCTTCTTCGTGCAGGCGCAGCCCTGGGATCGTAACGGCGTGGTAGGCACGATTGATGCAGGCATCGGTATCGACATGCATACCTACTCGCAATTCGAAATGAGGGATTACCAGACGGGCAAGTATACGAAGGTCAACAAGACCAGCTATTTCGCATACGGTTCCGTCGGAGGCAAGATAAAGAAATATGTCGACTGGGATGCGAACCTCAAGTTCTACCCGTCGGGATACAGAGGCGGAGACCTCACCATCGGCGCCCACCTGGCGCTGACGGGGTATCTCCGCGGACACCCCCTGATTCTCGAAGGCCGGTTCACGATGGATCGGCGTTCGCCCAACTACTGGCAGGAGAATCTGTTCTCGAACCACTACGTGTGGTCCACTCCTTTGAATAAGGAGAATGAAACTCGGTTCGAGGTGAAGTTTTCAGTCCCCGATTATGCGTTTGAAGCGGGGGCATGGCAAGGTGTGGTCGGCAACAAGATCTTTTACGACAAGGAGAGCCAGATCGCCCAAAGCAGTGACAACGTAAGCCTCACGAGTGTGTACGCTCGCAAAGATTTCCGCTTAGGCGGACTTCATTTGGACAACAGGGTATTGTTGCAGTGGAGTACGAATCAAGAAGTTGCACCCGTTCCGCTTTTGAGCGCGTTCCTTTCGTATTATTACGAGTTCTGGGTCGTGCGCAACGTATTACGCCTTCAGATCGGTTTGGACGGACGCTATAACACGCGTTATTATGCGCCCAGTTACAACCCCGCGCTGTCGGCCTATTACAACCAACGGGACGTCGAAGTAGGCAATTACCCCTACATGGACGCCTTCGTCATGGGAAAGTGGAAGAGAATGCGGATATTCCTCAAATATCAGCATGTGAACAAGGGACTGTTCGGAAACGGAGAGTATTTCTCCGCGGCGGGTTACCCGCTCAATCCGGGCATGTTTAAAATCGGTATCTCATGGGGTTTCTATGATTAGCGTATTGTTCTGCGCGGTATGAACTGCCCGCAAAACAACATTTTATGTTAAAAAAGACAGTTTTAACTTTTGCGTTCTTAACAATCCTGACAACTTTTTACGGCTTTAACGCCCAGTTCAGCGCACCCGTGACGGACGACATGCTGCTGAACGATGATGCGGCCGATTTCGGCTCTTCGCTGCTCAGTGACGGCGAATATGTGATCTCGGCCTATGACAATGTCATTCGCAACATCAGCGAAAAAGAGGGTCATGACTGGCGCCTGATGAGCGCCATCGCCTACCATGAATCGCGGTTCACGCCCGACATCACCTCGCGCAGCGGGGCTCGCGGGCTGATGCAGATCATGCCCTCGGTGGCACGCCAGTTCGACGTCCCGACCGAGGAGGTCGCCAATCCCGAGACCAACATATGGTTGGCCAACAAGCTGATGTCGAAGATTATGAACACGCTCCGTTTCCCCGAGGGGACTCCCGAGAAGGATCGGATGAGCATTATCCTGGCCTCGTACAACAGCGGGATAGGCCATGTGAACGATGCGAGGCGCCTGGCACGGCTCAACGGCGAGGATCCCAATTCGTGGGAGGTCGTGGCCCGCTACCTGCAACTCAAGGCGCAGCCCGAGTATTATGAGAACGAAGCGGTCAAGTGCGGACGTTTCACCGGCAGCCGGCAGACGCTGGCCTACGTGAACGACGTGATAGGACGCTATGACAAATACTGCCGGATTGCACGGAGATAATTTCCGGCAGGGATTGAAAAGTCTGAATCTACAGCAAAAAGGCTGAACCCAGGGGTTCAGCCTTTTCTCTTTATATCTTCTGAGTTGCCGGCGGAGTTGGCCGGCGTCGGGTCAATAGACCCACTGGAAATCGTCGACGTACATCACATTCGTCGTGCAGCCCACCATGTAATCGCCGTAGGCACTCGTGGAACAGGAGATGATGATGCTGTATTTGCCGGTGGGGCGTGCCGCCGCAGGATCGTAGAAGTTGAGCGGCAGGGTGGCCTCTACCATCTGGCCGCCTTCGGTCGACTTGTCGATGAACAGCGACCCGTAGGCGATGAGTTTCCCTTCTGCGGTCTGGGTGGTTTCCGCCGGATCCCAGGTGCCCGTGGGGGCGCCCGTCCCGGATGCTACCCGGTGGCGGCTGCTCCAGTCTACGATGGCCACGAAGATGCGGGCTTTGTCCGGGTCGCCTATGCCGACCGGGGCCCCGGAATGTTTGCTTGCGTCGATCGCGCCCAGTGTCGCGTGGTATTTCACCTTCATGCCCGAAGGGCGCGCCGTCCAGTTGTAGGGCTGTCCGAATTCCACTACGCCCGTCGTCAGGCCGTCCTTGTAGAAGATGCCGGACATCAGGTTGCCGGCTGCGATGCTGACGATGGGAGGGGCTGCCGCGGCCAGCTTCGCGCAATAGCTGCCGCCCATTCCGGCGTAGGTGCCCTGTGTGCAGAGCGACCGGGCAAATGAGTTGTTACCGCTGGCCCAGAACTCCGCATTCGTATTTTCGCTCGTGAAGCACGACAAGCCCGGGTTTTCCATGTTCCCGTCGGGAATCGTGTCGCCCGCGGGTGCCGTGTATTCGGCGGTTTCGGTCTGCTGCCCGCCGACGAGAAGCCGGAATTCATACGTTTGTCCGGCGTAGACGCCCTTGGTCGTGACGAGGCGTTTTACGGGGATGCCCGCATCGTTGGTGAGGCTTGTCCATTCGGGTGCGATCGTGCTCGTAAAGATGCCGCTTTCGTCCTGTGCGCCCTTCTGCGTCGTCTGCCAGTCGGCGGTACCCTTCAGACGGTACTGGATTTCGGCGGTCGCATAATCTTCCGGCGTTACCATCGTGGTGACGACGGCCGTGTTGTTCCAAAGGTCGATGTCGCGGACGCCTATCTTCACGTTGGTGGGCTGGACATGGAGCATCCACCGCTCCGTGCGGCCGTGGCAGGTTACGTCGACCAGACGAACCGTTTCGAAGCCCGTGGCGGAAAGTTCCTCGGCCGTGGGCGAGTAGGCGGTGATGTCGGCAGGCCCCAGCTTGAGGCTGGTGACCGTGACGGCCTTCAGGTCGGTGCCTTCGGCGACATAGGCCGTGGCCGTACGCGCCTGCGTGTCGATCAGTGTCGATCCGATCTGCCCGGCGACGGTGAACGACCGGGCTATGGGCTGCTCGGCCACGATCGTCCACTCGTAGTCCTGGTAGAGCGAGAGCGTGACATAGAGCGGCGCCCGCAGGTCGAACTCCCCGCTCAGCGGCTGCGAAGTCCTGATCTGGCTGATGAATTTCTCTTTGTCGGTCATCATCGGGTTGGATGTGGCGACGTCGAATTCCGCCTTGTCGATGGTGACCTTGCGGATATCGGTCTTCTCGTCCAGCGTGAGCGTCACGGTACGGTTCACGAGGCTGATGCCGGCTACCGTGAACCCCTCGCCCTCGATGCTGCGGATGTTGAGCTCGATGGTGGGGTACGGTATGTCGTTCTCGATGCACGACGCTGCCAGCAGGAGTGCCGCCGCCGAAAAGAGTATGCGTAGGTATTTCATAGTTTACTGCTTTTTCTTGTCCCACAAATGTATCGTCATACCGAAGTTGATGGCCGCGATATTGAGCCGGAAACGCATGTTCGAAGCCTTGCGCGAACCGATCTTGTTGCCGTCGGCATCCTTCTGGGTGATGCTCGTATACTGTATGCCGCCCAGCCCGAACGAAATCGTCGCACAGACGTTGGGGAAGATGTATACGGCAGCTCCCGGGTTGAACGCCAACTTTACCTGCGTTTTGTCGTTGTAGGTGCGGTTGGGTGCGCCTCCTTCGTTATGATCCGGGTCGTATGCGAAGCTCGAATGTCCCGTCGAGAGCGCCAGCTCGAACTCGGCGAAGAGCCCGAAGCGTCCTTTGGGGTCGAGCCCCGCATAAGAACGGTGGAAAATGCCGAATGAGTATTCATCGCTCGAAAGATCGACGTAGGGGAGCTGCCCCGAGAGGTCGTTGCCCTCGCCCGCATCGAAATAGGTGTTGTCGAGCGTGCCGCCCATGTGGCTGTATCCGAAACGGATGCCGATACAGTTGTTATCGCGGTAGAAATAACCGACGAAGGGTTTTACCGTTGCGATCGTGGCATCCGCATCGATGTTGTCGAAGATCAGCATGAGGTCGGTGTCGTCGCTCGAAACCGTACCGTAGGAGGCCGTAAGACCCATCATCACTTCGCCCTTGTAGGCGAATTTGAGCTTGTTGATCTCGCGGTCCATGCGCCGGCGCGTGGGCAGGAAGCGCTGCTGTTTCTTCGGCTCGGCGGGAGACGCGGAGATGCCGGAGGCCGCCGGGGCGCTCTCTGCCGCCGGGACGCTCTCTGTCGCCGGGGCGTTCTCCGGGACCGGAACCGACGGCGTTTCGGCGGCGGCCGTGAAGGCGAGGCATGTCGAAAGGAGGAAAAGTATGATTCGTGTCATTGCTGTGCCGTTTTTAGAGGTAGAAGGCCATGCCGAGGCCGATCGAGAAGATATTGACCTTGAAGTTCATCATGCTCGTGTTGCGGTTGCCCACGGTGACCTGGTTGTGAACCTGCTTGGCATGGTTGTAGGTGATACCCATCACGCCGACGTTCACCTCGACGGCCATGTTGTTGGTCGCAAAGGCCACGATGCCCGGCGAGATGCCCAGCGAGAGGGTGTAGCCCGTCTCGTAGGTGCCTTTCACGGGCGAATCGTTGGCGAATCGGGCCTGCGTGCCGCCGGCCGAGAGCGACATCTCGTTGAACAGCGCGAAACGTTTGTTGCGCCCCAGCGGGATGTACTGGCGCCAGATCGCCGCCGCCGAATAGGTCTGGCGCAGCGCGTAGTAGTCTTTGGCCACGATGTTCGTACCCGTCTCCGAGTCGCCGAAGTGGAGTTCGGCGTTGTCCAGTTTGAGCAGCGTCCGCGAGTAGATGAAACGGCCTCCGAGAGCCATGTTGTCGCGCACGGCATAGGCGATCAGGGGGCTGATGCGGAAGGTGTAGCCTTTCGAGTCGATGCCCTCGACCACCAGGAATTTGTAGTTGTCGTTGGTGTGGGTCGAGTAGGACGCCGTGCCGCCGAAGACCCATTGTCCTTTGGGGACGAACAGGTTGTGGGTGTCGGTGAGTCCGCGTTCGCGGCGCATTTCGTTGATTGTCTTCGGAACCGGGCCGGCCGCATCGGTGTTCGGGGCTGTTTCCTGTGCGCGCAGGGCCTGCGCCGCGGCCGAGAGGCACAGCGCGAGGACGAGCGGGCGGATGAATAGTTTGCGCATCGGATTGCGTTTATTTGGTTAATAGACCCATTCGAAGTCATCGACGTACATGACGTTGCCCAGACAACCTACTTTGTAATCGCCATATGTACTCGTGGAGCAGGAAATTATGAGCGAGTAGCTTTTTGAGGGCTTCGTTTCTGGATCGTAATAGCAGATGGGGATATCAATGGAAACCATCTCATCACCTTCGGTCGAATCCTTTATCAGAAGCGAACCGTAAGCGATAATTTTGCCCTCGGCCGTTTCGTTTGTCTTCGCCGGGTCCCAAGTTCCCGTGGGGGCATTCATGCCTGTCGAGGTTTGGTGGCGCGAGTTCCAATCGACGATAGCCACGTAAATGCGTGAACGGTCCTGACCGTCCTGAATGTATTCATGCTCGTCGGTAATGGTGCCCTTGTTTACGGCGCCCACGGTTGCGTGGCATTTTACGCGCATGGCCGTCGGACGTGCCTGCCAGTCGTACGGCATGCCGAAACTTACCGTACCCAGCAGGCTTGCGAATTTGAACGTTGCGGAGAACAGATTACCTGCGGCCAGCAGGCTGAAAGCCGACTGTGACTGGAGTACGGCACAATGGTTGCCTCCCATGCCGGGTTTGGTTCCCTGCGAACAAAGGCCAGAGGTGGCTGCATTGCCGCTGCCCCAGAACGTAGTTGTTTCAGACGTGCTTTTCCCGAAACAGGGCAGGTTGCCGTCCTCCATGTCGCCGCCCGGAATGGTCTGACCTTCGGCTGTGGTGAGGTCCGTGTTGTAGGTCGTGTCGTCGCCCAAGACGGCGCGGAATTCGTAGCTGCCGTCGGCCCAGATGCCGGTGCCCGCTTTCGGCGTGTAGACCTTCAGCCCGGCTTCGTTCGTCGATTCGGTCCATTCGGGTCGGTAGGTGGCGGTGTAACAGCCGTTTCCGTCGGCCGTTCCCTCCGTTTCCAGCCACGATTCCCCGTTTTTCAGCCCGAAGGTGACGGCCGAGACGTTCGGATCGACGACCACGGCCCGCAGCGTGACCGTGTTGGCCCAGAGGTCGTAATCCTCTTTTCCGACCGGCAGGATTCCCTGCACGCGGAGTTCCGAGGCGGCGGTGGCTTCGGCGTCCTTCGTGTCGGCGATGCAGAACGAGGCGGAGTGACTGCCTGCGGGACATTCTGCGAGGAACGCTTCGGAAAGGGTGACCGTCAGGCTGAGGTCGTTGTCGCGGACGACGGTGATTCCCTCGGCCGGAGCGTCGCTCATCATCAGGTCGTAGGTCTGTTCGCCGAACCGGAGTTCCGCGGTTTTCAGGGGCGCCATGGCCGCGAGTTTGTAGCTTCGCGTCCAGGAGTCGCCGGGGATGTAGCCCTGAGGCTGGGCGATGTCGAAGCCGTCGCCCTCGATGGTGGGGTCGGGACTGAAAATGATCGTGTCGTCCTGCTCGTCGGGGTCGGTGTTGACCTTGATGACGACGCATTGGATGAACCCCGGCAGGTCCTTCGAGAACAGGCAGGTGAAGACATACTTGCCTCCGGCCTGGATGTTCTCCTGCCGGCCCTCCATGACGATCTGCCCGCGTTCGGAGTGGGTGCCTTCGAAATGCCAGACGAAAGTCGTCACCCCTTCGGGCAGGGTGAAGTAACCCGTGGCGTCGGAGGTGTATTTCAGCGCCGGGACGGCCTCCTGCTCGGCTTTTTCTTCGTCGAAAGTGTCGTCGGCGACGATCCAGAAGCGGAAGTTCGTGCCGAAAGCCGTGGCGACCGAGGCGTCGAATTTCACTTCGGCGGCAGTGTTCTGCCTGCGGCAGTTCACGTCGGCTTCGGTCGTCTTCCCGGGGGTGACGGTGAAGGTCTCTTCGCCTTTGTAGAAACGTTTGGTGAACGAGGCGGGGACAGCCTCCCCGGCTTCGACGGCGATCCGGTATTCCCCCGCGATGAGCTCCAGTTGCTTCACGAAGGTTTCGGAGGTGTATTTGCGGATCAGTTCGTTGCGCGAATTGTAGATGCGTGCGACCAGATGGTCTTTTGGGTCGTATTCCGCGTCGGCTTCGGCGCGGGTGGTCGAAATGTTCATTTCGAGTACGCCCGTGCCCGCTGCGCCGCCTTCGCCCGTCGCCTCCTTGGAGCAGGATGCGGCGACGGTCAAGACCGTGCAGAGCAGCAGAGCGGCGTGTGTGATATGCTTTTTCATGGTGCGGACGGGTTAGGGCAGGGGATGAACGTAGAGTTGAAGGGTCGCGATGGTCGTTTGTCCCGCCTTGTCCGTAATTGTGAGTTTGAAGTCGTTGTTACAGTCGGAGGCGACCTGCTGCATCAGCGCAACGAATGGCGTGATGGAGATCGTCGGCAAGACGGTTTTGCCCGCAACCTCTTCGTTGACCGGGAACCCGAATCCGCTCAGGATGGCGGCGACTTCCTCCGGGCTGTTGCTTCCGGCGGCGGGAACGTTGCAGAGGTCGAATACGGCGGGGATGCCTACGCTCAGCAACTCTTCGGGAGTCAGTTTTTCGGAGATGATCTCCACGACCAGCGATTGGATGCCCGCTTCGGCCGTGATGTCGATGTCGATCGTTTCACCTCCGAAGATCTCGTGCCGCTGGGTGAGGTCGTGCCCCTGCCAGGCGACGGTCGGCTTTGCCGTGCCTTTGCTGACCACGAGGCGGAGCTCCGCCGAGGTCGAGAGGCCCTTGGCGTCGGTCAGCGTGCAGGCGAAGGTGTGGGTGCCTTCGAACCCGGGATCGGCGTAGAGCATCGGAATCTGTCCCGCGATGTCGAACTGTTTGGAGGTCGCGCCGCGGAGCTTGTCGCCCAGCGGAAGCCCGAAGCCCGAGAGAATCGCATAGGCAGGGCCCTGCGTGGTGGCGCAGAGGTCGAGCGAATGGGGAATCTGAATCTCCGTGAGAGCGTCCATGAAGGCGGAGTTCGTCGAAGAGAAGGTCAGCACGAGCGATTCGATGCCGTTGGGGGCGGTCAGATTCAGCGCGAAGGGCTCGGTGCACTTGCCGTCGGCATCGAACATCGAGGAGGTGATCCGGAACGGTTCCGTGAGGTCGTGCCCGGGCCATTCGATCGCCGGGGCCAAGGGGTCGGGACCCTCTTCGAAGATCGGTTCCCAGACGTTCGCCGTGCCGTCGATCCGAATCTCCTCGTCCATTATGAAATTCTTAACGTCGATGTCGAATTTGATCCCGCCCTTGTCGGCATAGGTGATTACGAGCGTGATCTTGCGCCACTGTCCGGCCTTGACGTTGGGGATCTCCTTGTTGAACTGAAGGGGTGTTTCGGGCGTGTCGGCGAAAGCTCCCGTCAGGTTGAATTTGAGCGTGTTGAGCTCTGCGAGGGAGGTGAAATAGGCCGCGCGCGTCTCACCCTTGACAAAGACCATCGACGTTTCGCCCAGCGAGACCGTGGAGATCGTTTCGGCGGTGAACTGGTCCGCGAGGTCTTTCGAGCACGTGAGCGTCACCTTGATGTTGCTCAGCGTGCAGACGATCTCTTCGAGGACGGTGTCCTCGTTTTTTTCGATCGCAAAATCGCGTGCCGCGAAATAGACCGGATGGTCCCACTCGGCGAGTTTCGAGGAGGGTTCCTCCGAACGGACCTCCAGTTTGTAACTGCCCGTCGGAAGCTCCATCTTGCCGTCGGTCGCTGCCGTTTCGGTTCGCAGATTGGCATACGTGTCCTTGTAGACCGTCGTGCCTTCGGCGTCGAAGATCTCGACGATGAAGGCATCGACATCGGGCTGTGCCTCTTCGGCGCGCGTTTGGGGCTTGACCGTTTCGCTTGACGTGTCGTCGGGCTGCGTGTCGGTCTGGTCGTCGTAGATGACGCGCATCGTCATGCCGGCCATCGACAGATAGCCCGTGCCGTCCTCCGGTGCAGGGGTGGTGCCGGGTTCGTTCTTGTAGGCCGGTTCCTCGTTCACGCAGCCTGCCGCGAAGAGAATCGCCGTGATGGCTGCCGTCAGGATGATGGAAAAAGTCTTCATATTTCGTCGTTTTTTATTTGCTTGGAATGGCCTCTTCGTTCAGTTCGACGGGGATTACCCGCGTTTCGCCTTCGCCCTCGCCGAGGACGATGTTCAGCGAGGCGCTGCCGGCGTTCGATGCGTCGAAGGTGAAGATATGGCAGGGGGGGGCCGCCACGGTGGCGTCGAGCGTCTCGGCGGGGAAGGTGTAGAGGGGGCCTTCCTTCTCGCCGTCCTGGCTTTGGCTGCGGGCCGTGCCGCTGACCGTGAGCGTCGTGCCCGTCTTCACCCAGATGCGCTCCGGGTCTCCGGTTCCGTCGGGACGGAACGTGAATTCGTTGCCCGAACCGGTCGTCACGGTAAACTCCGCATCGTGGTAGAATTTAGCGAAAGCCTTCGTAATCCGGACGAAGGTCTGCGATTTGGCGACATGGGCCGTCACTTGGGCGGTGTTGACGCGGCGGGCCGCTACGTCGATGTCGGTCGAACCGGAGAAATAGGGCTTGTCGGGTCCTTCGGTTTCGGGATCGCCGTGCTCGACGGCTATTTTGTAGGGGCCTTCGGCGAAGACGTTTTCTTCGGCCTCGAAAGCCGCGACGCTCTCCCACGAGCGGTCGAAATCGGCGCCCGTGATCCGCAGGGCGAATTCGCTGCCGTCCGGGGCCGTGATTTCGGTGCGGGTTGCCTTCGGGGAGGCTTTTGCCTCGGCGTCGATCGAGAGATCGGTTCGGCAGGCGATGCGGATCGTGCCGCAACCCCCTCCCGCGTTCGTTTCATTCGTTTCGTTACATCCCGCGACTGCGACGGCCGCCGATGCAAGGATGCTGATAAGATGTCTTTTCATGGCGGTTATTCGTTGGCGATGGATACTTTGATATTGTCGAGGTAGAGCCACGAATTGGCATTGGCAGCCCATGCACTTCCTGTAGAATTTACCTCCCAGGACAAACGATGCAGATTGGTGCAATTCTCGATAGTGTATGTTTTTTCTTTCGGTATAGAATTGAAATTTGAGTCGAGCGGAAGGTCGTCGAAGACCGTGGCACCACTGATATACCAATTTTGCTTACTGTCCGATTTGCTGTCTATCTTGCCTTGCGTAGTTGTATATCCGTATGCGGCGATCGGACTGTAACTATCGTTACCACCACGGCCACCGCCATAGTTGAATGATATTTTTACCGTAGGGGTTTTGTCTGGTTTTATGCCATTGAGCGGAGCCGAATCCAAACGTCCGTGGTATCGGGAAACGCCAAAGGCATTTTGCGAACGGCAGCAGACACGAATTGATCCTTCATTTCCTTCACCTTTTTCCTGAACTCCGGTGCGAGCTCCAGTCCAGCCAATGAGCCCGTATTGAGAAAGATCAGAGGCCGTAGTAGTTCCGTCAATCGTAGTCCCGTATTCAGCATTGTCATGGTCGCTGTAGCCTGTTATGTTGTTAAAATCCTCCTCCATCAGATAAGGTACGCTCAGGGTTGCGATGGTGTTCGTGCCTCCTGCCATCAGTTCCGGGATGACGAACGAACCGCCGCTGAGCAGGGCGTTTTCCGATTCGTAGCTGACGGCAACGGACTGACCCGCGAGGGCTTCGGGAAATTCGTCGAACACGAAGTCGAAATTGCCGGCCGTCTCCACCGAGAAGGTGAGCACGTTGGACCCCCCCCCGCTCAGATCGACACCTTCGGCGGCGGTCAGCGTGAAGCTGGTGATATTTTCACCGAGGGTGCTCTTGCCGGTGTCGGGCAGGCTGACGCGCAGGGTGGTGGGGCCGACGGGCGGAATGCTGTAAGAGATCGGGGTGGTGTGCCCCTCTGCGAAATGCTTCCCGGGGAACGTTTTCGGCCGCGATTCGCGGGTGGTGCCCGTGGCCGTGATGTCGACGATGCGCTCGGCCAATCCAGTCAATGGTGCCAGCTCAATGTTTCCGTGCAGTTTCACGATCTCTACTTGAGTGCCCGTTTTCGCGTAATGGGCGCGCGTGATGTTGGGATACTTCGTGGCGATGCGGATGGAGGCCAAGCGGC
>ENA-ORRE01002120-ORRE01002120.1-human-gut-metagenome-genome-assembly--contig:-NODE-2120-length-12045-cov-2.582152_pt1 | contig 12045 bp, 11 predicted proteins | sample MGYA00242171_ERZ509126 | MGnify/ENA primary metagenome ERZ509126 (study PRJEB26280, sample SAMEA2338648) | human gut metagenome | biome: human gut; feature: human-associated habitat; material: faeces... | reverse complement strand
CCGGTCTTTGGGCTGACGCAGGACGATGTGCTCGATGAGGTGCTCTGGGCGGTGCCGATCGGGGTGATCTGCGCGCGGCTCTATTACTGCATCTTTTATTGGGAGTTGTATGCGGACAATCCGATCTCCATCCTCTACATCTGGGAGGGAGGACTCGCCATCTACGGCGGTGTGATCGGCGGTGCGATCACCATTCTTGTGGTGAGCAGGGTGAAAAAGATCAAGACGGGCACGATGCTGGACATTGCGGCGATGGTCGTGCAGATCTTCGGGCGCGGGGGCAACTTTATGAACCGCGAGGCGCACGGGGCCGTGACGGACAGCTTCTTCAAGATGGGCCTTGTGGACGCGAGCGGCGCGGTGACGTATTACCATCCGACATTTTTATATGAATCGGTGTGGAACCTCGTGGGCTTCCTTGCGCTGCATTTCCTGACGAAAAAGCGGAAATTTGACGGGCAGATCTTCCTGAGCTATCTGACGTGGTACGGTCTCGGCCGCGTGTGGATCGAGGGACTGCGGACGGACAGCCTCTATCTGTTTTCAACCGGTATCCGCGTAAGCCAGCTGGTGGCGGCGCTGTGCGTGGTGATTGGCGGCGGCGCGCTGGCGTTCATGCTGATCAAAAAGAAGCCAGATCCGGCACAGCTTTATGTCAACCAGAAGGCGGCGCGCGAGGCGGAGACTGCACAGGAGGATGCGGAAGCGGAAAAACCGGAGAATTTGTAAATTTTTCGAAAATATCCGGCCTTTGGGTCTTCTCAAATGGGCGGGATATGGTATAATGACAAAAGAATTACAAAAGGCAGTAATGAAATTAGCACAACGGCAGCACCACAAAATTTGACGGGGCTGCCGCAACAACAGAAGGGAGTTTCTATTATGGGTTTTAATGAGAGTTTTGAAGCTGCGAAGAACTTCGCGGTGAATGCGGCGCAGACCGCCGTGCAGAAGGCCAAGGTGCTGGCGGCGATCGCGAAGACCAATGTCTCCATCTACGCCGAGGAGGACAAGATCCGCAAGGCGGAGGCGCAGCTGGGCAAGCTGTATTACCGCGACTACGCTGTCGGCGAAGAAATGGACAGTGCGGAATATCTGCCGTGGTGCCAGAAGATTGACGAGTCCAAGAAGCTGATCGAAGAGTCCATGAACGAGGTAGAGGTGGGTAATAAGGTCACCAAGGAGACCAATGATGCTATGCAGGAGGTTATGGCTGAGCTGGATCAGATCATCCAGGAGGTTGCCAATATCCGTACTGCGTCTGACAAACAGGCGGTTTCCGTTAAAAATATCAAAAAGGGTGTGGGAGACATCAATGATGTTATCCAGTCTAACTCTGCAGCAGCTGAAGAGACTTCCGCTACCAGCGAGGAGCTTTCCGCATCTGCTACTACTCTGAACGAACTGTTAGAGCATTTCAAACTGCGCGGCTAATCAGAGGATGTGTTCCGAAATGAGCGGAATAAGGAAGAGAGAACAGAAGAACCATAGCTGTAAGTTCACAGCTGTGGTTCTTTTCATATCGGAGGAGAAAAAGACAAATGCTTCACAGAAAACAATACAGGGTGGCGGTGAGAGTAACCATTATGGTGCTGGCGCTTACCCTGACTGCCTGTGGAACACAGGAAAATACCGGGAGTACGGAAAGCGTGAAGAGCACAGAAACCGTGGAGAACACAGAGACCGTGAAGGGCACAGAAACCGTGGAGAGCACAGAGACCATAGAGAATGTAGAAATTATAGAAGCTATGGTTTCAGAGAGTGCGGCACCACAGGGAACGGCAAATGTCACACCACAGATGCAACCGGTGGAATACACCAACTTGCAGCAGATTACCCTGGATTCCACATGGGAATATGCAGATCATTCTAAAATAAATACCGGAGCCGCAGTACTCTACAGGGCACCGGAGGAATCTGGACGAAAAGGTATCGTCATCGGTGTCAATGCAGGACATGGTACTGTGGGAGGGAGTAAAGTAAAGACTCTGTGTCATCCGGACGGCTCGGCGAAAGTCACCGGAGGCAGTACGGCGGCGGGAGCAATGGAAGCTGCAGCAGTTTCCGGAGGCATGACGTTTCAGGACGGCACACCGGAGCGGGAGGTGACATTACGTATGGCACAGATCCTGCGGGATAAGCTGTTATCCTCCGGTTATGATGTGCTGATGCTACGGGACAGTGAGGATGTGCAGTTAGACAATGTGGCGCGGACTGTGATCTGCAACAATGTCGCGGACTGCCATATTGCGCTGCACTGGGACAGCGGTGACGGCAAAAATTACGACAAGGGATGCTTCTATATCTCGGTGCCGGAAGCGCTGAAAAACATGGAGCCGGTGGCATCGCACTGGCAGCAGCACGATACCCTGGGAACGGATCTGGTGGAAGGACTGCGGGAGCAGGGAGCCACGATTTATGGGAAAGGACATATGGGTATTGACCTGACCCAGACATCCTACAGCACGATCCCTTCTGTGGATATGGAACTGGGAAATGCGTATTCGGACCACAGCGATGTGATATTGGAACAATTAGCCACAGGGCTTCTCACCGGAATCAATACTTACTTTGAACAGTAAGGACTTTGCAAAGAGTGTGAGGTATGCTATAATACTATTTCGGATTCGTTTGTCTCTGCACGGAGACGGATGGACTTATGAGTGAAATAAAGAATAGAAAATACAAGAAAGGCAGACCCTGTCGTTAGGTCTGAACGGTAAATAAATCATGAAGCTGGGTATCGTAGGTCTTCCCAACGTGGGAAAGAGTACACTTTTCAATTCCCTGACCAAGGCGGGAGCGGAATCCGCTAACTATCCTTTCTGTACCATCGACCCCAATGTGGGCGTGGTAACAGTTCCGGATGACAGATTAAAAGCGCTGGGAGAGATGTATCATTCCAAGAAAGTGACCCCTGCTGTGATTGAATTTGTAGATATCGCAGGCCTGGTAAAGGGTGCTTCCAAGGGTGAGGGACTGGGGAACCAGTTCTTAAGCAACATCCGTGAGGTGGATGCCATTGTCCATGTGGTAAGATGCTTCGAGGATCCCAATGTCATCCATGTAGATGGCAGTGTCAATCCTTTGCGGGATATCGAGACCATTAACTTAGAGTTGATCTTCGCAGATCTGGAAGTACTGGAGAGAAGACTGTCCAAGGTAGTCAAGGCTGCCAGAATGGACAAGACTTATGCCAAGGAGCTGGCACTCTTAGAGCGTATCAAGGAGCATCTGGAGAGCGGCAAGATGGCGAAGAGCCTGGAAGTTACCGATGAGGACGAGCTGGCTCTGATAAAGGAATACAATCTGCTGACCTACAAACCGGTGATCTATGCAGCCAATGTATCCGAGGATGATCTGGCAGATGACGGTGCCTCCAATGAGATGGTAGCGAAGGTCAGAGAGTTTGCAGCAAGTGAGAACAGCGAAGTATTCGTCATCTGCGCACAGATCGAGGAAGAGATCTCTGAACTGGATGATGATGAGAAGGCAATGTTCCTGGATGATCTGGGACTGAAGGAATCCGGTCTGGAGAAGCTGATCAAGGCAAGCTATCATATCTTAGGTCTGATGAGCTTTTTGACTGCAGGAGAGGATGAGACCAGAGCATGGACCATCAAGATCGGTACCAAGGCGCCTCAGGCAGCCGGTAAGATTCACTCCGATTTCGAGAGAGGCTTCATCAAGGCGGAAGTTGTAAATTACAAGGACCTTTTAGAGCAGGGATCTCTGGCAGCTGCACGTGAGAAAGGTCTGGTCGGCATGGAAGGCAAGGACTATGTCGTACAGGACGGTGATGTGATCCTGTTCAGATTTAACGTCTGATATGCCGGATTCGAGAGCGCAAAGCGCGAAGAAGCCGGTTAATACTAAGAAAGGATATAAATATTATGATGAATGCAGGAGATATAGCATTTCCCCATTTAGGCATTTACCTGGAAAATGTTCCCAGAAGCTTTACCGTATTCGGTTTCGAGATCGCTTTTTACGGTCTGATCATCGGTATCGGTGTACTGGCGGGAATTCTGATGGCAGTGCACCAGGCAAAGGTGAGCGGAGAGAATCCGGATACTATTTGGGACTTCGCTATTTATGCCGTGATCTTTTCCGTGATCGGTGCCAGAATCTATTATGTGATCTTTGCCTGGGACTATTACAAGGATAATCTGCTCAGCATCTTCAATACCCGTAACGGTGGTATGGCGATCTACGGCGGTGTGATCGGAGCTTTCCTGACTCTGTTCATTTACTGCAAGACCAAGAAGATCAGCCCTTTCCGGCTGGGAGACCTGTGTGTACCGGGATTGATCTTAGGACAGGCCATCGGGCGTTGGGGCAATTTCATGAACCGTGAAGTGTTCGGAGAATATACGGATAATTTCCTGGCAATGCGGCTTCCCATCGAAGCGGTGCGCAGCCGGGATATTTCCGAGAATGTGGCAGCACATATTGTGGAAGGTACCAATTACATTCAGGTACATCCCACATTCCTCTATGAGAGTCTGTGGAATCTGATGATTCTGCTCATTATGCTGGTATACCGCAAGTACAAAAAGTTCGAGGGCGAGATCTGTCTGTTGTACTTCGGAGGCTATGGTCTTGGCAGATTCTGGATCGAAGGTATCCGGACAGATACCCTGTTTATTCCCGGAACGACCCTCGCTGTATCGCAGGTATTATCTCTGTGCATGGTGATCTTCGCGGTGGTGACGGACATTGTGGTACGTATGCACCTGAAAAAACAGCCGAAAGTGGAAAAAAATTAAAAATTTTTAAAAATTTATTAAGAATATCGAAATAAGAGCAAATACATAGATGTTGTGTTTGCTCTTATTTTTTTACCACATATAGTGGAAAAGAGCGCTCTTGTCGTAGGACAGGGCGCTTTTTTGGATTCCGCCGTCGAAAAAAGCTACTTGATTTCTCTTGTAAAATCCCTTAATTTAGTATAAAATCATAATAAAAGTGGGAGAAAGTGGAGGCAAGTGCCACAAAGTGGTAGATTTTTGAAAAAATGACCTCCTTTTTCGTGGCAGTCCCCTTTTGGATGAATGGTGGTGAGTGCGATGTTTATGAGCGAGTACAACCATACGTTAGATACGAAAGGCAGGTTGATCATTCCGGCGAAATTCCGAGAAGTCTTAGGAGAGGAATTTGTGATTTCCAAGGGAATGGATGGCTGCTTATTTGTGTATGCCAACGATGACTGGAATGCTTTTGAACAGAAGCTGACCTCATTACCTCTGATCAATAAGGAAGCAAGACAATTTGCCCGTTTCTTCTTAGCCGGTGCGGCTACGGTGGAAGTGGACAAGCAGGGAAGAATCCTGTTACCGGCACACTTGCGTGAATTCGCCGGACTGGAAAAAGATGTGGTGTTAGTCGGAGTCGGCAGCCGCGTGGAGATCTGGAGCAAGGATAAGTGGGAGGCCATGAATTCCGATGCGGATATGGATGAGATCACCGGTGCCATGGAAGGACTGGGGCTGACCATTTAAAAGAAGCAGGAAAGGATGACCGTCGTGGAATTTAATCATTATTCTGTGATGTTGCATGAGACCATCGAACAACTGAATATCAGACCGGACGGCATCTATGTGGACGGAACCTTAGGAGGCGGCGGACATGCATATGAAGTGTGCAGCCGCTTACAGAACGGACATTTCTACGGGATCGATCAGGATGACGCGGCGATCGCGGCGGCATCGGAGAGATTACGATGCTTTGGAGATAAAGTGACCGTGATCCGCAACAATTACGTGAATGCGGTGGAGGCACTCAGAGAATATGGAGTCACCGGTGTGGACGGCATCGTGCTGGATCTGGGAGTCTCTTCCTACCAGTTAGATACCGAGGACAGAGGGTTTTCTTACCGATTTGATGCACCGCTTGACATGCGGATGGATCGCAGACAGACCCTGACGGCGAGAGACATCGTGAACAACTATTCCGAGATGGAGCTGTATCATATCATCCGGGATTACGGCGAAGATCCGTTTGCGAAAAACATTGCGAAACATATTGTAAAAAACAGGACGGACAAGCCCATTGAGACTACCTTTGAATTAAACGAGATCATCAAAGCTGCAGTTCCGGCGAAGATGCGGCAGAACGGACATCCCTCCAAGCAGACATTCCAGGCGATCCGCATTGAGTGCAATCAGGAACTGGAAGTACTGAAAAAGGCACTGGACGAATTGATCGATCTGTTGCATCCCGGTGGGAGGTTCTGCATCATCACCTTCCATTCTCTGGAAGACCGGATCGTGAAAAATGCGTTCCGCAGGAATGAAAATCCCTGTACCTGTCCTCCGGAATTTCCGGTGTGTGTATGCGGTAAGGTCTCCAAGGGAAAGGTGATCACCAGAAAACCGATTCTGCCCGGTGCGGAAGAACTGGAAGTAAACAGCAGATCCAAGAGCGCGAAGTTACGCGTGTTTGAAAAGAAATAAAGAATTTTAAATATTTCATCAGTGAAAGTGGGAATAAAGTATGGCACAGAGAAGAAGTAATACCCCATACATATATGATAATACAGCGAGAGACTTACAGATCCGCAGGCAGATGGAAGAGCCCCGGAGACAGCTGTCTCACGAGACGAGAAAAAACAGAGAAAAAGCAAGACATATGAGCATCGGCTATGTGACTTTTCTGATGGTGGCACTGGTGGCATGTGCATTTTTTTTGGTGAACTATATTCAGATGCAGTCAGAACTGACTGCCAGGATCACGGAAGTATCCAGAATGGAGAGCGAGTTGAACTCTCTGAAGCTGGCAAATGATGAAGAATACAGTCGCATTACCAGTAATATCAACCTGGAAGAGATCAAGAGGATTGCCATCGGCGAACTGGGAATGACCTATGCAACCGAGGGACAGGTAATCCCTTATGAGAGCAACAGCAATGACTACATGCGTCAGGCTGATAACAGTCAGAACTAAGCCCGGGAGGCCCGAAGTGTGAAAGAACAGAAACCTAAAAAATTTTCCGTAAAAATGCAGAAAAAGCTCCTGTGTCTTTATGCACTGATCATTTTGGCATTTATTCTTTTATCGGTGCGTCTTACATGGATCGTGAAAGCAGATGGTGCAGCTTACGAGAAGCAGGTGCTGTCTCAGCAGAAATATGATTCCATAACATTACCTTTCCGGCGCGGCGATATTGTGGACGCCAAAGGAACCAAGCTGGCGGTCAGCGAGAAAGTATATAATCTGGTCATCGATGCCAGGGTAATGCTGGATCGGGAGGATTATCTCGAACCCACCATGGAAGCATTGGCTGCAAATTTCCCGGATCTGGACATGACGGCAGTGCGGCAGTATGTAACGTCTCACCCCGAATCTTCCTGGTATGTGCCTCTTCGGAGGATGACTTATGACCAGATCAGCGGATTCCAGGCGGCAGCACTGGAGAACAGCAAGATCCGTGGTGTCTGGTTTGAAGAGGAATATAAGAGAGTCTATCCCAACGGTTCTCTGGCTGCAGATGTGATCGGATTTTCCAGAGCGGACAATGAAGGACAGTACGGTCTGGAAGAGTATTACAATGATGTTCTGAACGGAACCACCGGAAGAGAGTACGGCTATCTGAATGACGATGCCAACCTGGAGCGTACGATCAAGCCGGCAGTGGACGGTAACACGATACACAGTACCATTGATGCCAATATTCAGGGCATTGTAGAGAAATACTTAAAGCAGTTTAACGAGGAGCATAAGGATGCGGTACATCCAGGTAATGGTGCGGGAAATGTGGGCTGCATCATCATGGAAGTCAATACCGGCAATATTTTGGCCATGGCCAGCTATCCTACCTATGACCTGAACGATACCAGGAATACGGACGCCCTTTTGGGATCCCGTAAGATCGAGATGGTGACCAATGCCAACGGTTACCAGGTACTGACGAAGACAGATACCTATTTTGCCCAGGAAGATATCGATGCCCTGACAGATGAGCAACTATTGGATAATCTGAACTACCTGTGGAAGAACTACTGTATCTCCACCACTTACGAGCCGGGATCCACGGCGAAGCCTTTTACCGTGGCAGCAGCATTGGAGAGCGGTGCCATCACCGGCAACGAGCACTATCAGTGTAACGGATCTCTGGAAGTCGGCGGACATACGATCAAGTGTCACAGCTATCGTTCCGGCGGTGAAGGAGATGTATCCGTACAGGATTCCATTGCCTGGTCCTGCAACGTAGCGTTAATGAAGATTGCTGCCACCATGGGCAAAGAGGAATTTGCCAAATTCCAGCAGATCTTTAACTTTGGATTAAAGACCAACGTGGATCTGGCAGGAGAGGCGAGAACAGCAAGCCTGCTGTTCCCGGTGGACCAGATGGGAAGCGCTGATCTGGCGACCAACAGCTTTGGACAGAACTTTAATGTGACCATGATCCAGATGATCACCGGTTTCTGCTCTCTGATCAACGGCGGTTACTATTATGAGCCTCATATGGTGGATAAGATCACCAATGCAAGCGGAGCAACGGTGGAGAACATTGAACCGAGAGTGTTACGACAGACAATCTCCGAGAGCACTTCGGCGAAGATCAGACAGTACTGCCGGGCTACCGTAATGGAAGAGGGTGGTGACCGCAGAACCGGTAGAACCGCAAGACCTGCAGGTTATGCCATCGGCGGCAAGACCGGTACCGCAGAGACTATTCCCCGTAAAAACGGTGAGTATGTCGTATCCTTTATGGGATATGCACCGGCGGATGATCCCCAGATCGCCATTTATGTAGTCGTGGACCGTGCCAATGCATCCCCTCAGGATGATGCAAAGTTTGCAACCGGTATTGTACGAAATGTTCTGACGGAAGTATTGCCGTACCTGAATATTTTCATGACGGAGGAGCTGTCTGAGAAGGAGATCCAGGAGCTGGCAGAAAAACAGATCGAGATCACCAATCAGTATACCCAGAAGCCCGAGGACGGTGAAGATCAGAATAACGGTGACGGAACCGGTGATGGACAGACCGGAGACGATCAGACGGGCAGTGGAGATGGAACCGGCGACGCTCAGGGCGGTGATAATACAACGCCTTCCGAGGATTGGAGAAATTATCCGGTGGATCCGGCCACCGGTTATCTGGTAAGCCCGATTGACGGTGGACTGATTGACCCTGTTACGGGAGCGGATGTCGGCGGGGACGATACCATGGGTGACAGTCTCATTAACAATAATCTGCTGAATCAGCAGAATGAATAAACAAAACATACGAATAGCCTCACAGCAGGAGCAATAAAATGTAAAAAGCTCTTGTTGTGAGGTTTTTTTATGGCGGATCAGCAAAATCGTTTTTTTCATCGCAAAAAGATCATGACCATTTTTTTCATATGTGCACTGGTGCTTATCGGATTGTTTATGAGACTTTTGTATCTGATGGTGTGGATCTGATCCTTGCAAATGCTACGTCTCCTTTACAGAGTGCAGCAGCGGCTACGACCTCGATCCCTATCTTAGGTACTTCCGTAACCGACTATGCTACCGCGTTAGAGATCTCTGACTGGTCCGGTGCTACCGGCAGAAATATTTCCGGTACTTCCGATCTGGCTCCCATTGAAGAGCAGGAAGCTATGTTAAAGGAACTGTTCCCAGACGTAAAGCAGGTTGGTCTGTTATATTGTTCTGCAGAAGCAAACTCACTGTATCAGATCCAGCTGTTTGAGGCTGCTCTGGACAAGGACGGTATTGCTTATAAAGAGTATGCAATCGCTGATACCAATGAAGTACAGTCTGTAACTACTGCAGCGGCAGGAGAGTGCGATGTTCTGTATATTCCTACCGACAACACGCTGGCATCTGTAACCGAGACCGTATACAACGTAGTAGCTCCCGCTAAAGTTCCTGTCATCGCAGGAGAAGAGGGTATCTGCAACGGTTGTGGCGTAGCTACCTTATCCATCAGTTACTATGATCTGGGATATGCTACCGGTGAGATGGCATACGAGATTCTGGCTGAGGGCGCAGACATCACTACCATGGATGTTCGCTACGCTCCCAACGTTACCAAGAAATATAATGCGAAGATCTGTGAGGAACTTGGCATCACCGTTCCCGATGATTATGTAGCAATTCAGTAAGTATTCAGTCAATTAAGTACGGAAACAAAATATACTTCGATAGGGATAGCGCCAGATAAGCGGTATCCCTATCGGAAGTTTTAGGAGGAAAAAGAAATGTCTTACTTTATGTCACTGAATCCCCTTTCCCTGTTCAGGGCAATGCCGGGATCAATAGCGCAGGGAATGATCTGGGGAGTCATGGCACTGGGAGTGTATATTACGTTCCGCCTGCTGGATTTCGCTGATCTGACCGTGGATGGTTCCATTGCAACCGGTGCTGCGGTATCCGTTATGCTGATTCGTGCGGGAGTTTCTCCTATAGCTACGCTGCCCATTGCTTTCCTGGCCGGAGCATTGGCAGGCATGGTAACGGGACTGTTGAACACCGCACTGGGAATCCCCGGAATTCTGGCAAGTATTCTGACGCAGATCTCCCTGTATTCCATTAATCTGAATATCATGGGCAAAGCAAACCAGCCGGTCAGCGTAGATAATTATCCGCTGGTGGTATCTTTGCGTTATGTGACGGACGGTTCGGTGAGCAGACTTCTCTTTTTCCTGGGAATGATCGTATTTTTACTGGCACTGATCGCTGTGATGTACTGGTATTTTGGAACAGAACAGGGACATGCTATCCGTGCTACGGGCTGTAACAGTAATATGGCGAGAGCACAGGGCATCAATACCAACTTTATCAAGGTGCTGGCACTGATGATCTCCAACGGTCTGGTAGGTCTGTGTGGTGCGCTGTACGGACAGTTCCAGGGGGCATCGGATGTCAATATGGGACGTGGAGCCATTGTCATCGGTCTGGCAGCTGTTATTATCGGTGAGGTACTGTTCGGTAAATTCGCCAGCAAGAGAAAACTTGCTTTTGCATTTACTCTGGCCTCTGTAATTCTGGGTGCAGTGATCTACTACATGGTATATCAGTTTGTTCTGTGGCTGAAGATGCCTTCAGAGGATATGAAATTGTTCTCCGCTATTGTAGTTGCCATTTTCCTGGCAATTCCTTACTTGAAGGAGAAGAGAACACTTCGGAAAGGAGCGTCAAAATAATGGCTTACGCATTGGAGATACAGGATATACATAAAGTATTTAACAGAGGAACCATCAATGAAAAGGTGGCATTAAACGGGGTAAACTTAAACTTAAATCCCGGAGATTTCGTGACCATCATCGGAGGTAATGGTGCCGGTAAATCCACCACGCTGAATGCCATTGCCGGTGTATGGCCCATCGATTCCGGCAAGATTATTATCGACGGTACAGATATTACGAGCCTGCCGGAGCATAAGAGAGCAAAGTACCTGGGAAGAGTATTTCAGGATCCCATGACGGGAACCGCCGCTACCATGGATATCGAAGAGAACATGGCAATTGCCTTAAGACGTGGCGAGAAGAGAACTCTTCGTTGGGGCGTTTCCAGAGAGGACAGAGAACTGTTTCGTGAAAAGTTACAGACGCTCGGACTGGGACTGGAGGATCGTATGACCAGCAAGGTAGGTCTTCTGTCCGGTGGTCAGCGTCAGGCTATCACACTTTTGATGGCGGCCTTAAAGCAGCCGAAGCTTCTGCTGTTAGATGAACATACCGCAGCATTGGATCCCAAGACAGCGGCAAAAGTACTGGAGATCAGTGACAAGATCATCGCTGAGAATCAGCTGACTGCCATGATGGTAACTCATAATATGAAAGATGCCATCGTACATGGTAACCGTCTGATCATGATGCACGAAGGTAAAGTCATCTACGATGTGGCGGGAGAAGAGAAGAAGAATCTTCAGGTAAAAGATCTGCTTGCTAAGTTCGAAGAAGTCAGCGGTGGAGAATTCGCCAATGACCGCATGATGCTAGCGTAAAAATTAGGACACGTTGCCAATTTCGGCAACGTGTTTTTACGTTAACTTGAGAGTTAGTTGAATACATTGGCAAAATCCACGAACTCCCGGAGCATGCGATA
>ENA-ORRE01002113-ORRE01002113.1-human-gut-metagenome-genome-assembly--contig:-NODE-2113-length-12071-cov-6.218625_pt1 | contig 12071 bp, 10 predicted proteins | sample MGYA00242171_ERZ509126 | MGnify/ENA primary metagenome ERZ509126 (study PRJEB26280, sample SAMEA2338648) | human gut metagenome | biome: human gut; feature: human-associated habitat; material: faeces... | reverse complement strand
AGGGCGGCGGGCAGAACGACCAGAATGACAGCCATACTGATCAGTGCGCCGCGGGAGATGAGCCGGCAGATGCTCTGCAGCAGCTCCATCTTACTGATGGCGGCCACGCCGACGGTTGCGGCAAAGAAGGTCAGGCCGCTGGTCAGGATGGACTGGCTGCAGTGCTCCAGCGACTGCTGGGCAGCTTCCTGCGGGGTGCGGCCATAGCTGCGCTCCTCGTGATAACGGGTGGTCATCAGGATGGAGTAGTCCACAGTCGCGCCCAGCTGGATGGTGCCGATGACGATGCTGGCGATGAAAGGCAGCTGGGTACCGGTGAAGTACGGGATGCCCATATTGATGGAGATGGCGGCCTCGATGCTGGCAACCAGCAGCACAGGGATGGACAGGCTCCGGAAGGAGATCAGGATGATGGCAGCGACTGCCATGATCGACCAGACGTTGACGTTCTTGAAATCCACGTCCGCAACCTCGATCAGATCCTTGGTCATGGCACCCTCGCCGGTGATGACACCGTTGGGGTCAACCGCCTTGATGAGGTCGTTCATCTCGGTCAGCTGGTTATTGATGGCATCGGTGCCAGTCTTATAGGAGCTGTTGGCCAGAATGAGCTTGTAGCCGCCGGACTGCAGGATCTCGGTCACGCTGTCGGGCAGCAGCTCGGTCTGGAAGCCCGGGCCGGTGATGGAATCCAGGCTCACCACCTGGGTGATGCCGTCCACATCCTTGAGCTCATCGCAGAGGTCAGACACCTGCGTTGCGGTCAGGTCCTCATCCACCAGAATAAAGTGGGAGGTGGTCATGCCGAAGTCCTCGCCCAGCTTGTTGGTGCCAACGATACCGGTCAGATCCTGGGGCAGCGAGTCGAACAGGGTGTAGTAGACCTCAGTCTTTTGCTGGGCCACCACAAAGGGCACCAGCAGCACAAGAAAGACGACCACGATGGGCATTGCGTGCTTGGAAACAAAGTAGCTGAGCTTGGTCAGCTTGGGCACGATGGTGCGGTGCTTGTACTTTTCGACCTGCTTATCAAAGGTCAGGATCAAAGCAGGCAGAATGACGATGGTGCAGATGACACCCAGCGCCACACCCTTTGCCATAACAACACCGATATCGCGGCCCAGCGTCAGGCGCATGGCGCACAGTGCCAGGAAGCCCGCAATGGTGGTCAGGGAGGAAGCGGTGATGGAGGTCATGGTCTTGCAGATGGCGGTCACCATGGCTTCCTCGTTGGAGGAGCGGAGTTCCTTTTCCTCCTGATAACGGTGGAGCAGGAAGATGGAGAAGTCCATCGTCACGCCCAACTGCAGCACCGTGGAAAGCGCCTGGGTGATGTAGCTGATCTGACCCAGGAAGATGTTGGTGCCAAAGTTGTACGCAATGGGGAACAGCAGGCCCAGCATGAACAGTACGGGCGTGATGGTGCTCTCCAGCGAGAGGAACAGCACCAGCATACTGGCACCCACAGCGCACAGGATGTACAGCGGCATCTCTTTATTGATCAGTGCCTTGGTATCCTGCAAGATGACGCTCATGCCGCCAAAGTAGCAGTCGTGCCGCAGCACCTGTTTGATCTGCTGGACGGCGTTCATCGTCTCGTCGCTGGCGCTGGGCGCATCAAACCGGACGATGAGCATGGTGGAATCGTTTTTGCCGAACATAAACTGCTGGACATCCGCGGGCAGCATCTCGGTGGGGATGCTGGGGTCGATGACATCGCTGAGCCAGAAGGTCTGTGTGACACCGGGCACCGCATCAATGTCCTTCTTCATGGCGATCAGTTCATTGGTAGGCAGGCCTTCCACCGTGATCATACCGGTGGAGGCCAGATGGAAGTCGTCCTCAAGCGCTACCTCGCCGATCATGGAGTCGAGCTCCTGCGGCAGATAGGTCAGGACATCATAATTGATGCGGGTAGCAACCGCGCCGATTGCGGAAGGGATCAACAGCAGGACCGCTACTGTTAAGATCAGCTTGCGCAGACGCACGATGCTCTGTGCGATCTTTTTCATGGGAACCCTCCATACGAAAGTTGATTGGATCTGCCCCAAAAATGACCCGTGGTCATTTCCGAGCAAGCACTATTATAACCAATCGACGCAAGGTGTCAAGACAAAAAATGACCAAAAGTCAGTTTTCTTATCACAAAGCAAAAATTGTATAGCTTGTCCGGGGGCTTTTGCTCTTGCACTCTTCCCTTCTCCCTGCTAAAATATTGTTTACACGACAAAACAACGTCAGAAAAGAGGATGCAGCAAGCTATGAGCACCGTGGAAGGAAAGAAACAGGAAAAGCGCCGCGCGCTTCTGGATGCAGCTTACGAGCTGTTTCTGGAGCGGGGCACCTCCAAGACCAGCGTGGAGGATATCACCTCCCGCGCCAAGGTGGGCAAGGGCACATTCTACCTCTATTTTGCCGATAAGGGTTCGGTCACACAGGCCCTGCTGGCCCGGGTGAGCTACCAGCTGCTGGACAACGCCTGTGCCGCCGCCGAGCAGCACGCCGCCGAGCTTACCAGCTTCCCCGACCAGATGATCTTTGTCATTGACCATATCATCGAAGCCCTGCGCGCGGACACCCTGATGCTCCGCTTCCTGGAGCGCAGCTTTGTCTGGCCCGGGCTGGATCAGATCGAAGCCAGCGGCGAGGCCGAGCCGCTGATGCGCAAGGTCCTCCAGATCGTGATGTGCAGCCCCGAGATGGCGGGCCGCACCGAGCGGGAGATCTACCAGCGCATCACCGCCCTGGGCAGCATGTGCATGTCGGTGTGCTATACCTCCGTGTTGGAGGGCAAGCCCGACAACATCGACAACATGAAGCCCATCCTCTACGACATCATCCGCCGGGCGCTCTGAGCGCACCTCTCCCCTGCCAGCCCCCGCAAAGGGACCCTTTGCGCCAATCCTCCGGGGCAAAAAACGGAAAAGGCAGACTTTTTTCAAAAAAGCCCTTGCAATTGCGCGAAAAATGTGGTATCATACTCAAGTCGATACGACATCTGGACGGTTAGCTCAGCTGGTAGAGCATCTGCTTGACGTGCAGGAGGTCACAGGTTCGAGTCCTGTACCGTCCACCATACAGTTTGTACCCGAACCCAATTCTCTATGAGAAAGGGTTCGGGTATTTTTATTTTGTGCAGCAATTTGCAGGAAGAGGAAATTCTCCATGATACAAAAACATGATCTTCCCATTCTTGAATACGATTTTGATTCGATTGAGGTCATCAGGCCCAATCATGGCGCAGAGCAGCTCGTCCTTCCGGAAAAATGTGTGTTTGGTTTTCTGGGCGATGTGATTGATGATTACGCATTTGAAATGGATGCAGTCATTGCCGAACACTTTGAAACCATTACAAAAAGTTATCCCGTTTACATTGTCCGGCAAAATGGGCTGGAATTTTGCCTGTGTCAGGCCCCGCTGGGTGCATCTGGGGCTGCACAGCTTCTGGATTTTTTAATCTCCTGCGGATGCAAAAAAATTATTTCCGCCGGTTCCTGCGGAGTGCTGACCGATTTGGACAAAAACGAATTCTTGATTCCAATCAGGGCAATGCGCGATGAAGGCACTTCGTATCATTATCTTCCAGCCGCTCGGTTTATTGATTTGGAGCCTTCCGCAATAAAAGCCATTGAGCAGACTCTTTGTGCGTTGAATATTCCGTTTCAAAAATGTATCACATGGACAACGGATGGTTTTTTCCGAGAAACACGAGATATGGTAGCATATCGCAAATCCGAGGGCTGTGCCACAGTTGAAATGGAGTGTGCTGCACTGGCCGCCTGTGCCCAGAAGCGTGGTGCAGTCTTTGGCCAGATTCTCTACACTGCCGATTCCCTTGCGAATGTTTATGCTCATGATGAGAGAGATTGGGGAAAGGGCTCTTTGCGGAAAGCGCTGGAGCTTTGCATCAATGTTCTTATAACCATGTGACGATTCACCACCATACAGTTCGTACCCGAACCCGATTCTTTACGAAAAAGGGTTCGGGTACTTTTTTGTTTATTGAAGTTTACCGCAGCAACCGAATAGTAAATGAGCAAAGGCAGGGTATCACCATGATGGTGGTACCCTGCCTTTTGTTTTGATATGTTTTATCAGTAGATCACAGCATCCGTTGCAGTATAGCCTTCGAGAGAATTCTCCTTGACCTGAATACAAATATAAGTGATCTCAGAATTGCTTGCAGCAAAGAACTGACGTTTTGCCACGGGAGAAATCTTCAGCCAGTCGCCTGCTGCAAGACTGATTTCTTCGCCATCGATAACGACCTGGCCTTTGCCGGAAAGAACACCGTAGATTTCCTCATTTGCCTTGTGGGAGTGGACAAACGGAACATTTGCTCCCGCAGGAAGCGTATTCAGGCTGATCTCCGCACCAGTCAGGGCGAGCTTTTCATGAAGCTCCGTCCGATTTTCCTTTCCAACTGTCATTTTTGTGTAGCTTGCCATTGTAAGCACCTCCATTTTGATTCGCAATCTTTCATTGCCTGAGCTAAGTATAGAAGCTCGCACATTCAAAAACAAGTACGCACTTTTTTTGTAACTGTACACTCAAAAATGAATGTGATATACTATATACAGAGGTGACTGATATGCGTACAAAAGAAGAACTGCCTGAATGTCCGGTTGCAACAGCAGTATCCCTGATTGGCGGAAAATGGAAACTCTTGCTTCTGCGCAATCTGAAAGAGCGTCCATGGAGATTCAACGAGTTGCAAAGAAGCATCGACGGGATCTCGCAGAAAGTTTTGACCGAGAGCTTAAGACAGATGATTGATGATGGGCTTGCCTACCGCCGTGATTATCACGAGAATCCTCCCAAAGTAGAATATGGGTTGACCGATCTCGGAACGGAAATGTTACCAATCGTCAATGCACTTGCAGACTTTGGCAATTACTATAAATCAGTCGTTGATCGGTCATGATCGATATTATGAAGTAGGGTTTGGGGCAGGCACGCCCCAACAAAACCGCGTTTGTGAAGCAACAAACGCCCCAGTGGGGATTTCAAGCAACAGAACGGTCTTGCGCAGCAAGATGGAGGGGCCTCGCCCCGGCAAGTTCCTGCGGAAGGACTACTCGGAACGGTAAACAAGCAAAGGCAGGGTATCACCATCACGGTGACACCCTGCCTTTGCTATTATAAGTTCAGTAGATTGAAAGTTATAACGGAAGCCTCCGGGCGTTCGAGGTTCTTATGAACCATCAGTCCTTCTTCTCTGCGGTGCGGGCAAAGAAGTTGGCAAGGACAGCACCGGAAATGTTATGCCACACAGAGAACACAGCACCGGGGATGGTTGCCAGCGGATACTGTGCGAAATGGGCAGCGGCCAGAGAGGTGGCCAGACCGGAGTTCTGCATACCGACCTCGATGGAAATTGCACGGCACTTGGTGGAATCCAGCTTCAGCAGCTTGCCCACGCCAAAGCCGGTGAGGTAGCCCAGCAGGTTGTGCAGGATGACCACGGCCAGGATCAGCAGGCCGCTGGTCATGATCTTAGCGGAGTTTGCGGACACAACGGCGCAGATGATGAGCACGATGGCAGTGGTGGAGATCAGCGGCAGCACACGGACGGCATTCTGGGTGAAGGCTTGGAAGAAGTGATTGACCACAAAGCCCAGTGCGATGGGAACCAGCACCACCTTGACGATGGACAGGAACATGTTCACGGGGTTCACCTCCACGCGCTGACCGGCATACAGCAGGGTGAGCAGCGGGGTGAGGAACGGAGCCAGCACGGTGGAAACAGCAGTCATGCCAACGGACAGTGCAACGTCGCCCTTGGACAGATAAGTCATCACGTTAGAGGAGGTGCCGCCGGGGCAGGTGCCCACAAGGATGACACCGATGGCCAGCTCAGTGGGCAGATGGAACACCTGCGCCAGTGCCCATGCAAGGAAGGGCATCAGCGTGAACTGTGCAATGCAGCCGATGATCACGTCCTTCGGGCGGCTGAACACCACCTTGAAATCCTCCGGCTTCAGGGTGAGGCCCATGCCGAACATGACGATGCCCAGCAGGGTGTTGACCCATGCGGTCTTTACCACGCTGAATGTGCCGGGGAAGAACAGGGCCAGCGCTGCCACCACAATGACGATGCCAGCCATATACTTGCCTACAAAGTCGCTTACTTTTTCCAGTGTTTTCATGTTAAACTCTCCTTTTCCAGGTCCCGATTTTTGCGGATGCAAAGGCAATGAAACATCCGGAAAATGGCTTTCCCGCAAACAAAAACGCCTTTGTCCCTTACGGTTTGTAAGAGACAAAGGCGTAGATCCTCTGCGGTACCACTCTTATTGCCGGTGCAAAGCCCGGCCCCTCAGTGCGCATCCAACAATGCGCGGCCCGTGATAACGGGGGCCTGCCGTTCCCGCTTACTGGGGCGCAGATGCCGCCCATTCAGCCGGAAAGCTCGGAGAGGATCTTCCCACGGACGCCCTGCACTGCCTTGCACCAGCCGGCAGCTCTCTGCAGCATTCTTTCCGGGTACTCTTTCTCGTCATAGCCGAATATTTCACTGCCCCGGAGTATACTCCCCCGCAAGAGGAAAGTCAAGTGATACGGCCCGTCGGATTTTTCATCTGGTTTGCATCCGGAGTGAAAGCATTTCAGACAAGGGCAGTGCCGGGGTCTGCGGCAGACGACGCGGAGGCAAAGCAGAATGAACAGCCTTATCCGCACAACGAACAAGTGATATACCAGAAAACTCGATCTTACGACCGATTTTGCAACTTTTTCTATCAAAAAGTGGTTAAGCTGCGGCAAAGATTTTTCTTTTATGCTTTCGGCTTTCTGTGGAACATTCTTTCCTCTGTTGCTGCGTGAAGTTGATTTTTCTAAATTTTCTACGATATTCCGTAAAATTGTTCGTTCTCGTTTTCCGGTTCGTCTTTTTACTGCACCACCGGTTTCACCGGACATGCAAAACACGCCGCCAAATTTTGAAATTTTGGCTGTTTATTTTGAAGCCAAGAGATGGTATATAAATTTTGTCAGAACATTTTGCGGGCAGCGAACCTGCATTCATGCAGCCGTTTCAAAACGGCGCGACAATTTTGATAGAGAGGTGATTGGTGTGTTTTGGTATCATTGTGTTATGGAACGACTTTATCATCCCGCGTGTGGTGCGTATACATCCTTTGGCATCGCCGCATATTCTACATCTCACGGACGACACCGAAACCTGCGGTTCATCTCAGATGTCTCCGTTGACCCGGTGCGGGTCCTTCGCCTGGCCGCGCGCTGTACCGCGTACCAGCTCGATCCGTCTCAGCTGATGGATGTGGTGGAGGATCTGCTGGCGGAATAAGGCCGCTTTTTGCGGGAGGAGTTTTTTCTGTCACAATTCTATGGTATACTGGTAGAAAAAACGCCGGAGGATACCACCATGGCAGAAATGAACCAGGCCCAGCGGGAGGAAGAGCTGGCCCGCCGTGAGGCACTGCTTGCCCAGCGGGAGGCCCAGCTGGAAAAGGAGCAGGCAGAACTTGCCGCCGCCAAAGCCCAGAGCGCTGAGAGAAAAAAGACTCTGCTGGACAACAACGACCCAAATTTCGTCAACCCCAAGGAAAAGCTCTACGATAAATTCCCCCTCACGGTCCACCAGATGGACATCATCATTGGGGTGCTGTTTGCCCTCATTCTTCTGTTTCTGGTGCTGGGCATGACGCACACCAGCTTTTTCGGGCTGTTCGGCGGCTGAACCCTGCCCGCCCCACCCGCACAGGAACCAATAAACGCACGAAAGCCCCGGCCGGAGCCGGGGCTTTCTGTTTGCTGCAAATGCCTGTTACAACAGGACGTATTTCAAGATGAACAGAACGGTCAGCACATACATCAGGGGGCTGATCTTCTTCTCCTTGGCCTTGCCGGTGATGACGTTCAGCAGGGTCCAGGAGATGACACCGATGGCGATGCCCTCAGAGATGCTGTATGCGGTGGGCATTGCCAGGATGGTCAGGAATGCGGGAATGCCCTCAGCAGGATCGTCGAACTCGATCTTCAGGGCAGAACCCATCATGTAGAAGCCAACGATGATCAGGGCCGGAGCGGTCGCAAAGCTGGGGATGGTCAGGAACAGGGGGCTGAACACCACGGCCAGCAGGAACAGCACACCGGTGGTCATGGAGGTCAGGCCAGTGCGGCCGCCCTCGGTCACGCCGGAAGCGCTCTCGACGAAGGTGGTGGTGGTGGAGGTGCCCAGTACGGCACCGGCGCAGGTGGCGATGGAGTCGGCCATCAGCGCACCCTTGATGTTGGGCAGCTTGCCCTCCTCATCCAGCATGTCGGCCTTGGAAGCAACACCGATCAGGGTGCCCAGGGTATCGAACAGGTCAACGAAGAGGAAGGAGAACATCACGGCGAAGAAGTTCAGGATGCCCACGCCGGAGAAATCGGTCTTGAACACCTGACCAAAGGTCTTGCCCAGTGCAGAGAAATCGAAGCTGATGAAGCTGGTGGGGATGACACTGTACATACCGGCATCGGGGTTGGGGATGTAGATGCCGGTCAGCTCGCAGAGGATGCCCAGCACCCAGGTGATGAGGATGCCGTACAGGATGCCGCCCTTGACCTTTTTGACCAGCAGGATGGCGGTGATGAGCACGCCCACCAGCGCGAGGATCGCACCCACGCCGATGCTGTGGAAGGTCTCGCCCTTGAAGTGCTGATAGGTAACAAGGGTGGAATCGCTGTTCACGATCAGCTTTGCGTTCTGCAGGCCGACGAATGCAACGAACAGGCCGATGCCCACGCTGACAGCGCTCTTCAGGGTCATGGGGATGGCGTTGAAGATGGCCTCACGCACATTGGTCAGGCTCAGCACAATGAAGATGACGCCCTCCACAAAAACGGCCATCAGGGCCAGCTGCCAGCTGTAACCCATGGTCAGGACGACCGTATAGGAGAAGTAGGCGTTCAGGCCCATGCCGGGAGCCAGAGCGAACGGGTAGTTGGCCAGCAGAGCCATCAGGGCAGTGCCAACGAACGATGCCAGCGAGGTGGCGATCAGGACCGCATTGGCATCCATGCCCGAAGCGGACAGGATGCTGGGGTTGACCGCAAGGATGTAAGCCATCGTCATAAAGGTGGTGACACCCGCCATGAGTTCGGTCTTGACATCGGTGTGGTTTTCTTTCAGGTGAAAGATCTTTTCTAACATGAAAGTTCCTCCTGTGTTATAGTAAAAACAAAAACCGCCGCGTGGGAACCGGCGGAAAGAACAGCTCCCATTGTAGCAGAACTGTTCCCACCTGTCCATGGTCGAAACACAGAAAATTCACGAAAAGTTCAAACTTTCTTGTATGGGTATGACTTATCCGAGGGCTTTTTGGCGTTTTATGGAATTTTTTCTTTCCGGTTATGGAGTTTGTGCCGCTCCGTATTATCCCCATAGTCTGTATTTGCGATAAAATCCACCTCCTATTCACAAGAAAGCGCCCCCGCTCACTGCGATCTTACAGTGAACGGGGGCGCTGTGCTTTTTCATAGAAAAGAGCGGATTTTGCAAGAAAAAAGCTCCGTAGGCCCGGGAGGCTTACACCTGATGCTCTGCGATCCACTGACCCATCTGCTGGGCGATGGCCTTGATCGAGCCATCCTCAAAGGGAACCTTCAGCCCGGCGGTCTGCATCAGCTCTGTGTAGCTGGCCAGACCGGCACGGCGCACCAGCTTGAGGTAGCGTTCCCAGGCATTCTTGTGGTCCTTGAGGCTCAGCAGGAAGAACTGCAGCGCGGCCATGGTGGACAGGCAGTAATCAATATAGTAGAAGGGGCACTCATAGATGTGGAGCTGACGCTGCCAGCCGGCACCGCGGCCATAGAAGGGCAGGTTGTCGAAATCGATCCAGGGGCGGTACTTGTGCTCCAGTTCCAGCCAGACGGCGTTGCGCTCGTCCGGGGTGAGGTCGGGGTTCTGGTACATCCTGTGCTGGAACTCGTCCACGATGCAGCCATAGGCCAGGAAGAGGAAGCTGTCCTCGGCGTGGAGCAGGGCGTATTTCTCAGTGTCCTTGCCAAAGAGCAGATGGTGCCAGGGAGCCGTCAGGAACTCCATGGCCATGGAGTGGATCTCGGCGCTCTCCATGCCGGGGCACTCGAGGTCTGCGGGGACCTTGGGGTCACGCTCGGCCACATAGCCCTCAAAGGCGTGGCCGCACTCGTGGGTCAGCACGTCCACGTCGGCAGAGGTGTTGTTCCAGTTGGCAAAGATAAAGGGAGCCTTGTAGGTGGGCAGGCTGGTCATATAGCCGCCGGACATCTTGCCAGGGCGGCTCTCCACGTCGAACAGCTCATTGTCCTGCATGAAGTCAATGAATTCTGCGGTCTCGGGGCTCAGCTCGTGGTACATGGTGCGGGCGGCGGCCATCCGGGCATCGTAGCCGGGGATGGGAGAGGGATTGCCGTCCTGAAACGCCACAGGCAGGTCGGAGAAGGTCAGGTGGGAGATGCCGGTGCGCTTGCAGCGCAGCTCGATCACCTTTTTCAGCTCGGGCACCACATCGCTGGCCACCTGGTCGCGGAACTTCCGGATCTCGGCAGGGCCGTAGCCGATGCGGTTCATCCGTACATAGGAAAGCTCGCTGTAATCGTGGTAGCCCAGGATCTGCGCCTGTGCGTTCAGGTTCTTGACGATCTTGGTGTACAGGCCGTCCAGCTCGTCACGGTGGGCATCGAAATACGCGGCCTCGGCCTCGTAGGCGGCACGGCGGACGGCAGGGTCCAGGTTCTCCTTATAGGGGCCCAGCTGGGGAATGGTCAGCTGCTTGCCGTCAAACTCGACCAGTGCGCCGCCGTACACCTGCTGGTACTGGCTGACAAGGGCGTTGTACTCCTTCTGCAGTTCCACGGTGCGGTCATCCATGCCCAGCACGGCATTTTTCATGCCAGCCACGCAGGTGGTGCCAAAGGCTTCGGTCAGCGCGTCCACATGGGCGTTGGCCAGAAATGCCCGGCTGATCTCCACCCGTGCGTTCTCCACGGCGGGACCGTTGGCATCAAAGAAGTCCTGCTCGGCCTTCCAATAAGCGTCACGGGTGTCGCAGGTGTAGTGGATGCTTGCCAGCTGTGCGGCGGTGCTGTAATCGGCAAAGGCGCGGCTCTGCTCGTAGTAAACATTCACCAGCTCCTCGCCGCTGGCGGCCCCGGCGGCCTTGGTGGCCAGCGCCTTGCACTGGCCCAGCAGGGCATCAATGTCCGGGCGGGTATAACTCATTTCGCTGAATTTCATGGGATCCATCCTTTCGTTCCTTCTTGTCTGAGTGCTGAACCCATATTAGCACGTTTGGGGAAAAAGGGCAATGGAAAAGAGGAACTGCCCCTGTGGAGGAAAGTGTGTCAGAATTGTAAAAGTTAAAATATTTTAGCTATTATTCTTGACTTATCCAACGATTCAGATATAATGGTCGTGTTCGCAAGAAACCTCAAACTTTTTAGATAACAAAAATACAAACCAATCAAAGGAGAATATTACCATGACGTTTGAAGAAATGAAGAAGATCGTTGTTGACACCCTGAACTGCGAGGAGGACAAGGTGACCATGGAGGCCAGCCTGACCGAGGATCTGGAGGCCGACAGCCTGGATGCCGTGGAGCTGAACATGGCGCTGGAGGATGCCTGCGGTGTGTCCATCCCGGACGAGGAGCTGGCAAAGCTCAAGACCGTGGGTGACATCTACAACTACATCACCGCACATATCTGAGGAAACATGCGATGAATGATATCCGAGATCTGCTCCCCAACCGGATGCGGGAGCGCACTTTCCAGCTGAAGGCCAAGCGGGATGCCGGAGCTGTCTGGCACGAGCCGCAGTTTGTGGAGTGCAAGCAGTGCGGCCGCCGCGCTGCCCGCACCCTGTGGGGCAAAAGCCTGTATGTCTGCCCCAACTGCGGCTATCACATGCCCATTGGCGGGTATTACCGGCTCAGCCTGGTGCTGGATCACGGCAGCTTCCGGGAACTGGACGCTGACCTTGATCCGCAGGATGTGCTGAACTTCCCCGGATACGGGGAGAAGCTTGCCGCCGCCCAGAACAAGACCGGCCTGCGCGAAGCCGCCGTCACGGCGACCGGCC
>ENA-ORRE01002099-ORRE01002099.1-human-gut-metagenome-genome-assembly--contig:-NODE-2099-length-12123-cov-2.363855_pt1 | contig 12123 bp, 11 predicted proteins | sample MGYA00242171_ERZ509126 | MGnify/ENA primary metagenome ERZ509126 (study PRJEB26280, sample SAMEA2338648) | human gut metagenome | biome: human gut; feature: human-associated habitat; material: faeces... | reverse complement strand
GCAATACTGAAACAATATTTAAAAAACACATAAACAAGACCTATAATTGCCATAACAAAAACAAGGTCAATTAAAAAATCTCTCCTTTTTGCTACTTTTGGATTCATATACAATACTTCCTTTTGTTGAATATATACATTATTTTAATGTAAAACAGGCGGTTAATCAAGTAATTTTGATAGAAATTAAGATTTTTTTAAATTTATACTTGATACTTCTTAACTTTTTTGTTAATATATAGAAAGTGTTTTTCACAGTAACACAACTGTGCGCACACGGAGGACACATTTTATTATGGAAAAGATAAATTTCTATTTAATAAATGCAAGCATAGTGCCTGACATATATAAAAAAGTAATAAAAGCCAAAAGCCTGCTTGCAAGCGGTGAAGCAAAAAGTGCGTCACAAGCGGCAAAAATGGCAGATATATCACGAAGCGCATACTATAAATATAAAGATGCGATTTTTGAATATCACGGCGACGACAGCAATGACACAGCCACAATCAACGCAAAACTTATGGATAATGCCGGCGTGCTGTCATCACTTATGGCGGAGCTTTATAAAGCCGGGGCTAATGTATTATCTGTTAACCAGAGTGTACCTATTCATTCGGTAGCAGATGTTTCCGTAACTGTACGAATTGCCGAAATGGCAATTACAAAAAAGGAGTTACTTAATTCAATAGAAAAAATCGACGGTGTAAATTCCGTTGTTTTATCATAGGAGGTAGAAAATATGAAAGTTGCTGTAATGGGCTACGGAACAGTAGGTTCAGGTGTAGTTGAGGTAATTGAACATCACAGTGATATTATTCCAAAAAGAACAGGTGGCAAAACACTTGAAATTTCACACATTCTTGATTTGCGTGATTTTCCAAATGACCCACATAAAGATTTATTTACCAAGGATTTCAACGATATTTTAAATGACGATGAAACCAAAATTGTTGCCGAAACAATGGGCGGGGTTAACCCGGCATTTGATTTCACAATGAGGCTTCTTAAAGCAGGTAAAAGCGTTGTAACATCTAACAAAGAGCTTGTTGCACAAAGAGGACTTGAGCTTTTACAGGCTGCGGAAGAAAGCGGAGCAAACTATTTGTTTGAAGCAAGTGTAGGCGGCGGAATCCCTATTATTCGCCCGCTTTGCCAGTGCCTTGCCGCTAACTATATTGAGGGCATTGCAGGTATCTTAAACGGTACTACAAACTTCATTCTTACTATGATGATTGAAGAGGGAATGTCATTTGAAGAAGCGCTTAAAATAGCGCAGGAAAAAGGATATGCGGAAAAAGACCCTACCGCCGATGTTGAAGGCCACGATGCATGCAGAAAAGTTTGCATTCTCGCTTCCCTTGCATTTGGCAAGCATGTATATCCAAATCAGGTTGAAACCGAGGGTATTACAAAGATTTCGCTTGAAGATGTATCATACATCGAAAATGCAGGCGGTGTAATCAAACTTCTCGGCCAAATCAAATATATTAACGATAATGAAATCGCCGCATTTGTAAGCCCGGCTGTTGTATATAACGGTTCACAGCTTGCAAGCGTTAAAGATGTTTTCAATGCAATCCTTGTAAGAGGTGATGCAGTCGGCGATGTATGCTTCTACGGCCCGGGTGCCGGCAAGCTTCCTACCGCTTCCGCTGTTGTAGCCGATATTATTGACTGTGCAAAGCACAGTGACAGAAAGAAGATTTTCGGCTGGGGTGAAGGCTCGGAAAACTATGTAGTTGACTACAAAGAAAAGATTGAAATGCCGTTTTATGTTCGTGCAAAAGCAACTCCAAATGAAGTAAATTCAAAATTTGCGGATGTTAAATTCCTTTCAAGAAAAGGCCAGCCAAGTGACGAAGTTGCATTTATCACAGATTATATGACAGAAAACAAGCTTAACAAAAAGCTTGACGGTATGAATGTTATCAACACAATTAAAGTTACAAACTACTAATCAATATAATTTTCGGAGGATTACAAATCTATGGGACTTATTGTTCAGAAATTCGGTGGTTCTTCAGTAGCAAACGCCGAAAGAGTAATGAATGTTGCTCGCATTGTTACCGAAACATACAAGCAAGGCAATGATGTTATTGTTGTTGTATCGGCACAAGGTGATACAACTGACGACCTTATTGAAAAGGCAAACGAAATCAACCCAAAAGCAGCTAAAAGAGAAATGGACCAGCTTTTAACCGCAGGGGAGCAAATTTCCATTTCACTTCTTGCTATGGCAATTGAAAAGCTCGGTTTTCCTGTAATCAGCCTTTTAGGATGGCAAGCAGGATTTAACACAAATTCAATCTACACCTCGGCAAGAATTAAAAATATTAAGCCTAACAGACTTCAGGCTGAAATTGCAAAGCGCAACATAGTTGTAGTTGCAGGTTTCCAGGGTATTAACAGATATGACGACCTCACCACATTGGGCAGAGGCGGTTCAGACACATCGGCAGTTGCAATTGCAGCAGCACTTAAAGCCGATAAATGCCAAATCTTTACAGATGTTGAAGGTGTTTACACCGCTGACCCGAGAAAAGTTGAAAATGCAAAGAAGCTTAAAGAAATCACATATGACGAAATGCTTGAACTTGCAACACTCGGCGCACAGGTACTTAATAACCGTTCAGTAGAAATGGCTAAAAAATACGGCGTTGAACTTGAAGTTTTATCATCATTAAACCCGGTACCGGGTACAATCGTTAAGGAGGTAACAAAAATGGAAAAAATGCTTATTAGGGGCGTAACAAAGGATAAGGATGTAGCACTCGTATCAATTCTCGGCTTGCAGGATACACCGGGCATTGCTTTCAAAATCTTTTCAAAGCTTTCTGCTAAAGAAATAAATGTTGATATTATTCTTCAATCTTTCGGCAGAGACGGAACTAAAGATATTGTATTCACCGTAAGCAAAGATAACGGTCCTGTTGCTGTTGAAATTCTTGAAAGCTTCCTTGATAACTGCAAAATCGTTTGCAACACCGAAGTTGCAAAGGTTTCAATCGTAGGTGCAGGTATGGAAACACATCCTGGTACAGCATCAAAAATGTTTGAAGCTCTTTATGAATCAAACATCAACATTCAAATGATTTCAACATCAGAAATCAAAATTTCTGTAATTATCGACGCTGAAAATGCTGACAGAGCAGTATCTGCTGTTCACAAGGCATTTATTCCAAATGACTAATCGGTAAAATATTCAGGCTGTTTCGCAAAAGCGTAACAGCCTTTTTGTTTACTGTTTTTTAATTATTGATTTATTTCTTGTTTTTAATTATTATATATAGTATAATAAATTTAAATATTGATATTGATATAGAAACGGTGCAAAATGAAAATACTTACTATTGGCGATATTGTTTCAAAACAGGGATGTGAATATTTAAGAAGCACTCTCCCCTCTCTTAAGCGTGAACTTGGGGCAGATATTGTAATTGCAAACGGTGAAAACTCGGCAGTCGGTAACGGAATTTTACCGCAAAGTGCAGAATTTATACTTGACTGCGGCGTTGATTTAATCACACTGGGCAACCACAGCTTAAAAAGGCGCGAAATATACGATTACCTTGATTCTCCCGCTCCTATAATCAGGCCAGCAAACTACCATTCAAGCGCACCGGGCAGAGGAATGGAGATAATAGACAAAGGCTTTTGCAAAATAGCGGTAATCAATCTTCAGGGCGCAGTTTACCTTGACCCTATTGAAAATCCGTTTTCCGTAATTGATAAATTGACTGAAGGTGCAAAAGACCAAGGTGCAAGCATAATTATAATTGATTTTCACGCTGAAGCAACTGCCGAAAAAAGAGCAATGGGATTTTATGTTGACGGTAAAGTTTCGGCAATTTTCGGCACACATACCCACACACAAACAAGCGATAACCAAATTTTGCCTAACGGCACGGGATATATAACGGATATTGGAATGACCGGCCCGTATTACAGTGTTTTAGGCGTAGCACCGAGTTGCGCAATCGAAAAACTTAAAACAGGGCTTCCTACCCGCTTTGTTAACGAAGACGGGGTTTGCGTGCTTGAAGGATGTTTATTTGATATTGACGAAAAAAGCGGAAAAACCGTTAATACTAAACTTATCAGGAGGTAACTATGGCGAAAAAAATATTCGCTTTAATTATGGCGGCAGTTTTGATTTGCTGTGCTTTCACCGGCTGTTCGCCGCAAAGCAGTGAAAATAAAGCAAGCGACACTGTTTTGGCAACTAAAAAAGTTACCGATAATTCTAACTTTAAATTGAGCTATACTCAATCTGACAGCCTTGACCCATTCAAAGCCAAAACGCAAAATAACCAAGTGCTTGCTTCACTTGTGTTTGAATCGCTTTTTGACCTTGATGAAAGCTATGAACCGATTTTGAATATCGCTTCATCCTACGAATTTACCGATAGCAAAACCATAAAAGTTAAATTTAATACAAACATTGCATTTTCAAACGGTTCGCCGCTTGAAGTTGAAGATATAATTTATTCTTTTAATGCGGCTAAAAAATCACCGGCTTACGGTAACAGCTTAAAATATTTTGACTATGCATCAAGAAATGCAGAAGACTGCGTGGTTTTTTACCTTAAAAAGCCAAATCCGAATGCAGTTAACCTTTTAACATTTCCGATTGCAAGCACAAATGATGATGAAAACGGTTATCCAATCGGAAGCGGAAGATACAAATATATAAAAAAAGACAGCAAAACTTATTTAAAAGCAATTGTAAGTGAAAACTTCAACCCATATATTGCAACAATAAATCTTGTTAACATTGCATCGGCAGATTCAATTGACAATGCGGTTAACATCGGCAATATTTCATACGCTTTTCGTGATTTAAGTTCAAGTGTAAACAAGCGAATTACCTGCACCAAAAAGCTTGTAAATATGAATAATCTTGTTTATATCGGAATTAACTCATTATCGGGAATAACCGCAAATGCACAAATAAGAAAAGCAATTTCGCTTGCGTGTGACAGAACAGTATTTGCACAAAGTGCATATAACGGATATGCCACTGCGGCAACATCACCGTTTAATCCGCAGGCTTCAATCGCACAAAATGTTAAAATTTTCTCAAGCGAAGCTGATTCAATAACTGCAAAGCAGGCATTAAACCAAAGTATGATTGATTCAAAAAAACTAAATATCAACATTTTGGTTAATAAAAATAACAACCGCATTGCGTGCGCAACCCTGCTTAAAAATCAGCTTGAAGCAATCGGATTTACGGTAACAATTGATGAAGAGGGCACAAAGGAATACACAAGGCGAGTTAAAAATACGGAATTCAACCTTTATATCGGCGAAGTAAAGCTTTCTGACGATATGTGCTTATATCCGTTTTTTGATGATAAATCAGGCGGAGTAAGATATGGGATTGACAATGAAAATTTGACTTGCGACGACCTTTATTCTGCCTATCTTGCAGGTGAATGTGACCTTGGCAAGTTTATACTTGCTTTTAACGAGGAAATGCCGTATATTCCTCTTGTATACAAAAAAGGAATGATATGCTATACTAAAGCCATGAGTGGCGATATGCAGGGTTATTGGGGTAACTTTTTCTCAAATATCGACACTTGGCGTTTTGAATAATTATAACGGAGGTAATACTTATGATAAAGCTTGAAAATCCAAACGGATTTATTGAAGTAACTAACAATTATTTTGCCAATCTTGTAGGCCGAGCTGCGCAAAGCTGTTTCGGCGTAACAGGAATGGTTAATTCAAATGCGTACCAAAGCATAAAATCCGTATTGAAAAATAAAAGTGCAAAAGAAAATTTAGACCAGGGCGTAACAGTAAAAAGCATAAATGAAGATTTAATTATTGAACTTCATATTTCTGTTTCATACGGTGTTAATATCAGCGCAATTGTTGAAAGCATAGTAAATAAAGTGCGCTACACAGTTGAAGAAGCAACTGATTTAAAAGTATCAAAAGTCAATGTGCACATTGACGCACTCAACTAAGTTAATAGGAGATTTTAATAAATATGATTACAGGTTTACTGTTTAGAGATTCTATTATCTCTGCTGCAAATAATATTTCAAACAGCAGGCAGGCTGTTGATGCGCTCAATGTATTCCCTGTTCCTGACGGTGATACAGGCACAAATATGAGTATGATGGAGACACTGGAACCAATATGACATTAACGATACTGTCAGCGGTCAGGGAGGTTGAAGCAGCTCCTGATGATATGAAATCTATTGCAAAGGCGATGTCGACAGGTTCACTTAGAGGTGCAAGGGGTAATTCAGGTGTTATTCTTTCACTTATTTTCAGAGGTTTTTCAAAAGGCTTCAGAGGTTTGGAGTCGGCAGGTGCAAAAGATCTTGCAAATGCACTTAAAGAGGGTGTTGACGCAGCGTACAAAGCTGTAATGAAACCTACCGAAGGAACTATTTTAACAGTAGTTCGCCTTGCAAGTGAAGCTGCGCAGGAAATGGCAAAAATTCAGGACGACCCGCTTGAAGTCGGCTTTGCGGCATTGACTGCGGCAAAAGAAGCACTTGCCAAAACACCGGAGCTTTTACCTGTTCTTAAAAAAGCCGGTGTAGTAGATGCAGGCGGACAAGGTCTTGTACTTGTTTTTGAAGGAATGGAAAGTGTTTGGCGAAACGGTGTTATAGTTCAGCCGCTTGACGGCTCTGGCGTTACACCTGTTTCAATGCCTTCAAAATCAACTGTTGCAAATGCAAGCGACGATATTAAGTTCGGCTACTGCTCTGAATTTTTGATAGAAAAAAATGACAGTGCAAAAGAAAAAGACCCGCTTAAACTCAGGGCTTATCTTGAATCAATCGGTGACTGCGTAGTAGTTGTTGACGACAGCAGTATTATCAAAGTACATGTTCATTCAAACGAACCGGGCAATGTTATTCAGGCAGGGCTTAAATACGGTCAGCTTATTAACATTAAAATTGATAATATGAGATACCAGCACGCAAACGCAGATGTAGGTGTGAAGGATGGTGAAAAGCCGGTTGAACCCGAAGTATGCGAACCTGAAAACGAATACGGATTTGTTGCCGTATGTGCAGGCAGCGGACTTGAAGAACTTTTCAGTGACATCGGCGCAGATACAATAGTAAGCGGCGGACAAACTATGAACCCGTCAACAGATGATATTTTAAGTGCAATCGAAAAAACTCCGGCAAAAGTTGTATATGTATTACCTAATAACAAAAACATTATAATGGCAGCTGAGCAAGCAGGCCCGATGGCGAAAGACAGAGATGTAAGGGTACTGCCTACAAAAACTATTCCGCAGGGCATTTCCGCTATGCTTTCATTTGATGAAACTGCAAGTGCAGACGAAAACCAGATGAATATGATTTCTGCATTTGAAAATGTGGAAACGGCTCAGGTTACCTTTGCCGCAAGGGACAGCGAAGTTGACGGAAAGCCTATAAAAAAAGGCGAAATTATGGGCCTTTGCAACGGAAAAATCAAATTCATAGGCGAAAGCGTTACCGATATTGCGATTAAATCCACACAAAAGCTTTTCAAAAAGGGCGAACATTCACTTATCACAATCATTTTCGGTGAGGGTGCAAGTGAAGAAGATGCGACAATAGTTGAAGAAGCACTTTCAAAGAAATTTGGAAACGATGTTGAAATCAGCATTGTAAACGGTAATCAGCCTATATATTATTTTATCATTTCAGTGGAGTAAGCTATGCTGAATTTAGATAGCAATATTCAATTTATTAAGGGTGTCGGCGAAAAAAGAGCCAAGCTGTTTAACAGTCTTGGCATCTTTTGCGTTGACAGCCTTATTCATTTTTATCCGCGAAAATATGAAGATTGGTCGGCAAGCAAAAACCTTGAAGCAGTTAAAAGCGGAGAAACAGTCAGTATAAAAGCAACGCTTATCACACCGGTTAAAGAAGCGATGATAAGGCGTGGCTTAACTCTTTTCAAGTGCAAGTTTTCAGACGGTGAAAATGTGATCAGCGTCACAATTTTTAACAATAAATACCTTGCAAAATCTTTACGCATTTACGAGGATTATTACTTATACGGTAAAATAGAAAAAAGTCTGCTTAATTTTTCTATGAATTCACCTAAAATCGAAAAGGCAGAAAATATACTTGCCATTCAACCGGTTTACCCGGCGAAAGAGAAGCTCACTTCCCGTTCAATCTCTAAAATAATGAAAACCGCACTTGACGAACTCGGCGAGATTGAGGAAACATTAGATGATGAGATAATGCAAAAATATAGCCTTATCTCTCTTGATAAAGCTATCAGAAGCATTCATTTTCCAAACAGTGCAGACGATTATTTGCCGGCAAGAAAAAGATTGATTTTTGAAGAACTTTTAACACTTCAACTCGGTTTACTGAAACTGAAAAGCAATAAAAAAAGCGAAACTGCGTTAGTGATAAAAGATGATTACAGCGGTGAATTTGAAAAGCTTTTACCTTTTAATTTAACCAATGCACAAAAAAGGACAATTTGTGAATGTTTGCAGGATATGAAAAGCAAATATCCTTGCAACAGGCTTGTACAGGGTGATGTAGGCTCCGGCAAAACCGCAGTTGCGGCAAGCTTGATATATTCCGTTATTAAAAACGGATACCAGGCAACTATGATGGCACCCACAGAAATACTTGCCACCCAGCATTATGAAAGCCTATTAAAAATTCTTGCCCCGGCAGGTATAAATATTCGCCTTTTAACAGGTTCAACACCGGCAAAAGAGAAAAAAGAAATAAAAAAAGCTTTGTTTGACGGTGAGATTGATTTAATTATCGGCACACACGCATTGATACAAAATGATGTTGCATTCAAAAATCTTGCCCTTGTTATTACAGATGAACAGCACCGCTTCGGTGTTAAGCAAAGGGCACAGCTTGCCGAAAAGGGCGAAGATGTACACACAATTGTTATGAGTGCCACCCCTATTCCACGAACACTCGGTTTGATTTTATACGGTGACCTTGATATAAGCATTCTTGATGAACTTCCGCCCGGCAGGCAGGAAATACGCACGGATGTGGTGGATTCACGCTATCACAAAAGGCTTTATAAATTTATCAAAGACGCTATTGCACGCGGTGAGCAGTGCTATATAGTCTGCCCAGCTGTTGAAGAAAACGAAACAAATATTAAAAGTGCCGAAGAACTTGCCGATGAACTTGCAAACGGTGAATTTAAAGGCTATAATCTCGGAATACTCCACGGCAAAATGAAACCTAAGGATAAAGAAGCAATTATGAAATCCTTTGCAAGCGGCAAAGTGAGCTTACTTGTTGCCACAACGGTAGTAGAAGTCGGTGTGGATGTGCCAAACGCAACAATTATGGTTATTGAAAATGCAGAGCGTTTCGGCCTTTCAACCCTGCACCAACTGCGTGGCAGAGTAGGCAGAGGCAATAAAAAAAGTTACTGCGTGCTTGTATCAGACGCAAAGGGCGAAACCGCACGCGAAAGGCTTATGACTATGAAAAAGTACAGCGACGGTTTCAAAATTGCAGATACAGACCTTAAACTTCGCGGACCCGGTGACTTTTTCGGCTCACGCCAGCACGGTTTGCCCGAACTCAAAATTGCAGATATGGTTGAAGATATGGACACCTTGCAAAACGCACAGGAATGTGCAAAAAGCATCTTGAGAAATGATTTTTCACTTTCAAACCACCCCGCCCTTAAAAATCAAATGAATAAAATGTTTGAAAAGATTAAGAATTAAAAAAGTAGGAACTTGAGTTCCTACTTTTTTCTTTTATATGGTTTAATTTCATCTGTTAAACCGGCAAGATAATCCATACTTGTATCAAGCGCAATTGCGATTTTTTTGCACTGTTCAAATGTGTAATACCTTTTTCCGTTTTCAATTTTTGAATAGTCGCTTTGGTCAATTCCCGTTAACATTTGCATTTTAATTTGTGTATATCCACGCATTTTTCTTAATTCTTTAAGCCTTGACATATTATCCACCCCTTAAATATTATGTCATATTGACCTATTGACATTATGGTATTATTGACCTATAATTAAAAAAAACAATTTATATTAAAGGAGATTTATTTATGAAAAAAATAATAAGTTTTTTATTTTGTGCAACATTTCTTTTTACTACATTGGGATGCGTTAATTTTTCAGCACACGCTGCTGAAAACACAGCAACACAAATATCTTTTTCATCGCCCATTGCTTCAAGTTTTGATAAAAACCACACAACCAAACAATATATGCTCACACTTTCACAATCAGGTACTGTAAATTTTGAATGTTTCGGAAATTTGCCTTATAATTTTTATTTATCAAGACCTGAAGATTTTTATTCATATGCCAGCCTTTACAAAAATTATGTGAATTACGATACGCAAAGAGGTCAGGCATACGCGAATTTTTCTTTTAGATTAGTAGCAGGAACATATTGCATTACCGTTACTAATGAAACATACCAAAATTACGCAAGTTATAATTTCACTTGTACATTCACTTCGGCAAACGAAAGCTTTTTTGAAAGCCGAACAATAGATAATGACAGCTTTAAACACGCATATGGAATATCTACCAATACATTATATACAGGTCAATTGGCATTAAATGATTTTTACGACTACTATTATTTTGACACCACAAAGGACATTACAAACATTTACTTAAAGTCAAACTCAAATATTTCATATGAATTATATACTTCAAGTCAATCTTCAATTGACAGTTTCAAATTGAACAGTGAAAATAATTTTGAACATAAAGCCGCTTATAAATTAACTAAAGGTAGATATTATCTAAAAATATATACTAATGATACTATCGGTTGCGAATATATATTTTCTGTTGATGAAGAAAAAGAAGTTATAAATAAACCGGGAAAAACATCATTAAAAAAAGTAACATCAAAAAAGAAAAATCACACAATAAAAACGACTTGGAAAAAATGCAAATATGCAAACGGGTATCAAATATACTATTCCAAAAACAAAAAATTCAACAAAATCTCTAAAAAAGTAAATATTAAAGGCGGAAGCATCACAACTTACACAGCAAAAAACTTGAAAAAAGGAAAAAAATACTATGTAAAAGTTCGTGCTTATAAGTACATTGATAACAAAAAAATTTATGGAAAATGGTCAAATGTTAAGAGTGTAAAATGTAAATGATTCGGGTATCTGCAAGTAATCATAACCTCTTTATCATACAGCTTTTTTTCTTGAATTCAAATCAAGCACGCTCACAAAACAGCCGATTATAAGCAGAACCGACAGGGTGATATTTACGCTTGTGAGCTTTACGGGTGTTGTGCTGTTTGCAAAAACAGGCACTTCAAGCGGAAAAATGCGCAGTATTATTTTCATAACGAAATATGAAAGCACGCTTGATATAAGGCGAAAAAGCAAAAATTCAAAATAGCTCATTTTTATTTTTCTTAAACTTTGCGATATTTGCAAATGGATACATATTCCGCCAAAGGAAAGAAAAGCGGCGGTAAGCGGCAGGGAAAAATCACCGCCGCACACACCGTTTGTAATTTCAAGAAGCGGCAAAACCGGCTCGGGCATTTTAAAAATATTGCTTAATGCAGAAAACAAAACAATATATGCGGTTATCACAATCACACTTTGCGAAGCTTTCGGCGCGGCAAGTGTAAGTGCATCACCCAAAGGTACATATTCGGTAAGTGAATATGTACTTTTTTCTATCCTTTTTTCTTTAAACGAAAGTGCAAAGCCGATTATAAGTGATGAAATAACATTTGATAAAAACAGCATTACACCTATTTTGGTGTTGCCGAAAGCGGCACTGCCGACAGCGGTGATTATAAACCCACATCCGCCGCAAAAATTAAAGCACATCATCCTTTTAGCTTGATTTGAGTCTATTTCACCGGCTTCAAAAAGTTCATCACACAGCAATGCACCGGTAGGATAACCACCCACAAGTCCGAAAAGCAGAGCAGAAAGCGAACTTTCAGGCAGGTTAAACAAAACCCTTGAAAGAAAACCGAATATTTTAATAAACACGCTGTTAGCACTTGATTTCATAAAAGTTAAAAAAATAATAAGAAGCGGCAAAAGCGACGGGGTAACAGTATTTAATGCAAGCTTTAACCCGGCATACGCACCGATGCGTGCATTTTTAGAAAAAAGAATAAA
>ENA-ORRE01002093-ORRE01002093.1-human-gut-metagenome-genome-assembly--contig:-NODE-2093-length-12163-cov-2.905352_pt1 | contig 12163 bp, 7 predicted proteins | sample MGYA00242171_ERZ509126 | MGnify/ENA primary metagenome ERZ509126 (study PRJEB26280, sample SAMEA2338648) | human gut metagenome | biome: human gut; feature: human-associated habitat; material: faeces... | reverse complement strand
ATTCAAAATTATGAGTAAGATCGAACCTCTTTATTCGTCGGCAGAAAATCGGTATAATGGCCGGATAGGCTATCGAAGATGTAGTTGGAGCGGTGTGTTGTTGCTGAAGATTGTATTGGGATGGTGGCAAAATTTCGGTGGGGTGGATAAGAGGATGGTCACTTATCCGGGTAACATTTAGAGAGGAACTTAGGGATGGAGAATATGGGTGAAAAATTGATCAATCGTTTACAACGAAATGAAAGGGCGGCTTATATGGAGTTGTACGACTTCTATTTTAAGCGTCTTCATCATTTTGCTGTAAATTTTGTCTTCGATTATGATGTGGCTAACGATATTGTACAATCGGTTTTTATCAAATTGTACGAATCCATATCCGGTTTCAGCGCAGATGTCAATATCGGGGCTTACCTTTGTGTAATGGTGAGGAATCGCTGCCTCAATTATCTCCGGGACCAGAATATCGAAGACAGGCATAAAATCCTTTATTTGCAGGCGGCTGAAGAGACCGAGACGCTGAGTTGGATCGACGATGAGGAATTGATCCGGAAAATTCATGCCGTTATAGAAAAATTACCCGAAAAATGTCGCGAAATTTGTGAATTGCGTTTTTATAAAAATATGAAATTTTCGGAAATCGCCGCTCAGCTCGCCGTATCGGAAAATACGGCAAAAGTACAGGTCCACCGGGCTATTCAGAAAATTAAAGAAACCTTATCTACAGAGGACGTGATGTTGATCGGATTACTTTCCTTTTTTGAGCTTTTCTAAAATTTTTCAAAAAAACTGTTTTTTTTCTTGTAAACCTTTTGTGAAGACTTGTGTTATTAAGATGAGATCGCGGAAAATGGAGGAAAGATCGGAGAAAACAAGTTTAATCGAAAGGAAATGGATTGGAGGATTATCGATAAAAGTTTACAAGGAACGTTGACAGATGCAGAAAAAAGTCAATTGAACGAGTGGTTGGAGGAAGCTGCATCGCATCGGAAGTTGTATGAGAAAATCTGGAACAAAAAAAAATATGATCCGGGGGAAGAACGATTTGCAGCTTGGCGGAAAACATTCGAATCGGATTTAGATCAAAGATTATCGAAAGCAAGGAGGTTGAAATGGCTCAGATGGGGAAGTGTTGCTGCTGCAGTATTCCTTTTATTAGTGGGTGGAGCAGAATGGTATCGGTGGAAACAGCCAACCGTTCAACCGTCTTGTTTAGTGGCCTATCAGGAACCTGACCGTACAAAAGTACGGTTGATGACCGCTACAGGTGAGGTGGTAGACCTGTCGGCTGTAGCGGGGCAGGATACTTTACTGATCGATGGAGTCAAGGTGGCGAAAGAGCAGAAGATGTTGGCTTATTCCCAGACTCAGCCGCTTCCGGCTGGAGAGAAAGAAGTTGAAAATCGGGTGGAAGTTCCGCGTGGTGCTGAATTTTGTTTGTCTTTGGCTGACGGTAGCCGGGTGTGGTTGAATTCTGATTCCAGGCTGACTTATCCTGTAGCCTTTTCAAAGGATTCCCGGGAAGTGAAACTGGAAGGAGAAGCTTATTTTGAGGTCACCCATCATGAGAACAAGCCTTTTATCGTGCATACGGCTGGGATGAAAGTGAAAGTATTGGGCACGGAATTTAATATGAATACCCGAAATACAGCTGGTATTCAGACCACGCTGGTGAAAGGGAAAGTTGTGGTAGAAGGGGAACATTTTACTGCTGTGGTATTGAATCCCGGAGAATTAGCTACGGCCGATATAAAAACGGGGAAAGTCGATATAGTTCCGGTAAATGTCCGGAAATATATTGCCTGGCGTTATGGGGAATATTTCTTTGAAGAAGCGACGATGGAGGAGATTTTGAACGAATTGTCCCTTTGGTATGATGTGGAAATTGTATACCGTCAGGAACAATTGAGAAAAGAGAAATTCAGTGGTTGTCTTCGGCGGAGTGAATCGATCGTCTCCTTGCTGAATAAAATAGAACAGACGACCTATGTCCATTTCTCGGTCGAGCCTAACCGGATTATTGTAAACTATTGAAATAAAAACCGGAAGAAAGCTGCAACTTCCTTCCGGTAGAGATCAAAACCAAGATAATTGAGTGGAATCATTTTATCTGTTAGTATTAATCTGAATTACAAATCTATGAAAAAAAATCGAACGAACTGGCATCCCGGGGGGCGGAGGTGCCGGAAAATTGAAAAAATCATGAAACTATGGGTGTTATTGATGACTCTGGGATGCCTGAGTTTATCGGCAAACTCTTTGGCCCAGCGGCAGCGGATCTCATTGGACTTGAAAGATTGTACCGTTATGAGCTTGTTTCAGGCTATTCAACAACAAACCAATCTTTATTTTGTTTATAATCAGAAAAATTTTGCCGGAATTGACAAATTGAACGTGCAGGCAAAAGAGGAAGAGGTGGAGACTTTACTCAACCGGCTCTTTCAGGGACAAAAAATAGCATTTATCTTCGACGACAATACGGTCATTGCAAAACCTTTGCAGCCTGAACAGGTGAGTATTCAGGGAAGAGTAGTCGACCGGACGAAGGCTCCCTTGCCCGGAGTCGCAATCATGATTCAGGGAACGACCTTAGGAGTCACTTCGGATGTTGACGGTCATTTTAAACTTACGATTCCGGATAAACAGCCGGTTATCCTGGTCTTCTCTTTTGTGGGAATGAAAACGAAAGAAGTGGCTTGGAAAGGAGAAAAGGAACTGAATGTGACGATGGAAGACGAGATAACGGAGATGGAAGAAGTGGTGGTGACCGGGATGTTCAATAAAGCAAGGGAAAGTTATACCGGGGCGGTGACGACTATTAAGTCGGATGATCTGGTCGCTTATAAGGGGCAGAACTTGATCAGTACCTTGAAAAATATCGATCCTTCGATCAATATCCTTATGGATAATTCGGTCGGTAGTAACCCGAATGCTCTGCCTCAAATGAATATGCGTGGAAATTCTTCTTTGCCTATGAGTGTGGAAGAATTCAACGAAGGAGTACGCAATCAGTTGAATACTCCGCTGATTATTATGGACGGTTTTGAGATTTCTCTGCAGAAACTGATGGACTATAATGACGAAGAGATTGCTTCGATCAATATCCTGAAAGATGCTTCGGCAACAGCGATTTACGGTTCGAGGGGAGCTAACGGAGTCATCGTCATCGTATCGAAAGCACCGGAAGCCGGTCATCTGAAAGTAATGGCGCAGGCAGGTATCAATATCGAAATTCCGGATTTGTCTTCCTATAATCTGATGAATGCAGAAGAAAAATTAGAACTGGAGTATCAAACCGGATTGTATACCAATACACTTTCTCCGACAACCGATTTAAAATTGAAAGAACAATATCAGGCAAGGCTTCGGGATGTACTGGACGGAGTGGATACTTATTGGTTGAGTAAACCTTTGCGTACCGGTGTGGGACAGAAATACAACCTGCGTCTGGAAGGTGGGAGTGAGGAATTTCGCTGGGGAGTTTCACTGGCTTATAATAATATTGCCGGTGCGATGAAAGATTCCCAAAGAAATAATTTCAATGGAGCGATCACTTTGACATACAACTATAAAAATGTCATTTTTAAAAACCAGACCAATGTCGGACTGAATAAGGCTTACGAAAGTAAATACGGTTCGTTCAGTGATTATGCCAATATGAATCCTTACGAACGTCCGTATAACGAAAATGGTGAGATCAACCGGACCTTTTACAATGTCGGACAATCTAAAACGATAGCTAATCCGCTTTATGATGCCGCTCTGAATGTGCGTAACGAAAGTAATTATACCGAGTTGATCAATAACTTTTCGATCGAATGGAGTGTCACTACCGACCTGAAATTGAGGGGACAGATCGGTATCTCGAAAAAGACGAATATGAGCGATTTATTTTACCCTGCCGAACATTCGATGTTCCTGACATCGGCCTATACTGAAGGGGATGGCTATTTCCGGAGAGGACAATATACCTATGGAGTTGGAGAAAACCATAATTATGACGGAAATGTAACGCTCAGCTATTCTAAAAATTTCCGTGAAAAACACCAGTTGTATGTGGGATTGGACTATTCTCTGGCACAAAGCAAAACGTATAATTACAAATTCGTCGTGGAAGGACTGTCCAACGAGGACCTCGATTTTATCGGAAACGCTCTTCAGTATAAAGAAAATGGAAAACCTACTGGTACAGAAAATTTTTCCCGAAGGATCGGTTTGACCGGTAATGCCAATTATACTTACAACAACCGCTACTATGTCGATTTTTCCTATCGGATAGACGGTTCGTCACAATTCGGAAGTAAAAACAAATTCGCTCCCTTCTGGAGTACGGGTATCGGCTGGAATTTACACCGGGAAAAGTTTTTGGCCGGACAGGACGTGATCAATACCTTACGCCTGAAAGCTTCTTATGGGCAGACGGGTTCTCAGCAATTCAGCGCTTATCAGGCTTTGTCGACTTATCAGTATTATTCGGATAAAAAGTACATCAACTGGGGGGGAGCTGCCCTGATGGGACATGGCAATGAGAACCTGAAATGGCAGCTTACGGACCAGTATAATCTGGGAACTGAAATCAGCGCCTGGAATAACCGACTGACCTTTTCTTTCGATTATTATCTGAAAAAGACCTCTAATCTGTTGTCCCAAATGGATATCCCTTTGGCTACCGGTTTCGGTTCGTATGTGGATAATGTCGGTGAGGTGAAGAATACCGGTTTCGAGACCTCCCTCAGTGGATATGTTATTCGGGACACCGAGCGGAAACTGATTTGGCTGGTATCGGGGAAGCTGGTTTATAATAAAAATAAGATTACCCGATTGTCGGATGCTATTAAACAACAAACCGAGGAATATAAATTGCAGGAAGTAGATGTCAATAATCTTTTTTATGAAGGTTATTCCCAAAACTCGATTTATGCGGTCAGATCGTTAGGTATCGACCCCAGTACCGGAAATGAAATTTTCCTGGATAAGGATGGGAATATAACGGATACCTGGAATCCTTCGGCCAAAGTTTATCTGGGGGTAAACGAACCTACTTTCCGGGGGAATGCGAGTACGATGTTTATGTATAAAAATTTAAGTCTGAATCTGTCTTTCGGTTTCCATTGGGGAGGAAAGCTGTATAACGAAACGTTGATCGACAAGGTAGAAGTACTTCGCTCTTCTGTCGGAGAGCGCAATCTCGATAAACGGGTGCTCGAAGACCGCTGGTCGGAAGCTGGAGATCTTGTCTTCTTTAAAAAGATTTCCAATGTCAAGACGCATGCCACTTCAAGATTTGTGATGAATGACCGGGTATTTGAATTGCAAACGGCTACTTTGCAGTACAAATGGGAGTCGGATTTTTTGAAAAAAGCCAATATTCAGAATATGACTTTCGGTATAAATATGTCGGATGTTTTCTATCTGTCGTCGGTGAAAAGGGAGAGAGGGACTTCTTATCCTTTTGCCCGTCGGGTGGGTATGACGGTTTCTTTATTGTTTTGATTTAAAAATGATCGGTATGGAAAAATTACATATATATCTTTTACTACTTTTGGGATTACTCGTTTCTTCGTGTAATGACTGGCTTGATGTAAAACCCCGGACTCAGGTGCGAAACGATGAGATGTACGACAGTTATAAGGGATTTAAAGATGCTCTTACTGCCTGTTATATCAAAATGAACGACCGGAAATTATATGGACAGCAGATGAATATCTCGGCTGTGGAATTTCTGGCCCAGCATTGGGAAATCGATTATCCAAATTCGATGGTTGCCGAAGTGGCTTTAAAGGACTTCGATTATAAGGACGATCAGGCTAAAACTGTGATCAAGAATATTTATGGCGGTTTGTATAATGTCATTGTACAGGCGAATGCTGTATTACAAAATATTCGGGATAACGGACAAGTGATTACCGACGATGCTACCCGGGCGGTCATTGAGGGGGAAGCGTATGCTATTCGTGCATTTTGTCACTTCGATGTTTTACGTTTATTTGGGCAAATCCCCAAAAATGCTACGATACAGGTCGCTCTGCCTTATGCTGAAACCGTGTCTATAAAAGCGGTAGCCTATTATTCATATACCGATTTTATTACTAAAATCGAGGACGACCTGACTAAAGCTGAAACTTTGCTGAAAGATAACGATCCGATTTTCAAGTATACGTTTAATCAGCTGAATCGCTTCGAGTCTTCCGATGCAAACAAAATCACCTTGGAGGATGCTTATATGGGATATCGTCAGTTCCGCTTTAATTATTATGCTGTGAAAGCATTGGAAGCACGCTTTTTTATGTATATCGGCGAAACAGCTAAAGCCTATGCCGCGGCCAAGGCTGTGATCGATGCAAAAAATGCAGATGGCACGAAGGTCCTGACTTTGGCCGGAACAGAGGATTATAATAAAGGTAATTTTGCCCTTCCTTCGGAATGTGTCCTGGCCTTGAATAATTTTGAACTGGAAGATTATGTCAATGATTTATTTGCTGTCGATAAGCTTAATAACTTTACGGTGTTGTATATGAATGTGAGCAAAATCGCCGATCTTTTTTCCGGACAGCAAACTTCGGCTAATAATCGCTATAATTTTGCCTGGGATATGTCTAAGACAGACCTTTCGGGAGTAAATAAACCCGTTTTGCATAAATACTATCAGGATCCCGATGCTTCTTATTCCAGTGTGGATCTGGCTACTCAAAAACAGGTGGTACCCCTGATCCGCTTATCCGAAATGTACCTGATAGCCATGGAGACGACTACTTCGCTGGCTGAAGCCAATACGATGTATATCGATTATATGCAGGCCCGGAATATTCCGGCTGAAGGATTTAAATCACAAGAAGACCTAAGGGTTGAGATCGTCAATGAATATCGCCGTGAATTTTTCGGAGAAGGACAAATGTTTTTCACTTATAAACGTATGGGAGCGACGACTATGCTTTGGAGAAACGAAGATGTGAGCGAAGAAAATTATATTGTGGCTTTGCCGGATACAGAATACAATCCTAATCTTTAATTAGAACAGATGATGAAAAAGATCGTTTTATATATAGTTTTCATGATTACAGCCCTGATGATGAGCTGTGAAGAAAAGTACGATATGTATTCAGAACCCGATAATCGGTTGAATATTATTTCGGACACGTTGATCAACTATACTTTTACTATCAAACCGGCTTCTGTGATGCTGGATACCGTGTGGGTAAGAGTGCAGACTATGGGATTATTGTCCGATCAGGACCGGGTGGTAAAATTCGAACAGGTAGAAGCGGATTCTTTAAATGCTGAACCGGGAGTACATTATGTGGCTTTCGACGATCCTCGGGTAAAAGACCTGTATTATATACCGGCTAAACGAAATTATGCGGATCTACCGGTTTTAGTCATGCGGGATGCCTCTCTGAAAGAAAAAACGGTGAATTTAAAAATCCGTTTGGCAGAAAGTGCTGATTTTAAAGTTGGGTATGCCGATAAATCCTGGACGATGATCACTATCTCGGACATGTTGGTGAAACCGACTTTATGGACGAATTATTCGATACAATATTTCCTGGGAGCTTACGGGCCTGTGAAACACCAATTTATGATCGATGTTACCGGTGAAAGTATCGATAACGATTGGTTTAAAGCTTTGGGACTTCATAACGGTACTTCGGAGTTAGCCTATTTGATGTATTTGGGTACCTGGTTTTCGGATAAATTGGATGAGAAGAATGCAGAAAGGGCTGCTGAAGGTTTGGAACCTCTTCGGGAAGCACCGGCGGCTGGGCAGACGGTAGGTACTTTAGTTAAATTTGTAAGATATTAAAGCTATGAAAGAGAAAGTTTTTATTCTATATATAGGGATGATCTTGTTAGTAGGAGGGTGTTATGACGATAAAGGAAATTACGATTATACCGACATCGGTGATATTACGATCACTGGCATCGAAAACAGTTATACTGCGATAGCGTTGGCTAAAAAGTTGGAGATAAAACCGACAGTTACTTCTAAGAATCCGGAAGATACATTCGAATATCTTTGGACGGTTTACAATCCGAATTATTACGACTCTTATCTGACGGAAGCAATAAAAGTGGATACAATCGGCAGGGAGAAAGATCTCTCTTATGAGGTGAATTTGCAACAAGGGAGTTATACCCTGGTATATACGGTGAAGAATGTGAATAATAATTATACCGTTTATCGTAAGATCCCTTTAACGGTGTCTACCCAGTTCAATGAAGGATTTTACATGCTGAAAGAAACTGAGTCGGGAGATACAGAATTGGATCTGTGTCTGAATGACGACACACATAACGATAATTTGTTGGCAAAATCTTTGGGAGCACCGATGTCGGGAGCACCTACCCGTTTGGGAATTTATTTCAACTATTCGTTTGTGGATGAAGAAACGGGAAAATATGCTGCAGCAGCTACTTTGGGCGTGATGACCGAAAAAGATATCAGTCTGATGAGTACGGGAGATATGCGTTTGATTTACAACCACAATAGTATGTTCTATTACAGCACTCCACCGGTAGAAATTCCTTACTATATATGTCAGGTTAGTTTCTGTGTCGTATATATCAGTAGTGAAGGAGTGTATGCATCTATGCAATATGTGGATAATAATTCCTGGGGGACCGGTAAGTTCGGTTTTGTCCGGGACATTGCCGGAGAACATAGAGGGAGCCGGTATGCTCTGTTTAGTCCGAAGAAGTCGGCTGTCATTTGTTTCGATGCTAAAAACGGACGTTTTTTAGCTGTCGATTATAATGGATTTCTCCATGCATTTAAGGAAGACGCTTCCGGAAAATCTCCGAATAATATTTCCCATGAACTGATTTTTATGGGGTTGAACCGGATTAATAGTGTTGACAAGGTGTATGCGATCTTTGTCGATGAGAAGGACGTAAACCAAAGATATCTATATCAATTGGAAATGCCTTCGTCTACCCAATACACTAATCCTGTCAAGGAGATCGTCACCTTGCCTGCAAATTTAAAATTGAATTCGGCTGATTTGTATGCCACGAACCGGACCGATACCCGGGCGATTTATATGGTCAATAACAACCGGCTTTATTTTTACGATGTCGATAACCAGGAGGAATCCCCTTTGAATCCGGAGGGATTACCGGCTGACGAGACGATCACTTATCTGGAACATAAATATTGGTCACAGACCAATGATGCCGAACATAATTTTAATTACCTGATGATCGGTACCTATAAAAGTGGAAACTATAAGGTATACATGTATGAAATGTTGGGCGGAAAACCGATGGGCCAACCGAAAAGGGTGATCGAAGGTAAGGGAAAAGTCGTCGACCTTCAGTATGTTTCACCTAAAATGAGGGGATCGAGCCGGAGCTATTATCCGTTGTAAATCGATTCGCCTGCTTTCCGCTTGCCGTCAGTACTGTTTGGATTCGTTGCTTGTCGGAAAAAGAGTTACAGGGTTTACAAAGGTTGAACGGCTCCTCGTAAGCTAGAGGCTAAAAGCAATAAGCTAAAGGCTATAGGCTATAAGCTATAGGCAGAAAGGGGGACCTTGGAACCTTATTACCCCTGTAACTCTATTAACTCTTTTAACTCAATCAACTCTTATAACTCTACTTCCCCGATAAATTTTGCCTGTTGCTGATAAGATAACTAAAAATGAGTTATTTTTGGCGTCAAAATTGATTTTATGAACGTAAAAGCCAAGGGGTATATTTTAGGTGCTGTTGCAGCGGCCACTTATGGGATGAATCCGTTGTTTGCCTTGCCGTTGTATAAGGCAGGTATGAATCCGGATTCGGTACTGTTTTTCCGTTATCTTTTTGCCATACCTGTGTTGGGGATGATGATCGTGGCAAGGGGGAGAAGTTTTAAACTGAAACGTAAAGAGGTGTTGCCCTTGATCATCATGGGATTACTGGTTGCCCTTTCTTCGCTGACTTTGTTTCAGAGCTATAATTATATGGATGTCGGTATTGCCTCTACTTTGCTGTTTGTTTATCCTATCCTGGTGGCATTGATTATGTGGATTGTATTTAAAGAAAAATTGACCTTACCGACAATCTTATGTATTTTACTGGCTTTGGGGGGTATCGGACTGCTATATAAAAGCGGTGATGGTAGTACGCTTAGCTTGACAGGAATTATTTTGGTGATGGTTTCTGCCCTTTCCTATGCTATTTATATTGTAGGAGTGAATCAGTCGACCCTGAAGAATTTAGCGACCCTTCCGTTGACTTTCTACGTTTTACTCTTTGGGTTAGTCTTATTTTGGGTCCGGGTTGATTTCGGACAGAGTCTTCATGTGGCCGATACCTGGTATTTGTGGGGAAATCTGATCGCTTTAGCTATTTTTCCAACGGCGATTTCATTTCTTTGTACTACCCAGGCAATACAATATATCGGTTCTACCCCTACAGCTATCTTGGGGGCTTTAGAGCCTTTGACTGCTGTTTTCTTCGGAGTGGTCGTTTTCGGTGAATCGCTGACGTTACGGTTGGGGTGTGGTATGTTGATGATTATTCTCGCTGTAACTCTGATTATTGCAGGAGGAAATGTCACGATTTATCTGGTACGTTTCAGGAAACTGTTTCCCAGACTTCCGATCAAAAGAAAAAAATGATTACAGATATGCCTTAGTTCCGATATGAACTGGATCGATCGGAAAGTGGAGGATTATGGTTTGTCTTCTGCTTATGATCAGTATATTATGGCAGATTGGAGAACTTGCTTGTGGAATCCGACTCGTTATCTGAATATTTGGCTGACTAAAATTTCGACCAGAAGCAGTGAATTTCCTTTGGTACGGTATTAGGAGGTTATTACGGTTTCCTGGAAACCAACTGTAACGATTATGTTTATTTGAACCCTGATGGAGACAACGCTTATTGCCCGGATACTTACAATTATTACTATGCTTTTTATCCATCTGTATTTAAAGCGAATAATCTGGATAGTCAGCCCGAAGATGAGCCTACCCGTCCGATGGAATGATTTACTTCTTTTGGAGTAATGGACTGCTATAACCGGAAGAATTCGGTGAGTGTAGATCAGGCGTTGCGGATGAGAAAAGTGTTGAAACAATGTCCTTCCCGTTGGAATTACAAATCCGACCGGGCGTTTACCGGACTGTAAAAAGAATAAATAAAAACAAAAGTGGGTTGTCCCCCAGGTCGAAAGTTTGACTTGGAAGACAACTTTTATAACGACGGAAGGAGATATGGTTCCTGTCTAACTTCCAGGAGGTATCGAAAATGACAAGGGGCACAGACGTAAATCTAAACGCTGTAACCCTTGTTACCTAAAAACGCCTTGATCTTGCTTTTAGAATCTGATTCCCAAAGTGATTCGGGCTTCATTACTTAGGTATTTGTTTTTTAAAGGCTCGGATTGAATGTCGTAGTAGGAATAAAATACGGTTTCATTTTCCGAAAACTTGTGAATAAATGCTGCATCACAATAAAACATGCCGAAATTGAGACCGGCACCTGCTGTAAAAGCCTGAATGCGGTTATAATTTTTGTGAGTTTCATTGTGGTAGGGAGAATCCCAGAATGCATAACCGGCACGCAGACTGAACAGACTATTGAAACGGTATTCGGCACCTACCCTGAAATTATGGGTGGCACGAAGATAATCTTCGATGTCTTGATTAGTGGCTTGTTCCATAGAGCCGTCATAATCGTCTTCAATTTCACTGATATTGGCATTTTGGTAGTTCACATATTCGTAATCGACACTGACGATGGCCTTTTGGTTGAGGACGGTAGCCACGCTTAACATAGCCCGCCAGGGGGTACGCATATTAAAGTCTACCGAATAGTCCGGACTGTAAAAATCGAAATCGAAACCCTCTCTGCCGTTTGACGGATCTTGTGACGTATAAAAAGACGAATACATCGAAGTGGCCATGCTGTAATTCATATTGTACCAGGTCGGGGTATGGATGGCAGCTCCTAACCGGATTTCCGGAATAGGACGGTAGATCACCCCGAATTTCAGATTGGTACCCACTCCGTTCATTTTCTTATATTCATAGTAGGTATAATAATCCAATCCACTGGGTGAATTTTCAGGGGGGGCTTCCGTATATTCGGAATGCATTTTATACCAGATGGACTGAATACCGATTGTCAATCCCAGGTACAATTTGTCTTTGTAATTGGTTCCGAAAGAAAAAGCATATTC
>ENA-ORRE01002074-ORRE01002074.1-human-gut-metagenome-genome-assembly--contig:-NODE-2074-length-12265-cov-6.930139_pt1 | contig 12265 bp, 8 predicted proteins | sample MGYA00242171_ERZ509126 | MGnify/ENA primary metagenome ERZ509126 (study PRJEB26280, sample SAMEA2338648) | human gut metagenome | biome: human gut; feature: human-associated habitat; material: faeces... | reverse complement strand
GGTGAGACGGTCCTGGCCCTGCGTATCGCCTCCTGGGACGATGTACAGGCCCTGGCGGACTACCAGTATATGCTCACCAAACCGGTGTGCTTCGTCTGCGACGACACCCAGCTGCTGGAGGCCGCCCTCCGGGCCTATCAGGGCCGCGCCCTGTACGACGGCGCCCTGCCGGAGGACACGCTCCTGCCCCTGTGCGCCAAATATGGTCTCCTGCTGTAAAAAAAACAAGGCCCCCGCGGGCCTTGTTTTTTATTCCTTTTTCCCGGTACAGCCGCCGCAGCTCCCGCCGCAGCCAGAACAGCCGGCGCATCCGCCGTTTTTCCGCGCCCGCCGCGCACTACGCAGGGCCAGCACACCGCACAGCGCCACCAGTGCCAGCAGCACCCAGTCCATCCAGCTCACAGCAGCAGCCCTCCCACAGCGTAAGCGATGTACGCCGCCAGCCACGCCACTACGCATTGCAGCAGCACCACGCCCACCGTTTTGATGCGGGATCCCAGTTCACGCCGTATGGTGGCCACCGCCGCTATACAAGGGGTATACAGCAGCGTGAACACCAGAAAGCTGATGGCGCTGCGCGTGGTGAACAGCAACGTGATGGCCGCGTTCCCCAGCAGCACCTGCAGCGTACTGACCACCGACTCCTTGGCGATAAAGCCGGAGATCAGCGCCGTGGCACAGCGCCAGTCACCAAAGCCCAGCGGCCTGAACAGCACCGCCAGCCATTGGCCGATCAGCGCCAGCAGACTGTCCGCGCTGTCCGTGACCACATTGAGCCGCGTGTCAAAGCTCTGTAGGAACCAGATGACCACCGTGGCCAGGAAGATCACGGTAAAGGCCCGCTGCAAAAAGTCCTTGGCCTTCTCCCACAGCAGCAGCCCCACGCTTTTAGCGGAGGGCATACGGTAGTTGGGCAGCTCCATGACAAAGGGCACAGGCTTGCCCCTGAAGGCGGTCCCCTTCATCACCAGCGCTGCCAGAATACCCACCACGATACCCAGCACATACAGGGAGATCATCACCAGCGCCTTGTGGTCGGTGAAGAACGCGGCGGTAAAAAAGCCATAGATGGGGATCTTGGCCGAGCAGCTCATATAGGGCGTCAGCAGAATGGTCATCTTCCGATCCCGGTCCGAGGACACCGTGCGGGTAGCCATGATAGCCGGCACCGAGCAGCCGAAGCCGATCAGCAGCGGCACGATGCTCCGCCCGGACAGACCGATCTTCCGCAGCAGCTTGTCCATGACAAAGGCCACCCGGGCCATATAGCCGGTATCCTCCAGAATGGACAGAAAGAAAAACAGCGTCACGATAATGGGCAGGAATGACAGCACGCTGCCCACACCGGCGAAGATACCGTCAATAATAAGGCTGTGCACCACCGGGTTGATGCCGTAGGCGGTCAGCGCCCCGTCCACGCCGGCGGTCACGTAGTCGATACCCAGCGCCAGCAGGTCGCTGAGCCCCTGGCCGATGACCTCGAACGTCAGCCAGAAGATCAGCAGCATCACGCCAAAGAATACCGGCAGCGCCGTGTATTTCCCCGTCAGTACCCTGTCCCAGGCCACGCTGCGCTTGTGCTCCTTGCTCTCATGGCACTTGACCACCGCGTCGGCGGTGACCTGCTCGATGAACGTATACCGCATATCCGCCAGCGAGGCGTTGCGGTCCAATCCGTTCTCCGTCTCCATCTGCACGATGCAGTGCTCCAGCAGCTCCCTCTCGTTCTGATCCAGCACCAGCCGGTCCGCCATATCCCTGTCGCCCTCAATGAGCTTCGTGGCGCAGAACCGGGGCGGCAGACCCAGCCGCTCAGCGTGGTCCTCGATCAGATGCACCACCGCATGGACGCACCGGTGCACCGGCGAATTCGCCGCGCAGAAGTCATAGACCTTGGGCAGCACCCGGTTTTTCGCCGTCTCCACCGCCCGGTCCATCAGCTCGGACACACCCTCGCCCTTGGCGGCGGTAATGGGCACCACGGGAATGCCCAGGTCGTCGGACAGCTTCTGCACGTCAATGGTGCCGCCGTTGGCGCGCACCTCGTCCATCATGTTCAATGCCAGCACCATAGGCACCCGCAGCTCCAGCAGCTGCAGTGTCAGGTACAGGTTGCGCTCGATGTTGGTAGCATCCACGATATTGATGATGCCGTCCGGCTTCTGGTTCAGTATGTAGTCCCGCGTGACGATCTCCTCCTGGGTATAGGTCCGCAGGGAGTAGATGCCCGGCAGGTCCACCACGGTGCAGTCCTTGTGCTCCCGCACTTCTCCGGATTTCTGGTCCACCGTCACACCGGGGAAATTTCCCACGTGCTGGTTGGAGCCGGTCAAAGCATTGAACAGCGTAGTCTTGCCGCAGTTCTGGTTGCCCGCCAATGCAAAGATCATACGCGATCCCTCTTTTCCACGGTGATCTGTCGGGCGTCCTCCACCCGCAGCGTCAACTCATAGCCCCGCACGTGTATCTCGATGGGATCCCCCATAGGGGCCACCTTCCGCAGCGTCACCACGGTCCGGGGCGTCAGCCCCATATCCAGCAGGCGGCAGCGCAGTGCGCCCTCCCCGCCCACAGCAGTGATGACGCCGCTGTCGCCGATCTTCAGTTCATTCAGTGTCATAGCGCGTTACCTCAATCGTCTATCTATGTCATGTGGTATGATGTTAGCACAGGCTAACCGTTCTGTCAAGAAACACCCGCCATTGTAACGACAGTTAAATACATTTAACTGTCACTTGCTTTTACGCCAGTCGTGTGTTATACTTCAGTTAGAGTGCTCTAAGTAGCAAAGGAGGTGCCGCCGTGGTATTACAGGAATCCGGCGAGATGTATCTGGAGAGCATCCTGGTCCTGATTCGTCAGGGGAAGGCCGTCCGTTCCATCGACATCGTGGACTATATGGGCTACTCCAAGCCCAGCGTCAGCCGCGCCGTTGGCCTGCTGAAGGCCGGGCAGTATATCGACGTAGACAACGGCGGCTACATCACCCTCACCGCCGCCGGGCGCGAGGTAGCCGAAAAGATCTACGAGCGCCACACGGTCCTCACGGACTTTCTCCGCCGCCTGGGTGTGGACGAGGCCAGCGCTGCCGAGGACGCCTGCCGCATGGAGCACGTCATCAGTGACGCTACCTTCCAGGCCCTGAAGCGTCATCTTGCATCCCCCCAATAACCGCTGAACAAGCCGCCCTCCGGCGGTTCCTTTCACACAAAAGCCTCCCCCGGTTTCGCCGGGGGAGGCTCATTCTCCGCCTCCGGCCAAGCCGGAGACCTTGCTTTTCAGTTGCTGTTGGCGCTGTATAGCCCCGCTGCGTCGTCCAGCGGCACGGAGAACGTCACCGTCTGCGCCTCAGTGTGGGCGCCGGCCTTCTCCATGATGGACTGCATGATGGCCGCCCGCTTATCGGCGGAGGTCACCAGGAAGATCATCTCCCGTTCCTCCGAGATGGCCATGCCGAAGAACTTGTTGGTGTTCCCCGCGTCGGTAGCCCGGGCGTGAATGACCGTACCGCCCCGCGCGCCGGCGGCGGAGGCCGCCTCCATCACCGCGTCGGTGTACCCGGTATTGGTGATCGCCACGATCAGCTGATACGCGTTCTCGTTCATCTGCTCTTCCTCCTTCACAGTCATATCCGGCTGCGCGTCGCTTTCGCCGGAGATCAGATAGTTCAGCGCCGTCCTTCCGCCCACGCTGCTCAGGTGCAGGCACACGGCGATACCGCTGCCGGGCCGGTCGATCCGCATGGTGTCCACCAGCTCCCGCATCAGCACCTCCTTGACAGCCGGCGTCACCACGGAGAACATCACGGACTTCTCCGTAGCCTCCAGACCCAGATAGCTCAGCACGTCGTTGCTGGCGGTGCCCCGTCCCAGGGCGGTGAACACCACCGGCGCGCCGAAAGCCCGGTAGAAATCCAGAAAATGCGTGGCGCCCATGACCCGGTTGGTGATGGTGATCATCAGATACAGACGGTTTTTGGTTGTTTCAGACATATCTCCACCTCCTCAGCACAGCTCGATAAGCTCCTCCACCGCCACAGGCGCGGCAGGAGCAGGTGCGCGGCGCAGCTTTCTCTGATAGCTCAGGCCCAGCAGCTGTATGGTCACCAGCGGCGTCATGGCCACCATCGCCACCACACCGAAAGCGTCCGTCACCAGATTGCCGCCCACAGCGTCGCAGGCGCCCAGGGCGAAGGGCAGCAGGAACGTAGCCGTCATGGGTCCGGAGGCCACGCCGCCGGAGTCGAAGGCCACGGACGTAAAGATCTGCGGCACCACGAAGCTCAGCGCCAGACTCAGCACATAGCCCGGCACCAGGAACCACATGATGGAAATACCCGTCAGCACCCGGATCATAGCCAGCCCCAGCGAGATGGCCACGCCCACAGACAGCGCCAGGTTCATGGCGTGAGCCGGGATGGAACCGGCGGTGATCTCCTCCACCTGCTTGTTCAGCACATGGACAGCCGGCTCCGCCTGTACGATGAAATAACCGATGACCATAGCAATGGGGATAAGTATCCAATTATAGGTATGGCTGGCGATGCTGCCGCCCAAAAAGCTGCCCACGGGCATAAAGCCCACGTTCACGCCCATCAGGAAGATGGTCAATCCTATGTACACATACACCAGGCCGATGACCATGTGCAGTATCTCCTTGCGCTTGAGTCTGCGGGTCACCAGCTGGAACAGGATCAGGAAAGCGCCGATAGGCAGCAGCGCCGATGCCGTCTCCTTCAGATAGTGAGGTATCTCGCTGAGATACAGATCGAACATCTCCACCGTGTCCTTGGCATCCGGCATGACCGCCGCGGTGTAGGCACTTCCGTCCGGCTTATACAGCAATCCAAGGATCAGCACCGTGATGATCGGCCCGATAGAGCACAGCGCCACCAGGCCGAAGCTGTCGCCCCCTGCCTGCTTGTCGCTTCGCACGGCACACACGCCCACGCCCAGTGCCATGATGAACGGCACCGTCATGGGTCCGGTGGTCACGCCTCCGGAGTCAAAAGCCACCGCCCAGAAATCCGGCGACACGAACATCGCCAGCGTGAACACAATGGCGTAAAACCCGATCAGCAGCCACCGCAGCTGGATACCCAGCACAATACGCAGCAGGGCGATGACCAGGAACACACCCACGCCCACCGCCACGGACCAGATGATCACGTTGTTCTCGATGGCCGGTACCTGGTTGGCCAGCACCTGCAGATCCGGCTCCGCCACGGTAATGATCATGCCGATGAGGAAGCCCACCACCGTGATGATCCACACCTTCTTTCGCCGTGTGATCTCGGAGCCTACCGCCTGTCCCAGCGGGATCATGGACATCTCCGACCCCAGCGTGAACAGTCCCATGCCAGCGATCAGCATCAAGCCGCCCAGCAGGAACGCCACCATGGCGTTGTTGGGCACCGGCGCAATGGTGAAGCACAGCACCAGCACGATCAGCATTACCGGCAATACCGATGTCAGCGACTCGTGCAGCGGTTTTTTGAATACAGCAAAGACGTTTTCCGCCTTCTGCCGTTTTTTACGCAGTCTCGCCTGCTCGTCCTGAATAGTCCTGTGGCTCAAGTCTACCTTCCTTTCCTCGTCCTCCATAGCCTATACCAAAAAGCGGCGCATCTGTCCGTATCGGGCAGACACGCCTCCGCATCTTAACAGGTATATTGTACCATATGTTCACTTTTGGCACAACCCCACCGCTGTTAATAATGTGTGAAGATTGCACCGGGTTTTTTACGCCGTTTTCTCCACCAGCGCCGCCGCGTGGGCCGCTATGCCCTCGCCGCTGCCGGTAAATCCCAGTCCCTCCTCCGTCGTCGCTTTCACAGAGACACATCCCGCGTCCAGTCCCATGGCCGCCGCCAGTCTCTCCCGCATCTCCGGGATATAGGGCGCCAGCTTCGGCGCCTGGGCCGCCACCGTAGCGTCCACATTCACAATGGTCCAGCCCGCCTCCGCCAGCACCGCCGTCACCTGCCGCAGCAGCGCCGTGCTGTCCGCCCCGGCGTAGCGCGCATCGCTGTCCGGAAACAGCTTGCCGATGTCCCCCAGCGCCGCAGCGCCCAGCAGGGCATCCATCACCGCGTGGGTCAGCACGTCCGCGTCGGAGTGCCCCAGCAGCCCCTTCTCAAAGGGCACCGTCACACCGCCCAGCACCAGGGCGCGGCCCGGTACCAGCCGGTGTACGTCATAGCCATATCCAATGCGCAGATCCGTCATGCTCTGTTCTCCCTCTCCCGCAGGAATGCCTCTGCCATGGTCAGGTCCTCCCGCGTGGTGATCTTGATGTTCTCCCGCCAGCCGGGGGCCAGCCATACCTCCTTGCCCAGCCGTTCCACGGCGGAGCAGTCGTCCGTCAGGGCGAGGCCGTGTTCCTCCGCGTTCTGGAGCGCACCGCGCAGCAGATCCGCGTCGAAGACCTGCGGCGTCTGCACGGCGAAGAGCGCACTGCGATCGGGCGTGCGCTCGACGATGCCGTCGTGCGCGACCTTGATGGTGTCGCGCACCGGAACGGCGGGCGCGGCGGCGAGATAAACTCTTGCCGCGTCGAGCACTTCGTCGATGAGCTCGACGGTGACGAGCGGACGCGCACCGTCCTGCACGGCGAAAAATTCCGTCTCGGGCGAGGCCTCGAGCGCCGCGCGCAGCACGGACTCTGTCCGCGTTGCGCCGCCGACGATGACCTTTACGGGTTTTCTGAGGCCAAAGGTCTTGCAGAGCTCAGCATAAGGCAGCAGCTCGTCCTCCCGCGCGGCGATGACGATCTCGTCGATGCCCTCCACGCGGTCGATCGTGAGCAGTGTGCGCACAAGGACAGGGATGCCGTCAAGGGTTTGCAGCAGCTTGTTCTCCCCGCCGTAGCGCGTGGAGCTTCCGGCGGCCGCAATCAGCGCGGCGCAGTACGGGTGAGTGCGCTTTTGGCGCTTGCCGAACATCTTTTGCAGCAGGCTCATGGACTCAATCGCTCTCCTTTAACAGCATCGCGGCGTTGACGCGCCCCTCAGCCTCGGGATACTCCACGTCTTCTGCCAGGACGATCTCTGATACGAGGATCTGCTTGGCAATGTGCAGCATCTTGCGCTCGCCGTTGGATAGTCCGCGCGTGCTGTCGCGATGCATCAGCGCCTTGATGACGGCGCTGACCTCGTCGAGATCGCCGCTTTTCAGGCGATCCATATTCTCGCGGTAGCGGTGGTTCCAGTTCGACGTCATGTCGACGCCGAGCTTGGGAATGCGCGCGATGACCTCTTCGATCTCGCTTCTCGTCTTGATGGCGCGGATGCCGATGGCCGTGGAATTCTCGGTCGGGATCTTGAGCGTTAGCCCGGAAATGGGCATTTTGAAGACGTAAAAATCCATTGCTTTGCCGCTGATCTTTTCGCGGACAATGCTGTCGATCACACCGGCGCCATGCATCGGGTGCACGACCTTATCTCCCACTTGAAACATTCTATGCCCACCTCCCTTCAGGCAGAATGCCAATCCGGCATTCGCCCCGGTTTTCCGTGCGATGGAAAAAAACAACACAAACACACAAGAGGAAACAATTCCCCATACATAGTATAACGTACTTTGCCATCATTTTCAAGCGATTTTTGATGAAATATCGCATAAAAATGGAAACGAGGTGGATTTTCGAAAAAACAGGGGCTCCCCTTTTCAGGAGAGCCCCCGCGACGGAAGAACGATTTTTGCTTACTTATTGCTGCGGCGCCAGATGTGCATCTTCTCCGCGTCGGCGATGAGCTGCTCGCGGAAGTCGGGATGCGCCACGGAGATCAGCGCCTCGGCGCGCTCCCAGGTGGACAGGCCCTTGAGGTTGACCATGCCGTACTCGGTGACGATATAGTGCGTGCAGGAGCGCGGATCGGTGCAGATGGAGCCGGGCGTCAGCGTGGGAACGATGCGGCTCTTGACCGTGCCGTCCTTGCCCGTGACGGTCGAGGACATGCAGATGAAGCTCTTGCCGCCCTTGGAGAGGTACGCGCCCATCGCAAAGTCGAGCTGGCCGCCCGTGCCGGAGATGTGCTTGATGCCCGCGGACTCGGCGTTGACCTGACCGAAGAGGTCGCAGTCGATGGCGTTGTTGATGGAGATGAAGTTGTCGATCTGGGAGATGACAAACACGTCGTTCGTATAGTCGACCGGCGCACCCATGACATCGGGATTGCGATCCATGTAGTCATAGAGCTTCTGCGTGCCGGCGGCGAAGGCAAAGACCTGACGGCCCTTGTCGAGCTGCTTGTGCTTGCCGGTGATCTTGCCGGCGAGCGCCATATCGACAAAGCCGTCGACATACATTTCGGTGTGAACGGACAGGTCCTTGAGGTCAGACTGCGCGATCATCGAGCCGATGGTGTTGGGCATGCCGCCGATGCCGAGCTGGAGGCACGCGCCATTCGGGATCTCAGGCACGACAAGGTTGGCGACCGCGGTGTCGCCCTCGGTCATGTAAATCTTATCCTCGGGCACTTTCAGCACCTCGGCGGCGATCATGCGCATCGCCGTCACCGTGCCGCAGCCGTGGTCGTGCAGGGTGAAATTCGCCTGCATCGAGCCGTCGGCATTTAAGCTGATGCTGCCCTCGCCGTAGTCATTGAAGCGCGGGAAGTATGTGTTGCCGTGACCGCCGATCCCGATGCCGACGCCCCTGCGGTAGCGCTGCTGGGAGGCGTTGAACGCCGCGTCCTCAGCTTTCAGCTTGTCCCAGCCGAACTTTTCGCTGCCGAGTGTGATCGCATCGCCGATGCGGATGTCTTCGAGCGACAGGTGGAGTTTCTTGTCCTCTTCCCCGCTGCGCGCCACATTCTTGAGGCGAATCGCAAGGCGGTCCATGCCGAGCTTTTCCGCCGCGGCATCGAGCTGGCGCTCCATCATCAGCGCCTCTTCTGCCGCCGACCAGCTGCGGAACGCGCCGGAGACCGGCGAGTTCGAGCTGATGACCTGTCCATGATAGTGCATGTATGGAATGCGGTAGCAGCGCGTCGGCTTACCGGCCAGCGCGCGGACATAGTCGCCCGCGTTGCCGATGTAAGCGCCCGCGTCGAGCGTCACATCGCAGTAAATTTCCTTCATCTCGCCGTCGGGCGTGTAGTAGCCGCGCGCGCTCATGCGCATCGCGCCGCGCACGATCGTGTCGGTCATCGCCTCGCCGCGGGAGTAGACGAGCTTGACGGGGCGGCAGAGTTTTTTGGCGACGAGCGCCGTGACGGGCTCTAGAAACCACTCCTGCTTGGCACCGAACGAGCCGCCCATCGTCGCCTTAACGACGCGTACATGGCTCTCCGGCATCTCCAAAAAGTCCGCGAGCACGGTACGAATGCCGTGCACGGCCTGGTTTGGGCAGTAGACGGTCAGCATGTCGCTATAGGGGTCATAGTCGGCAATGCAGGCGTGTGTCTCCATCGTGGCGTGATGCAGGCGCGGCAGCTCCATCGTGCTGCACACCTCAATGAGCCCTTCGGTGCTCTCCTGCTTTTTGCCGACCTCCAGCGTGTATTCGTCTCGGACGGGTGTTTCGCCCTCCAGGCAGTTCTTGCCCGCGAGCGTATCATCAAAGCCGATGGAAAACGGAAGCTCTTCATACTCGACTTCGACAAGACGCGCGGCTCTCTCCGCTGTTTCCTGGTCGCAGGCCGCGACCACGCCGATCTTGTCGCCGACAAAGCGCACATACTGATTGAATGCGCGTTCCTCGTTCGCTAAGTACGCCTGATTGAAGCTTGAACGGTAGCGGTTATACTTGCGATCGCTCGTGTTCAGGCAGTGATAAACGCCATAAACCCCCGGAAGCGCCAGCGCCTTTTCCGCATGGACCGCCTTGACATAGCCGTGCGGAATCTTGCTGTGGAGCATGCAGAGATACGCCATATTGGGCAGCGAGAGATCGCCGGCGTATTTGGTATACCCCGTGGCCTTGCCCTTGGCGTCGTGGATCGGCCGCGCTGTTCCAACGTAATTCAAATGGATGCCTCCTAAACTAAACGGGCAGCAAAAGGCAGACCCGTACTATTTTGATGCTGCCTTTATATCATACGCGCGTTGAATTAGCGTTGAGGTATTCGACCATAGCGTTATTTTTCGCTTAGAATATCGTATTTTCGTCGAAGTACTTGCTATTTTTCAACGGTTTGAGTATACTACCTTTGTTTACTGCACTAACGTGTTATTTCTGTTGGGAGGCCTTGACATGCCTGAGTTAAACGCAAAACTGTTCGGTACGCCCGCCGTTTCCGTCGACGGGCGGGAGATCACGCTCCCCTATAAAAAAGCCGACGCTCTTTTGTACTATTTGATCCTCAAGCGCAAAACCACCCGCAGCGAGCTCATCGGCCTGCTCTACGAGGATACCGATTCCGCCACAGCGCTCAAAAATCTACGCCACGCGATCTACACCATCCGCAAGGCGTTTGCCTTCGATCCCTTCGTCCCCGGCCAGCGCTCGATCGTTGAATTCTCCGCCGACGTTGAGATCGCCTGCGATGTCTACGATTTTGAGCGCGGCGACATGCTCAGCGCCTATCACGGGGAATTTCTGAAGGACTTCAATGTCTCCCACTCCTCCGCGTTTGACGCATGGCTGAGCGATCAGCGCAATCTCTATCAGTCGCAGTACCTCCACCAGCTTTTGGCGGCGGAAAAGGAGGCCTATTACGCCGGCAAGCTCGACCTTGCCGAAAAGTACGGCACGGAGTACATCGCCATCGACCCGCTGGAGGAAAGCGCGTTCTCCACGCTCATGCAGGTCTACCGCGACCATAAGAAGTTCCGTAAAGCACTTGGCCTTTACCATACGCTCTGCAAGAACCTTTCCGACGAATTCAGCATCTCCCCGCTCAAGGAGACCTCCGCGCTCTACTATCAGATCGTCGACGCGTGGAACACCTCGACCTACAAGCTCGAGGTCGGCAGCGACCAGCAGCTCATCGGCAAGGACGCGGTGCTGCACAAGCTCGTATCGCTGTGCAATGGCTCGCGCCTTGAAAGCGACAAGATCTGCGCGCTGATTCAGGGCAAGACGGGCGTCGGCAAGACATACCTCATCAACTACATCCTGCACCAGTACGATTTTTCCGGCTGGGCGATCTGCCAGGCCTCGTGCTACCAGTCCGAGATGAACACCGTGCTCGCCCCGTGGAACACGATCATGCTCCAGCTCATCCCGAAATTCGAATCCGAAAATATCCGTATTCCGGATGTTTACATTAAGACCGCCGCGGGCCTCTTCCCCTGCTTGTCCGTTGAATGCCAGCACAATTTCTCCGGCATTTCGAGCGACTATCCCGCGGGCGCAGATTATCTCGCCGCGCTTGAGAGCACGCTGCTCATTTTGTCGACGGTCGCCAAAAAGGTGCCGGTGCTGCTCATTTTGGAGGACATCCACTGGATCGACAACAACAGCGCCGACCTCCTTTCGATGCTGCTGCACCGCCTGCGCAGCACGAACATCACGATCATCTGCACGAGCCGCGACATTTTGCAGCCCTACGCCCAGCAGGTGCTCAACAATGCCGTGCGCGACAAGCTGCTCGACGTGTACAATATCGACGCCTTTTCGCAGGAGGAGACAACGCGCTTCGTCAACTTCTACGCCCCGGGCCGCTACTCGCAAAAGGAGATCGACAACCTCTACCAGAGCACGGAGGGCAATGGCCTCTTCCTCGTGCAGCTGCTCGACTCGATGCACGAGTCGAATGGGCTCAAAAACATCCCTGCCAGCGCGGACAGCATCATTCAGATGCGCCTCGCGGGCCTTTCGTCCGATGAATTGCAGGTACTCGACGTCATCTCGGTCTTCCGCGACTGGGCGCCGTTCGACATTCTCACCTCTCTTCTGACAAAAACGCCGCTGGAGCTTCTGTACCTCTGCGACCAGCTCAAGCAGAAAAATCTGCTCACCGAATCCACGCGCGGCAAGGTGCTCGGCTATTCGTTCACGCACGAGCGCGTGAAGGCCATGCTCTCGCAGCGCCAGTCGGAGTCCGCGCGCCGCATCCTGCATCTGCGCGCCGCGCAATATCTGGAGGCGCAGCTCGGCAGCGACGGTTCGACCGACCTCTACGATCAGCTCGTGCAGCACTTCACCGCAGGCGGCGACACCTTCAAAGCCTTCAAGTATAAAGTACTTTCCCTTGACGCATTTGCCGGTATGTGCTATGAGCTCATGCCGATCCTGACCGACGGCTCGGACGCACTGACAGTCAAGGAGGATGGTCTGACCGGCTACTTTCAGATCCTCGAGCGCGAGCTTGCCTCGC
>ENA-ORRE01002066-ORRE01002066.1-human-gut-metagenome-genome-assembly--contig:-NODE-2066-length-12297-cov-2.700131_pt1 | contig 12297 bp, 8 predicted proteins | sample MGYA00242171_ERZ509126 | MGnify/ENA primary metagenome ERZ509126 (study PRJEB26280, sample SAMEA2338648) | human gut metagenome | biome: human gut; feature: human-associated habitat; material: faeces... | reverse complement strand
GACAATACTCATGTTACAAAAGTATACAATTTCGGCGGAAAACGGTTTGGGCATGGGCATATTTTTGTACATTTGCAAACAATTTTATAAACCGATTTTCGTATGCACCCTCTTGTAAAAAATACGATAAAATTTTTTTTATTTCTGGCCGTATCGGCCTTTTTATTCTGGTTGGTCTACCGGGATCAGAATTGGGATGAATTGCTGACAGTGCTTAAAGAAGATGTGAATTATTTCTGGATCGGAGTAGCTTGTGTTATGGGGATTGCCAGTCACGTCAGCCGGGCCCTGCGGTGGCAGTTGCTGACCGCATCTATGGGGTATAGGATTTCTTTCGGGAATAGTTTTATGGGGGTGATGATCGGATATTTCGCCAATTTGGCTATCCCGCGGATGGGCGAGTTTACCCGTTGTGGGGTAGTCAGTAAATATGAGGAAGTTCCTTTTTCTAAATTATTGGGTACGGTCGTGACCGAACGGGTAATCGATATGATGATTTTATTGTTCCTGACCTTGATTGTCGTCATTACCCAGTTTAAACAAGTCGGTATTTTTTTAGATAATAATCAGGAGATTGAAGAGAAGGTGGTGAATATGTTCCATTCTTCATGGATGTTGTTGGTGTTGGTTGTTTTGGCGGCTGTCGGTTGGTTGTTTTGGCGGTTGATCCGTAAAACTCGTTTTAAAGAACGGATTCATTCTTTTTTTAAAGGACTGAAAGAAGGGTTGCTTAGTGTGAAAGATGTGCGACACAAAGGATTGTTCGTTTTTTATTCCTTATTTATCTGGTTGATGTATTTCCTGATGTTTTATGTCTGCTTCTTCTGTTTTCAGTTTACTTCGCATTTGGGGGCACTGGTCGGGTTGACCATTTTCGTTCTTTCGAGTTATGGTATGGTGGCTCCTGTACAGGGAGGTATCGGGGCCTGGCATTTTATGGTTATAGCAGCTTTGATGATTTATTTGCCGCATACCCCGAATATCGAAAGCATGGCCAAAACTTTTGCTCTATTGACCCACGGTACAATGACGTTGTTATATATCGTGGTCGGTGTGATTTGTGTAATCTTGCTGCCGCTTTATAATAATGCCGCAGGAAAACAGGGAAAGGATCGGAGGTAAGTTAATTATTTTGACTATGGGCACAGTGAATTTGATATATGATTATTTTCCGGAACTGACGGAGGAGCAACGGGAACGTTTTGCTCGTCTGGAAGGTTTGTATCGGGAATGGAATGAAAAGATAAACGTGATTTCCCGCAAAGATATGGATGAGTTTTGGGTACATCATGTGTTGCATTCACTGGCGATCGCAAAGATCATCCGTTTTGCTCCCGGGACTCGGGTGATGGATGTCGGTACAGGAGGAGGATTCCCGGGGATTCCTTTGGCTATTTTGTTTCCTGAGGTAAATTTCTATCTGATCGATTCCATCGGCAAAAAGATAAAAGTCGTGGAAGGGATTCGGGATGCTTTGGGGTTACAGCATGTCAGGACCGAGCAGATCCGCGTGGAAAATGTTGCGGAACAACAGGATTTTATTGTCAGCCGGGCTGTGACAGCTTTTCCTGCCTTTGTCAAACTGATTCGGGGAAAGATCCGGAAGGACTCGGCCCATTCCCTGGACAATGGAGTGATCTATTTAAAAGGAGGAGATTTTGAGGAAGAAATTGCACCTTTCCGTTCTAAAGTGAAAATCTATTCCATTCCTGACTTTTTTTCGGAAGATTTTTTTGAAACCAAGAAAATCATCTATTTGAAGAATTAGTTCTTTCAATATTTTTTTATTTTTGCCGTACTATATGAGGTGTAAAGATGAACAGGAAATATTGACCTTGATTAGTTGCGGTAATCCGGATGGACTAAAAAGCCTTTTTGATCTTTATTATAAGCCTCTTTGTATTTTTGCTATGAACTTTCTGGATTCTTTCGGTGAGTCGGAAGATATCGTCCAGGACTTGTTTGTGAAGTTTTGGGAAAAATATAAAGATAAACAGTTCGAGGGATCGTTGAGGGCTTATTTTTTTACTGCTGTCCAGCATAATTGCGCGAAGGTGTTAAAATTGAAGAACCGCTATAATTTACAGTTGGAAGAGGAATATATCGACGAGCCGGTGTATTCCGAAGAGGAGTTTGAGGGAGAGTGCCGGAAATTATATGCCGAAATAGCCCGTCTTCCCGAACAATGCCGGAAAGTGTTCGAGCTGATCGTATTAAAAGATATGAAATACAAAGAAGTGGCTGACTTTCTCGGTTTATCTGTGAATACCGTAAAGACTCATTTTGCCCGTGCATTGAAACAATTGCGCAGTTCTCTTCAAATTCTGCTTGTTTTCTTACTTCGGAAATAGCGATCGGGGTATCGCTGAAAAGCCTTGGGGGACAGGTTATCCGTAAATTGCCTTTTCGGGTAAATTATTTTTTCGAAAAAAAATTTCATTTCATTCACCCATTTTAATCTTTTTGAGCTTTAGGTAATAGAAACGTTTTCTAAATAAATCGTCTGTGCGCAGGATAAATTTAAAATCGAAAGCAATGAATGAAGAGGAATTAGTCTCTTATGTGGTTCGCTATTGTAAACATGAATTATCGGAAGAAGAATACCGGTTTTTACAACGGTGGTTGGAGGAAAAACAGGAAAATCGGCAAACTTTCCGGGAATGGGTGAGAACTTATAGACAAGGGCGTAAGGTGGGGTGTTGGGATGGGATTCAGGAGGAGCAGGCCTGGGAGCAAATATCCTGCCGTCTCTCTGCCTCGCCCCGGAAGAGACGTCGCTTATGGAAGGAATGGTGGAAACAAGTTGCAATACTGATCCTTTTATTGGGTAGCGGATTATTGTATTATTCGTTGCAACAGTTACAGGAAAGTCGGGAGACCGCTTTGTCTCAGATCGTTCCGGGTAGCCGAAAGGCGGTGTTGCGTTTGTCGGATGGGCGGGAAGTTACACTGGAAAAAGAGACTACCTGCGTATTGACCGAGGAAGACGGTACCCGGATTTCAGTCGGAGGGCAGGAGCATATCGTTTATCAGGCTGTAAGCCAGGAACAGGAAAAATTGGCTTATAATACAATTACCGTGCCCCGGGGCGGGGAATATTCCCTGGTATTGTCGGACGGTACACGGGTGTGGCTGAATGCGGAAACCGAAATGACTTCTGACTGCTGAAAATATACTCTGGGTATTTTGTGGGAGAGAGAAAATTGATGCTGAAAGGGGAAGCTTGTTTCGAAGTAGTAACAGATACAGCCCGTCCTTTTATTGTCGAGAGTTTCTACAATCGCGTCGAGGTGTTGGGTACGCGCTTTAATGTTTCTGCTTATACCGGTAAAAGTGCGGTGAAAACTACTTTGTTGAGGGGAAAGGTCAAAGTGTCGAATAGAAAAGGACAGTTGGTCTTGTCACCGGGCGAACAAGCCGTTTGCCTGGAAGAAGAAATAGAAAAATGTGAAGTCGATGCCCGGGCTGTGGCTGCCTGGGTAGACGGAACTTTTGAATTTGAAAACATGTCTTTAGGCGAAATCACCGATCAATTGGGACGTTGGTACGATGTAGACTTTGTATTTGCCGATCCGCAGTTGAAAGCAATCACTTTTACGGGAGCTGCTACCCGTTATCGTGAATTGGATTTTGTGTTGCGGATGCTGGAAGAATTGGCTCGGGTACGGTTCCAGTTAGAAAATAAAACGATCCGGGTTTCGAAAATTTGAATCTACTAAACTACAAAATTATGAAAAAAAGAAGAAAAAATCCATCCGGCATACGACTGATTGTCAGGTTGTGCTGTTTTTTCGTATTTGTATCGAGCTTGCATACTCAGGCAACCGTGTGGGCTCAGGGGAAAGTGACCGTAGAGCTGCAGAATAAAACACTCGGAGAGGTGTTGAAAGTATTGAAAGAACAAACAGGCGTGCACTTTATGTATAATACTCAGGAGGTGAATGTCGGGACGAAAGTCTCTGTATCCCTGAACGAAGCCCGGTTAGAGGAGGCCTTACAATCGATCTTTCAGGGGTTACCTTATCGTTACAATCAGGTCGAGGACTATATTTTAATTACTCCGAAAAAAGAATCGGAAACCCAGCAGACCGATATGCGGACAGTGAAAGGAAAAGTAGTGGATTCTAAAGGAGAACCGCTACCCGGAGTATCTGTGGTGGTAAAAAATACAACAGCCGGAGTAGCAACGGATATAGAGGGAAAATTCGAGATCCGTTTGAATTCGGGAGAAGAGATCTTAGTGTTTTCTTTTGTGGGAATGCGTACACAGGAAGTGAAAGCGAATAAAGATAACCTCTATGTCGTGATGGAGAGTGTGGCCGAATTGATGCAGGAAGTGATCGTGAAGACCGGTTACCAGAATATCGAGAAACGTAAGCTTTCTTCTTCCGTCTTTACTATCGATGGTGATTTGGTGCGGGAAGGAGCTGCTTTGGGGTTGGATAATATGTTGCAGGGAAAAATTCCGGGAATGAATGTTATGGGATCTTCCTCGACTCCCGGAGCTGCAACGAAAATCAGAATCCGCGGATCTTCGACGATTTCAGGTAACCGCGAACCCTTGTGGGTAGTCGATGGATTTATTCTGGAAGATCCCGTACAGATCAGTGCCGAAGAATTGAATAGCCTCGATAACGTAAACCTCATCGGAAATGCGATTTCTTCGCTGAATCCACAGGATATCGAACGGATAGACGTTTTGAAAGATGCTTCGGCTACCGCCATTTATGGTTCCCGGGCTTCGAACGGTGTTGTCGTGATCGAGACCCGGGCACCTGAACCCGGAAAGATCAATGTGGCTTATGCACTGAATCTGAGCCTGACGACACCTGATTTATCAGATTATGATTTACTGAATGCCCGCGAAAAACTGGACCTGGAGGTGGCAGCAGGATATTTTGGATATTTCGATGAGGCTTATAACCGGCGGTTGAAGAATATTCAGCAAGGTTACGATACTGACTGGCTGTCCCAGCCATTGCAGAATGCAATATCCCATCAGCATTCCCTGACATTGGATGGAGGAAACGAAGCTTTTCGCTATGCTTTTCACCTGAATATGAACCCTTCGGATGGGGTAATGAAAAAATCCGGACGTGACCGTTATGCCATCGATGTGGATTTACAATACCGGTTGAAACAGTTCACCTTCCGGAACCAGTTGGCGTATGATTATGTGAAAGCTTTCAATTCACCTTATGGGAGCTTCAGTTCCTATACCCGATTGAATCCGTATTACCGCTATCGCGACGATCAGGGACAATATGTTTATATCATGGACGATCCGGGGGTGGATGTGTATAATCCCTTGTGGAATACTACTTTGAATAATAAAGATCAGTCGGTTTATAATCTTCTGACCGATCATTTCAGTATCGATTGGTGGGTAACAGACGCATTAAGGATAAAAGCTTCTGCTTCTGTGTCTGTGAGGAATGAGGAAGAAGAGGTATTTAAATCTCCCTTTCATACGGATTTTAAACGGGAGAAAGATATGGCCCGGCGGGGAACTTACGATGTTGTGAACTCTAAAAGCATCGGATATGAAGCTGTATTGGGTGTATCTTATACCAAAATGGTAAAGAAGAACTACGTTACTTTTAACGGTGGGTATAACGTTTCTTCTACGGATTTGCGTTCGCATGGATATAGTGTGTTGGGTTTTCCTGCGGATGAGTTGAATGATCCCGGGTTCGGATTGGACTATCATCCTGAAAAGAAACCGACCGGTAACAGTGAGTTGAGCCGAATGGCCGGATTTTTCGGGAATTTGAATTATACATATGACAATCGCTATTTCGCCGACTTTTCGGTTAGAGCAGATGCTTCTTCCAGGTTCGGAGCCGACAAACGCTGGGCTGTTTTCTGGTCGGCCGGCGTCGGATATAACTTGCATAATGAAGTATTTCTCAAAAAGCTGGAATGGGTCAGTTTACTTCGGCTCCGGGCTTCCTATGGGGTGACCGGAGGGCAGAATTTTAATCCTTATCAGGCGATGACGACTTATCGGTTTATTACCGACAAATGGTATGGCTACGGTAGCGGTGCCGAGATGCTGGCTTTAGGAAACGATGACCTGAAATGGCAGAGTACAGTACAGAAGAATTTCGGACTGGACCTGGGGATGTGGAAAGATCGGTTGACCTTGACTTTCAATTATTATCACAAACTGTCTGAAAATAGTCTTACCGATGTGACTCTGCCTCCTTCTTTGGGTTTTCCTTCTTATAAAGAAAATCTGGGGGAAGTGGTTAATGAAGGCTGGGAGTTTACTCTCCGGGGATTTGTCGTGAAAAAAGAAGATTTCAATATTATGTTGAGTGTTAACGGAGCCCAGAATAATAATAAATTGAAGAAAATCTCTAATTCACTGAAAGCTTTTAATGAAGAGCAAGACAAACAGGTAGAGAATAAAGTGATGGCCCGTTATGTCGAAGGCCAATCGCTGAATACAATTTGGGTGGTACGTTCATTGGGTATCGATCCTGCGAATGGGAAAGAATTGTTTTTAGATAAAAATGGCAAAAGAACCTATGATTGGAATGCAGATGACTATGTTGCCGAGGCAACGACCGATCCCCGGTTATACGGAAATCTGGGCTTGGGCATTTTTTACCGTGGTTTTTCTCTGAATACTTATGTGAATTATAGTTTAGGAGAGAAGGCATACAATCAAACTTTGGTAGATCGGGTGGAAAATGCTGATAAACATTATAATTGTGACCGGCGGGTGTTATATGACCGATGGCATAAGCCGGGGGACGAAACTTTTTTTAAAGATGTGAAAGATGCTTCGGTTACTCGTCCGACTTCCCGTTTTGTACAAAAGAATAATTATTTGAATATGACGTCCTTGAATGTTGCTTATGAATTTAATCCCCGGCTATTGGAACCACTTCGTATCAAGTATCTGAAATTGGCTTTCTACATGACTGATTTATTCCGGATATCGACTATGAAAGCTGAACGGGGATTGGATTATCCCTTTGCAAGGACATTTACAACTTCATTACAAATTCGTTTTTAAGAAAGGAGGATAAGATGAAAGGTAGAATATGGATATGGAATATATTGGCTTTGATTTGCCTGACAGCCTGTGATCGTTGGTTTGATGTGAATCCGCAGACGGAAGTCAAACAAAAGGAACTCTTTTCGACAGATCAGGGGTTCTATAATGCTTTGATGGGGGTATACCTGAATTTAAGTGATCCGGAATTGTATGGTGGGGAGTTACAGTTCGGATTAGTCGATGTGTTGGCACAGACTTATTCGATTTCGAATACGACGGGAGGAGGATCGGCCTATTTGTATGCGGTCAGTTATGATTGGAACAATTGTAAAACTTTGTTCGAACCTCTTTGGGAAAAAGCTTATACTCAGATTGCGAATTGTAATAATATACTGAAACATCTTGAAGGAAACCGGGGGCTTTTCCCGGAAGGAAATTATGAGATTGTAGAGGCTGAAGCCCGGGCTTTGCGGGCGATGTTACATTTAGATCTGCTGCGCTTGTTCGGTCCGTCACCGGCCGGAGGAATGAGTAAACCGGCTATTCCTTATGTCGATGCTGTGGTTACAGTTCCTTTTCCTCAATTGACCGTAGAAAAAACATTAGAGCGGATTATCGGTGATCTGGAAAGGGCTTTTGACTTGTTGAAAGTAAATGATCCTTATTTTACAGGGATTCCAGATGGAGAATTTGATTTTATGACAGCCAATGGTTTCAGGCAAAACCGGGAGTACCGGTTGAATTATTATGGGGTGTCGGCTTTATTGGCCAGGGCTTATCTCTATAAAGGCGATAAATCGAAAGCGTTGGAATATGCAACAAAGGTGATCGGGGCCGATTACCATTTTACGACCCAGGAAGAAATGAATGCGATGGGAGTCACGCTGTGTTATTCAGAAATTATTTCAGGGATTTATCTGAAAAATACCTTGTTGAAAAAACAAACGGAAAAATGGTTTTCTGAAAATGCCGGAAGTACGAAATTGAAAATCTCCTCGGCGGGAGTAGAAACCTTGTTCGAGGTCGCTTCTTTGGGATCTACCGATTTAAGGAAAAAGAACCAATTCGGAAGCCGGGAAAATGAAAACGAAGTGTTTCTGAATAAATATTTCACGGGTTCGCTTTTGCCGTTGATTCGTTTGAGTGAGGTGTATTATATCGCTGCAGAATGTGCTGAAGAGCCTGAAACCCGTTTCGGATATCTGAATGAGGTCAGAAGACATCGGTTTATCCCGATATTGGACTCCCGGGATCCTCAGATCGATTTGGAAAATGAGATTTATAAAGAATATGCGAAAGATTTTTTGGGAGAGGGACAGTTGTTCTTTTACATGAAAAGAAAAGGGATGACTTCGTTTACGGGGGTGAACGGAGTAGAAATCCGGGAGACCGGCGATCCGGTGTATCAGGTTCCTGTCCCGGATATGGAGAAAGAATTCGGTAATATTATTTAAATTCAGTGGCTTATGAAAAAGAAATTATATACGCTGTTGGTCCTGATACCGGTATTTGCTGCTTGTCGGGAGGACAAATTACAGGACTTCGAGGATCCTATCGGTTCTGTGTATTTTTATATCGATGAGAAGAAAGAAGTTGATGAGATCCTGTATTCGTTTATTTATTCCTTTGAGGATAAGGTTGTCGTGAACGTTCCGGTGAAATGTTCCGGTTTAGCAACCGAATATGAACGTCGTTTTCGGGTTGAAGTAGTCGATGATTTGACGACAGCTGTACCGGAGAAGCATTATTCTTTGCCCTCTGAAGCAATCTTTCCGGCTCATGCTTATGAAGCGGTTTTTCCGGTGACACTTTACAATCAGGATGCTGATTTACAGTCTAAAAGTTTTGTATTGGCTTTGAAGCTGGTTGAAAGTGCCGATTTCGAATTAGGCGACAAAGAGAGGCAGATTGTGAAGATTCTGTTTTCCAATCAGCTGGAAAAACCGGAATCCTGGCAGGATTGGATATTCGGAGAGTGGAGCCGGGTGAAACATAAGCGTCTGATTCAGATTGCCGGAAAAGATCTCCCCTCGGTGGATGAACTGAACAATGATTTCAATTTCTGGTATTATGGAGTGGGACAGGAGTTGAAGAATTTTTTTATTAAGAATTATCCTGTACTGGATGAGCATAATCAGGTGATAGAACCATGGTAAATCAATTAAAATCTGAAGCGATGAAATCAATCATTTATATCGGACTGTTGTTGTTGACTCTGACTTCCTGTCAGGAAGACAAAGGAAATTACACTTATCGGAACATCAACGAAATCTCTGTAACCGGGATTGCGGCTACCAAGACGGTGACACAATTCTCCATTTTGGGTATGTCGCCTGTTATAAACCAAACGATGCCTGTGTCGGCTGACGATTTGGAATATTTGTGGTATGTCGACCGGGGAAATGGAAAAATAGATACCCTGTCTCAAGAATTGAATATACAGACACCCGTAAATCTGTATCCCGATACATATGAAGCTTATTTTGTAGTGATTCAGAAATCGACAGGTATATTTACCAAAGTTCCTTTTAAATTGGTGGTAGAAAGTCAACTGGGACAGGGATTACTGGTTTTAAGTGATTTGAACGGATATGCGAATCTGGCTTATTGGGAACGATCGGGAGAAGTGGTACAGGATGTATACGAGAAAGTGAACCCGGGTTTACATCTGGGGAGGAACCCTTATCGGGTATGTTATATGTTTAAAGGATATTCGATTCCGGCTTTTGTGACGGTAATGTGTCATGACGAACAAGGCGGATGCGCTTTGAATCCGGTAGATTTTACGAAATTCAAGGATTATGCGGAACTGTTTTATCAGACTCCCGACCCATTACACCCCGACGGATACGGATATTCCAATTATTTTAATTATGACGAGACAGCTTTTGGAGACTTATACAATGATTTTATCATTAACAACGGACAGCTTCATGAGCGGTCGACTTATGTCGGTTGGTATCAGCCTGCCTATGCGGTAGATCAGGACTATCGGTTGAGCGAGTATACTTTTATGGGGATGATGCAGTATATCTTCTATGATAACGAGCATAGTCAGTTTTTGCAGAAAACAAGTTGGCCGCCCAATTCGTTCAGCGTAGTGGAAGTGCCGGAAGGGTATTTCCGCGATCTGTATCTGGTATATGCCGACCGTGGATTTGCCGGAACGGATTATCCACACTATTATTGTGTTTTTAAGGAAAAGACTACTTCTGACCATTACTTTGTCGAAGTGTTGATGTCCCCGTCCGGATTTAAACCCTTGAAGAAAGAGAAAATCGGTTTTGCGGTACAGGAAGATATGCCTTTTGCCGTTTCTTTTACCACTTCAGCGATATTTTATGGTGTGGGCAACGAGCTGTATTGTTATGATACCGGTAATGGAAGGTCTGTATCTTGTTATAATGAGTTTGGAAGTGGAGCTGAAATTACGGCCCTGTATTTGGTCCCTCAATATGGAGAAAGTTCCCAATATCCGGGAGAGACCGTATTATCGGCGGTAAAACTGTTTGTCGGAGTCAGTTTGCCTGGGCAGGAGCGTGAAGGAAGCGTCTTCGAATTTGAGGTAAATCTGGACAATACCCTGACTTTTATCCGGAAAAAAGAGCACATAGCGGGAAAAATCGTGTCTATGACCTGGAAGTATTAGGTCGGTAAGAGGTTGTCCCGAAGTTGCTTCGGGACAACCTTATTGCTTGCTGTATACTAATATTTTATCGATACGGGCACCGTCCATATCGACAATCTCGAATTCCAGTTCGTGCCAGGAAATTTTCTCGCCGGTATGGGGAATGTGTTCCAATAGATGCAGGATCAGGCCGCTGATGGTGTTATAATCGTATTCGGGATACAGGCATTCCATATCGATGTATTCCAAAAATTCGTAAAACGAGCATTGGCCGTCGACCAATAGCGAACCGTCGTCGCGGCGGATGATTTCGGGTTCGTCGTGGCTTTCGGTGATTTCTCCCAGCAATACGTCTACGATATCTTTTAGGGTGACGATACCCTGAATGCTACCGAATTCGTCGGTCACCAATCCGTATTTGATGTGATCGGATTTCAGGTGTTCCAGTGTATTGTACACGCTTTGATTCTCCGGGAAAAACTGAGCCGGGCGTAAAATATCGGCCAATTTGAAATCCGGTTCATCCAAATGGCTGAAAAGGTCTTTCAGGTACACCACTCCTTCGATATGGTCCAGTTCATCGTGGGCTACCGGGTACACGGTATACACGTTCTCCTTCACTTTATTCCGGATCGATTCGGCGGATTCGCCGATTTCCAGCCAAATGAGGTCACTGCGGTGAGTCATGATAGAACCGATTTTACGGTCGCCCAGGTTGAAAACTTTTTCTACAATGTCTTGTTCTACTTCCTGGATTTCACCGTCTTCAGTACCTTCCTGAATGATTGCTTTAATTTCTTCTTCGGTCACTTTATTTTCGGTAGAAGCATGAAGTCCGGTGAGCCGGATAACTGCTTGGGTACTGGCTGAAAGCAACCAGACGAAAGGAGAGGCGATTTTGGACAGTACTTCCATGGGCCGGGCGATCAACCGGGCGATTTTTTCCGGTGCATTCATACCCAGGTGTTTCGGTACCAGTTCTCCCAATATTAAGGTCAGATAGGTGACTAATATAACGATGATTCCTTTCGCTAAAGTGAGGCTATGGGCCTGGGGGATACCGATCGTTTCCAGCCAACGGGCCAGATCCCCGGCTAAAGCTTCTCCCGAATATAAACCGGTCAGAATACCGATCAGGGTGATCCCGATTTGTATCGTGGATAAAAAACGATCCGGCTCATTGGCCAGACGCAGGGCGGTTTTTGCAGTTTTACTTCCTTTTTTAGCTGCTGTTTCTAAACGACTTTTACGGGCAGATACCATGGCAATTTCCGACATGGATAAAATGCCGTTAAAAAAAATTAATCCTAAAATAATAACGATTTCCATAAATAATGTCTTATTCTGTTTCAAATATAACGGTATTTCATCAACTATCTGTTTTATTGACTTATTTTTAGAGTTTTTTGAAGGTTATTATGAAGTTTTTTCCAAAAGGAAAAGATGGGATGAAGCGGAAAAACAGAAACAATATACCGGTGTTGATTTGTCTGTAAAGAAAGATCGGATCGACAGAGTGAAAGAACAGATATTGCAAACTTTGAGAGAGCGTAGGGGCCTAAAAGTGGATTTGAAAGCGACAGAATAGAAACCGATGACAATTTAAAAATATTATGCCAGTGATATACATATTTACATTTATAAACGTAGAATTATTTTT